>WBZT01002238.1_pt1 | contig 13588 bp, 8 predicted proteins | sample 5204241 | NCBI WGS metagenome assembly WBZT01 (sample SAMN12344358, study PRJNA552823) | activated sludge metagenome | biome: Activated sludge suspended growth; feature: Nitrification reactor; material: Wastewater; isolation source: activated sludge from nitrification reactor of wastewater treatment... | reverse complement strand
TGAACTCCCTCACCAGTTCGGCGACCAGCCGTCTGCGCGGGAGGCGCGGCAGGAGCTCCACGGTCTGGAGTAGCCGACGGGGTTCGATGAGCCTCTGCTGGAGTGCCGAGATGACGATGAGTGTGGCCTCGCGGTCGGTCCGAGCCCACGCCGCGGCGCGGGCAGCGGCCCACGCCCGTTGTCCTGGCGTGGGTGGAGCCGGCGCGGCCAGATACGTCTTCTTTGTCAGCCGACGCCAGTCCCCGCGCCGCGCTGCCCGTGTGGCTGCGCCGCGCAGCGGGACCGTCAACTGCCACGTGGCCACTACGTTGTCCTGGCGCGTGAGAAGCCTGGTCAGGCTCGGCGGGATCTCCATAGCGGACATCGTGGGGTTCGCCGGGTGCAGGACGGCAGCCACCAGGGCGCCTCTGTGGACAACGCCCGCGGGCCCCTTTTGGCGAAGAGGTGACACGTGAAGTGAGAGAACGTCACCAAGGCTCACTGACCAGAGGCCAACCCGCCTCCTGCAATCGCTGGAAGGCGTAGACATTGATGCGCTTGGTCTCGGCGCCCTACGGCAAGCTCCGCGTGGGGTGACGGTGACGGTGGCGCCCAAGAACCGGCCTGGAATAGGCGTGGCTGCCGATTACCTGATCTTGATCGTGTACCTCTTGCTGAAGGCCGTGAAGCCGGGCCGGGCGGGTGCCTTCGCCGACAGCTTGCACGTGCCCTTCTTCTTGGCGGTGACCTTGTACTTCTTCACCGTGCAGACCTTCTTGGTGGAGGTCTTCCAGGTGACCTTCGCGCCTTGCGTGGTCGTCTTCGCCAACTTCGCTTTCTTGCCCTTCTTCACCTTTGCCGGCGGCTTCTTCAGCGACTGGGCCGCGGGCGGGGTGGGTTGGGGCGTCGGCTTCGGATCCGGTGGTGGCGTGGGCTCGGGATCAGGGGCCTTCTTGCCGCTGGCCACGAGGTTGACCGTGCCGTCGGCTGCGACGGATACCACCGTCGACTGCTCACACGAGGCCTTGGCTGCGTTCCAGGACTCCCAGGCGTCCGATCGGGGGCCCGGTTCGATGAACACGCGGTAGGTGCCGGGAATGATGTTGGCGCGGTAAGCACCACGGCTCACGGATCGGTAGGCGGCGTCACGTCGCAGAACCGCGTCCTCGCAGGTGGCGTAGAACGTGACCTCGCCGCGCCCGATCGACCCGGCGGAGCTCGTCACAGATCCGGAGATCTGGGCGCCACGGGCAGCGTTGAGGTCGGCGGTGGACACCCCGGACACCGTGACCGGATCGGCCTGGTCACAGGAGGCGGCAGCGTCGTGCCACGAGTTCGCCGCGTCACGGTAGGGACTGATGTGGGCCAGATATGCGCCGTCCGGGAGGTACGCGGTGTAGGTGCCGTCCTGGATGCCGGCGGAGGCCAGGACGTTGCCACTGGTGTAGTCCTGGCAGGTGGCGTAGAAGTCCACGTAGCCACCGCTGATGGGCCCGGACGGTCCGTCGACTGTGCCGCTGAGCGACGAGGTGGGTGGGGCGATGAGGTTCTCATCGCTTTCGCCGTCAACATGGACGGCCGTTGCGCCGGCACAGGTCTTGGAGGCGCTGTGCCAGGCGTACTGCCCGCTGTCCGTGCCGAAGGTGTACTGGTTGATGCGGGCGAGATAGTCGCCGTCGGCGAGGGTCACCTCGTAGTACCCCTCGCTGATGGAGGCGTATCCGACCCTCTCGTTGTTCGTGAAGTCCTCGCAGGTTGCGTAGAAGTACACGGTGCCGCTGCGCAGGACATCGCCGTTGCGCGTGACGAAACCGCTGAGTTCGGAGCCGCTCGCCGCCGTCAGGTCCAGGGTCGTGCTGTCCGCATCGATGGTGATGGGGGTGGCATCTGCGCACCTGGTTGCGCCGGCGTGCCAGGACTGCGCCACGAGGGCGTTGTAGCCGGGGGAGATCAACGCGAGGTACGTGCCGCTGGGGAGTTTGACGGAGTAGCGTCCGGCGGTCACGCTGCCCGCGGCGATCCTGTCGCCGCGCCGGTAGGCCTCACAATCGGTGTAGAAGTAGACACCCCCGTCATCCACAGGCCCGGCCGTGCTCGTGACATCGCCGGACACCGACCAGCCGGGTGTGGCGTTGAGGTCGACGGTGCTGTCCCCGCTGACGGTGACGACGGTGGCGTCTTCGCAGGTGGCCTTGTCGTTGTGCCAGGAACTGAGGGCCGGTTCGCCCCACGAGATCCCGATATAGGCGCGGTAGGTGCCCGGCATCACGGTCACCGAATAGGTGCCGTGGATCAGAGACGCGGCATCCGCGTCGTCACCCGCGAGATAGTCCTCGCACGTGGCGTAGAAGTAGACAGCGCCATCCTCCACGAGGTTCGGCCCGGCCATGACCGTGCCGCTGACGGTGACCCCGGAGCGCGTGACGAGGTTCTGCGTGGTGTTGCCGCTGACGGTGACCACTGTCGCGTCCCGGCAGGAGGCCTTGGCGTTGTGCCACGAGTTGAGGTCTCCGGAAGAGGGCTCGATGTACACCCGGTAGGCGCCGTTGGGCAGCGTCACGGAGTACGCGCCGTCGACGATCTCACTGTCGTCGGCCGACTGCATGCTGCGGTAGTCGTCGCACGTGGCGAAGAAGGACACCTCACCCTCGTCCACGGTGCCCCCGCCAGCGAACGTCACCGTGCCGGTCACGACCGCACCGGGGAGGGTGGTGAGGTTGTGAACGCCGGTGCCGGAGACCGCGATGGCGTCGGCGTCCGCGCAGGCCTGGGCGGCGTTGTTCCACGAGGCCAGGGCGCCGGGGGATCTGGGCCTGATCATCACGATGTAGGAGTCGTTGTCGGGAAGGTTGACTTCGTAGGTGCCATTCGTGAAGTAGTCGTTCGCAGCCTGCTTGCCGCGCTCGACCGCGGCGCAGTCCTCGTAGAACGAGACATCGCCCCGCATCACCTGGGTACCGGTGGTGGTGAAGACCTGGCCGGTGACGTGGGCGCCGGTGGCGACTGTGAGATCCCAGACCTCTCCGTCCGGTGCGTTCGTCACGATGATGGGGGTCGCGTCCGCGCAGGATGAGGCGGCGCTGTGCCACGATCGCAGGGCGCCGTTCGGGTCGCTTTCATCCGGCTCGATCAAGACGCGGTAGGACCCGGCAGGCAAGGTCGTGGAGTAGGCGCCGTCGAAGAAGCCGCCCTGCATCGTCGCGGTGCCGTCCCGGTAGTCCTCGCAGCTGGCGTAGAAGTACAGGTAGCCGGAGTCCACGACCGACTCGCCCATCACGAGCCCCGTTACCTCGGTCGCGGCGGTGGCGGTGAGGTTCAGGGTGTTGCTGTCGCCCGCCACTTCGACGGTCGCCGACTTGTCGCAGGTGCTCTTGGCGCCGTTCCAGGAGCGCAGCGCCTTCGCCCCGGCATCGGGATCGATCAGGACGTAGTACGTGCCGTCCGGAACGCTCGCCTCGTACGTGCCCGCCACTATCTCGAAACTGCCGGTCGCGTCGCTGTTCGCATAGGCCTTGCAGTTGCGGTAGAAGACCGCATATCCCGATGCCACCGGACCGTTCGCGCTGGTCACGGTCCCGCTGACGGTCGAGTCGACGGCGGCTGCGGGGCCGGTCGCGCTCAGCATTGCGGCGACGACGGACAGGCCGAAGAGCAGTGCGGCAAGGCGCTTCATGGCGGTTCCCTCCGCAGCGAGAGTAGGCCGGTGGCCGACCGCGATGACGACTCAGGCCTCCGTGGGACACACCGCCCTCCGGAAGATCACCTACCGCGGTGACGCTGCGTCACTTGACCGTGTCGGCGTTGGCTGCTCAGGGGTGGAGCAGGCTGTCGACCACGTACCGCGCAAAGGCGAAGCTGCTGGTCCACGCGGGGGAGACAGCGTTGAGGACATGGGTCGAGCGCTCGTCCCCGCGGACCACGAAGTCCATCTCGAGCTTGCCGGTGGCCTTGTGCATGAGCTGGGCGCGGATCCCGGGGGCGCCTTTGATGGTGAAGCCGGTGGCGCTGGGGACCAGCGAGCGGGCCTGATGCTCGAGCCAGCGGCGGCTGTACTTGGGCAGTTCGCTGCGCAGCAGGGCCGGCACGTCGTGGTGGCCACCCCGCAGGAAGGTGGGGAAGTTGCCGAGGACTTCGCGTGCCTCGTCGGCGCGCAGTCCGTTGTAGGACTCGCGTGACAATACGGGGATCGCTGTCGGGCCCACCTTGACCCCGCCGTCCGGAGTGACCGTGAAGTGCACGCCGAGGAAGGGGTTGCGCGGGTCCGGCACCGGGTACACATGGCGCTGCAGGTGCGGGGCCCGTGCGGTGCCGTACCAATAGAGACCCTTGAACGGCATCACCACGTAGTCGTCGCAGAAGCCGTACCACGCGGCGACGCGGTCGGCGTACAGGCCGGCGGCGTTGACGACGTGACCGGTGTTCGGGGGTGCGGTGACGATCGTCGAGGTGCGGATGGTCACGCCGCGCCGGATCAGATCCTGGTGCAACGCGGCGGTGACGGCGTGCGGGTCGGCAACCGCGGTGTCGGGGGACCAGATGGCGCGCTGGTGGGTGCGGGCGAGGGGTTCGAGGTCGGCGAGTCGGCGCTCGTCGATCACCTCGAGGTGCACGCCGTTCGCCTGGCCGCGGCGCGCGAGTTCCTCGAGGGCGGGCAGTTGGTCATCGCCGGTGGCGACGACGACCTTGCCGCAGGCATGAACCGGTACGTCGTGCTCGGCGCAGAACTCGCGCAGCAGTCGGTTGCCGCGGGCGGTGAGTTGGGCCTTGAGCGAGTCGGGCGCGTAGTAGAAACCGGCGTGCAGGACGCCGGAGTTGCGGCCGCTGGCGTGCATGCCCAGCCCGGGCTCCTTCTCGAAGACCGTGACGTCGGCGCCGCGGGTGGCGAGTTCGCGGGCGATGGTCAGCCCGATGATGCCGCCGCCGATGATCGCGAAGTCGGGCATGGGTCCATTGTCGCGTGGGTGCGGCCGGTGGTGAGGGGGAGCAGTACATTGAGCCGGTGCGGAAGCAGGGTTTCGCAGCGCTGATCATCGTGCTGCTTGCCGCAGGTCACTCCGTCGCGGCGCCGCTGATGGAGAACCAGAACCAGTACCTGCTGCCCGTGGTGGGCAACCCGTCGGACTGGCTGGCCGGGCAGCGAGACCCGTTCCCCGTGTTCACGGCCCTCGCGCGCGCGCTCCACGACGTCGGCGGGGTGACCGCTTGGCGGATGGCTGCGTTCCTCCTGACCGCCGCCGCGTTGTGGGGCGTCTATCTGGTCGCCCGAGCGCTGGCGTCCGGTGAGGCGGTCCCCACGGTGGCGACGCTGCTGGTGGGACTGACCTTGCTGCCGTGGTGGGATCTGTCAGCGTTCTACGGGCTCGCGGGTCAATACCTCATGTGGAAGCCCGGCTATCTGCAGCCGAGTGCGGCCGGCTGCCTGGTACTCCTGGCATTCGGGCTGTGGCTCGTGGGCCGCCCATGGGTGGCCGGCGTGCTTGCGGTGATCGCGTGCGTGATTCACCCCACCTACGTAGTGGTCGTAGGTGTCGGGTTGGCCGCTGCGCTGGTGGCCGACCTGCTGACCGGCGCGCGGTGGCGGCGCACCCCCGGGTACGTGGCGGTTGTGATCATCGGCGGCGGTCTTGCGGCGGTGCTCAATCCCGGGGTCATCACTCTGGGCGGGGGCGACGCGGCCCTCACGAGGTTCGCTTTCGAGCGCGTCCCGCACCACACGCTGTGGCCTCTGTGGGATCCCCGCGATCTGCTACTGCTCGCGGTGGTCGTGGCAGGGATCGCGCTCTCGTGGTCGCTCAGTCGCTGGGTGACCGTGTGGTTGGGTGCGGCGTTGGCCGTCGCGCTGCTGTCGGCGGTGCTTGTGGAGTGGACGCGCTGGACGTCCCTCGCGCTGCTCTTCCCCTGGCGCATCACGGCGGTACTGGTGCCGGTGGCTGCGACAGTGATCGCGGTACGAGTGGCGATGTTGCTGCCCCGCCTCAGCGAGAGGCGATGGCGTGCCCCGGTGCTGGCGGTCGCCTGCGGGGCTGCGGTGTGGGGAGTCGTCGACAGCGTGCAGCAGCAATCTCCGACCCAGTGGGACCCCGCTGTGCGCGCCGTCCTCGCAGCACGGCCGACCGGGGTCGGCATCGTCCCACTGTCGGCGCAGAATGTGCGGGCGAGCGCCGGGGTCGCGGTGTACGTGGATTGGAAGAGTCCGCCGTACGCCGCAGATGGACTCAGCCTCTGGTGGGAAAGGTACGACCAGGTCGCGGGCTTCGAACGCGATCCGGAGGCGATCTGTGTCGGCACCTGGGGTCGCGCGATCGACTGGGCGCTACTGGCAGTGGAGCCGCCGAGTTGCATGGCCGATTGGCAGGTACTTGCTGAGGGCGGCGGCTACCGCGTGCTGCAGCGGTAGACGTCAGCGCCGCAGGCTGCGGATCATCCTCAAGGCCTCGCGCTGGTTCTCTTCGATCCTGTCGATGCGGGCGTGCAGATCGCCGGTGCGTTCGTCGACGTACTTCGCGAGGTAGAGCAACTCGCCTGCGCCGTTCGCCTGCACGTACTCGCGCACCGCCTCGTCCCGTACGCGCCGGTCGTAGAGCACGTGGGCATCGCGATCGCGGTGCACGCTGTTTGCCGCGGCGCCGCTCTCGTCGCGTCGTTGATGCCAGTACGCGAGGATCTCGTCGATGAAACCCACGGTGCCCTGTGACCACAGGCGCAGGTTGAACTCCCAGTCGCTGACCGCCTTCAGTCGCATGTCGACCGGACCGATGCGATCGTGCACGCTGCGCCGGTAGAGAAGCGAGATGGGCACGACGTGGTTGAAGCGCAGCATGTCGAAGAACGTCGGCTCGAGCATGAACTCGTGGAAGACCTCGCGGCCGGTCTCGACGATCCGGTCGGAGCAGACCTGCTCCCAGACGATCTCGGTTCGCACGGCCACGGCGTCGGCATCCGAGGACTGGAGGAACGCCGTGGTCCGCTCGAGGAACGCGGGGTGCCAGGTGTCGTCGTCGTCGTGCCACACGATGAGCTCGCTGCTGCCGGCGTCGATCCCGGCCTTGGTGGCCGCGGCCCGGCCGGTGGTTTCGGGCAGGTGCAGCGTCTGCGTGCGGCCGGCGAGCTCGGGGTGTGCCGCGATCGCTTCGTCCACCGGCCCCGGGGCGCCGCCGTCATTGACGATGATCAGGCGCCAGTCGTTGTAGGTCTGCGCGACGATGTCGTCGAGTGCCCTCTGCAGGAACAGCGGCCGATCCAAGGTGCGCATCACGATGTCCACACTCATCCTCGGTACTCCCTGACCTGCCGACGGATCCAGCTCGGCTTGTTCATCTCTTCCACCTGCGAGCGCAGGACCTCCAAGATCTCGTCCTGGCGGGCCTCCACGACGTCGAGGCGCCGGTGGATCTCCCCGATGCGCTCGTCGATGTACTTCGACAGGTAGAGAAGGGCCCCGGGACCGTGCTGGTCGACGTAGGCACTCAGAGCCTCGTCCCGCACCCGCCGGTCGGCGCGGACGTGCCGGTCGAGTGCGCCGATCACTGTGTTCGCGTCGGCCCCGCTCGCGTTCTTGCGCTGGTGCCAGTACGCGAGGACGCCATCGATGAGGCCGTAGTGGCCGGTTTGGGTTAGAGCCATGTTGAACACCCAGTCGTCGATGACGTCGCGGCGTTCGTCCAGAGGTCCGTGTTCGGCCCATGCGGAACGGCGGAAGAGCATCCCGATGGGGACCACGTGGTTGAAGCGCAGCATGTCGAAGTAGGTGACCTCCAGCATGCGGGGGTGGAACAGCTCCCGGCCCGTGACCACCATGCGGTTGCCGATGCGCTCCTCCCACACGATCTCGATGCGGGTCGCTACGGCGAGGTCTTCGGTGGTGCGCAGGTGCTCCACGGTGCGGGCGAGGAACGTCGGGTGCCAGGTGTCGTCGTCATCGTGGATCGCGATGAACTCGCCTGTGCCGGCCTCGATGCCGCGGTTGGACGCTGCGGGCATGCCCTGCGACTCGGCCAGGACCACGAGTGTGACCCTGCCCGCGAAGTCGCGCTCGTCGATCAACGCCTGCGTCGGGGCTGGGTCGTCCCCGTCCTGGACGACGTACAGGTGCCAGTCGGTGAACTCCTGGGCCAGGACGTCGTCGAGCGCCCGGGCGAGCAACAGCGGACGGTTCTTGGTTCGGATGACGATGTCGACGGAGGGCACGGGGGAGAGTCTAGAGGTGCGACCTCGAAACGGGGCGTACCCTTGGGCGCTGTGATCCCCTTCATCTCCGGCTACCTGCGGCCCTACCGCACTGCGCTGGTGATCGTTGTGGTGCTGACCACGATGCAGGTGATCGCGAACCTCTACCTGCCCTTCCTCAACGCCGACATCATCAACAACGGTGTCGTCACCGGCGACGTCGGCTACATCGTGCGGGTGGGCGCGTTCATGCTGGGGCTGTCGCTGGCGCTCGCGGTGATCTCCGTGATCGCGGTGTACTACAGCGCGCGCACGGCGATGGCGTTCGGCCGCGACGTGCGCGGGAACCTCTTCCGATCCGTCGAGCGCTTCTCGCTGCGGGAGGTAAACGAGTTCGGCGCGCCGTCACTGATCACGCGCACGACCAACGACGTCCAGCAGGTGCAGATGCTCGTGCTGATGGGGCTGACCATGATGATCGCCGCGCCGCTGACCGCGGTCGGTGGGGTGATCATGGCCGTGCGCACCGATGTGCAGTTGTCGGCGCTGCTGCTGGTGATCATTCCCGTGATGGCCATCGTCATCGGGATCCTGTTGTGGAAGATGGTGCCGCTGTTCCGCGTCATGCAGGTGAAGATCGACCGGATCAACGGCGTGCTGCGCGAGAACCTCGCCGGCATCCGGGTGATCCGGTCGTTCGTGCGCACCGAGCACGAACAGGCCCGCTTCGCCGACGCCAACGAGGACCTCACCGACACTTCGCTGCGCGTGACGCGACTGTTCGCGCTGACGATGCCGTCGCTGATGCTGATCTTCAACCTGTCGTCGGTCGCGATCATCTGGTTCGGCGGGCACCTCGTCGACGACGGTGACATGCAGATCGGTGACCTCACGGCGTTCCTGAGCTACATGATGCAGATCCTGTTCAGCGTGATGATGGCCGTGATGCTCATGGTCATGGTGCCGCGGGCAGCGGCCTCGGCCGAGCGGATCACGGCCGTTCTCGACACCGAGCCGAAGGTCGTGGATCCGGACGCGCCGGCCGAACCCGCGCAGCGCATCGGCGTCGTGGAGTTCCGGGACGTGGAGTTCCGCTACCCCGGCGCCGAGGACCCGGTGTTGTGCGATGTGAACCTCACCATCCGGCCCGGGCAGACCACAGCGGTGGTGGGTTCGACCGGTGCCGGCAAGACCACGCTGGTCAACCTCATCCCGCGGCTCTACGACGTGACGGGTGGGCAGGTGCTCGTCGACGGTGTGGATGTGCGCGAGTTCGCGCAGGAGGATCTGTGGTCCTACCTCGGGCTGGTGCCGCAGAAGTCGTTCCTGTTCAGCGGCACCGTCGGGTCGAACGTGCGGTTCGGCCTGCCCGATGCCACCGACGAGCAGGTGTGGGACGCACTCGACGTCGCGCAGGCGGACTTCGTGCGGGACATGCCCGAGCAGCTCGATGCGCCCATCGACCAGGGCGGCACCAACGTCTCCGGCGGGCAGCGGCAGCGGTTGAGCATCGCGCGGGCCCTGATCCGGCCGTGCCCGATCTACATCTTCGACGACTCGTTCTCGGCGCTGGACTACGCCACGGATGCGCGGTTGCGCGCGGCACTGGCGCAGCGGACCCGGGCGGCGGCGGTGATCATCGTGGCGCAGCGGGTGAGCACCATCCGGCACGCTGATCAGATCGTGGTGCTCGACGGCGGTCGGGTCGTGGGCGTGGGCACGCACGAGCAGTTGATGGACACCTGCGAGACGTATCAGGAGATCGTGTTCTCGCAGCTCACCGCGGCGGAGGCGTCATGAGCGCGAGTGCGAGGTTGTTGCCCTCCGCCGACGCCGTTTGCGAGGTTGTTGACCTGTACGGGCCCGATTTTCGACAACAACATCGCAATCCGGCGCTGAGGGCGACAACAACGTCGCAATCGGGGTGGTCCGCATGGCGATGACGCGACCCGGCGCGGGACCCCGACCCGGCGGTCCGATGGGCGGTGGCCCCGGGGGCCTCGGGATGACCCTGCCCGCGGAGAAGGCACGTGACTTCAAGGGCACGTTCCGCCGCCTGCTGCGGCGCCTGCACCCGGAGCGGATCGTGATCGCGGTGGTGCTCGCGCTGGCCGTGGTCAGTGTGTTCTTCCAGGTGCTTGGGCCCTGGCTGCTCGGGCAGGCCACCAACGTGATCTTCGCCGGGGTCCTCGGCGAGCAGATCCCGCCGGGGGTCACGCAGGAGCAGGCGGTCGAGGGCTTGCGCGCGCAGGGCGAGACCCAGCAGGCGGACATGCTCTCGGCCATGACCCTGACCGACGGCGTCGACTTCACCGCGCTCGGCCGGATCATCGCGCTGGTGGTCGTCGTGTACTTCATCAGTTCGGTGTTCTCATGGGGGCAGAACTACCTGATGGCCGGGGTCACGCAGCGCACGATGTACCGGCTGCGTGAGGACGTCGACCTCAAACTCGGCCGCCTGCCGCTGAAGTACTTCGACACCCACCCGCGCGGCGACTTGCTCAGCCGGGTGACCAACGACATCGACAACATCGCCACGACGATGCAGCAGACCATGACCCAGGCGATCACCAGCATCATGACGGTGCTCGGTGTGCTGGCGATGATGTTCTGGATCTCGCCGCTGCTCGCGCTCGTCTCGCTGCTGACCGTGCCGCTGTCGTTCTTCGTCACGCTGTTCATCGCGCGGCGCAGCCAGGGCCAGTTCGTCGGGCAGTGGAAGTGGACAGGCAAGGTCAACGGCCACATCGAGGAGATGTTCACCGGCCACGATCTGGTCAAGGTCTTCGGCCACCGGCGCCAGGCCATCGAGGAGTTCGACGACGCCAACGAGAAGATGTACGCGGCAAGTTTCCGCGCGCAGTTCATCTCCGGAATGATCCAGCCGGCGATGATGTTCATCGCCAACCTCAACTACGTGGCCATCGCGGTCATCGGTGGCATCCGGGTGGCGTCGGGCCAGATGAGTCTCGGCGACGTGCAGGCCTTCATCCAGTATTCCCGGCAGTTCACGATGCCGATCACCCAGCTCGCCTCGATAACCAACCTGCTGCAGTCCGGCATAGCCTCGGCCGAGCGGGTCTTCGAACTGCTCGACGCCGAGGAGCAGAGCCCGGAGGCCGACGGCGCGCCGCTGGAACGCCCGCGGGGGCATGTCGAGTTCCGCGACGTGTCCTTCCGTTACGTCGAGGACACCCCGCTGATCCAGAACCTGGACCTCGAGGTGCAGCCCGGGGAGGCCGTGGCCATAGTCGGTCCGACGGGCGCGGGCAAGACCACCCTGGTCAATCTCCTCATGCGCTTCTACGACGTCGATTCCGGCGAGATCCGCCTCGAGGGTGTGCCCACGATGCAGATGCAGCGCGATGATGTGCGCCGGGCCTTCGGCATGGTGCTGCAGGACACCTGGCTGTTCGCCGGAACGATCCGCGGCAACATCGCCTACGGGTTCGAGGGGGCCACCGAGGAGCAGGTCATGGCGGCGGCGAAAGCGGCGCGCGTCGACCACTTCGTGCGCACGATGCCCGACGGCTACGACACCGAACTCGACGATGAGGCCTCGAACCTGTCGGCCGGCGAGAAGCAGTTGCTCACCATCGCGCGGGCGTTCCTGGCCAACCGGCCGATCCTCATCCTCGACGAGGCGACGAGCTCGGTGGACACCCGCACCGAGGTCCTGATCCAGCAGGCGATGGCGACGTTGCGGGAGGGCCGCACGTCGTTCGTGATCGCGCACCGGCTGAGCACCATCCGCGACGCCGACATCATCCTCGTGATGGACGCCGGCCGGATCGTGGAGAAGGGTACCCACGAGGAGCTCATGGCCGCACAGGGGTTCTACTACGACCTGTACCAGTCGCAGTTCCTGGCCAGTTACGACGAGGACGCCGACATTCCGGTTGGTTGATGCCCCGAGTCATGTGACGTACCGTCGGCCCATGGAGCTGAGTTCATACATCTCGTTCACCGGTCAGGCCCGCGAGGCGATGGAGTTCTACGCCGATGTCTTCGGCGGGCGGTTGGAGATGAACACCTTCGCGGAGTTCGGGATGGAGGGGGACATCGGCGACCAGATCATGCACGCGTCGTTGCACCTGCCGTCCGGCCAGACGCTGATGGGTTCGGACACCCCGCCCGGGATGGAGTACTCCGATGGCAAGCGCGTGCGGCTGATCGTGCACGGCGAGGACGAGGCCGAGATCCGCGGGGCGTGGGAGCGTCTCGTCGAGGGTGGCAGCGTCGAGACGCCGCTGGAGAAGCAGATGTGGGGCGACGTCTACGGTGCCTGCACGGACAAGTTCGGTGTCGAGTGGATGGTGAACATCGCGCAGCCCGCGTGACAAACCTCTAGTCTGTGCGCCATGAGCGACACCGCCAACGCACAGCCAGTTGAAGCACTCGCGGAACCGGAGCGCAACGTCCGGGGCCTGTTCATGGCCGGGCTGGCGCTGGCCAACCTCGGCATCATGGTCGCGTTCTTCGCGCCCCTGCAGAACCTGCTCCCGCGCATGTCCGAACAGATCTCCGGCCCCACCGGCAAGGAGGCGGCCCTGGCCATCGTCACCGGTGTCGGCGTGATCGGTTCGGTCATCGGCAACCCGCTGGCCGGTGCGCTGTCCGACCGGACCACCTCACGCTTCGGCCGCCGCCGGCCGTGGATGCTCGGGGGGTCGCTGCTGGGTTTCGTGGGCCTGATCCTGCTGCCCAACATGAACTCGATCTGGTCGCTGACCATCGCCTGGCTGGCCGTGCAGTTCTCCGTGAACGCCGCCTATGCCGGACTGACGGCGACGATCCCGGACCAGGTGCCGGTCAGGCAGCGTGGGGTCGCCTCCGGTCTCGTCGGTCTGGCGCAGGCGCTCGGCCCGGTGGTGGGCGTGGGCATCGTGACCTTCGTCGTGGTGTCGCTGGTCGGAGGGTCCTACGTGACCGCCGTGCTGTTCGTGGTCTGCGTACTGCCGTTTCTGTTCATCCTCAAGGACCCGCCGCTCCCGCCGGAGTTGAAGCCGGAGTTCCACCTCGGGGAGTTCGTGAAGAGCTTCTGGGTGTCCCCGAAGGCACACCCGGATTTCGGGTGGGCGTGGCTCGCGCGGTTCCTCGTGTCGTTGAGCGTCGCGATGGCCACCTTGTACCTGCTGTTCTTCCTCACCGACCACCTCGGCTTCGACGATGAAGCAGCCGGGCAGCGGCAGACCGTCCTGCTCGCGCTGTACGCGGGTGGCACCATGCTGACCGCGGTCATCGGCGGCTACATCTCCGACCGGATGGGCAAGCGCAAGATCTTCGTCATCGTGGCCAGCTGCATCATGGCGGTCTCCGGCATCATCCTCGCGTTCGTGCCTGATGATCAGAGCGGCTGGAGCCTGACCATGATCGCCGCCCTGATCCTCGGTATCGGCTACGGCTGGTACCTCGCGGTCGACCAGGCGCTGATCACGCAGGT
>WBZT01001495.1_pt1 | contig 13591 bp, 14 predicted proteins | sample 5204241 | NCBI WGS metagenome assembly WBZT01 (sample SAMN12344358, study PRJNA552823) | activated sludge metagenome | biome: Activated sludge suspended growth; feature: Nitrification reactor; material: Wastewater; isolation source: activated sludge from nitrification reactor of wastewater... | reverse complement strand
GACGCTTGTGAATTCGAGCATAAACTATACCATGGCTTATCCGAAAAACTTCTTATCGCCGGGCCTCGCCGAAAGTCTGGGAGCAAGTTTCCCCAAACCCGAACGGCTCGAACCCGGCACAGTCTCTCGCATTCATGAGCAGCGATAATCCTTTCTATTCATAGCGATTGTAAGACGACGCGCATGTTTCCTTTCCAGGTCGTCTATCGCGACGAAACGCAAGCCGCCCGCGCGCTGGACGACGAGCGCTTGCTGGCGCTGATTCGATTTCGGGAGCCGGCCGCCCCCCTGATTGATCCGCGATCCGGCGTCATCCCCCTGCCTGAACTGGGTGGAAGCTCGACCGTCGAGGTCTGGCTCAGTGCTCGACCGGTGCGCGCCGGGGTCATCCACGGCGTGAGCCACGCTGGCAACGATGCCGTGCTTTTTCTCCAGTGTCACCTGGACGAATACGCGCCCGACGCCTTGCAACCCCTGACCGCCATGGCCTATCGGCGTTTGTTCGCGGCGGCGCGCGCCCTGGGCTACCCGCACCTGCTGCGGGTCTGGAATTATTTTCCCGCCATCAACCAAGAGTGTGGTGGCCTGGAACGCTATCGCGCGTTTTGCGCCGGCCGGCATCAGGCATTGGTGGCGGAACTGACGGAATTCGAAACGCACCTCCCGGCGGCATGCGCCATCGGCACCGACGAGCCTGGATTGCGACTGTACGCGCTGGCCGGCCGGACAGCGGGAATCCAGATTGAAAATCCGCGGCAAACCAGCGCCTTTCACTACCCGCGCCAGTACGGGCCACGCAGTCCCTCATTCTCACGCGCCGTGCTGAAGGCCTGGGGAGAGCGACACCACCATCTTTATATTTCCGGCACGGCCAGCATCGTCGGCCACGCCAGCCAACATTTCAATCTGATGGCGCAGCTGGACGAGACGCTGCTCAATCTGCGGGCGCTGCTTGCCCAGGCCAACCGCTTGACGCCAGAACCGCTGCGCCCGGCGCTGCTGAAGGTTTACTGCCGGCCGAATCTCGATCTGGCGGCGTTGCGTCGGCGAATCGCCCAGGCGCTCGACGCCGATCCGCCGACCTTGTTCCTGCAAGCCGACATTTGCCGCCGGGAACTGCTGATCGAAATCGAGGGTCTGGCGGTTGGTTCCGCTTCGTAAAATCACCCTCAGGATGCCTGCTCGTGAAATCCGACCAACCGTTGAAACCCCATCCGGTGTTGCCCGAGTACTATCCGGATTTGGCCCAGCGCCCTGCTTTTGTGCGCGGGCTATTCGACCGTACCGCCGGCTATTACGATCGGGTCAACCTCTTGCTGTCGTGGGGGTCGGGCAGTTGGTATCGGCGCCACGCGCTGGTCCGCGCCGGTCTGCGGCCCGGCATGAGCGTGCTGGATGTCGCCATTGGCACCGGTCTGGTGGCCCGGCAGGCGTTGGCGATCACCCAGGACCGGCGGGCGGTGGTCGGGCTCGATGTCAGCGCGGGGATGCTGGACCAAGTGCGCCGCCTGCTGGATATTCCGCTGGTGCAGGGGCAAATGGAGCAATTGCCGGTCGCCGATGAGCGTTTCGATTTCGTCAGCATGGGCTATGCGCTGCGCCACGTCGTCGATCTCAACGCCACCTTTCGCGAATTTCAGCGCGTGCTGAAGCCGGGTGGCGTGCTGCTCATCCTGGAAATTGCCCGGCCCGCCGCGCCGTTGAAGCGCACGGCCCTCAAATTCTATCTGGGTCGGGTAATTCCGCTGCTCGGCCGCTTGAGCACCGGCCAGCGGGAGATGCAGACCTTGATGCGTTATTACTGGGACACCATCGAGAATTGCGTTCCCCCGGACACCATCGTCCAGGCCATCCGCGATGCCGGTTTCGCCGAAGCGGGTTGCGATGTGGAATTCGACCTGTTTCGCGCCTATTTCGGCCGTAAGGGATAACGGTCGTCCTGTCGCCGGTTCGCGCATGAAAAAGCCCCGCCGAAGCGGGGCTTTTTTGCAGCTGGAAGCGTGAGACGTTGACTTACATCATGCCGCCCATGCCGCCCATGCCGCCCATGCCGCCCATGTCGCCCATGCCGCCCATGCCGCCCATGCCGCCGCCGGAGTCCTTCTTCGGCAGTTCGGCGATCATCGCCTCGGTGGTGATCAGCAGCGCCGCCACGGAGGCCGCGTTCTGCAGCGCCGAGCGGGTCACCTTGGTCGGGTCCAGAATGCCCATCTCGACCATGTCGCCATATTCGCCGGTCGCGGCGTTATAGCCGTAGTTGCCGGACTGCTGCAGGATCTTGTCCAGAACCACCGAAGGCTCGTCGCCGGCATTGCCGACGATCTGGCGCGCGGGTTCTTCCATGGCGCGCAACGCGATGGAGATGCCCACGTCCTGATCGGCATTGTCGCCTTTCAGGCCCTTGATCGTCTGCAAGGCGCGAATCAGCGCCACGCCGCCGCCAGCCACCACGCCTTCCTCGACCGCCGCGCGGGTGGCGTGCAGCGCGTCTTCGACGCGAGCTTTCTTCTCCTTCATTTCGATTTCGGTAGCCGCGCCGACCTTGATCACCGCCACGCCACCGGCCAGCTTGGCCACCCGTTCCTGCAACTTCTCCTTGTCGTAATCGGAAGTGGCTTCCTCGATCTGGCGGCGAATCTGTTCGACTCGGCTCTGGATCTCGTCGGCCTTGCCGGCGCCGTCGATGATGGTGGTGTTTTCCTTGCCGACCACGATCTTGCGAGCCGTACCCAGATCGGACAGGGTGGCTTTCTCCAGAGTCAGCCCGACTTCCTCGGAAATGACCTGGCCACCGGTCAGGATGGCGATATCCTGCAACATGGCCTTGCGACGGTCGCCGAAACCAGGCGCCTTGACGGCCGCAACCTTGACGATGCCACGAATGGTGTTGACCACCAAAGTTGCCAGGGCCTCGCCTTCCACATCCTCGGCGATGATCAGCAGCGGCTTGCTGGCCTTGGCCACGCCTTCCAGCAGCGGCAGCAGGTCACGGACGTTGGAAACCTTCTTGTCGTACAGCAGGATGTACGGGGCTTCCAGCTCCGCGCTCATGCTCTGCTGGTTATTGATGAAATAGGGGGAGATATAGCCGCGGTCGAACTGCATGCCTTCCACGACATCCAGTTCGTTGTCCAGGCTCTTGCCTTCCTCGACGGTAATGACGCCTTCCTTGCCGACCTTCTTCATGGCGTCGGCGATGATCCGGCCAATGGCTTCGTCGGAGTTGGCGGAAATGGTACCCACCTGGGCGATGGCCTTGTCGTCGGTGCAGGGCTTGGAAAACTTCTTCAGCTCCTCGACTGTGGCGCCGACCGCCTTGTCGATGCCGCGCTTGAGATCCATCGGATTCATGCCAGCGGCGACCGCCTTCATGCCTTCGCGAACAATGGCTTGGGCCAGCACGGTGGCGGTAGTGGTGCCGTCGCCGGCCACGTCGGAAGTCTTGGACGCGACTTCTTTCACCATCTGCGCGCCCATGTTCTCGAACTTGTCGTCCAGTTCGACTTCCTTGGCGACCGACACGCCGTCCTTGGTGACGGTGGGGGCGCCGAAGGACTTGTCCAGCAACACGTTGCGGCCCTTGGGACCCAGGGTGACCTTGACGGCGTTGGCCAGTACATTGATGCCGCGCACCATGCGCGAGCGGGCGTCGTCACCGAACTTGACTTCTTTTGCAGCCATTTTCTAATTCCTCTGAAACCGGTTTGAGATATTCGAATGCGGAAATTCGGGAAGGGAGACGCTTACTTCTCGATGATCGCCATGATTTCGTCTTCGCGCATGACGATCAGATCTTCGCCGTCCACCTTCACTTCGCTGCCCGAATACTTGCCGAACAGGACCAGATCGCCGGCCTTGACGTCCAGTGGCCGTACATCGCCGTTTTCCAGCAGCTTGCCCCGACCCACCGCCATCACCGTGCCGCGCGAGGGCTTCTCGGCGGCGGTGCCCGGCAGGACGATGCCGCCCGGACTCTTGGTTTCCTCTTCAACACGTTTGATCAGCACCCGATCGTGCAGCGGACGAATGTTCATCGATGAAATCTCCTGGGGATTTAAGGTTCGGGGACTTGAGGCTAACGCTGGTTTGTTAGCACTCGACTATAGTGAGTGCTAATCATAGTCAGCGAAAACACTCTGTCAAGGGCTTGGCGCTGAAGTGGGGAGGCGTGGGAAAATTTCAAGGGCACGGCGGGAAGAAAATTGCCGCGACCGGAGTCTATCGTTACGCTTGCTGGAGCAAGCTGGGTCCGAATCGCCCTTGTGGCGCGAGCTTCCCCGCCTTCCGTTTTTTCGAATAGGAGCCCTCATGGATAGCCAACCGCTGGTGGTTTTTTGCACCTGCCCGGATCAAGCCAGCGCCGAGCGCATCGCCGCGACCGTGGTCGAGGAGGGGCTGGCCGCCTGCGTCAATATGCTGCCGGGGCTGACGTCGATCTACCGCTGGCGAGAACAAATACAACGGGATACCGAACTGCTACTGCTGCTTAAGACCCAGGGCGCGGTTTATCCGCTGCTGGAGACACGCATCCGTGAGCTGCATCCTTACGATGTGCCGGAAATCATCGCCTTGCCGGTGCGAATGGGATCGTCGGCATATCTGGACTGGATCGCGGCCAACACGGGAGCATCGGCATGAGGCAGCGCCGATGGGCCAGGTCCTGGCTGGTATTGTTGCTGACGTTGCTGGCCGGCTCGGCCACCGCCGGGCTGTTCGACCGCTTCGGCGGTGCTTCGCAAGAGCGGATTCTCGACGCCGACCAAGCGTTCCAACTGACCATCAGCGCCGTCGATCCGGTCACCCTGGAAGCCCGCTGGATCATCGCGCCCGGCTACTACCTCTATCGCGATAAATTCAAGCTCGTTTTGGTGGATGATGAGGAAACGACCATTGCCCGTATCGACATCCCACCCGGTGAGCCCAAGGAAGACCCGTATTTCGGTCATCAGGAGGTGTTTCATCACGAAGCGGTGCTGGTCGCCCATCTGCGGCGCGAACCGGGCGGCTCGCAAACCGTACGGGTCAAGGCCGACTACCAGGGCTGCGCCGAAGTCGGGGTCTGCTATCCACCGCTGAGTCAGACCGTAACCGTCGCCTTGCCGGCGCCGAGCTCGCTTGCGGTGACCGCCGACCAGCCCGCGCCCACTCCGCTGGCCCCGGTTGGAGAGCGGGTTTCGGAGACGCTGGCAACGCCGGTTCCTGCCCTCAACGAACCGGAGCCGGAGCAGGACCGGCTGGCGCGCCTGCTGGGCGAGCAGCGGTTTTTGGCGATTCCCGCCTTCTTCGGTTTCGGCCTGTTGCTGGCGTTCACCCCCTGCGTGTTCCCGATGGTGCCAATTCTGTCCAGCTTGATCGCCGGACAAGGCGCGAAACTGACCCGCCGACGGGCGATCCTGCTGTCGCTGGTTTACGTGCTGGCGATGGCCTTGACCTACACCGTGGCCGGCGTGCTGGCGGCGCTGCTGGGGCAGAACATCCAGGCATGGTTCCAAAATCCCTGGGTCATCGCCGTGTTCAGCGGCATGTTCGTGCTGCTGGCGCTGTCCATGTTCGGCCTGTACGACTTGCAGTTGCCCGCCTACCTGCAACACCGCTTAGCGGAGTTGAGCAACCGCCAACGCGGCGGTCAGTTCGCCGGAGTGGCGATCATGGGCTTCCTGTCGGCGCTGATCGTCGGACCCTGCGTGGCCCCGCCACTGATCGGCGCGTTAACGTTTATCGCCGTGACCGGCGACCTGGTGTTGGGCGCGGCGGCGCTGTTCGCGCTCAGCTTGGGCATGGGTGTGCCGCTGCTGGTGATCGGTGCTTCCACCGGGCATTGGTTGCCACGCGCCGGGCACTGGATGGAGCGGATCAAGACGGTGTTCGGCGTGCTGCTGCTGGCGGTGGCGCTGTGGTTGCTGGAGCGGATTCTACCGGCGGCGGCCGTCATGGTGCTGTGGGCGACACTGTTCATCGTCACCGCCACTTACATGGGTGCCCTGCAAGCGGTGGCGCACGGTGCTCCGGCCTGGCGCACCCTGGTCAAGGGCCTGGGCATGGTGCTGTTGATTTACGGCGTGCTGTTGCTGGTCGGCGTCGCCGCTGGCGGTCGCGATCCCTGGCAACCGTTGCGCGGGATCGGGTTCGTCGCTCAGTCGGCCAACGCGGCGCAAAGCCCGCTGTTTCGCCCGGTCAAGACCTTGGCCGATGTCGACCAGGCGCTGCGTCGGGCGGCTGGGCGGCCGGTGCTGCTGGATTTCTACGCCGACTGGTGCGTGAGCTGCAAGGAACTGGATCGCCTTACCTTCACCGATCCCACGGTGCGGGCGACGCTGGCCGAAATGGTGACGCTGCGGGCCGATGTGACCGCCAACGACGACGACGATCGGGCGTTGATGGAAAAATTTGGCATTATCGGTCCGCCGGCCATCCTGTTTTTCGGTTCGAACGGCCGGGAACGCCACGAATACCGGCTGGTGGGATTCCTGAGCGCCGAGGCATTCGACGCGCACCTGCGAGCGCTATTGGCCGCGCGGGGTTGACGCGATGTACCCGCAATTCGTGGTCCACACACCCTATCAGCGATAGAACAAGGGTATTTCTGGCTAGACAACCGATGGACCATCACGCAAAATCGCGCCCTTTATGAGGACCCTGCCTGAATCATGGCAAAATTGCTGTTACTCAACGGACCGAATCTGAACCTGCTCGGTACCCGCGAACCGGGAATCTACGGCGCCGACACCTTGGCCGCCATCGAACGGCGCTGCGCGGCGCTGGCCATGGAACTGGGGCCGCACGACTTGGCCTGCTTCCAAAGCAACGCCGAACACGCCCTGATCGATCGTATCCACGCCGCCGGTCTGGAAGGCGTCGCCTTCATCGTCATCAATCCCGCCGCCTTCACCCACACCAGCGTGGCGCTGCGCGACGCCCTGCTCGGCGTCGGCATTCCGTTCATCGAGGTGCATCTGTCCAACGTATTCGCCCGCGAGCCGTTCCGCCACCATTCCTACCTGTCCGACATTGCCGTCGGGGTCGTCAGCGGACTGGGACCACAGGGCTACGAACTGGCGCTGCGCGCCGCCGACCGCCACCTCGCCACTCCACGCCGGTAGTCACCGTCATGCCCACGGACATCCGCAAGATCAAGAAACTCATCGAGCTGCTCGAAACCTCGGGCATCGCCGAAATCGAAATCAAGGAAGGCGAGGATTCGGTACGGATCAGCCGCCATGCGCACGGCGGCACGCCGCTGACGATGCCACCGATCTGGGCCGCGCCCGGCTACGGCCCTCCCATGGCCGGACCGATGTCCGCCGCGCCCGCCGCGCCCGCCGCCGAGGCGGAAACGCTCCAGGGCCATGTGCTGCGCTCGCCGATGGTCGGCACCTTCTACCGCTCGGCTTCGCCCGGCTCCAAGCCGTTCGTCGAAATCGGCCAGCGGGTCAACGTCGGTGATCCGGTCTGCATCATCGAAGCGATGAAGATGTTCAACCAGATCGAGGCCGATCACGCCGGCGCCATCAGCCGCATCCTGGTCGAGAACGGCCAGCCGGTCGAGTTCGACCAGCCGCTGCTGGTCATCGAATAACCCCCGCCATGCTCGAAAAAGTCGTCATCGCCAATCGCGGGGAAATCGCCTTACGCATCCTGCGCGCCTGCCGGGAACTGGGCATCCGCACCGTGGCCGCGCATTCCACCGTGGATCGCGACCTCAAGCATGTTCGCTTGGCCGACGAAACCGTTTGTATCGGCCCGCCGCCCGCCGCTGGAAGCTACCTGAACATGCCGGCGATCATCAGCGCCGCCGAGGTCACCGACGCGGTGGCGATTCACCCCGGTTATGGCTTCCTGTCCGAAAACGCCGATTTCGCCGAACGGGTCGAGCAGAGCGGGTTTATCTTCATCGGTCCCAAGCCGGAAACCATCCGCTTGATGGGTGACAAGGTTTCGGCCATCCGGGCGATGAAGGAAGCTGGCGTGCCTTGCGTGCCCGGTTCGGACGGTCCGCTAGGAGACGACCAACCAGAGATTCTGCGGATTGCTCGCGACATCGGCTACCCCATCATCATCAAGGCGGCCGGTGGTGGTGGCGGTCGTGGCATGCGAGTGGTCCATGGCGAGGCCGCGCTACTCACTACCCTGGATCTGACCCGCAGCGAGGCGGGTGCGGCGTTCGGCAATCCGACGGTGTACATGGAAAAGTATCTGGACCATCCTCGCCATGTCGAAATCCAGGTGCTGGCTGATACTCACGGCCACGCCATTCATTTGGGCGAGCGCGACTGTTCCATGCAGCGCCGCCACCAGAAAGTCATCGAGGAAGCCCCCGCGCCCGGCATCACGCCGGCGCAGCGTCGCCGGATCGGGCAAGCCTGCGTGGACGCTTGCCAGCGTATCGGCTATCGCGGCGCCGGCACCTTTGAGTTTCTCTATCAGGATAGCGAGTTCTACTTCATCGAGATGAATACCCGCATCCAGGTCGAGCACCCGATCACCGAACTGATCACCGGAGTGGACATCGTCAAGGAACAGTTGCGTATCGCCGCCGGCGCGCCGTTGGGCTACCGTCAGGACGATATCCACGTCCGGGGGCACGCCCTGGAATGCCGGCTCAACGCCGAGGACCCGGACACCTTTATCCCGTCGCCGGGTGCCATCACCCAGTATCATGCGCCGGGTGGACCAGGTATCCGGGTGGATTCGCATATTTACAACGGTTACCGGGTGCCCCCTAACTACGATTCCATGATCGGCAAGCTGATCGCCCACGGCGAAACCCGTGAAGCCGCCATCGCCCGCATGCGCGGGGCACTGGCCGAATTGGTGGTGGACGGCATCAAAACCAACGCGCCCCTGCACCGGCGTATTCTCGGCGATGCTCGCTTCCTGGACGGTGGCACCGACATTCATTATCTGGAAAAACAGCTGCTTGGTACCCGCTGACCGCGAGCGGTCCCAGCAGGTCGTTGGCGGTCCGGCGGCGGATACGCTAGGCTGTTCAATTATCTCCGCCGACCGCGCAAAGACATCCATCCCATGAGCGACGCCGCGACCGCCCCCTGGCTGCAACTGACCCTGGAAGCCATTGATCACAGCCCCGAACAACTGGAAGACGCCCTGCTGCTGTCCGGCGCGCTGGCGGTCACCCTGGAGGACGCCGGCGATCAGCCGGTGCTGGAGCCGGCGCCCGGCGAAACCCCGCTGTGGACCCATACTCGCGTCACCGGACTGTTCGACGCCCAGACCGATATCGAAGTGATCAAGGGGCAGCTGCGGCGGTGCCTGCACGCGCCCATCCTGCCAGAATGCCGGCTGACCGAATTGGAAGAGCGCGATTGGGTGCGGGCCTGGATGGAGAACTTTCACCCCATGCGCTTTGGCCAGCGGTTGTGGGTCTGTCCGACCGCGCGAACCCCGCCCGATCCGGCCGGCGTCAACATCCGCCTGGACCCGGGGCTGGCCTTTGGCACCGGTACCCACCCGACCACGGCGCTGTGCCTGGAGTGGTTGGACGGCGCGGATCTGAACGGCCGAAGCGTGCTGGACTACGGCTGCGGATCGGGGATTTTGGCGGTGGCCGCCGCCAAATTGGGCGCGCATAGGGTCTGGGCAGTGGATATCGATCCACAGGCGCTGCTAGCCAGCGACGACAATGCCGATCGGAACGGCGTCGAGGATCGCATCGAACTGGCCATACCCGCCGAACTGCCAGCCGAGCTGAACGTGGATATCGTGTTGGCCAACATTCTGGCCGGCGTGCTGGTGCGGTTGGCGCCGGAATTTGGCCGGCGGGTCCGGCCCGGCGGTCGGCTGGTGCTGTCCGGCATTCTCGAACCGCACGCCGAGGCGGTACAAGCCGCCTTCAGTGCCGATTTCAGCTTCGAGCCTTCCAGGCAGCGAGAAGACTGGATGTTGCTGGAAGGCGTGCGCCGACCGGATTGAACGATTCCCCCCGTCGCGCCTCGCTTTTGCAACGGAATGGCAGGATCGGCGCGGACCAGGGTCGAATCCACGGCACCGCAGGGCCGGAACGGGCGAAAATATCTCGCTCCAAAACCCGTGCAAATCATCATGGCGCTTCATCCAACTGCCACATTCCGGTACCATAACCGCCCTTTTTACCCACACAGTTCCCATCCATGCATATCGGTCCCCATCTGGTTTCTCCGCCCGTCGTGCTGGCGCCGATGGCCGGCGTCAGCGATCGGCCGTTCCGGCAATTGTGCCGGCGGCTGGGCGCGGGGCTGACGGTTTCGGAGATGGTCAGCGCCGACCGGCGACTGTGGGATAGCCGCAAGACCCGGCTACGGTTGGATCACACCGGCGAACCCGACCCGCGCAGCGTGCAGATTCTCGGCACAGACCCGCGCGCCATGGCCGAGGCGGCTCGCTGCAACGTCGAACGGGGTGCCCGGATCATCGACATCAACATGGGTTGTCCGGCCAAAAAGGTCTGCGGTGCGCAAGCCGGCGCGGCGCTGCTGCGCGACGAGACGCTGGTCGGGCGCATCCTGGAAGCGGTGGTCGGGGCGGTTGCCGTTCCGGTCACCCTGAAAATCCGTACTGGCTGGGACTTGACTCACCGCAATGGAATCGCCGTCGCCCGCATCGCCGAACAGGCTGGCATCCAGGCACTGGCCGTGCATGGGCGCACCCGCGCCTGCGGCTACATCGGGCCGGTGGACTACGCCACCATCCGCGCCATCAAGCGAGCGGTGACCATTCCGGTGATCGCCAACGGCGACATCGACAGCCCGGAACGAGCCCGTCGCGTGCTGGATTACACTGGCGCGGACGCGGTGATGATTGGCCGCGGCGCCCAGGGCCGGCCGTGGCTCTTCCGCGAAATCGCTCATTTTCTGGCGAGCGGCGATCGGCTGGCGCCGCCATCCCCGCTGCAAATCGGCCGCTGGGTTACGGGGCATCTGACTCATCTGTACGAGTTTTACGGCGAAACCGCCGGTGTTCGCATCGCCCGCAAGCATTTGATCTGGTACAGCCAGCATTGGCCCGAGAGCGCGGGGTTCCGAGCGAGGGCGAACGCGGCTGAAAGCGGCCGCGCCCAACTGCTGCTGGTCCGCGATTTTTTCGAGCGCCTGGCCAATGAGGAGCCTCTGGCCGCATGAGCACTGACATCGAATCCCCTGTCGATCTGTTGCCCGCCACTCCGCTGCGCGATCAGGTCTACGAGGCCTTGCGCATTTATTTTCACAATCTCGGCGACCAGCAACCCAGCAATTTGTACGATCTGGTGCTGCGGGAAGTGGAGCCGCCGCTGTTGGAGATCGTGATGCAGCGTACTCGCGGCAATCAAACCAAGGCGTCCGATCTGCTCGGCATCAACCGCGGCACTCTGCGCAAGAAACTTCGGCGGTACGGTCTGGGTTGAGCTTTCGGCGGATGACGACGACATGAGCCTAGCGATCTTCGATCTCGACAACACCCTGCTGGCCGGCGACAGCGATTACCTATGGGGCCGGTTCCTGGTCGAACGGGGACTGGTCGACGACCAAACCTTCGAACGCGAGAACCAGCGTTTCTACGACGAGTATCGAGCCGGTACGCTGGACATCCAGGAGTTTCTGGCCTTCGGCTTGCGGCCGCTGGCGGCAAACCCGCTGGCCGAACTGCTGACGTGGCGGGAACGGTTCCTGGTGGAAAAGATCGAACCGATCTTGTTGCCGAAGGCGGCGGATCTGCTGGAGCGGCACCGTGGGACCGGCGATACCCTGCTGATTATCACCGCCACCAATCGCTTCGTCACCGAACCCATCGCCGAACGGCTGGGCGTGCCGCATCTGCTGGCCACCGAAGTCGAGTTCGCCGACGGGCGCTACACCGGCAGGCCGAGCGGGATTCCCTGTTTCCAGCACGGCAAGGTCGAACGGCTGGAGGCTTGGCTGGCGGAAACCGGTCACGATTGCGTCGATAGTTGGTTTTACAGCGACTCGCACAACGACCTGCCGTTGCTTGGCCGGGTTGCCCATCCGGTGGCGGTGGACCCAGACGCCACCCTGGCCCAACACGCGCGCGAGCGCGGCTGGCCGATCATCAGTCTACGGGACTGAACTCAATCTATTCCATTTATCACCGTCGGTGCCATGCCCATGCCCAACTTATACAATATCAATGTCGCCGCCCTGGAAGTCCTGCCCACGCCGGAGGAGATCAAGCAGCGCCTGCCGCTGAGCGAAACGGCGGCGAACGCCGTGTTCCAGGCGCGAGAAACGATCAAACGCATCCTCGACCGCCAGGACCCTCGGTTGTTCGTGGTGGTCGGCCCCTGCTCCATCCACGATGTCGTGGCGGCCCGCGATTACGCCCAGCGCTTGAAAGCCTTGGCCGATGAGGTTCAGGACACTTTGTTCCTGGTCATGCGGGTGTATTTCGAGAAACCGCGCACCACCGTCGGTTGGAAGGGACTGATCAACGATCCGCGCATGGACGACACCTTCCGCATCGACGAAGGCTTGCAGGTCGCTCGCGATTTGCTGCTGGAGCTGGCCGAACTGGGCCTGCCGGCCGGCACCGAGGCGTTGGACCCGATCATTCCGCAGTACATCCACGACCTGATCGCCTGGACCGCGATCGGCGCCCGCACCACCGAATCGCAGACCCACCGCGAAATCGCCAGTGGTCTGTCCACCCCGGTCGGTTTCAAGAACGGCACCAACGGTAGCCTGGAAGTGGCGATCAACGCCCTGCAATCGGTGGCTAGTCCTCACAGTTTTCTCGGTATCAATCAATTCGGCCAATCGGCGGTGATCCGCACCTTGGGCAACCGCTACGGCCACATGGTGCTGCGCGGCGGCGACCGGCCGAATTACGATTCGGTGTCCATCGCCCTGTGCGAGAAAGCGCTGCGCGACAAGAAATTGCCGGTCAACATCGTGGTCGATTGCAGTCATGCCAACTCCTTCAAGGACCCAGCCATGCAACCGCTGGTGATACGAGATTGCGTGCATCAGATCATGGAAGGCAATCGTTCCATCGTCGGGGTGATGATCGAAAGCAATCTGGGCGCGGGCAACCAGTCCATCCCCGCCGATCGGAGCCAGCTCAAATATGGTGTGTCGATCACCGATGCCTGCGTGGATTGGGCAACCACGGAAACCATGTTGCGAGAGGCCCATGCCAAGCTGAAGGGTGTATTGCCGGCCCGGCTCGCGACCTGAGATCTCCGACGAGGGCATGATCGTGCCCTCGCCGTCCGGTTTTTGCCCCCGACCTAAACTTTCAGCCTCTGTTTGGCGGACGCGGCGCTTTCCTCTTGGCAAGCGCCGCGTTTGGAATTATGCTACCCATAAATAGAACCAATACGGTACTGATTAGACGAGTCTTGCGGAGTATTCATGATTCGTATTACCCGGGAAGCCGATTACGGCATCGTGCTCATGACCTGTCTGGCTCGCGCCGATGGCCAGCCGCGCAGCGCCGCCGCCCTGGCGCGGCAACGTCGGTTGCCATTGCCCATGGTCAGCAAGATTCTCAAGGCCTTGGCACGGGCCGGTTTGCTGAACTCGCAGCGCGGCGCGCAGGGCGGTTATCACCTGGCGCGGCCCGCGGCGCACATTTCCGCGGCCGACATCATCGGTGCATTGGA
>WBZT01001116.1_pt1 | contig 13596 bp, 13 predicted proteins | sample 5204241 | NCBI WGS metagenome assembly WBZT01 (sample SAMN12344358, study PRJNA552823) | activated sludge metagenome | biome: Activated sludge suspended growth; feature: Nitrification reactor; material: Wastewater; isolation source: activated sludge from nitrification reactor of wastewater... | reverse complement strand
AGTTTCGCTCGATTGCGCGGAGCTATCCTGATTCCAGCGACCTCGGCAAAGAGAAATAGCGCTTCCCGCACAGGTTGTCGCGGTGGCCATCTGAAGCGCAGGGCAACCGCTCTCTCTTCGCCTCCTGCCCGGATAAAAGCGGGCTGTGCGTCGCGCTGCCCGGTAACGCCTGGCCCGCTGGAAGGTGATGACGATCAGGCAGGCGGCCTCAGCTCACTCCGCGACCCGATCCGCGTCGGCGCCCTGCCGGCCAGCAAGTCCCTGCAGCGCTGCGCGAAGTTCAGCGACCTCGATCTCCAGGCGAGTGACTCGTTCCGCGAGTCCGGGCGCTTCCTCACCACCGGCCCGTGCGGTGGCTTCCTTTTCAGCCGGCAGGGGAGGTGCGCCACAGAGCAGATGCGCCCAGCGATGTTCGCGCGAGCCGATCTGCCGCGGCAGCCTGCTGACCAGAGCGCCGCTGCTGCGCTGGGCCAACTCCTCCAGGTAGGCTTCAACCGAAGACGTGTCGTCAAAGCGATACAACCGCTCGCTGTTGGCGCGCAGCTCGCTGACCGTCTGCGCGCCGCGCAGCATCAGGGTGGCGAGCAGCGCCACGCTGGCCGCAGGCACGCCGTACACCCTGCCGAAGTTCTGTGCGTAACGTAGCACGCGACCCGATGCCCCATAAGTTTCGAGGACCAGAACGCGGCTGCGCAGTTCTTCGAGTGTTGCCTGGATCTCGCTCTCCGCTACGCTGATCACCGGATCGCGTGCCGATTTCTGATTGCAGCCGGCGGTCAGGCTGTTCAGTGTCAGCGGATAGGCGTCGGGGGTCGTTTTCTCCTTTTCGATCAACACGCCAAGGATGCGCGCCTCGAGAAAACTCAGGGTTCGCGGGGTGTCGGGAGAGTGCGGCATGGGTAGCTCCGTGGCTCGTCGGCCAGATGTTGAGGAAGTGCTGCTGGCTGCGCGGACAGCCGCCCGGTGCGGGTGGGGCAAATCCCGCCGCGTTGCCGCTTTCGGGCATGCCTGAATTTCGGCAGGGTGGTGACGACCCCTGCTCAGGCAAACAACTGTCCATGCTCGCGCGAGTCGTGGAAACCGACCCGGTTCCACTTTTCGCTCGTCACTTCGAGGTTGTAGCGGGTACTTGCCAGGTACACCAGATTGCCGTCCACATCCTTGGCCATTCGGTGCATCTGCTCGCGCTCGAAGTTGCGGCGCGTGGCGTCGTCGGGGAAAGTCAGCCAGCGAGCCGTGTAAATGTCAGCCGACTCGAAAATGGCATCGACCTTGTACTCCGTTTGCAGACGGTGGGCGACCACTTCGAACTGCAGATTGCCGACGGCACCGAGCAGCAGCGCCCCGCTCGCCAGGTTCTCGAAGACCTGAATCGCGCCCTCTTCGCCGAGCTCCTGGAGGCCTTTGAGCAACTGCTTGCTCTTCAGCGGGTCGCGCAGCCGCGCGGCGCGGAAGAGTTCGGGCGAAAAGTAGGGAATACCCTTGAAGCCGAGTTTCTCGCCTTCGCTGAGGCAATCACCGATATGCAGGTTGCCGTGGTTATGGATGCCGATGATGTCACCAGCGACCGCGTCTTCCATCAGCAAGCGTTCGTTGGCCATGAAGGTGAGCACGTTGGCCAGCTTCATCTCACGATCCAGACGGATGTGTCTGACCTTCATCCCCGGTGTGTAGCGACCCGAACAGACGCGGAAGAAGGCGATGCGGTCGCGGTGCTTGGGGTCCATGTTGGCCTGGATCTTGAACACGAAACCGCTGAACGCAGCCTCTGCCGGGTGCACCCGGCGCGTCCCGCCGTCGCGCTCCTGGGGCGGCGGGGCCCAGTCGAGCAGTGCCTGCAGGATTTCCTGAACGCCGAAGTTGTTGATCGCCGAACCGAAGAATACCGGGGACTGCCGCCCGGCAAGAAAGCCGACCAGGTCGAAAGGGCCGCTGGCGCTCTGAATCAGGTCCACATCGTCGCGCAGCTTGCCCACCTCGGCCGGGAACTGGGCCTCCAGGATCGGGTTGTCCAGGCCGTCGAGCCGCGCCGATTCGCTGCGCCGCTCCTCGCCGGCGGCAAAATGCAGCAGCCGGTCATGCAGCAGGTGATAGACGCCACGAAAGCTCTTGCCCATGCCCACCGGCCAGGTGATCGGTGCGCATTCGATACCGAGTACCGATTCGATTTCCTCGAGCAGTTCGAAGGGCTCGCGCACTTCACGGTCCAGCTTGTTGACGAAAGTGATGATCGGCGTCTGGCGCATGCGGCAGACGTTGAGCAGCTTGATCGTCTGTGCTTCCACCCCCTTGGCGGCGTCGATGACCATCACCGCTGCATCGACGGCGGTCAGGACGCGGTAGGTGTCTTCGGAAAAATCTTCGTGGCCCGGCGTGTCGAGCAGATTGATGGTGTGCTGCTGATATTCGAACTGCATCACCGAGCTGGTGACCGAGATGCCGCGCTGCTTTTCCACTTCCATCCAGTCGGAGGTGGCGTGGCGAGCGCTCTTGCGTCCCTTGACCGTGCCGGCGAGCTGGATCGCGCCACCAAACAGCAGCAGTTTCTCGGTCAGCGTCGTCTTGCCGGCGTCGGGGTGCGAAATGATGGCGAAGGTGCGGCGTTTAGCGACCTCGCGCACGATTTCGGGCGGGAACTGGCTTTCGTTCCGGGGGCTACTCATCACGGGCTTTCAGGCAGCAACAAAGCAAAAGCCGCCGGCCGGGAAGATGAGAGCTGACCCGCTGGCGGTGCGCAGGGCGAACTATAGCAGACTGGGCGCCGGCTGGAACGGCGCTGCCCGACACGTGCCGCCTACTGGCGGCCATCAGTCGGTGCGCCGCGGGCGGCGATTGCTGCAGTCATTTGTCCTCCGCTCGCGAAGCGTCAAAGCGGTAGCCAACACCCGCCGCGGTGAGAATGTGCTTCGGGCGCGCCGGGTCTTCCTCGATCTTCTTGCGCAAGTAACCCATGTAAATGCGCACGTAATGGCTGTCTTCGACATGCGCCGGGCCCCAGACGTTCTTCAGGAGCTGGCGATGGGTCAGCACGCGATCGGGATTGGCGATCAGATACGCCAACAGCCGGTATTCGATCGGCGTCAGATGGATCTCGGTGCCATTACGTTCGACCGTCCTTTTCGCCAGATCGACACGAATCGTCCCGAATTCGGCAAGCGTGGCACCGCGATCGTCACGGTTGCGGCGGCGCAATTGCGCGCGTACCCGGGCGAGCAGCTCGGCGGCGCCGAAGGGCTTGGTCAGATAGTCATCGGCGCCGCTATCGAGTGCCTTGACCTTGTCCATTTCGGCGCTGCGCGCCGAAAGCACGATCACCGGCACGTCGGACCAGCTTCTCAGATCACGGATCAGATCGATACCGTCACCATCGGGGAGACCGAGGTCGACGATCACCAGGTCGGGGCAGCGGGTGCCCGCCTCGATCAGTCCGCGCCGCACGCCATCGGCCTCGAAGACCTGAAACCCCTCGCTTTCGAGGGCCAGCCTGATGAAGCGGCGGATATGGCATTCGTCCTCGACGACGACAATGCCGAAGCTCGGGTCGCTCATGGCGTGCTGCCCTCTACGTCCAGTGTACTTTCGGCGCAAACCGTCGGCGGTATGCCGCGCGGCAGCCAGAAAATGAAGCGTGCTCCGCCGCTGACGCGGTTCTCGGCACGAATCCTGCCCCCGTGGGCCTCGACGATGGCGCGGCAAATGGCCAGCCCCAGGCCGACGCCCGGCGTCGTGCTCGCGCGCGTGCCGCGTTCAAACTTCTGGAAAATGGCTTCTTCGCGTCCTTTCGGCAAGCCCGGACCGTTGTCGTCCACCCACACTTCAACCTCGCTCTCGCGCAGCGCAGCACCGATACCGACCGGTGTGCCCTCCGGGGTGTACTTGGCGGCATTTTCGAGGAGATTGCAGAGCACACGCTCGATCAGTACGCCGTCGATCTCGAGCAGCGGTAAATCATCGGGCAAGGCCGTGGCCACGGAATGTGCCCCCAGGGACCCCTCTGTCGCCTTCAGCGCACTGCCGACGACTTCCTCCAGCGGTTGCCATTGGCGGTTGAGTTGCACCTTGCCGGCTTGCAGGCGCGCCATATCCAGCAGGTTGTTGACCTTTGCGCTGATGCGCAGAGCTTCTTCCCTGAGCGTTTCGGCAATGCGGGCCTGGGCATCGGTGGGCGGCGGCTGGGTCAGCCTGATCGACTCGGCGAGGCCGACCAGAACGCTCAGCGGCGTCCGCAGATCGTGTGAGATGGCCGACAGCAGCGAATTGCGCAGACTTTCCGACTCCATCTGCAGCAGCGTGCTTTGTGCGACGTCGACGTAGTGCATGCGCTCGACAGCAATGGCCACCAGGCTGGCAAACGTTTCGAGCTGGCGGCGCGATTCCGGGCCCTGGATGCGCAGCGGAGCGGGTGGTGAAATGGCGAGCACGCCGCGAGTGCGCATCGGCGCCTTCAGCGGCAGATAGAGCAGCGGGCTGCCCGGCAAGGTGTCGGTGGATAGCCCTGCTGCCTCGCCGTGATCGAAGGCCCAGCGTGCGACGCCCTCGTCAATGATCGGCGTACCGCCTCCGCCGGGTCTTGCATGGACCATTTCCACTTGCAGGCGGTCCTTGGCGTCCGTCAGCAGCAGCGCTGCCTGGGCGCCGAATTCGACCATCAGAAAGCGATCGCAGGCCTCGGCGATCTGCACCGGCAGCAAAGCTGCCGATAGATCTCGTGCCATTTCGTAAAGCGCGCGGGCGCGAGCCTCGCGCTGCATTGCCGCTTCGGCGTGCTGCTTGTAACGTGCGGTGAGCTGGCCGGTGATCAAAGCCACGCTGAGCATCACGGCGAAGGTCATCAGATATTGCGCATCGCTGACGGCGAAAGAGAAACGTGGTGGCACGAAGAAGAAATCGAAGGCCGCAACGGCGAGAAAGGCGCTGGCCACTGCCGGGCCGCGTCCAAGACGCATCGCCACGATCAGTACCACCAGCAGGAAGAGCATGGCGATGTTGGTCAGTTCGAGCGCGCCGGCCAGTGGCGTTGCCAGAACCGTGGCGATAGCACAGATGGCCGCTGCCTTGAGGTAGGCCAGCCAGTCGCCGGGCGTCGGCGAAGAGGTCGATGGCGCAACGGGTGTACGCGCATCTTCGTTGCGCGCCACCTGCACCACGTCGAGGTCGGGCGCGGCGTGGCCGATACGGTCGGCCATCGAGCGGTACCAGGGTCGCCAGGGGCGCGGGTGGTCGCGGCCGACCAGCACCCGCGACAGGTTTTGCTCGCGAGCGTAAGCGACGACCGCGGTGACCGGATCTTCGGCCGACAGGGTCGCCGTTTGGGCACCGAGGGAAGAGGACAGTTCGAGCGCGCGCACAATGCGCTGGCGCTGCATCTCGGGCTCGGGTCCCGAGGTCTGCGTGTCGACGTGAATGGCGTGCCAGGGGGCCTCGAGTCGCCCGGACAGGCGCGCAGCGGTGCGCACCAGTCGCTCGGCGCCGGCGCCCGATCCGATGCACACCAGCAGCGCATCGCGTGTTTGCCATACCGTCGTCACCGAGGTTTCGCGGCGGTAGGCCAGCATTTCCTCGTCTACGCGGTCAGCCGTGCGGCGCAGCGCCAACTCGCGCAGGGCGATCAGGTTGCCCTTGCGAAAAAAGTTGCGGATCGCCCGTTCCGCCTGCTGCGGCAGGTAGACCTTACCTTCCTACAAGCGCTGCAGCAGTTCGTCGGGCGGCAAATCGACCAGTACCACTTCGTCGGCGTCGTCAAAGACCCGGTCGGGTACCGTTTCCCAGACACGAATGCCGGCAATGCCGCTGACCACGTCGTTGAGCGTCTCCAGATGCTGCACGTTGACCGTGCTGTAGACGTCTATCCCCGCCTCGAGCAATTCATGGATGTCCTGCCAGCGCTTGGGATGGCGCGAGCCGGCAACGTTGGAATGGGCCAGTTCGTCCATCAGGATCAACGCCGGGCTGCGCGTCAGCGCGGCGTCGAGGTCGAATTCCTTGAGCACGTTGCCGCGATAGGGGATCTCACGCAAGGGCAGACGTTCGAGACCCGCGATCAGCGCCTCGGTCTCCTTTCGCCCATGGGTTTCGACGATGCCGATCAGGACATCGGCTCCCAACTCTTGCTGCTGCCGGGCGGCACAGAGCATGGCGTAGGTTTTGCCGACGCCCGCCGATGCCCCGAAAAAGATCTTCAGCTTGCCGCGCGTGGCTTTGGCCTCCTCCTCCTGCACACGCGCCAGCAGTTGATCGGGATCAGGGCGTCGGTTATTGGTCATAGCCATCCCAGGCGTCGAAAGCGGAAGAAAAGAAATCCCATGGCACCAACGATTATCGTCAGTGCCAGCGGGTAGCCGTACTCCCACTGCAATTCGGGCATGGCTGCGAAGTTCATTCCCCAGATGCCCGCAAAGGCCGTGGCGACGGCAAAGATTCCTGCCCAGGCGGCGAGGCGTTTGGCGACGTCGTTCTGCTCGATGGCCACCGACGAAAGGCTGACCTGGATCGCCGTGCCGATGGTGTCGCGCAGGATGTCGAGGTGCGCGTTGATGCGCACCAGGTGATCATAGACGTCGCGGAAATAGTGGCGGCTGCTCGCGGAGACCGGTGGCACGCGGCCGCTGGCAAGCTTGCTGACTGCCTCCATCAGTGGCGCCACCGCGTGTTTGACGACCGTGACGCGACGTTTCAGATCGTAGAGCCGCTCAATGTTGAGGCGTGCCGCTCCTCTGTCGAAAATGTGCTCCTCGATGCCTTCGAGTTCAGATTCCATGCTATCGACGATCGGAAAATAGCGGTCGACCACTGCATCCATCAAGGCGTAGAGGACGAAACCCGAGCCCTGCTTGAGAACCTCGGGTTCGCGTTCGCAGCGCTCGCGCACACCGAGCAGAGGCTGGTCACTGCGGTTGCGTACCGACAGGATGAAATTGCCGCCGACAAAAACATCCACCTCGCCGACAGTGATCTGGCCATGCTTCATCTCGAGCAGGTGGAGCACGGCGAACAGGCTGTCGCCATACTCCTCGAGCTTCGGGCGTTGGTGACCGTGGTTCGCGTCCTCGATGGCGAGCGCATGCAGGTCGAATTCCAGGCGCATCTTCTCGAGTTCATCGGGCGTGGCATCGCGCAGGGCGACCCAGACGAAGCAGTCGGGATGCTTCAGGTAGTCACTGATTTCATCGGTGTCGATATCGGCAAGCTTCCTGCCTTCGCGGTAGGCCACACAGTTGATCAGCATAAGCCAGGCTCCATCGGTGGGGATGCCGGCATTCTCCCTGTTTTTTCCGCTACGTGCACTTCGCTGCGCCGGCCAACGTTCAGTGCGCGATCCCGTCCAGAGCCAGGTTGAGCCTGAGCACATGCACGCGCGGTTCGCCGAAGACAGCGAGCTCGCGGCCTTCGCTGTGCTGGACAATGAGCTGACGAACGGTCTGCGGATCAAGCTGGCGGGCGTGGGCGACACGGTCCGCCTGGTAGGCGGCGGCGGTCGGGCTGATGTGCGGGTCGAGGCCACTCGCCGAGGCGGTGACCAGATCGATCGGTACCGGCTGCTGGTTGTCGGGATCAGCCGCACGCAACGCCTCGATACGGGCCTTGACGGAATCGGCCAGGGCCGGGTTCGTCGGCCCCAGATTCGATCCCGACGAGGCGGCAGCGTTATACGGTTGGGGTCCCGTGGCCGATGGCCGGCCCCAGAAGTACTTCGCAGCAGTGAAGTGCTGGCCGACCAGCTCGGAGCCGACCGGCTTGCCCTCCTTGACGATCAGGCTGCCGTTGGCGGCAGCCGGGAAAGCCAGTTGGGCGACGCCGGTGACCAATAACGGATAGAGCAGACCGGTGACCGCGGACAGCAACAAGAACAGCGAAACGGCGGGGCGAAGCAGGGTTTTCATGACGATTTCCTCTCAGGCAAGACCGGCAGCAGCCAGCGCCAGGTCGATCAGCTTGATGCCGACAAACGGGGCGACAAGGCCGCCAAGGCCATAAATGGCCAGGTTGCGACGCAGCAGGCTGGCCGCGCCGACGGCGTGATAGCGAATCCCTTTCAGGGCCAGCGGAATCAGCGCGATGATGATCAACGCATTGAAGATCACCGCCGAGAGAATGGCCGACGAGGGACTGGCCAGGCCCATCACGTTGAGCGCAGAGAGCGCCGGGTAAGTGCTGACGAAGGCCGCAGGAACAATCGCAAAATACTTGGCCACGTCGTTGGCGACGCTGAAGGTGGTCAGCGCGCCGCGGGTCATCAGCATCTGCTTGCCGGTTTCGACGACTTCGATCAGCTTGGTGGGATTGGAGTCGAGGTCAACCATGTTGCCGGCTTCCTTGGCGGCCTGGGTACCGGTGTTCATCGCCACGGCGACGTCGGCCTGAGCCAGTGCCGGCGCATCGTTGGTGCCGTCGCCGGTCATGGCCACCAGGCGGCCTTCGGCCTGGTACTGGCGGATCAGCGCCAGCTTGGCTTCGGGTGTGGCTTCGGCAAGAAAATCGTCGACGCCCGCTTCAGCGGCAATTGCCGCGGCGGTGAGCCGATTGTCACCCGTGATCATCACCGTCTTGATTCCCATCTGGCGCAGCTCGGCGAAACGTTCCTTGATGCCCCCCTTGACTACGTCCTTGAGCTCGACGACGCCGAGTACCCGGGTTCCATCCGCTACGACGAGCGGCGTGCTGCCGCGACGTGAGGCGGCCTCGACCGCACTCAGTACCGACGGTGGCATGGCACCGCCGACGGCCTCGATGTGCTTGCGGAGGGCGTCGGTCGCCCCTTTGCGAATCTGCCGGCCATGCACATCGACGCCGCTCATCCGGGTCTGCGCCGAGAAGTGTACGAATTGCGCCGCAAGCGCATGCACATCGCGCTCGCGCAGGTTGAAGCGCTGCTTGGCGAGGACGACGATGCTGCGCCCCTCCGGGGTTTCGTCGGCCAGCGAGGCCAGTTGCGCGGCGTCGGCCAGTTCGGCCTCGCTGACTCCCTCGGCCGGCAGAAACGCAGCGGCCTGGCGATTACCCAGCGTGATCGTTCCGGTCTTGTCGAGCAGCAACACGTCCACGTCGCCGGCGGCCTCCACCGCGCGGCCCGAGGTGGCGATCACGTTGGCCTGCATCATGCGACTCATGCCCGCGACGCCAACGGCAGAAAGCAGGCCGGCGATGGTTGTCGGAATCAGGCACACGAGGAGCGCGATGAGGACGGTGATACTGACCGGCGACCCCGACCCGGCGACCACTACCCCGAACGCTGAGAACGGCAGCAGGGTCGCAGTCACAATCAGGAAAACAATCGTCAAGGCGGCCAGCAGGATGGCCAGCGCGATCTCGTTCGGCGTCTTCTGCCGTTTGGCCGTCTCGACCATGGCGATCATGCGGTCTACGAAGGTCTCACCGGGATTGGCGCTGACGCGCACCACCAGCCAGTCGGAGAGCACGCGCGTGCCGCCGGTGACCGCCGAGAAGTCGCCTCCGGACTCGCGGATCACCGGCGCCGATTCGCCGGTGATCGCCGATTCATCCACCGAGGCAACGCCTTCGATCACCTCGCCGTCCGCGGGGACGGTTTCGCCGGCATTGACCAGTACGACGTTGCCGATACGCAGATCGTCAGCCGGCACGGTGTGCCATTCGGCGTCAGCGTGCGGCGCGTGCAGTTTTTTCGCCCAGGTTTCCTTCTTCAGGCCGCGCAACGACGCCGCCTGGGCTTTGCTGCGGCCTTCGGCCAGGGCTTCGGCAAAATTGGCGAAGAGCACCGTGAACCACAGCCAGATCGCCACGCCGAGAATGAACGAGGTCGGTTCCTGACGGGGACCCGTCAACGCCGGGATCGACGCCAGAGTGGTCAGAATCGAGCCGATGAAAACCACGAACATCACCGGATTGCGCCATTGTACGCGCGGGTCCAGCTTGCGGAACGAGTCGGCAATCGCCGGCTTGACCAGCGCCGGGTCGAACAGGGAAAAGGTTTTGCGGGTCATCGAATTCTCCAGTCCATCAGGGGGCTGACCACAGCGCCAGATGCTCGACCACCGGGCCCAGCGCCAGCACGGGTACATAGTTCAGCAGGCCCACCAGCAGCACGGTGCCGATCAGCAGCGTGACGAACAGTGGGCCGTGCGTCGGCAGCGTGCCGGCGGTCACGGCGACCCTCTTCTTCGCTGCCAGCGACCCGGCGATGGCCAACACCGGCACGATCACGCCGAAACGGCCGAACCACATCGCCACCGCCAACAGGGTGTTGTAGAACGGTGTGTTGACCGACAGCCCGGCAAAGGCACTGCCGTTGTTGTTGGCGGCCGAGGAGAAGGCATAGAGGATTTCGGAAAAGCCGTGCGCGCCGGGATTGGCGATGCCGGCGCGACCCGCCTCGGTCATCACCGCAATGGCGGTGCCGATCAGGACCAGCATGGGCGTGGCGAGGATGGCGATGGAGGTCATCTTCATTTCGTGCGACTCGATTTTTTTCCCGAGGTATTCCGGCGTACGTCCGATCATCAGGCCGGCGATGAATACCGCCAGTACGGCGAAGATCAGCATGCCGTAAAGGCCGGAGCCGACACCGCCGAAGATCACTTCACCGAGTTGAATCAGGATCAGCGGCACGGCGCCGCCGAGCGGCGTGAACGAATCGTGCATGGCATTGACGGCGCCGCAGGACGCTGCCGTGGTGATGGCGGCGAAGAGGGCGGATTCGGCGATGCCGAAGCGCGTTTCCTTGCCTTCCATGTTGCCGACGCTCAAGGCGGTGGTGGTGACACTGCTGCTATCGCTGGTGGCGACTTGCGCCAGCAGGGGATTACCTTGCTGCTCGAAGTTGATGGCGGTGGTGGCCAGGCTCACGAAAAGCAGCGCCATGGCGGAAAGCACCGTCCACCCCTGGCGCTCGTCGCCGACGATGCAGCCGAAGGCAATGCACAGCGCGCCCGGGATCAGGAAGATTGACAGCATCTCGAAAAAGTTCACCAGCGGCGTCGGGTTCTCGAAGGGGTGCGCGGAGTTGGCGTTGAAGAAGCCGCCGCCGTTGGTGCCGAGCATCTTGATCGCTTCCTGCGAGGCCACCGGACCCATGGCCAGCGTCTGGGTAGCCGTGGACGCCGGCATCATTACCGGGTTGCCCTTCTCGTCTGCGAGCGGTTGGCCGTCGGCGTCCAGTCTGGGCGTTTGGTAGTTCGTCACTTCGAGCGTCGTCACTTCCTGGTACGCGGCGAAGTTCTGGATCACGCCCTGGCTGGTCAGAAACAGCGCCAAGGCCAGTGACAGCGGCAGCAGAATCCAGGTGGTAACGCGGAACAGGTCGACCCACGCGTTGCCGATTCCCGCCGCCGAGTGGCGCGCAAAGCCGCGAATCAAGGCGATCGCGACGACGATGCCGGTGGCCGCGGAAAGGAAGTTCTGCACCGTCAGACCGAGCATCTGGACCAGATAGCCCATCGTCGATTCGCCGCCATAGCCCTGCCAGTTGGTGTTGGTGACGAAACTGACCGCCGTGTTGAACGACGAATCGGCACTGACATTGGCCAGGTGTTGCGGATTCAGGGGCAGCCAGACCTGCAGGCGCTGCAGGGCATAGACCGCGACGAGGCCGAGCGCGTTGAACCACAGCACCGCCAACGCGTATTTCAGCCAGTCCATATCCTCATCGCGCTGGACGCCGCAGACCCGGAATACCCTCACTTCGAAGCGACTGACCAGGCTCACGCGATTCTCCATCATCATCACTCTGGCAATATAAATCCCCAGCGGCCTGACCAGGAGCAGCAGTACGGTCATGTAAAGACCGAGCAGCAACCAGGCATGATTGTTCATGAGAAGTCCTCCGGAAAAAGCAGCGCCGCAATCAGGTAGATCAGCAGGCCGAGCGCGGCAATGCCGGCGACAAGGGTGAGCAGACTCATACGCGTCCTCCCGTCAATCGAGCGCAGCCCTTGAGCAGCGCCACCGCGGCGCCAAACAGGGCGGCCAGGGCCAGCACATAAACGATGTCCATTCCGTTCCTCCGTAGCAGGGTTTACTATGAAAGTCGCGCCAGCGACTCACGAACCTCCCCTCGCCCCTGTGCGGGAGAGGGGTCGGGGTGAGGGAAACGATCCTGACTTTCATGATCCCGGGGTGCCGACCGAGCCATGACCGTTTGATACGCCGAAGGTTAGGCGAGGGCCTGTCAAAATGGTCTAGAAAGAACAGGGCTGGCGGTAAACAACCGATAAGAACGCTGGCCGGATGGGCGATCGTTGACCCGCCATGCCCGTGTGTACCGCCTGCGCACTGCCCGGTGGCCGATGGCGCCAACACCGAATACAATGCCGGCCATTCAGGCCCGCCACGGTGATGTCGCGTCCGGACGCGCTGATCATCAGAAGCACGGTCGCAGGTCGTGGGCGGCCTTGCTCCCGCTTGCGGAAGAGGGGAGAGTCGCCCGTTGCCCAGGCCACTTTCACCGCCCTATCAGGAGCCCGCCATGCCCACCACCACTCTTCGCATCACGGGGATGAAATCCGATGATTGCTTGCGTAGCGTCATGAATGCGATCCAGGATCTGCCCTGCATCGGCTCTGTCGACGTGTCACTGGAAACCGGCGAGGCCACCATCGAGCACACCGCGATGGTCTCTGAGGCTGACATCCGGCAGATCATCGAGGACGCCGGCTACCCGACCACGTAGCGACGGCTGCGCGGCAAAGAGCGTGCCTGGATGACGCTTTTGCGCGTTTCGGGGCGTGGCTTGCCGGCGATCCGGGCAGCCACGCCGGAAGGAAACGCACGAGCGGGAAAAGTGCGCCTCCGTCGCCGCTGCATGGCCAATCGTGCCGGCTTGATCCCGGTGCGCCGGGCGCTTTTTTCTTCTCCTCCGGCGGTCCGTTTGTTGTACTCTTGGCTACTTTTTCGCCGATTTGACCCAAGCGGTACGGCTCGTGGCGTGACGGCGGTATCTTCGTTCGACGATGTGACCTTATTCAGAGGAGGTGTCATGCGTTTCCTGGCAAGATTGTTGAGTGCAGTCATTCCGCTCTCGCTGCTGATCAGCAGCCCGTCGCAGGCTCGTGAATGGGAGGTGATCAAGAGCTCCGGGACCCTCATTGCAGCCACTGAAGGGGGGTTTCAGCCGTTCAACTACTACGACGGCCCGAAGCTGACCGGCTTTGAAGTCGAACTGGGCGAAGCCATCGCCAAGAAGCTGGGCTTGAAGCTTGAATGGCGCGTCGTTGCCTTCGACGCACAGTTGGCAGCGCTGAACCAGGATCGCTTCGATTTCGCGATTGCCTCACACGGCTATACCGAAGAACGGGCAAAGTCGGTTGACTTTGCCAATCCGCATTACTGTACGGGTGGCCAGATCGCAGCCCACAAGGGCGGTCCGCTCTCTGTGGCGGCGCTGACCGGCAAAACGGTCGGCGTGCAGCTCGCCACCAGCTACGCCGATGCCGCCAGGAAAGTCAAGGGGATCAAGAACATCAAGACCTACAAGGGTGACCCGGAAGCGTTCTCCGCGCTACGTGCGAACAAGGTCGATGCCTGGATTTCGGACAAGTTCACGGTAAAAGCGACGCTCGACAAGAACCCGGATGCCGGCATCTCTGCGGGTGAGCTGGTGTTTGTCGAGCGCGTCTCGATGAT
>WBZT01002236.1_pt1 | contig 13597 bp, 13 predicted proteins | sample 5204241 | NCBI WGS metagenome assembly WBZT01 (sample SAMN12344358, study PRJNA552823) | activated sludge metagenome | biome: Activated sludge suspended growth; feature: Nitrification reactor; material: Wastewater; isolation source: activated sludge from nitrification reactor of wastewater... | reverse complement strand
GGTCGCGGCGGTCGACGTACAACTTCTCCACCCTGGGGCGGAACATGCCTCCTTCTGTACGACGTTCCGGGCGTCCCTTGTATCGCTTGGCATCTATCACCCACACCCCCTGAGCGGTGACAACCAGGTGGTCGATATTTGTCTGGGAGTAGGGAATTCGTCGATCGTGGACGACAGCAATGTGATCACCGGAAATTGCATCGAGTCTGGCTCCGAGTCGCCGTTCGCCTTCCGCTCCGATAGCCCAGGCGCGGGTGCTTTGCGACTGCGGTGCAAGCGCCCCGACAAGCGAACCCACCGGCCCCCACTGCTGCTTGCGTCGCGCCTGCTCGTGCGCCCTTTTGAGCTCATACTGCCGCTGCGCCGATCGGCCCGCTGTACCCTCGATCGCCATCCCTGCCCGTTCCTGGTCGCAGATGGGATCGGCAAAGGAGTCAGCCGCCTTGAGTCAGGTCATTCGAGCGCGTGAGCGATGCGCTTACGGAGCCTGCAGGTGCGACCACGGCCCTTCGCCGCCGGCGTTGGCGATCGACGCGGGGTCGACCGGCACGCCACGCACTCCAACTCCAGGCACGGGCACGCCGGACGTCACCTGGTAGACCTCCGCGTCAACCTTGAGCCACGTGCCGTCGGCAGGGTAAGCGCGCACGTGTGACCAAGCGCGGAAGCCGCCGGCCAGGTCGATCGCCTCTTGGGCAACCGTGACGGCTTTGGGCTTCGGCCGCAGCGTCGCGAACCACTCGTCAGTCACGTGAATCGGAGCGCCGCCCGCGAACACGTATCGCTCGCCCTTGTCGGTGCGGACCATGGTGCCGTCAGCAGGCGTGTCGTTCAATCTCGAGTTTGCGCCGGCTTCATCCACTGCCGCAGGGTCAACGGTCACCGCGTCCTTCACGTCCAGCGTGCCGCGCGGAACGAAGACCGGAGCCCCACCCACGACCACGTACGTCTCCTTGGTGCCGTACGTGCGCAGGAATGTCCCGTCCTCCGGTTGCACGGCAAGTGCTGCGAACTCGTCGTCGTTGAGCTTGCGTGCCTGCTCGCGACCGCCTACGTCCTGCCAGGAGGTGACTGCTATAGGAGCGCCGCCGGCGATGCGGTACACCTGACCCGCGTAGCGCACGAAGTCACCATCAACCAATGGCACCTCGCGATCGGGCGTGATCGAGTCGATCTTGACCGGGGGAGGGGTTGGCGTGGCGGTTGTCAGACCCAGGTAGCGCCGCGGGGAGAACGTGCCGTAGCCCGGCCAATAAGGGTAGGGAATCTGGCTCAGGTGCGCACCGCCCGAGGGCGTCTCCTCGTAGCCGTAGTACTGCGTCTGAGCCGCGTCGGCCCAGCCTGCGAACAGTACGACGTGACCGCTAGTTCCGGGCAGCGGGTTGTTGAGGACGTCACCAGGTTCGAGGGCGTCCTTGGCGATCGGAAGCGAGACGCTCGGAAGGGTCACGGTCGTCAACGAGGTCGGCAGCCCCCAGATCATCGACACGTAGCCCGAGCAGTCGGTGCGGTAGGTGCCGTACTGGTTGGTGAAGTAGTTGCTGCCGCTGTAACCGACGTTCGCCTCGGTCCAGCTGCGCGCTCGCTCGAGCATGTCGGAGCCGGTATCCGCCGCGGCCGGGCCGGGAATGAGCATGGCAACAACCGCGATCGCACCGGCGATCCCGATTGCGGTGAGGCGTCGTACCACGCCAGCTCCTCTGCACGGCCTAGAACCAGGGTAAGTCACTCATCGGCATGACGCGGATCGCGATGGACCGCCATCCGGGTGGCCTCGATCGACTAATCGTGCAGAACGGGCATGGCCCATTCGCTGCCGGGCAGGAAACCCTGGCTCCGCTGGCCGCACACTGCCGGGCGGTCCAAAATGAACGTGAGCGAGAGGCCGGGCACCCGATGATTCTTGACGAGACATACACCCTGTCCAACGGCGTGACGACGCCCAAACTTGGACTTGGTACGTGGTTCATCGACGATGCGAAAGCCGCCGAGGCGGTGCGCGCTGCCATGGAGATCGGGTACCGCAACATCGACACGGCTCAGGCCTATGGCAACGAGCGCGGCGTCGGTGAGGGCGTACGGACCAGCGGCGTGCCACGCGACGAGCTCTTCGTGTCCAGCAAACTCGCCGCGGAGATCAAGGAGTACGACGCAGCCGTCGCTGCAATCGATGGATCCCTCGAGAAACTCGGACTCGATCACATCGACCTCATGCTGATTCACAGCCCGCAGCCCTGGCGGGACTGGCGCGGCGGCGACTATGCCGACGGCAACCGGGAGGCCTGGCGGGCGCTGGAGGAGGCCTATGCGGCCGGCAAGGTGCGAGCGATTGGGGTCAGCAACTTCGAGCAGCACGACCTGGAGAACATCCTCGGCTCGTGCTCGGTCGCCCCGCACGCGAATCAGCTGCTCGTTCACGCGGGTAACACGCCGTCCGACCTGCTCGCTTTCTGTCAGGAGAAGAGCATCCTCGTGCAGGCATACTCGCCGATCGCACATGGCGAGATCCTCAAGAACACTGAGGTGCAGGAGATGGCGGCCAGATACGGGGTGTCGGTGCCGCAGTTGTGCATCCGCTACACGCTGCAGCTCGGGACCGTGTCGTTGCCGAAGTCAGCGAATCCCGAGCACATGCGAGCCAACGCGCAGGTCGACTTTGTGATTAGCGACGCGGACATGGATGCGCTGCGGGATCTCACCGCGCGGGACTACGGGAAGCACAGCAGGTTCCCGGTGTACAGCGGCAAGTGAGTCGTACCCGACGGTTAGCCTGACGTCATGTCCGGTGATTTCGACGCGCGCTTCCTAGCGGCGGTATCAGGCAGTGAGCTCGACGACCTGCGCGTGCTCGGCGATCATGTGCCGCGGCCAGAGTTGCGCAAACCCCGCCGCAAGCAGGCCGTCGGCTACCAGGTGACAGCATCACTCAACGACTCGGAGCCGCGCATCTGGCGCACGCTGGAGATTCGGTGCGATGTGGGGCTGGACCTGGTCCACCAGATCGTGCAGGCGGCGTTCGGCTGGAACGACTCCCACTTGCACATGTTCGCGATCGGGGGCGAACCGTTCGACCAGAAGAGCCAGGCGTTCCTGTGCCCGTCCGACGTGGTGGAAGGCGAGGTCGACGGCATACCAGAGCAGGAAGTGCGGCTCGACGAGACTCTGGCCGAGCCCGGCGATGAGTTGCATTACGTCTACGACTACGGCGACCACTGGGATGTCACTTTGCGGCTGGACGAGGTGCTGCCGGAAGCCGGGGAGCTTGCCAGGTGCGTGGCTGGTGAGCGCGCCGCGCCGCCCGACGATTGTGGCAGCCGCCGGACGGCTGAGGCGCTGGCCGAGGTGCTCGAGGACCCTGCGCACTTCGACATCGCGGATGTCAACGCGAGGCTGCACGATCCACTGCTCGTACTACACGACTCCGGTTTGAACGCGGACCTGGTGAAGCTGCTGCAGCAACTGCGTTTCGAGCCGGCGGCTGCACCTCTCCTGGGGCTCGCCTCGGACTTGCGCGACGAGGGACAGAGGTTGAGCGTGGACGACTTCGACGAATTCCTCCGCCCGATCCAGTGGTTCCTTCAGCGGGCTCGCGGCGAGGGAATCCCGCTGACATCGTCTGGGTATCTCAGGAGTGAGGACGTGCAGGCCGCATGTGCAGTGGTTCCAAACGGGTACGACTGGCCCGGCTCGATGAAGCGGGAATCGCAGACGCCGCCGGTCCTGAGATTCCGGGAGGCGTTGCAGCGCCTTGGACTGCTGCGCAAGTCCAAGGGCCGTCTCGTGCTGACCAAAGCGGGAGCACGTGGGCTGGTGGAATCAGGGTTTCTTTGGGGTCACATCGCCTCGCGGCTGATTCCCGACAAACCACGCTTCGATCGGGACGCCGCGCTGCTCACATTGCTGTGGGCCACGGGTACCTCAGTGTTCGACGACGTGCTGCCGGCGGCGCTCGAAGCGCTTGGTTGGTGCCGCAGTGACGGTGAGCCGTTGGACAGTCACGACCTGCTTTACGCCGTTCCGGCTCTCGATGCGTTGAGCGAGCTCGCGGCCGATCGGCGCGGTTCTTGGGAGCTGATCACGCGTGGTCCGGCGGTCCGGGCGTTGGCGCGCGAGGCGTTGTTCTGGGAGGCGTAGCAAGTCAACCAGCGTCCACGGGTTCAGACATTTCACCCCCAGGGGCTCGAAGTGCTGGATGTTGCCGGTGACAACCGTAATGAACTTGGACTCGGCGATGGCTGGGATTGCGACCTCTGATGCGTAAGGCTGAGACAACGCGACCTCGATGCCGTCACCGCCTACGTGGCCGGACCACCCAGCATGCAAAAGGCCATGCGACGCTCACTCGTGCGAGCGGGACTTCATCGATCCCGATTCCACACGGAGCACTTCAACTGGCGCTGAACGATCAGCTCGACCCAGCCAGTTCGGCCCGGATCACCTCGGGGGTGGATCCGGTCCAGGTCTTGAAGGCGCGATAGAAGGAGTTGGTGTCCTCATAGCCCAGTAGGTAGGCGATCTCCGAGGTTCGTACGTCGCCGGCGCGCAGGTAGTGGCGGGCCAGCGACTCCCGGGTGTCGGCAAGGACGGCTTGGAACGAGGTCCCCTCGGCCTTGAGTTGCCGTTGCAGAGTCCGGGAGCTGACGGCCAATCCGCCCGTGACTGCGTCGATTGAGGGATCACCGGAGGGCAGTGTCTCCAGCAGAGCCGCCCGGACTCGGTCAGCGACGCTGGCCGTGACCTCGAGGTCGTAGAGACGACGGCGAAGCTCGGGGGCGAATACCCGCCACATCTGGTCGTTCTCCGTCAGGAATGGGCGTTTCGCGTCCAGCGCGCTAAAGGTCAGGGAGAACCTGTCGCCTTTGCTCACCGGCACGCCGACGAGATCACGAAGGGCTCGTGTGCGAGGTATCCAGCCCGGTGCAGTGACGCGAGTGGGGTTGACCTGCTCACGGGTCCCGATGCGAGCCAGCGCAACCCAGAAGAGGAGTTCGGCTGTCGCCAGTAGGGCGGGTGGTGTAGGTCCGGTCGGCCACCGGTAGGCGATCGTCAGCCGACCGGCGTCATTGCTGGTGACATCGACCCGCAGTGGCCCGACCAGGGGCTTGTGAGCCGCAAGGCGGGTCGCGGCCGTCGCCAGGTTCTGACTGCATAGGGCGGCGAAGATCGGCGGGGAGAACAAGTCGACCGAGATGGCGTTTCCGATCGCGATCGCGACCTCAGCATGACCGCTGTCGCGGGCTTCGGTGTCGAGTGCAGCCCAGAAGCGGTAGTACTCCGCCACGCTGAGTTCGATCGGGCGATGCGAGAAGAGGTCGGCAGGCAACTGAGCGCGGCGCAGCACTCGCGACATCGGGACCCCCAGGTCGCGCAGCAGCGCCTTCATGCTCGGCTCCAGGTCGAAGCGGTCACCGGCCATGCCGTCATCTTACGAGCCGGAAGCAGCCAGGTGCTTGCATATAGCGTCAATCAACTTGCTTTCTGCGCCATGAGCTGCGTGGCGTGAATCGCAAGTGGAATGGCGCGTAACGCTAGTGAACGCGCCGCTTGCTGTCCGTAACGTGGAAGCCGCTGGACCTATCGAAAGGCACACTCATGACCGCTACTCAGATCGCCCTCGTCACCGGAGCGTCTTCCGGCATAGGGGAAGCCACCGCCCTCGAACTCGCCGCGGCCGGCTACACCGTCTATGCCGCCGCCCGCCGCGTCGAGCGGATGAAGCACCTCAAGGCCTCAGGAATCCGACCGATTGCCATGGACGTCACCGACGACGCCAGCCTGTCGGCCGGAGTCGACCAGATCATCGCCGAGACTGGCCGCATCGACGTCCTGGTCAACAATGCCGGTTACGGTTCCTACGGCGCGCTGGAGGACGTCCCCATGGAGGAGGCGCGCCACCAGTTCGACGTCAACGTCTTCGGCGCGGCACGGCTCACCCAGCTCGTCCTGACACACATGCGAGCGCAGCAGTCAGGAAAGATCGTCAACATCACCTCGATGGGTGGCAAGATCCACACCCCGCTGGGCGCCTGGTACCACGCCACCAAGTTCGCGCTCGAAGCCCTCAGCGACTGTCTGCGGATGGAGCTCAAACCCTTCGGCATCGACGTCATCATCATCGAGCCGGGCGGCATAAGGAGCGAATGGTCTGGCATTGCTGCCGACAAGGTCCGCGCCGTCTCCTCCGACGGCCCCTACGCCGCCCAAGGCAACGCAGTTGCGCAATCGCTCACCTCCGAATCAACCCAGAAGCGGTCCTCGCCGCCCGAGCTCATCGGCCGGACGATCCGCAAGGCCGTCCAAGCCCGCAAACCCAGGACACGGTACGCCGTCGGCTACGGCGCCAAGCCTATGATCCTCATGCACGATGTACTGCCCGACCGGGCATTCGACGCCATGATGCGCCGGGCGACAGGTGTGCCGTCGACCTGACAACTTAAGACAACGACTAGGCGCTCCCATCAGTGCCCGGCCGTGGCGCCGGCCCGGGGGCGGCGTCGCACCGGCCGGCGGATGACGGAGCTGGGCTTTGAGGCGAGGAGTGGGTCGAAGTCGTCGGTGATCGGCGTCAGTCGCGCCTCGTCGACGAAGACGGCGCCGTCCCGAACCTCCTGGTGCAGATCGCGACCCAGGATGGCGCCGGCCGTGCCCATGCCGCCCCAGATCGTGGCGTTGATGCCGAACATGTACTGCGTGCTTCCGCCCGCGAGGAACAGACCAGGGATGTGCGTGGTGACCCGCGGCCGGAGCGGGCCGAGGTTGCGCACGAGCGGGGCGATGCCGTAGCAGGAGCCTGCCGTGCTGTGGGTGAAGCGCTCCTGGGTGATGGGGGTGGACGCCTCGCAGAAGACCATCCGCTCGCGGAGGTCGGGGATCATCAACTCGGCGGTGTCGAGGACGCGTTGGGTGAGCTCCTCTTTGCGCTGGAGGTACTGCGGGTCGCGGCCGTAGACGGCGCCGTCCGCTGTGTCGACGTTCCAGAACTCGTGCGACGCGGGCGCCCAACTCACGAGTTCGAGCGTCGAATAGCCAGGGGGAGCGGAGTGGGTCCCCTCCGGATCCTTAGCGGTGGGACAACTGATGCCCACCGGCATCTCGTCGGGGCAGCGACCCGCGGCGACCTCGCGGTAGTACCCGTCGATGTCGTTTGTCGGCCACACCCAGGCCAGAGGCGGGGTCCCGCGCTCGCGCAGATCAACGTCGAGGGCGACATACACCGCGAACATCGGCAGCGTCATCTCCAGCTTCGCAAGCCGCCGCCGCAGCCGCCGGGTCAGGTGCTCCTCGCCGACCAACTCCGTCCACGTCCGCTTGAAGTCGCCAGCCGAAACCACGGCTTCCGCCCGGATCTCCTCCCCATCGCGCAGCCGCACACCGACCGCGCGGCCATCCTCGATGAGAATCCGATCGACGTGGGCCTTGGTGCGGACCTTGCCACCGTGCGTTTGGACGACGTCGGTGAGGTGCGCACCGATCACCTGGCCGCCGCCGCGCGGGTAGTAGGCGCCGGCCTGCAGGTAGTGGTGAAGGAAGCCGGCGTGCATCGCGGTCGGGGTCCGATGCGGCGGCCACGTGTAGTCCCCGTTCTCCGCGAGGATCACCGCCTGGGCGTCGGTGCTGAGGCCGCACGCGGACATCAGTGTCGTGATGGGTCGCAGGCCCCACCGCATGAGCGAGAAGAGTTGTTGCCGGCGCGGCTGCTCGCCCGCGGCGATGGTGCGCATGATGCCGACGCAGCGGCGCAAGCCCGGCTCCTCGTCGGGGAATGCCGCAATCAGGTGGTCGAGGTAGGTATCCCACCCGGTTGGCGTCTGGAACGTGGTTCCGGGGACCATGATCTGACAGTGGCCCTCCGGGCGCTGACGCAGCCACTTGATGCGTTCGGTAAGGGCCAGTCCCGACAGTGCGGTTTGCATGCGGCCGCCGGGACCGCACTCGCCGACGTAATGGGTGCCAACGTCGAACTCGAACTTGTTGCCCGCGCGGCGGAAGACCTGGGTGCTGCCACCGACCACCTGGTTGGCCTCGAGGACGAGCACGCGCTTGCCGTTGGCCGCGAGGTAGGCCGCGCAGGTCAGTCCGCCGGGTCCAGCACCGACTACGACGACGTCCCAGGTTTCGTCGGTGGGAGTGGGAGGGGTCGCGGTCGGCGTCATGAGTCCGACTCTAGATCGTGTCGCCGGGTGCTCTCGATCAAGCGTTGCCGGCGCGAGTGCTCACACGCGTTTGGTGTCGTAAGCCCACATCGCGATCTCGACGCGGTTGCGGGCGCCGAGCTTGGTCATCAGTGAGGCGACGTGGGTCTTGACCGTGCTCAGTCCGATGAAGAGTTCGCTTGCGATCTCGGCGTTGGTCCGGCCCCGCGCCACCAACGCCAGCACCTCCTCCTCGCGGTCGGTGAGTGGGTCGATGGGCTGGACCGGTACCGCCGGCGCCTGATCGGCGAAGGTCGCCAGCAGCCGGCGAGTGACGTTGGGTGCGATCAGCGCGTCCCCATTGGCTGCCGCGTGGATGGCCTGCACGAGCAGCTCCGGCCCGGCGTCCTTGAGCAGGAAGCCGCGGGCGCCGGCGCGTAGTGCACCGAGGACGTACTCATCGAGGTCGAAGGTTGTGATCACAACGACAGCCATGGGATCCGTCACGTCCGGGCCGGCCAGGCGGCGCGTCACCTCGACGCCGTCGAGCCTTGGCATCCGGATGTCGACGAGCAGGACATCGGGACGCAGCCGGCTTGCCAGGTCGAGGGCCTCAAGCCCATCTGCTGCCTGTCCCACCACCTCGAGGTCGGGTTGCGCGTCGAGGATCATCACCAACCCGGTCCGGACCAGATCCTGGTCGTCGGCGACCACCACGCGAATGCTCATGCCGGCAGTATCGCCTCGACCACCCAGCCACCGTCGGGTCCCGGCCCCGCGGACAGCGATCCGCCGAGGAGTTGGGCGCGCTCGGTCATGCCGAGCAGGCCGAATCCAGGCTCCGAAGGGGTTGCTGCTTGACCGTTGTCGGTGACCCGCAGCCTGACTGCGTTGCCATCTCGGCGCACGTGGATCACGACCCGGGTCGCACCGCGAGCGTGCCGTAGGGCGTTGGTGAGTGACTCTTGCGCAAGCCGGTAGAGCGCGGCGTTCACCGCTGGTGTCAATTGGCTTAACGAATCGCCCAACGAAACCTCGACGGTGGGAGTCGTGTCGGCGCGCGCAAGGGTAGGTAGGTCCGCGACGCCCAGTTGCGGCGAGTAGTCAGCCCCTTCATCCTCACGCAGGACCCGCACCATGGATCTCATCTCGGCCAGCGTTCGGGATGCTTCCGATTCGATCGCGGCCAGGACCTCGGCCGCCTTCTCGGGCTGTCTGCCAGCCACAACACCACCGGCTTGCGCCTGCACCGCAATGGCGGAAACATGGTGGGCCACGGTGTCGTGCAACTCGCGAGCCAGCGCCACCCGCTCCTCGTTACGGATCTCGCGCTGTTGGCGATCCCAGAGGTCTGCGCGGTAGCGGAACACTGCGGCGAGCGCGACGACCAACAGCAAGAGGGCGGTCCCGCCGAGAACCTCGGCCGCGGTCGCCGAAGACGCGTACATTCCCAGCGCGACGACGACTGTCACGAACACAATTCCCAGGACCATCTCCCGGCCCGATCCCCACCGCACCAGGGAGTAGAGCAGGATCAGCACGACCATCATGGAGTAGAGGCCGAGGTCCGCGGCGTGTGAAGCCAGCTGGACGACCGAGAGCCCCGCGGCTATGCCCCAGCCGATCAGAGCGGCGAGCAACGGGCGACTGCGCCGCCAGAACAGGGCAGGTATCAGGGCTAGGGCGAGTATCAACACAAGAGGTCGCCACGGCACGTCCGGCCGAACGATGCCCTCGACGATGGCGGCGACCGCGTACACACCCACCAGCAGCCAGTCGAGACGACCGACGGGTGGGGCGTCAGCAGGCCGCGGCTCATGCCATAGGGAGCGCCGGGCAGTGACCACGGCTTCAGCCTAGGGATCGGCGCGCCTGCGCGTACCCGCCAGAAGAACGAGAACGAAACCGTTCTATGGGCCAGGCGACGTGCGGCCTCCGGGCGGATGTTTTCGCCGCTGGGCTCAGCGACCGTGGAGGTACCGATCCACCACACAAACGGAGTGAACGATGACAACCACAACACTGCAAGACCAGCCGATGCCGGTGCGAGCCAAACTCGCAGCTGCCTGGACAAGCTTCATGTTCCTGTACGCCTACGTGGACATTCTCAACTTCTACAAACCCGGCACTGTTGCAGACATCCTTGACGGACGCGTTTTCGAGTTCGATATCTCCCAGACCTTCTCAACCTCGGCGCTGGCTCTCATGGCTGTGCCAATCTTCATGGTCGTGCTGTCCGTGACGCTGCCCGCGCGAGTGGCTCGCATCGCGAACCTCGCCGCGGCCGCGATCTATGTGCCTGTCACGGTGTTCAACGCGGCAGGCGGGGAGTGGTTGGTGTACTACGGCCTTGGCATCGTGCTGGAGTTGGTTCTGCTCGGCCTCATCCTGCAATTCGCGCGGACCTGGCCCAGCACCGCTGCGGTTGTGCCCCCAGCGATGAACCGCGTAAGCGCGTCCTGATCGAAGGGCTTTAAGGCCCGCGCGGCTGTGATGACCAGTTGCGCGGGCACTCGCCTGACCGTACGCGCTTCCGTGCAGGAGGAACGATGAAGAGCATGAGCTACACGGAGTCCCGCGCCCGCTATGCCGAAGTCCTGGACGGGGTCATCAATGACCGTGAGGAAGTCGTCATCACCCGCGCCGGCCACGAGCCAGTCGTCATCGTCTCCCTCGAGGACTACGAATCGCTGAAAGAGGCCGCCTACCTCATGCGTTCCCCGGCCAACGCTCGTCGTCTGCTCGACGCCATGGAGCGACTCGAATCTGGCCACGGCCAAGTCCACGATCTCGCGGAGGGCGACTGACTTGCTGCTGGTTCGGGATGAGAACGCCTGAGAGGACTACTTGTGGTGGCAGGCCCAGGACCGCAAGGTCGTTCAGCGACTCAACACCCTCCTTGCCCACACCACCCGACGGTAACGAGGGCATCGGCAAGCCCGAATCGCTCCCGGCCGCTGGTTGCGGCGCATCACTGAGGGGCACGCTTTCGTGTACTAGATCGTGGGGATGAGGTGCGCATCGCCGCTTGTCGTTCCACTACGGATGATCAGTGCCACCCGCTACCGATCAGGCGCACCCTGATGGGTAGGTCGAGGTCGGCCCAGGCGCGATCCGCGGTCAGGACCACAGGTGGGTCGCTGCGGACTGTGAGAGCCAAGCAGCACCTGTCGCCCAGCGATAGCGCTCTGCCGCCACCGAGTGCGCGCATCGCGCCGGCGAGTTCGGCGTCAGCTTCTGTGACAGGTTCGATGGTCACTCCGGCCGCGGTGAGAAGTCCCCGGACACGACCCGATTCGACGTCCGCGTCGACCAGTTTGCCGATCACCTCCGCCAGGTTCGCGGCTCCCAGGCGCGAGGAGGGGAGCGCCTCTGCAACGAGGTTGGCGCCCGGCTCGTCGTTAAGAAGAGCCAAGACGGCTGACGCGTCGAGGACTGTCATTCGCCCATCGCCGCAGCCCGCCGCCGTTCGTCGAGCAGCTCGTCGACCAACGAACGGGATCGTGGCAGGTCGGAGGCCAAACCACGCAGTTCTGCTGCGGCATCCTGCGGCCGTTCAAGCACGAGGCTGCGGCCAACCAGGCGCAGGTGCAGGGAGTCTCCAGCGGAGAGTCCCTATGTTCTGCGCACTTCCGCGGGGATGACAAGCCGCCCCTGCTTTCCCAAGACCAGCGTGGCATCCATGAGAACAGCGTGCCATGAATTGCACCTTCGTGCCATCAGTCCTCGCTCTTGGTGCCGATCCGGCCTAGCCGTGCCAGTCGACCAAAGACACGAGCGTGTCCGGGGGCAGGTCCATCAAGGGAGCGGCCGCCTTCATGCGACGGTCGGCGAAGTCCTCCTTGCCCGGCCCGAACCCCTCGTCGTAGAACACGGGCCCATCCGGACCCACGATCAAGCAGGGGCCTGCTTTCACCAGCGTTGCTGCGAGATCCAGTTCGCCAACGGTGGTAGATGAGCAGATACGCCCAGACGTGGTGACGAGCGCGTACCGGTCTGGATGGGTCTGCAGGGACCAGTGGTCGCCTATCGTGTCGAAGAACCGCGGAACCTGCGCGCACCACCTGCCTCCGCGCTGCTGGACATTGAAGTGCTCCACGCCCCGCTGGTTGATGGCAGCGTCATTGAGAATCGCGCATGGCCCGAGTTGCTCGCGAAGGAATGACGTCGGCCACGCGCAGTGCACCCAGTTCTCTTCCTTGAAGGGCCAAGGACGTGCCGCGTCCTCGGGATACGGAGTCACCGTCTGCCACCCGGATCGGGCAGCCGCGCCGACCACGTCGAGCGGTAACCACACGTCAGCGGGTGGGTACCCGTACTCATGAATCAGTGAGGTCATCAGGGGCGTCGGGTCGGCTCCCATCACGATTCCGTTGAAATGCATTGCTAGGTCTCCCTTTCAGAACGTGAACCAGACGCAGCGAACGACCGTGTCCGGACTGCGTTGTGCGATGGATTCGAGGACTGTCGAGCTCCTGGTCATCTCGCCCACGTTGTAGTAACTGTCGCGACGCCGCGCGAAGACCCTTGGGCCAGACGAGTCGATGATGGCGACCGGTTCGGCCATGAAGTGGCGGAAAGATGCGTCGATGTCGAGATCGCACACCGTAGTCTGGTTCGTCTCCTCGCCGCTGCGAGTCACGAGCGGATCCCGGCCTACTGGCTCAAAGGTCCATGCGCTGCCCAACGTGTCGAAGTAGCGGGGGACCTTCACCTCGACGATGCCGTCGTTGGTTCTCACGTTCGAGCACAAGGCTTTGCCGAGAGCCAGGCACTTCGGGTGGACGATGGCTTGCGGGCCGAGCCACTCACGAACTACCTGTGGCGGCATCGCGAAGTCGACCCATTCCTCGCCATCGTGATACCGGTATCCGAAGGCAGACCTGAACTCAGGCAGAACTTCGGTCTTGCTCTCGTGAGTCACCTTCAGAGGTATCCACACCATCGCCCGCGGGCGGCCGTCAGGCGCAGTCAAGTCGTCCAGAACGTGTTCGTTGTCGTTACCTATGAGCCAAGCGTTCAGATACAAGGGGGTGGCCTCCTTCTCGCCTTCTCAAACGACCATCGGAACCCCGGCAGTTGGGAGGTGTTTGGGTGATTCGTGGAGGCTGAGCGGCGGTTTCCACAGGTGCAGTACATGCCTTCACTGCGATCGTCCGGCTATTCTCCGGGTACCAGGGTTGTCGTAGCCGGGTACCCTGGTTCTATGGCGATGTCTATCAAGGCATCGCGCCGCCTACGTGGTCATGTCAGGGGCCCACCTGCCGTGTGTGTTGCGCGCGACGGCACCCTTCGTCTACGTGCGTTTGCATGGACCCGACCACGGCCACCTTTATGCCGGGTCCTATTCCCATAACAACCTGCGCTGGTGGGCTGATCGCATGCGGGAATGGCAGGGCCACGGCAAGGACGTCTACGCCTACTTCGACAACGACGGGGGTGGCAACGCCGTTCGCAACGCCTGG
>WBZT01002235.1_pt1 | contig 13598 bp, 9 predicted proteins | sample 5204241 | NCBI WGS metagenome assembly WBZT01 (sample SAMN12344358, study PRJNA552823) | activated sludge metagenome | biome: Activated sludge suspended growth; feature: Nitrification reactor; material: Wastewater; isolation source: activated sludge from nitrification reactor of wastewater treatment... | reverse complement strand
CGGGAAGTTCAATTAACAATGAGCAATGAACAATGAGCAATGACTGGTCGGTCGTCAGTAATTGACGATCGACCAGTTGACCAATCGACTAATCTACTGCCGGACTAAGTCACTATGATCAAAGAAACGCCCTACTGGTGGGCCACTGCGCCCGAATTGCCGAGTTATGCGGACAAGCCTTTGCCTCAACGCGCGGATGTGGTCGTCATCGGCAGTGGTTATACGGGACTGTCGGCGGCACGCCGTCTGGCGCAGCGCGGCGCAAGTGTCGTGGTGCTGGAAAAAGAGACGATCGGTTGGGGCGCAAGTTCGCGCAACGGCGGACAGGTGTTGACGGGACTGGCCATTGGCCCCGATGCGTTGATCAAGCAGGTGGGGGCGGACCGCGCGAAGGCCCTGTATGCGACTTCGCTCAAGGGCTTGGACTTCATCGAAGACTTGATTCGCACCGAACAGATCGATTGTGATTTTGAACGGGTGGGGCACATCGAGGCGGCCTGTAAACCGGCACATTTTAAGCACTTTCAGCACGCGCAAGAGGTGTTGGCGCGCGAGTTTAATCATCCGATTCGCGTGCTGGATCGATCACAACAGCGCGCGGAGTTGGGCACGGATTATTATCACGGTGTGTTGATCGACGAGCGCAGCCTGGGCGTGCAGCCAGCCAAGTATGTGCGCGGGCTGGCGCGCGTGGCCGAACGGTCGGGCGCGCAATTGCACGAGAAAACGCCTGCGCTCGCTATCGAACGAGGCGCGACTAACTGGCGGGTCTTTACGCCGCGCGGACCCATCGGGGCGCAGGAAATCTTAGTGGCGACGAATGGGTATACCGATGCGGCTGCGCCTGCGCTGCGAAGGCGCGTTATTCCCGTGGGATCGTACATCATCGCCACCGAGCCGTTGCCTGCTGATGTGGCCGCGAGGCTTGTGCCTCAGCGCCGCATGGTCTATGACTCCAAGAATTTTCTGGCCTATTTTCGCCTGTCGCAAGACAATCGCTTGTTGTTTGGCGGGCGCGCGGAGTATAAGGTCTCTACGCCAGAGACCACGCGGCGCAGCGTGGCTATTTTGCGGCGCAGCATGATCGAGATTTTTCCAGAGTTGGCGAATGTCGTTATTGAATATTCATGGAGCGGCAATGTGTGTTTCACGTCCGATTTTCTGCCCCGCATCGGACGGCTGAATGGCTTGCATTATGCGCTGGCTTATGCAGGACATGGCGTATCGCTGGCGACGTATCTCGGTGCCCAGGCCGCCGATTTGATCAGTGGCACGGGCGGGCAGACGCCGTTTGCCGAACTGTCCTTCAATTCGATTCCGTTGTACAACGGCTCGCCGTGGTTCATGCCGCTAGGGGCGCTATGGTACAAACTGTTGGATATTGTGCAATAGTCTGGTAGGTTAACTGATTACCAATCACTCGTCACGGAATACATCTTGTCCTTTCTTCAGCGCGTCATCTTATCAATCACGATTGTTGTGTTGTCGGTGTTGTTGACCGCTTCACAGATGACGCGCGCGCTTACGCCACTGGAGACCGTGCCCTACGAAGCCCTGCCGCCTGATGTGGTGATCGAGACGGTCGTGGCAAATGCCAATCAACTGGTGGCAATGGACTTCACGCCAGATGGGCGGCTGTTGTATACGCAGAAGACGGGAGCGGTGCGCGTGGTTGTGAACGATGTCTTGCAGCCTAGTCCGGTCTATGATTTCTCGGCCAGCATCGATACCCAGGGGGAACGCGGTTTGCTGGGCTTGGTGGTCGATCCGTCGTTTACGGGGAACAATCGGATGTGGGTCTATCTGACGCGTGATCGTGGCAGTGCTGTGCCACGTTACGAAAATCGCGTGGTGACGTTTGTGCTGCCTCCCGATAATATCGTGACCGAGACGAAGAGCGCCAAGAGTTTTCCGGTCGATTTCTACAACACGATTCATAACGGCGGCAACTTGCACTTTGGGCCGGATGGCAAGTTGTATGTAAGTGTCGGCAACAACGATGAGGTCAACCAGGCCGATGATCCCGCGCAGGATTTAAGTTCACCGCTGGGCAAGATTCACCGGTTCGCGGTGGGTATTCCATTGAATACGCCCAGCGACAATCCTTTTCCGGGCAACAGTATTTACGCGTATGGTTTGCGCAATTCCTTTGACTTTGATTTTGATCCCGTCAGCGGCGCGCTTTTCGCTACCGAAAACGGCGAAGCGTGCGATGATGAAATCAATCGCATTTTGCCGGGCTATAACTACGGCTGGCGGCCGTATTATCCGCCGCCGCCCTGCGATGATTATGACGGCGCGAATCCGGCTTACAACACGATTCAGCCGCTGTACTTCTGGACAACGTCTGCGGCCCCGACCGGTTTGACGTTTTATCGAAGCGATTTGATTCCTGAATGGAAAAACGATCTCTTCATGTGCAGCTACAAAGACGCGACGACGTCGATTCATCATTTCAAATTGGATGCCACTCGCACGACGATTGTGTCGCATACGGTGCTCAGCGACACGATTAATCATCAACCGATCACGTGCCGTACCGACATTTTAACTGGCCCGGACGGCGCGCTGTATTACTCGGAAGGCGGGGGCTATCCGGAGAACAACGGACCGATCAAACGACTGGTGCGGCGGACCTCGGTGGCTGAAAGTTCGATGCAAGTGTTGACCGGGCGTACCGTGGCCGGAGGTGATGCCGCTGTTGCCATTCAGGTGCGACATCGCGGCACCAATACTAATTCGTTTACCGTATCGGTCGATGCTTCACCGCAGGCGCAAATCGCCGACACGCAAACGACGCGCGGTGATGTCTGGCTGCTGTCGCCCAATGCGCTGGAATGGTCGGGCACGGTCAATGGCACGGAGACCGTCGTGGCGACCTATACACTCTCGATTGCGACACTGCCAACCAGCACCTATCTGCTCGCCAACACCATTCAGATCGACGCGCCTGGTGCAACCGCGGTGACGCTGACGCCGGTCCTCATCGTCAACGGCCTGACCACTTACCTGCCCATCATGCGCCGCTGATCGATCGGGTGTCGTAACGATTTTTGTCCCGTGCTATAATCGCGCCGTGATGCAACAGCGTTGCGCAATCATATTCAAACGAGGAGACTCCCCACCATGACCGAAGGACACAAGATTTCAATCGACAATGGCAAATTGATCGTGCCCGATAATCCCGTCGTGCCGTTCATCGAAGGTGACGGCACCGGCGCGGACATCTGGCGTGCCAGTGTGCGCGTGATGGATGCCGCCGTGGAAAAAGCCTACAAAGGCGCGCGCAAGATCGAGTGGAAGGAAGTGCTGGCCGGTGAGAAAGCCTTCAACACCGTCAACAACTGGCTGCCCGATGAAACCGTGGAGGCGTTCCGTGAATATCTCGTGGGCATTAAAGGCCCGTTGACCACCCCAATCGGTGGCGGTATCCGATCGCTCAACGTGGCCCTGCGGCAATTGCTCGATCTGTATGTGTGTCTGCGCCCGGTGCGCTGGTTCAAGGGCGTGCCTTCACCCGTGAAGCATCCCGAGAAGATCGACATGGTGATCTTCCGCGAGAATACCGAGGACATTTACGCGGGTATCGAATTCGAGCAAGGCTCGGCGGCGAATGAAAAGTTCCTGGCCCTGTTCAAGGAAGCCTTCCCCAAGGAATACGGTAAGATTCGTTTCCCGGGCAGCACTGGCATCGGCATCAAGTCGGTCTCCAAAGAAGGCACCGAGCGATTGGTGCGATCGGCCATTCAGTATGCGCTGGCGAATAAGCGCAAGAGCGTGACCTTTGTACATAAGGGCAACATCATGAAGTACACGGAAGGTGCGTTCCGCAATTGGGGCTATGCCCTGGCCGAAGGCGAATTTGCGGCACAGACCTACACGTGGGATCAGTGGGAGCGCACCAAGAAGGCCAAGGGCGAAAAGGCCGCGAATGAAGAGCAAAAGGCGGAACTGGCCTCGGGCAAGATTCTGGTCAAAGACGCGATTGCCGACATCACGCTGCAACAAGTGCTCACGCGCCCCGATGAATTCGACGTGATCGCCACGATGAACCTGAACGGCGACTACCTCAGCGATGCGCTGGCCGCGCAAGTGGGCGGCATCGGTATTGCGCCGGGCGGCAACATCAACTACGTCACCGGCCACGCCGTTTTCGAAGCCACGCATGGCACTGCGCCCAAGTACGCCAATCTCGATAAGGTCAATCCCGGTTCAGTGGTGTTGTCCGGCGAGATGATGCTGCGCTACATGGGCTGGCTCGAGGCCGCTGACCTGATCATCAAGGGCATGGACGGCGCGATCGGCAGCAAGACCGTGACCTATGACTTCGCCCGCTTGATGGACGGCGCGACCGAAGTGAAATGCAGTGAGTTCGGGGATGCGGTGATCAGCCACATGTAGGGAAGTAGATTGGTAAATTCGTAGGTGGTAAATTAGGCGAGGAATCTCTGTGTGATGCAGAGGTTCCTCGTTATTTTGGACGGGCGGCTTATGCAGACTCGCTTTGAAGACATCGATTGGACGCAGTGGACGCCGCACGAGCGGGCGACGTTGCTGTTTGTGCGCCACGCTGGACAGGTGCTGTTGATTCGCAAGAAGCGTGGCCTGGGCGCGGGCAAGATCAACGGACCGGGCGGACGGCTGGATCCGGGCGAAACGCCGATGCAGTGTGCCATCCGCGAAGTGCAAGAGGAATTGTGCATCACACCAACGGATGTGGAGTTGCGCGGCGAATTGGCGTTTCAATTCATCGACGGCTATGCCTTATTCGTGTATGTGTTTAGCGCGGAGGGCTGCGACGGCGAGCCGCAAGAGACCGACGAGGCCGCGCCGATCTGGACGCCCTTCGAGGCGGTGCCCTTTGACGAGATGTGGGCGGATGATCGCTTGTGGTTTGCGCATTTGCTGAATAATCAGCCTTTTCTGGGACGTTTTTTGTTTGACGGCGATACGCTGTTAGGCCACACCTTGAGCATATCATCCACCAATGGCTGAGTGATTGATTCCGTTGTGTAAAATTGTCGGGTCCACTCGCGCTCGATCGGTTGATCAATCGATCGGGCGCGATTTGTTTTGCCACGCGGTGTCATGTGGAGTATAATGCCGCTTGGCACAATCGCTCACGCTTGATTTCCTCGGCCTCCTCGCCGATCCAATCGAGCGTGTTTTTGCCCAGGCCGCGCAGACACACCAGCCGCTTACGGTGGCTGTTAAAAATCTCGATAGGGAGGCGCTATGTCTACAGTGGCAAGCCAGCCCCGATCAACCATCAAAGGTGGTTCGATCTATCTGGGCGGCACCGGCATGCTCACGTGGTTGCTGCATCGCATCAGTGGCATTGCCGTAGTCTATTTCCTCACGCTGCATATCTTTGAAGCCTTACAGTTGTTCCGGGGCGTGGCGGGTTACAACGAAGCGACCGAAGCCTACAAGCAATTGTGGTTCCGGCCCTTTGAAATGGCCCTGGTGTTAGCCGTGGTCTATCACGCGCTGAACGGCCTGCGGGTGTGGATGTTTGACGCCTTTCCACAGACGACCAAGCATCATCGCAAAGTCTTCAAGATTGGCGTGGGCGTCTTTGCCGCGATCTCACTGGCAGTGGCGGTGGTGATGTTGCGACCGCTCTTTGGCCGCAGCCTGGCCGAGATCTTTGAGGTCAAGAGCACCGGCGCGTTAGTGTATGCACTGGCGATTGCCCTGCCCGTCGCCCTGCCCGTCCTCTACATCGCGTGGCGCGGATCAGGGTTGGCCTCTGGCCCGTTGTTGATCTCGCAATCCAACAGCCGCCCGGCCCCCATGAAGAACGGCTTTGAGCGTTTCATGTGGCAGTTCATGCGCCTGTCCGGCCTGATCATGGTGGTGCTGGTCTTTGCGCATTTGACGTTGATGCACTTCATCAACGACATCGATCAGATCACCGGTCAATTTGTTGCGACGCGCTTTGCCGCCACCCCGATCTGGATCGTCATCGATCTGATCATTCTGGTGCTGGCCTGGATTCACGGCCTCAACGGCTTGCGCATCGTGCTGATGGATTACATCAAGCGCAGCGGCGCGCGCCGCATCGTGTTTGGCGCGATCGGCCTGTTTGGCTTCGTCTGGTTTGTGGCTGGCGCGGCGGTGCTGTTCTACGTTCAGCAGAACGCGGCCCTGATGCTGCAACTGGCTAAGTGATAAGGACTTGGACTATGACCACTCACCATCAATTTGACGCACTCGTCGTGGGCGCGGGCGGCGCCGGCCTGATGGCCGCGCTGCACTGCTCCAAGACGGTTAAGAGCACGGCCGTTCTCAGCAAGTTGTATCCCACGCGTTCGCACACCGGCACCGCGCAAGGCGGCGTCGCTGCGCCGCTGGGCAACATGGAAGAGGACAATTGGGAATGGTACATGTACGACACGGTGAAGGGCGGCGACTATCTGGTTGATCAGGATGCCGCCGAAGTGCTGGCCAAAGAATCCAGCGAAGCCGTGATCGAGTTGGAGCACATGGGCCTGCCGTTCGATCGCACACCCGATGGCAAGATCGAGCAACGGCGCTTTGGCGGCCACACCCGCAACTTCGGTGAAAAGCCCGTCATGCGCGCCTGCAAAGCCGCCGACCGCACCGGCCATATGATTCTGCAAACGCTGTATCAACAGTGCATCAAGCAGAACGTCCAGTTCTTTGATGAATATCAGGTCATCGATCTGATCATTGAGAACAATGTCTGCAAGGGCGCGGTGGCGATTCAGATTCTTACTGGCGAAATTCACGTTTTTCATTCCAAAGGGACACTGTTGGCCGTAGGCGGCTTTGGGCGCGTATGGTCGGTCACGTCCAACGCACACTCGCTGACGGGCGACACCGTCGCTACGGTGCTGCGTCACAATCTGCCGCTGGAAGATATGGAATTCTTCCAATTCCATCCGACCGGCATCTATAAGATGGGCGTGCTGTTGTCCGAAGCGCTGCGCGGCGAAGGCGCGGTTTTCATCAATAGCAAGGGCGAGCGCTTCATGGAGCGGTATGCGCCCAACATGAAAGACCTGGCTTCGCGCGATGTGTGCAGCCGATCGATTTATCTGGAAGTGCGTGAAGGGCGCGGCATCAACGGCAAAGACTATGTCTTTATCGATGCGACGCCGGACACGATCAACAAATACAAGAGCGGCCCCGGTGGCAAGCCCGTAACCGCCGAACATCTGGAACACGCCCTGCCCGATGTGTTCGAGATGGCGCGCATCTATCTGGGCGTTGAGCCTCTGAAAGAAGGCATTCCCATTCAACCTACGGCGCACTATGCCATGGGCGGCATTCCCACCGATCTGAATACGCGCGTGTTGGCGGATGCCAATGGCACGTTGGTGAACGGCCTCTTTGCGGCGGGCGAATGTGCCTGCGTCAGCGTCCACGGCGCGAATCGCTTGGGCACGAACTCGCTGGTCGATCTGATCGTGTTCGGGCGGCGCGGCGGCCGGGCGATGGCGGAGTACGTCAAACAAGCCGATTTTTCTCCGCTGCCCAAAAATCCCGAAGCCTACACTGCGGCCGAATTCGAGCGCATTCGCAACAGCAGCGGCAAGGAAAAAGCGGGCACGCTGCGCCTTGAAATGCAGAAGGTCATGATGGATCACGTGGGCGTGTTCCGCGAAGGCCCGACTATTCAGCAAGCGTTGACTAAGGTGCGCGAACTGCAACAACGCTACAAGCACATCACGATCGATGATCGCACCTCGAAGTTCAACACCGATCTATTGGAGGCGTGGGAACTGGGCGCATTGCTCGATCTAGCGGAAGTAACGGCGCTCTCGGCGTTGAACCGCACCGAGAGCCGCGGCGCGCACTCGCGCGAAGACTTCCCCGGTCGCGATGATGCGAACTGGCTGAAGCACACCTTTGTGACGCGCAAATCCAGCGGTGCGCTTGAGATCACCTACAAGCCGGTCGTGCTCACGAAGTTCGAGCCGAAAGAGCGGAAGTATTAGCGAACTGCGTGATGCGTAACGGCGCGGGCGGATTGATTACGCAGTACGCGTTATGCATTACGGGGAGCCATGACAATGAAGGTTCATATCAAAATACAACGCTTCAATCCCGATGTTGATAAAGCCCCGTACTGGAGCGAACACGACGTCGAGGCCGAACCCACCGATCGGGTGTTGGATGTCATCAATCAAGTGAAGTGGTTTCAAGACGGATCACTGGCCTATCGTCGATCGTGTGCACACGGCATTTGCGGCTCGGATGCCTTGCGCATCAACGGTCGCAATCGACTGGCTTGCAAGGTGTTGGTGAAGGACGCGGGTTCCAAGATCACCGTGCAGCCCTTGATGGGGCTGCCCATCGTCAAAGATCTGGTGGTCGATATGGAAGGCTTCTTCGCCAAGTATCGCACGATTAAGCCCTATCTGATCACGAATGAACCTGAGCCGGAGCGCGAGCGCTTGCAGACCGTCAAAGACCGCGAGCGCTTTGACGACACGACCAAGTGCATTCTGTGCGCGGCGTGTACTACGTCGTGCCCGTCGTTCTGGGCGGCAGGCGGTGAGTACATCGGCCCGGCGGCGATTGTGCAGGCGCACCGCTTTACGTTTGACAGCCGTGATCACGGCGGCCAGGAGCGCCTGGATATTCTGAGCGATGAGATGGGCGTATGGCGCTGCCGCACGGCTTTCAACTGCGTCGAGGCTTGCCCGCGCGGCATCGATATTACCAAGGCGATTGCCGAAGTGAAGAAAGCAATTACGTCCGGCAAGATCGAGTAACGTATCGCGGTAGAACGAAAAGGCCCACCGGCTAGTCGCCGGGCGGGCCTTTTTTGTTGGGACAGGCCGATCGGTTACGCCGCGTTTGCCGAGGGCAAGGTCACGACGAAGGTGGAGCCGTGATCTGGTTCGCTGCTAAAGGTGATCGTGCCGTGATGTAGATCGACCGAGCGTTTGACAATGGCTAAGCCAAGGCCGGTGCCTTGAATGCTGCCGACGTTACTGGCGCGATAGAAGGTTTCAAACAGCCGCGCTTGTTCTTCGGGCGGAATGCCGATGCCGTGATCGATCACCTGGAAGGTGGTCTGTTGCCGGTTGCAGGTTACGGCCAGCGTGATGGTGTCGCCGGCCGGTGAGTATTTAATCGCATTTGAGAGCAGATTCGTCAAGATATGCCGCAGCAGGTTTTCGTCCAGACAGACTTCGTGGCCGTCACCGTCGATGGAGAAGACAATGCTATGCTCAACGTCGGAACTTAGTTGAACTTCATCGGTCAGGGTCCGGCAGAACCACTCCAGATCGATCGGGGCGGGGTTGAAATCTAATTTGCCGGATTCGGCGCGACCCAGGATCAGCATTTCATCCAGCATGGTCGTCATGCGCTTGATGGCGGCTTGCATGCGTTCCAGATAACTCTGCTTCTTTTCTTCAGAGAAGCGCTGGCCGTAATGTTTCAAGAGATCGGAGGTGGATTGGATGGCCGTGAGCGGCGTGCGGAATTCGTGCGAGACCATGGACACAAATTGTGTTTTCATCATGTTCAGTTCACGCTCGCGCTGCAGGGCTTGTTGCAGGGCGGCTTCTGCCCGCTTGCGTGCGGTGATGTCGCGCGCGATGGAAAGGATAACCGGCAGGCCGTTGAGTTCGAACCGGCGCGCACTGATTTCGACCGGGATGCGATGACCGTCACGTGCCACGTGTACGCGTTCGAAGGTGGCGCGGCCGACGGTTCGCAGCTGTTCGCTGACGGGACCTAACTGCTCCATGTGCTCCATCGAATCATATTGGCTGATTGGTAGGGTTAAGAGGTCTTCGCGGGAGTAGCCCAACCGCACGCAGGCCACATCGTTAACCGCAATGATCTCGCCGGGCGTGTCGGCGTGTACCCGGTTCACAAAGATGGCGTCATCGGCGGCTTCAAACAAGGCTCGATAGCGAGCCTCGGACTCACGCAGGGCTTCTTCTGCCCGTTGACGTTCGGTGATGTCGATCGTGTAGCCGGCCAGTAAGGTTTTGTCGCCTTGAATGATCGGGAATTTGATCGTGGTGTAGTGGCGGCCATTCAAGTCTTCATCCAGTTTAAGCACCTTACCATTAGAGACTACCGCCCAGTCATCGGCTGTAAACTTGGCGGCAACTTCGGGCGGGAACAATTCATCCATCGTCTTGCCGACCATCATGTGACCGGGAATCCCGATCATGTCGATATAGTTTTCACTGGACTGAATGACGCGGCTGACAGTTGGTGAAGACTCTTTGATGAAGGCATAGATGGGTGAATGCTGCATGAACAGCGCAAACAACTCCTGATTGTTGCGCAGCGCCTCTTCAACATGCCGTCGTTCGGTAATGTCTTCGATAAAGCCCTCAAGGTAGGCGACGGTGCTGTCTGGGTTGATCACCCGCCGCACCGCCAGCGAGCCGATGATTTCGCTGCCATCTTTCCGGCGATAATGGTCTTCGGCATACACCCAGCCTTCGCGTTGAAGAGTGGCTTCCAGTAAATTCGTGCGCTTGTTGGCATCGACGTACAGTTGAGTCCCAATGTCGGTGATGCTTGACATCAGTTCGTCTGGCGAGGCATACCCCAGCATCTGCGCCAGGGCGGGATTGGCCCGCAAAAACCAGCCGTCTGGCGATGAATGGAAGATGCCAATCGAGGCGTTTTCAAACAGACTCCGATAGTTCTCTTCGCTTTGACGGCGTGCCTCTTCCGCGCGTTTGCGTTCGGTGATGTCGCGGACATTCACCACCAATTCCATGACCTCATGCGAAGCGGGATCGAGCAGCGGGGAGATGACAGTTTCGTGCCAGACTTCGCGTCCGTCGGGGCGCACGGCCCGATAGGCCGCGGTGATGGTATCGCGGCGGATGAATGAAGATCCGCCCAAAACCTCGGCCAGCCAGCCCTGATCATTTGGATGAATGTACTGCCAGACGGATTTATCGATCAGGTCCGCCGGCTCCAGTCCCAGGATAAAGCGGCTGGCCGGTGACGCATAACGGCAAATGCCATCGGGCGTGAGGCGGCCAATCATGTCGGTGGTGTTCTCGGCCAGCAAGCGATAGTTGGCCTCACTCTGACGCAGGGCGGCTTCGGCCCGTATACGATCGGTCACATCGCGTACGACGCTCAGGACTTCGGTTGCGCCGCATTTGACCATTCGGGCTTCAAAGTGACGCAATTGGCCTTGAATGACCAGTTGGTAATCATGCGTGATGGATTCGCCGGTTTGCACGACTCGCTCGATCGAGGCCTGGAATGTTTCGCTTAGATCGGCGGGCAGCACGTCGCGCATGTGCTTGCCCAGAAAAGCCGACGGCGGGGCCACCAAATGATCATCCTGGGGGGGCATAGTAGTCCAGATAAATACCGGCCGCGTTATTGAGGAACATCATGTCGGGGATCGCCGCCAGCAGCGCGCGCAGGCGCATTTCGGCCTGTTGGCGATCGGTGATGTCACGCACGATGGTCAACACCTGATCTGAGCCGCATTTGACCAAACGCGCCTCAAATTGGCGCGTCTCATGTTTCATGGTCATCGGATAAGTGTACGTTAGCGGTTCGCCGGTTTGCACCACCTGATTAAACTGCGCCATTGCCAGAGTTGCCAGATCGGGCGGCAGGACTTCGGTGGGATGTTTGCCCAGAAACTGTTCGGGGGGCATGGCCAACAGATCGTGATCACTGGCGTGATAATCGACATAGAGGCCATCCAGCCGGTTGACGAACATGACGTCGGGGATTGCGGCGAGCAGTGCGCGCAACCGGTTCTCGGCCGCTTTACGATCCGAGATGTCCGTCATCATGCCTACAAAGCGCACGGCCTGGCCCGCGGCATCTTGCGCCACAACTTTGCCGCGCGTATGCGACCACCACCAATTGCCACCCGGCGTGTGCATTCGATGTTCAATGTCCAGCATGTTGCTGCGCCCGGACAACAGGTCGCTCATGGCGGCTTGTAATTGGGGGGCATCATCCGGGTGAATCAGTTGCGGCCAGTAATTGACACTGGGATCAAATTCGGCCGCGGTAAAGCCCAACATCTCGATCAAGCGCGGACTTGAAAAGATGGTGTTCGTTGGCAAATCCCAATCCCACAGGCCGTCGCGTGTGGCATCCAGGACCAGCCGCAATCGTTCTTCACTCTTGCGCAAGGCGGCGGTTCGCTCGGCCACCCGCTGTTCCAATTCTTCATTGATCTGATGTTGGTGTGTCTCAACCTGTACCCGATCGGTCACATCCACGAACGAGGTCACGGCCGCATAGGGTTCTGTGTTGTCCGCGTGAAACAGCGGCTCGGCGTTAACGGATAGCCAGACTTGAGTGTGATCGGGTTTAAGCACGCGCACCCGCATCTCGCGCACGGGCCGACCGGTGCGCAGCGTGACCATGGCGGGCTGTGCCTCGATGGGGACCGGTGAGCCGTCCAGATAAGTAATTCGCATGCGCGGATCGAGCTCATCGCGGCCTACCAATTGTTCGCGCGGCAGGCCCAAAATGCGGGCGGCACTCTCGTTCGCAAAGATGACTTCGCCGGTGCGGTGTTGCAGCAGGACGCCTTCCGCGAGGGCCTCGACAATCGATCGGTTGCGCACTTCACTATCGATTAAGGCATCGGCCGTCAGCCGGTGGGCGGTGATGTCGAGCATTACCCCCTCGATGCACTGGGCCGCAGCATCTTTGCGGACCTCCATGATCGCCCACAGGCGCGAGCCGTCGCGCCGCAGGAAGGGCACTTCAAAGGTGGTGTAACTGCCGTCGTCTTTGAGTTCTGCCAGCAGCCGGATTCGATCGGTGGGGTTCACGTAGTGCGTTACGCTCAAGAAGGTCGCCAGCATGTCTTCTGGGCGCTCGTAGCCAAACATCTGAGCCAGTTTTAGATTGGCCTCCAGGATACGGCCTTCGGCGATGCTTGATCGGAAGATGCCCACATGCGCCGAGTTGAACAGTCGCCGATATTTTTGCTCGTTGCGCGGCAAGTCTTCTTCTGCGCGGCGGCGGTCGGTAACATCGTGGATGATGGAATACAACAGCGGCCGATCATCCAAAGTAATTTCGCCGCTGCGTACTTCCACGTCGCGCACTTCGCCCGTTGCCAGCCGGTGTTGAAACTGAAAGAGATTTTGCTGGACCTGGCGCGTGGCTTCCATTTGGGCGTGGACTTGATCAGGCGGCAGCGTGTTCAGATCGGTAATGTGCCGGGCGGTAAGTTCCTCACGCGAATAGCCGTAGTAGGTGCAGGCGGCCGGGTTGGCATCGACAATGCGGCCGGTGTCTGGATCAATGATCAGCATGACCGAATGATGGTTGTTGAACAGGGCCGCGTAGCGATCTTCGGCCTGGCGCGTTTTTGTCAGGCTGCTTTGTGCGAGATCTGTTATCGTGCGCAATTCGTCCGATAATTCAGCCAGGCTTGTTGAGAGGTCTGCCATACCGCAATTGTGCATTGCGGCCAGCGACTGCTGTAGAGCAGCCAAGCGCGACATCAGGTCGAGATTGGGCATAATTGACCTCTCGGTGGGGTATTTATTTATACTACAGCCAAATCTCTGACTAAAGGCTTGCGGTTGGCTTGCAAATGCATTTCAGTTTGGTTGCCAGATGGCTGTGGGGTGTCAAAAAATACT
>WBZT01002234.1_pt1 | contig 13601 bp, 12 predicted proteins | sample 5204241 | NCBI WGS metagenome assembly WBZT01 (sample SAMN12344358, study PRJNA552823) | activated sludge metagenome | biome: Activated sludge suspended growth; feature: Nitrification reactor; material: Wastewater; isolation source: activated sludge from nitrification reactor of wastewater... | reverse complement strand
AAGCGGCTGCTCTGGATCCCCGACCGCCACGCGCTGCACGGGCCGCCGGTGTCCGGGAAGAAGGTGGTGGCCTGGACGGCACCGCTCGACCTGGCGGTGGTGAAGGCCGCCAAGAACCGCCTCGACGCCACCGTGAACGACGTGCTCATGGCCTCGGTGTCCGGGGCGGTGAGCCGCTACCTGGCGCGGCACGCGGGGCAGACCATTTCCCAGTTCCGCATCTCCATGCCGGTCAACGTGCGCCGCCCCGACGCCCCGCTCCGCCTGGAGAACCGATTCGCGGCAGTGCCTCTCACCCTGCCCGCAGGCATCGGCGACCTCGGCGCCCGGGTCACCGCCGTGAAGGCGCGGATGGACGAGCTCAAGCGCTCGGTGGCGCCGATCGTCGTCTACGGCATCCAGGTGACGCTGCTGACCGTGCTGCCCCACGGGGTGAGCCGCTGGCTGATCGACTTCCTCGCCAACAAGTGCACCGCGGTGGTGACCAACATGCCGGGCCCCCAGCGAGTGGTGACCCTGGCGGGGCGACAGGTGCGCGGCATGATGTTCTGGGTGCCCCAGCGGGCGGACATCGGGGTGGGGATCTCGGTGCTGAGCTTCGCGGGCAAGGTGCAGGTGGGGGTGATCGCCGATGCGCGCCTCCTCCCCGACCCGGGCCTCCTGGTGGAGGCGTTCGAGGAGGAGTTCGCCGCCCTACGGGCGCTGTAGCCGCCTCCGCCGCCGCGCGGGCTCGGGCCGCTCGAGCCGCGCCAGCACCCCCGATAGCCTTTCCGCCAGCTGCCCGCCGCTCCGCCCGTTCACCAGCCCCACGCCGTCCCACACGCTGCGCGTCTCGTCGGACAGGATCTCGGTGCGCAGCCGGTAGCCGTGCCGCGCCAGGACCGGGGCGAGCGCGTGGCGCCGCCGCCAGAGATCCCGCCGGGTGGCGCGGTAGCCGATCTCGCACACCTCGCGCCGGCTGCGGAAGCTGAAGATGTTGCTGAAGAAGAGCCGGTACTCGCTCCGCTCCGGCTCGAGCAGCACGACGTCGGCGCCGGGAAAGTGCGTCCGGTAGCGGGCCATCCCCACCACCATCCGCGAGTGGATCAGGGTGCGGAAGGTCTGGGAGAGGATGGCGGGCATGCCGCGCTTGAGCAGCGCCCCCGCCTGGAGCGCGCCCGTGGCCTCGCCCTCCGCCACGTTCACCGGCACCAGCGGGTTCACGCAGAAGAGCAGCTCCGCCCCGTGCTCCAGCGCCACCGAGGCGTGCACGGTCTTGAGCAGCACCCCGTCCACGCACAGGCGGCCGTTGACCTCCACCGGCGGGTAGAGCCCGGGCACGGCGGTGCTGGCCTGCACCGCCCGGCTGATCGGAACCCGGTCCCAGCCCGGGCCGCCGAAGACGACCGGCACCCCGGCCTCGAGGTCGGCGGCGATCACGAACAGCCGCTGCCGCAGCTTGCGGAAGTCGTCGGTGCGGCCGCGCCGGCGGAACATCGCCTCGAGGTAGCGCCGGATCGGTTCGTTGTCGAAGAGGCCGAGCGGGAGCGCGCGGGTGAGCCGGGTCAGCGACTCGAGGAGCGTCTGGTCCTCGGGCGAGCGGCTGAACTGCCACAGGGCGTCGGCGAAGAGCCGCGGCAGCTGCACCCCGCGGCGGGCCCATTCGCGATACGCCGGGATGAAGAAGGTGGCCGGATCGAAGGGGGTGTCGTCGGGCGTCTCGGCCACGAGGGCCCGGACCAGGTGCACGGTGTCCTGGCCGTTGGCGAGCGAGGCCGCGAGGAACGCCCCCGCGCTGACGCCGACGTAGACACCGCAGTCATTCAGGGCGAGCCCTTCGACCGCCTCCTCGAGGGCCCGGAGGGCGCCGACCTCGTACACGGCGCCCGCCGGCCCACCGCCGGCCAGGGCGAGCCCCAGCCGGCGGTTGTGCCGTCCCCGCCTGACGGTGGGCACGGCCGCCTCACCTACGCGCCGACCGCCTCGGTGCGGGCCGGACGGCGGGTCTTCCCGCGCGCCTTGCCGCGGCTCTTGGCCACGACCTTGGTGAGTTCCTCGACCCGCTTGGTCAGGGTCGCGATCTCCTTGCGGGTGGGCACGCCCAGCCGGTGCATCGCATTGGTCATCCCGGCCTCGATCGGGGTGGTCATCCTGGCCACCGCGGTCCGGGCCTCGCCCCGCATGTCCTCGGCCCGGCTCACCAGCGTGTTGATGCGGGCCTTGTTCACCTTCTCCATGCCCTCGCCCTTCTTCACCAGCTGCTGGAACAGCTTGCCGCCCTCTTCGCCCGCCAGGGCGAAGGCGCCCAGACCCGCGAGCCAGATGTCGTGCGCCGATTCCTTGAGCATCGGGAGCGCCTGGGCCTTCTTGGTGGTCTTCTTCGCCATACATCCTCCTGGGTGCCCGGCCCCCGGGGCCGGTGGTGCTATGGGTGAATTGCGCTCGTGTTACCGGGTCTGCGTCCTGCGCGGGCGACGGGCGGCCCGACGCGCCTTCGGCTGGTGCGTCTCCAGCTCACCGAGCGACGCCTCCAGCTCGGCCAGCCGGAACCGCAGCAGGTCCAGCTCCTCCTGCATCCCCGTGACCGGGGTGATCTTCTCCACCGAGGCGCGCACCAGCCGATCGACGCCCGACTGGACCGTCTCCACGCCCTCCTGGATGGCCCGCCCGCCGCGCCGGATCACGTCGTGCAGGAACTCGCTCGGCAGGAAGGAGACCCCCCGCTTGTGATCCTCGTAGATGATCTGCGCCAGCGTCTGGGCGGTCACGTCCTCGTGGCTGCCGCTGTCCACGACCCGAAGCTCCTGCCCGTCCCGGATCCAGACCGCGATCTCGTCCAGCGAGACGTACCGGCTCTCCTCCGTGTCGTAGAGCTTGCGGCTGCCGCCGCCATACCGCTTGATGAGCCGGACCATGCCAGGCCTCCGTTCGGGACGCCTGCAAGATACCGCACTGCGGCAAAAAATCAAGCCCTGGATGCCGCACTGCGGTAAGTCATGGGTGGCGCGGGAGTTGGGAGGCCGCGGGGCGGCGGGGAGGCTAGGCCAGCTGGTCGGTGAGCAGCCGGCCCAGGCCGGCGAGGCCGGCCAGGTCGGCGGGGGGAGCGGCCTGCAGCGGGAGGGCCAGCAGGGGTTCTCCCCTGGCGAGGAGCGCGCGGAGCCGGGCGAGTCCCCGGGCATCGCGCTCGCCGAGGAAGCGGAACAGCGCCATCCCGTCGGCGAACTCGGGCGGCACCGGGACGTCACCGGCCACCTCGGGATGCAGCTGGTTGACGATCAGCGGCCCCACCCGGTGGCCCGCCTCGCGCAGCTTGCGGGCGAAGAACATGGTATCGGGGATCCGGTCCTCGCCGGGACCGCTCACCAGCACGAACAGCGTGTCCGGCGCGCGCAGCAGCTTGCGCACCTCGCCGGCGCGGGCGCGAAACCCGCCGTAGAGCGGGGCAAACGCGCGGAAGAACTCCACCGTGTCCCGCAGCAGCCGCACCCCGATGAGCCGGTCGGCGATCCCTTCGGCGCCCCTGGCCGCCAGCCGGAGCGGCAGCGCCGCCAGCCCCCCGCCCTCCTCCCACCAGGGCGCGAGCGCGATCTTCACCGCCCCGCTGTCGAGGAAGCCCACGATGCGGTCGGGCGCCTCGAGGAAGTCCAGCGCCTGCCGGGTCGGCGGGGTGTCGAGGATCACGCGGTCGTACTTCCCTTCCGACTCCACCTCGAAGAGCCGCTCCACCGCCATGTACTCGAGGATCCCGGCGAGATTGCCGGCGAGGTCGCGGTAGAACCGGTTCTGGTAGATCCGGTTGGCCGCGGCGGCGCTCGGCGCATAGCGCTTGATGAGGCGGTCGAAGGTCGCCCGGGCGTCGAGCAGCGCCACCTCGAGGTGGCCGGGCACGCCGGCGACCCGCACGGGATGGTCCTTGGCCTCCTCACCCACGCCGAGGGCGTCCTTGAGGCGCAGCGAAGGGTCGAAGGTCATCACCAGCGTCCGGGCGCCCTCCGCGGCGGAGACGAGGCCCATCGCCGCGGCCAGGGTCGTCTTGCCCACGCCACCAGCCCCCACCACCACCAGCAGCCGCTGGTCCAGCACGCCGAGCTGGCTCACGGGAGGGGCAGCTCCATCAGCTGGACCACCCGGTCGAGGAGGGCGGGCCCGCGGGTCAGCGGCAACAACGGCAGCTCCAGCCGCGGGCCCTTCCACGCCTGCCGGATGCGGGCCAGCTCGCGCTCGTTGACGGCGCGGCGGTCCCGCCAGAGGGCGAGACCCGGCGGCTCGGCGCCGCGGCGGCCCGGCAGGTCGGCGGCGGGAAATGCGGGATAGAGGCCATTCACCACCACCGCCTCGGGCGGGCGGCCCATGCGCTGCTTGAGCAGCGCGATGAGCTCGATCGTCTCCTGCACCGGCATCTCCTCCGCCAGCGTGGCGATCATCACGCCGCAGGCGTTGGGATCGGCGATGAACCGGGCCAGCTGCTGGGACATCTCGCCCAGCTGCCCGCCGGCCACGACGTCGGCCAGGTGGAGCGGGGCGGTCAGCATCGAGACACCGTGGCCGGTGGCGGGGGCATCGAGCACCACCACGTCGGCGGTGTGGCGGTACTCGCCCAGGACGGTCCGGAGCGCATACCCGAGGACCGCCATCTCCTTGAGCCCGGGGGCGCCGGCCACCGACTGCTGGAAGACCTGGCTGCCGATGATCCTGCTGGCCAGCGGCGCGATCGGGACCTTCTCGCGCACCAGCGACTCGATGACGGCATGGGGCTGGAGGTTCTGGAGGCCGAGCTTCGGGGAGATCTTGATGATGGCGCCGGCCGACGGCTCGGTGCCGAACAACTGGTGGAGGCTCTCGCGGGGGTCGATCTCGAGGAGCAGCGTCTTGCGGCCGGCCGCGGCCAGCAGGCGCCCAATCGCGGCGGTGAGAGTCGTCTTTCCGACGCCTCCCTTTCCCGTCACCACGATGAGGCGGCGGCGCGCGAGCTGCTGGATGAGCTTCATGAAGGTGTGGACATGGCCGGTTGCCCGCCGAAGGTACCACGGGGCGATGCACCGGCCAAGTCGGCGTTCAAGGTCGCGTCAAGAGTGCTTGCGGCCGCCTGCGCCGCCCCGTACGCTTCGGCGTGCACGACACCTACGACTACGTCATCATCGGCTCCGGCTTCGGCGGCAGCGTCTCCGCGATGCGCCTGGCGGAGAAGGGGCACCGGGTGCTGCTGCTGGAACGCGGCCGCCGGTTCGCCGATGACGAGTTCGCCCCGTCGACCTGGCACCTCCCCCGCTACCTCTGGGCGCCGAGCCTCGGCTGCCACGGCATCCTGCAGATCAGCGCCTTCCGCAACGTCTTCGTCCTCCACGGCGCGGGGGTCGGCGGCGGAAGCCTGGGCTACGCCAACGTGCTCATGGAGCCGGGCAGCGAGGCGTTCGACTCGCCCGCGTGGCGCCGCCCGGTGGCGTGGGGCGAGGCGCTCCGGCCGCACTACGCGGAGGCCCGGCGGATGCTCGGCGTGGCCGAGAACCCGCGGCTGTGGCCCGCCGACCACCTGCTGCGGCAGATCGCGACCGAGCTGGGGCGGGGCGAGAGCTTCCGGCCGGTGCCAGTGGGCACCTTCTTCGGGGCGCCCGGCCAGGAGGGCGTGGAGGTTCCCGATCCCTACTTCGGCGGCGAGGGGCCGGCGCGGCGCGGCTGCACCCACTGCGGCGGCTGCATGGTGGGCTGCCGCCACAACAGCAAGAACACCCTGCCCAAGAACTACCTCCATTTCGCCGAGAAGTGGGGCGCCGAGATCCGGCCCGACACCACGGTGCGCGACATCCGGCCGCTGGCGGGGCTGCAGCCCGACGGCGCGCGCTACGAGGTGCACCACCAGCGGAGCCGCGGCTGGCGCCGGCCGCACGGCGCGCCGATCCGCGCCCGGCAGGTGATCGTCTCCGCCGGCACCCTGGGCACGCTGCGGCTGCTGTTCCGCTGCCGCGACCGCACCCGCTCGCTGCCCGCGATCTCGCGACGGCTCGGGACCATGGTGCGCACCAACAACGAGGCGCTGCTGGGGAGCGTCTCGCGCACGGCCGGGACGGACTACTCCCAGGGGATCGCGATCACCTCGATCTTCCGGGCCGACAACGTCACCACCATCGAGCCGGTGCGGTATCCCGCCGGCAGCTCGGCCATGCGACTGCTGGGCGGGCCGATGATCGAGTCGGGGGGCCTGCTGTCGCGGCTGGGGCAATCGGTGCTGGACATCGCGCGGCGGCCGGGTGACTTCCTGCGGACCCACCTGCTGCCCGGCTGGGCGGAACGGACCACCATCCTGCTCGCGATGCAGTGGGAGGACAACCGCATCCGGCTCCGTCCGGGGCGGAGCCTCTTCACCGGCTTCCGTGAGGACCTGGTGTCGGAGCCGGACCGTGAGGCGACGATTCCCACCAAGATCGCAATCGGCCACCAGGTGACCCGGACCTTCGCCGAACGCTCGGGCGGCATCGCGATGGGATCGGTGAACGAGGCGCTCTTCGACATCCCGATGACGGCCCACATCCTGGGCGGGGTGCCCTTCGGCGCCGATGCCGAAGAGGGCGTCATCGATGCGGACTGCCAGGTGCACGGGTACCCCGGACTCTACGTGGTGGACGGCTCGATCATGCCGGCCAATCCCGGCGTGAACCCGAGCCTGACCATCACCGCGCTGGCGGAGTACGCCATGAGCCGGGTGCCCGCCGCGAAACGCGCGCGCGCGGCCACCGGCTGATGCGGGCCGAGCGGCTCGCGGCGGAGGCCCTGGCGGCCGGGACCCACGCGGCGCTGGCGGGCGCGGTGCTCCTGGCGCCGGTGCGGCTCGACGACACCCTCATCCCCAAGGGCACCCGGCTGGACGGGGAGCTGGCCCGCCGGCTGCATGAGGCGGCCCGGGCCGGGCGGCTCCCCGCCCCGCTCCGGCTCGGCTGGCCCGACCCGGGGGACCTGCATGAGGATGACGCCGCCGCCGCACTCGCCGGCGCCATCGCCGGCCCGGGCGTGGCGCGCGGCACCCCGCGGCAGAGCCGGGTGGACCTCACCGCGCGCACCGACGGGGTGCTGCGGGTGCAGGTGGAGGCGTTGGCACGGCTCAACCGGGTGGATCCGCTCGAGGTGTTTACCCTGTTCCACGGCCAGGCGGTGCGCTCGGGCCAGGTGGTGGCGAGCGCCAAGGTGGCCCCGCACCTCGTGGCGGGGCACGCGGTCGCCGCGGGAATCGCGGTCGCGCGCGCCGCGGCCCCGCTGGTGGACGTGGCGCCGTACCTCCCCTTGCCGGTGGCGGCCATCGCGGCCGAATCGCTGGCGCCCGGCGCCCTGGAACGGTTCGAGGGCGCGGCCCGGGCCAAGGTCGAGGGGCTCGGCGGGACGTTCGTGGGGTGCTACTCGGCGGCTCGGGGGCTCGGCGGCTCGGCCGAAGCGCGGGGGATCGGGGAGGTGCTCGATGCGCTCGGTGGCCGGGGAGTGAGGATCCTCCTGGTAGGCGGCGTATCCGCGGGCGACCCCCTGTCGCCGATGTTCGAGGCGCTGGCCGAGCGCGGCGGGGCGGTGCTGCGCCGCGGGGTGCCCGCCCATCCCGGTTCCATGATCTGGTTCGGGCGGCTGGGTGGCGCCACCTTGATGGGGCTGCCGCAATGCGGGATGTTCAGCATGGCGACCGCCGCCGACCTGGTGCTGCCGCGCCTGCTCACCGGCGAGCTGATCACCGCCGACACCCTGGCCGACCTGGGCCATGGCGGACTGCTGGGCCGCGAGATGCGGTTCCGCCTGCCCGACTACGCCCGGGAGCTGGAGACCCCTGCCGACCCATGACCCACTCCGTCGACTCCATCCAGGCCGGCCTCGCCGCGCAGGGCTACATCGCCGACCGCGAGCTGTGCACGGCGGTGTTCCTGGCACTCACCCTGGGCCGGCCGCTGCTGCTCGAGGGCGAGGCCGGCGTGGGGAAGACCGAGGTGGCGCGGGTGCTGGCCCGGCTGCTCGGCACCGAGCTCATCCGGCTGCAGTGCTACGAGGGTATCGACGTGAGCACCGCGGTGTACGAGTGGGACTACCCGCGGCAGATGCTCGAGATCCGGCTGCTCGAGGCGCGGGGCGAGGCGAAGGACGCCGCCACGAAGGACATCTTCAGCGAGGCATTCCTGCTGCGGCGCCCGCTGCTGCGGGCCATCGAGCCGCGGGCGGGCGACCCGCCGGTGCTCCTGATCGACGAGGTGGACCGGGCCGACGAGGAGTTCGAGGCGTTCCTGCTCGAGCTGCTGAGCGACTTCGCCATCACGGTGCCGGAGATCGGCACCCTCCGGGCGGAGCGCCCCCCGCGGGTGATCCTCACCTCCAACCGTACCCGCGAGGTCCACGACGCGCTCAAGAGGCGCTGCCTCTACCAGTGGATCGACTATCCGACGGCCGAGCGGGAGCTGGCCATCCTGCTGGCGCGGCAACCGCAGGTGCCGGCGCAGCTGGCGGATGAAGTGGTGCGGTTTGTCCAGCGGCTGCGGCAGGCCGACCTCACCAAGGTGCCGGGCATCGCGGAGACCCTCGACTGGGCCGCGGCGCTGGTGGCGCTCGGCGCCACCCGGCTCGAGTCGGGACAGGTGGACGAGACCCTGGGGGTGCTGCTCAAGTACCAGGAGGACGTCGCGGCCATGAAGGGCCCTGGTGCGCGCGGCCTGGTGGCCGAGATCCGCGCCTCGTGACGTCCACGCCGGAGCCGCCCGGCCCCGACGGCGAGGCGCTGGCGGCAAACTGTATCGTGTTCGGCCGGCTGCTGCGGCGCGCGGGGCTCGCGGTGGATCCGGACCAGTCCCTGACCTTCACGCGGGCCCTCGCGCTGCTCGGCGTGGCGCGGAAAGGCGACGTGCGGGCGGCAGGCCGCGCCATCTACGTGCGGCGGCGCGAGGACCGGCCGACCTTCGACGAGGCGTTCGAGCTGTTCTGGCGGCGCCGGGCCTACGGCAGCGCACTCGCGGGGCGGCTGCCGCGGCTGGTCCAGAGCGAGCGGCGGCCCGGCGGGCTCGACCTCTCGGCCGACGCCGGGCTGGGCGCGGAGCGGCGCGAGCCGGTGGAGATCCTCGTGCCGCGGGGCAGTTCCAGCGTGGAGCGGCTGCGACTGGCCGACTTCGGCGAACTCACCGCGGCGGAGGAGCGCGACGCGCTCCGCATGATCAGCGCGCTGCGGCCGCGGCTGCCGCTGCGTCCGGCGCGGCGGGGGCGGGTGGCCCGCCACGGCGGGCGCCTCGCGATGCGACGGATGCTTCGCCGCTCGCTCGCCACCGGGGGGCAGCCGCTCGCCTGGCGCTGGATCCGCCGCACCCGCCGCCCCCGCCCCATCATCCTCATCTGCGACATCAGCGGCTCCATGGAACGCTACAGCCGGTTCCTGCTCCGCTTTGCCCACGCCCTGGCGCGGAGCGGCGCGCCGGTGGAGGTGTTCGTCTTCGGGACCCGGCTCACCCGCATCACCCGCCAGCTCCGGGTGCGGAGCGCCGACGAGGCCCTGCGCCGGGTGGCGCACACGGTGGTGGACTGGAGCGGGGGGACCCGGATCGGGGAGTCACTCCGGGAGCTCAACCTGCGCTGGGCCCGCCGCACCATCCGGAGTGGCGCGGTGGCGCTGCTGGTCTCCGATGGCTGGGAGCGCGGCGACCCGGCCCTGCTCACGCGCGAGATGGCGCGCCTCAACCGCAACACCCATCGGCTGGTGTGGCTGGACCCGCTGGCCAGCCGCGCCGGCTTCGAGCCCCTCACCCAGGGGCTGGTGGCGGCGCTGCCGCATGTGGATGAGTTCCTGCCCTGCGCGAACATCGCGTCGCTGGAGCGGCTGGCGGAGGTGCTGGCGGGGGGGGAGTAGGGGGTTCGGGGGGAAGGGGGAAGCGGGAAGCGGGAAGAGGGAAACGGGAAGAGGGAGGAGGGAAGAGGGAAGGACCGGCGAGTCGAGCGCGAGACGCCACTCCCGCCTTCCCGGTTCCCTTTTCCCTCTTCCCGCAGTTCCTCAGTGGCCCCGGAGGGGTTTCAGACCACCCCGCACCAGTCGGCCAGGAACACCGCCACCACCTTGATGGCGGTGATCAGCTCCTCGAACTCCAGATACTCGTCCGGCGCGTGCGCCACCCGGATATCGCCCGCGCCGTACATCACACAGGGCATCCCGCCGAAGGCGATGAAATGGCGCATGTCGGCGCCGTAGGTGGCGGCCTCGACCGGGGCCTCGCCACCGGTGACGGCGCGGTGTGCGGCGCGGATGGCCCCGGCCAGCGGCGCGTGGGCGGGCGTCTCCGCCGCGATGAACTGCCCGCCGAAGTAGGTGATGACCGGCGGATGCTCGCGGAGCCAGGGATCCTGCGCCGCCACCTTCCCGATGCGCTCGGCGACGAGCGCCTTGAACGGCTCCAGCTCCTCGCCGGGGAGGAAGCCCACGCGGATTTCCGCCTCGAGGATCTCGGGCACCGTGCTGGCCCAGTTGCCGGCGCGCACCACGCCCACGTTGATGGGCACCTTGTTGGGGAAGACGTCGTACAGCGGATGGCGGAGGGTGAGGTTCCGTTCCTGCTCCAGCCGCTGCAGGTCCTGGAAGATCGGGATGAACTTCTCGAGCGCCGAGACGCCCTCGTCGCGGGTGGCGGCGTGGGCGGAGCGGCCGGTGATCGTCAGCCGGAACACCAGCGAGCCCTCGCAGGCCGTGACCAGCGCCAGCTGGGTGGGCTCGGTGACCAGGGCCGCGTCGGCGCGGTAGCCCCGCAGCACGGTGGCCAGCGCCCCGATGCCGCCGTCCTCCTCGCCCACCGTCGCGGCGACCGTCACGTCGCCCTGCAGCCGCAGGCCGCAGGCCTCGAGCGCGTCGAGCGCCGCCAGGTGCGTAGTGAGGCCGCCCTTCATGTCGCAGCTGCCGCGGCCGTAGACGCGGCCGTTCACCAGGTTGGCCGCGAACGGGGGCTGGGTCCAGAGGGAGTGATCGCCCTCCGGCACGGTGTCGATGTGCGCGTTGAGGAGGATGGAGCGGCCGCCGCCGGCGCCGGCGCGCCGGCCGACGACGTTGTTCCGCCCGGCGTACCCGGGCTGCTCGCCGACGTGCTCCAGGTACGGCTGCATCTCCTCCGCCGTGGCCGCCCAGCTCTCGGTGGCCAGCCCGCGCTCGCGGAAGGTCTGGGCCACCCGCTCGCCCATGGGCCCCTCGGTGCCGGTCACGGACCGCACCCGCACGTACGACTGGTGCAGCGCCAGGATCCGGTCCCGGGCCGCCTCGACGGCCTGGTGGATGGACGCGACGCGCTGGGAAGGAGAGGTGCCGCTCACCGGGGGCTCCGAGGCTCGGGGATTCGGCACCAAAGGTAACCACCCGCCGGGACCTTGCCGAAGCCCGCCGATCCCGCGAGACTCGGGCAGCGACTCCCCCTTCCGGACCAGCCCATGCGTGACGTCCTCCCTGACTATGAGCGGCTCCGCACGGCCGGCGCCCCCGTGGGCCGCGCCGTGGTCACCAGCGTCTGGGGCTCTGCCCCCCGCGCCGAGGGCGCCTGCCTCCTGGCCAGCGCCAGCGGCGGGATCGCGGGTTCGGTGTCGGGTGGCTGCGTGGAAGGCGCCACGGTCACGGAGATCCAGGAAGCCATCGCGCGGCGTACTCCGAAACTGGTGACCTTCGGGGTGAGCGATGAGACGGCCTGGTCGGTGGGGCTGGCGTGCGGCGGGACGATCAAGGTCTGGGTGGAGGGCGAGGTACCGGAACGGGTGCTCCGCGCCGCCGCCTCCGAGGAAGGAATGGTGGTCGGGACGATCGTGGAGCGCAGCGGGAAGCGGGAAACGGGAATCGGCGGTGCACTCACCGTGGCCGAGACCGGGGCGGTGGAGGCCGACCCCGGCCTCGACTGGCTCGGCGATGCGGTCCGGGGACCGGCGCTGGCGGCGCTCCGACGGGAGCAGAGCACCACGGTGGAGGTGCCCGCGCCGGAGGGCGGGAGCTGCGCGGTGTTCCTCGAAGTATTTCCCCGCCGGCCGGTGCTATTCATCATCGGCGCGGTGCACATCGCCATCGCGCTGGTGCCGCTGGCCCGGACCCTCGGCTACCACACCGTGGTGGCCGATGGCCGCGCCGCGTTCCTTACCCGCGAGCGGTTCCCCGACGCCGACCAGCTGGTGGTCGCGTGGCCGGAGGATGCGTTCCGGCAGGTGGGAATCACCCCCGCCACCTACGTCTGCCTGCTCTCCCACGACCCCAAGTTCGACGAACCGGCGCTCCGGATCGCGCTGCGCTCCCCCGCCCCGTACGTGGGGGCGATCGGTTCGAAGAAGACCCAGGCGAAGCGCCGGGAGCGGCTCGCCGGGGAGGGCTACACGGCCGAGGAGATGGCCCGGCTCCATGGACCGATCGGACTCGACCTGGGGGGCCGCGCGCCGGCAGAAACCGCGCTCGCCATCCTGGCTGAGGTCACCGCGGTGCGCTACGGCGGCGCGGCGGTTGCGAAGTAGCCGATCGGGCGGCATTCTCCCGCCGTGTGCCCCGCCCCGGACCGAGCGGCTCCCGTGCGCCACGTCTTCCTGACGGGCGGCACCGGCTACCTGGGCCGGCGGCTGGCAGAGCGACTGGTGAAGCGCGGCCATGCCGTGCGAGCCCTGGTACGACCCGGCTCCGAGGGGCGGCTCCCCGCCGGCGTGGAGCCGGTGGTCGGCGACGCGCTGCACGGGATCTCGTACGCGGCGCGGGTGGCGCCGGCCGACACTTTCGTGCACCTGGTCGGGGTGTCGCATCCCTCGCCTGCCAAGGCCCGCGAGTTTCTCTCGGTGGACCTGGCCTCGGTGGCGGCGGCGGTCCCGGCCGCGGTCACCGCCGGCATCCGCCACTTCACCTATGTGAGTGTGGCGCACCCGGCTCCGATGATGCAGGCCTACATCGCCGCTCGGGTCCGGGCCGAGGCGCTGATCCGCGAGAGCGGACTGCCGGCCACCATCCTCCGGCCGTGGTACGTGCTCGGGCCGGGCCATCGGTGGCCGGTGCTGCTGACCCCGCTCTACGCCCTGGCCGAGGTTTTTCCGCCCACGCGCGAGGGCGCGCGGCGGCTCGGCCTGGTGACGCTCGACCAGATGCTCGCGGCGCTGGTGGCCGCGGTGGAGGCGCCGGCCGACGGCTGGCGCTCCGTGGACGTTCCCCAGATCCGGCGCTCAATCCCATGACCCGTACCCGCCACCTCCTGTCCCTGGCCCTGCTGCTTGCCGCTCCGCTGGCCGCCCAGCGCGACACCCTCGGGCTCCGCCCCGCGTTCCGGCTCATCGACCAGTACGCCGTCCAGATGATGCGCGAGGCGGGAACACCGGGCCTGTCCCTGGCGCTCGTGGACCGGCGTGGGCTGCTCACGGTGCGCACCTACGGCTGGGCCGACCGCGAGCGCCGCATCCCGGTGGGCGCCGACACCCGGTTCCAGATCGGCAGCATCAGCAAGAGCTTCACGGCCATCGCGCTGCTGCAGCTCCGGGCCGCTGGCAGGTTCGACCCGATGGTCCCGGCGCAGCGCTATCTCCCGTGGTTCACCCCGCAGACCCGGTGGCGCCCAGTGACCGGGCACGACCTGATGACACACACCTCCGGCATCACCCGCGACCGCGACGACATCCCGTCCAGCCCGGCGCAAGCG
>WBZT01002231.1_pt1 | contig 13607 bp, 12 predicted proteins | sample 5204241 | NCBI WGS metagenome assembly WBZT01 (sample SAMN12344358, study PRJNA552823) | activated sludge metagenome | biome: Activated sludge suspended growth; feature: Nitrification reactor; material: Wastewater; isolation source: activated sludge from nitrification reactor of wastewater... | reverse complement strand
GACGTTCGCCGAGGCGCTGCGCAACGCTCTGCGCGAGGACCCGAACGCGATCCTCGTCGGTGACATGCGCGACCTCGAGACGATCAACCTCGCGCTCTCGGCCGCGGAAACGGGCGTGCTCGTGATGGGAACGCTGCACACGAGCGGCGCGATCCGCACGGTCGACCGCATCATCAACGTCTTCCCCGCCGAGCGGCAGGAGCAGGTGCGCACGATGCTCGCCGACTGCCTGCGCCTCGTCGTCTCGCAGCGCCTCGTGCGCAAGCTCGACGGCAGCGGGCGCGTGGTCGCGGCCGAGATCATGGTGAGCACGGTGGCCGTGAACGCGATGATCCGCCAGGGCAACACGCACAAGCTGCACTCGGTGCTGCAGGCCAACCAGCGGCTCGGCATGCAGAGCCTCGACGGCGTGCTGCAGGACCTCGTGCGCCGCGAGGTGATCAGCGGCGAGGAAGCCCTGGAGCACGCGATCGACCGCGCGCTCTTCGACCGATACCTGAGCGGCGACGCCGCCGCATGAACCGACCCACGCACGGCCCGGACGCACCGGGACCGGCGAGCCGACCGGAGGAACCCATGGAAACGCCTCATCCGCTCCTGCTGACGGTGCGCGCGCTGACGTCGGTCGTCGACGCGGGCGAGCCGTTCGCGCGTGGCCGCTCGCTGCGCATCTCCCGCTACGTCGTGCGCACGGCGCGCGAGATGGGCGTCGCCGAAGCCGAGCTGGCGGACATCGAGATGGGCGCGCTGCTGCACGACCTCGGCCGCGTCGCCGTGCTGAACGACGTTTCGCTCGCGCCGCGTCCGCTGGAGCGCGGCGAACGCACGCTCATGCAGGCGCATCCCACGATCGGCCGCGAGATGATCGCGCACATCCCCGGGCTCGAGGCGGCCGCGGAGATCGTCTGGTCGCACCACGAGCAGCCCGACGGCAAGGGCTACCCGCGCGCGCTGCCGGCCGACCAGATCCCGCTCGGCGCGCGGCTCGTGATGGTGGCCGCCGCGTACGACGCGATGACCGAGGACCGTCCCTACCGCCGCGGGCTCAGCGAGCGTGCCGCGTGCGCGGAACTCAAGCGCCACTCGGGCACGCAGTTCTTCCCCGAGGTCGTCGAAGCGTTCGTGCGGCTGCACGACGACGGCGGGCTGTGGGAGGACTTCTCGCGCGAGGAGATGGACCTCTACGTGAAGCGGGGACACCAGGCCGCGGCCTGATCCCGCGCCGCGACGACGCACCACCCGCGCGCCCGCGCCTCGCCGCGCGGGCGCGTTCGCATGCCCGCCGTCACGCGAGCGTCAATCCGCGCGCGGATCGGGCGTTCTCGCTGGACCGCGTCCGGCGCCGATGCGAGCGTGCGCGCATGCGACCGACCTTCTCGCCGTCCCTCGTCCTCGTGCTGCTGCTCGCGGCGCCGTTGTACGCGTCCGCCGCGCGCGCACCGAAGCCCGCGCCGGCGCCCGCTCCCGCGGCGGAGCGCATCGGCCACGTCGCACACAGCGATGCGGAGTGGCGCCGGCTGCTCGCGCCGCAGACGTACGACGTGCTGCGCCGTGCGGGCACCGAGCGCGCGTTCACGGGCAGGCTGTGGAACGAGCACCGGCGCGGCACCTACCGCTGCGCCGGCTGCGGGCTCGAGCTCTTCTCCTCGGCGACCAAGTTCGAGTCGGGCACCGGCTGGCCGAGCTTCTGGCAGCCCGTTGCGGCGGCCCGGGTGATGGAGCGCCGCGACGCCACGCTTGGTATGGAGCGCACCGAGGCGCTCTGCGCCCGCTGCGAGGGCCATCTCGGCCACGTGTTCGACGACGGGCCCCGGCCGACCGGCCTGCGCTACTGCATGAACTCGGCGGCGCTGGAGTTCGTTCCGTCGAAGTGATCCCGGGCGCGGCCGACGGGGCCGCTCCCGCGCCTCGCGACTGGACCGAGGCCCCGCGCGTACCGCATGCTCATGGGGACCGTTTCCTCCATTCGAAGGGGATCCCCTCCATGTCGCGCCACTTCCTCGCCGCCCTCGGCCTCGCCGCCTGCCTGATCCTTCCCACCGCCGCCTTCGCGGCCAACCACGACAACAACGTCGAGTGGGGCGGCGTGTCGCATTACCACGCGATGGACCGCCGCCCGCTCTGCCCGATCAACGGCGAGACGTTCCAGGTCCGCTTCCAGACGTGGCACTACGACATCACGAGCGCGAGCGTGCACGTGATCGCGGGCGCCTCGACGACCGACGTGCCGGCGACGTGGATCGGCCAGCGCGGGCCGTACGACGTCTGGGCCGCGCAGGTGCCGGCGACGGCGTCGACCACCGAGAGCTACTGGATCACGCTCACCGACGGCTCGCTCACCGACTACCTCTCGCCCGCCGGACCGAGCCACACGGTGCCCGCGAGCGGCTGGGCGCTCGACTTCACGACGCTGTCGCACGCGCCCGCGGGCGCGACGCCGACGTCGAACGGCGGCGCGGTGTGGCGCGTGTGGGCGCCGAACGCCGCCGTCACGAGCGCCGCGGTTCGCGGCGCGTTCAACGGCTGGACGACGACCTCGATGACCAAGGTCGGCGAGTACTTCATCGGCCGCGCGAACAGCGTCGCCGACCGCTCGTCGTACAAGTACTTCTTCAACAACGTGACCTGGAACACGGACCCCTACGCGCGCGCGCTCGATGCGGCGAACGGACCGTACAACGCGATCATCGAGAACCCGTTCCGCTTCACGTGGACCGACACGTCGTTCCACACGCCGTCGCTCGACTCGCTCGTCATCTACCAGCTGCACGTGGGCACGTTCGCGGGGCTCAACGACCCGGCGGGCTCGACGACGTTCCCTTCGACGTACCTCGACGTCGCCGCGCGCGTCTCCCACCTGCGCGACCTCGGCGTCAACGCGGTCATGCTGAACCCGGTGACCGAGTTCCCCGGCGATCTCTCGGCCGGCTACAACCCGATCACCGCGTGGTCGCCGGAGTGGAAGTACGGCACGCACGACAACTTCAAGACGCTCGTGAACACGCTGCACGCGAACGGCATCGCGGTGATCCTCGACATCGTCTGGAACCACATGTCGCCGAGCGACAACTTCCTCTGGAACTACGACGGCTACCAGGAGTGGTACGAGACGCCCGACCAGCAGACCGACTGGGGTTCGCAGTGCGCGTTCGGCCGCTCCGGCGTCGCGGACTACTACGCCAACAGCGCACACCACTGGTTCGACGAGTTCCACATCGACGGCTTCCGCATGGACGCCACCAGCGCGATGACCGTGGGCGTGCACTCCTCGAGCGGCTGGTCGCTGATGCAGCGGCTCAACACCGAGAAGGCGAACCGCTGGGCCGACCGCTTCACGATCGCCGAGCAGCTGCCGAGCTGGGACGCGTACACGCAGCCCGTCAGCTCGGGCGGCGCCGGCTTCGACGCGCAGTACCACATGCTGTGGCGCGACAACCTGCGCGGCGCGATCTTCGCCGCGGCGGCGGGCGATCCGAGCATGCAGAACGTTCGCAACGCGCTCATGGAGTCGAACACGTGGATGTCCGGCACGCGCGCGGTCAACTACGTCCAGCTCCACGACGAGGCGTGGCCTTCGAGCGGCGGGCAGCGCATGGTGAGGACGATCGACACCACCGCGCCGTACGACGACGTCTACGCGCAGGGCCGCACCAAGCTCGCCGAGGGCCTCACGCTCCTCTCGCCCGGCATCCCCGCGATGCTGCAGGGCGACGAATGGCTCGAGAGCAACGACTTCGGCGCCGACACGCCGGGCCGCATCGACTGGTCGAAGAAGACCACGTACGCCGGCATCTTCCATTACTACCAGCGGCTCTTCTTCTGGCGTCGCGCGCTGGGAGCGCTGCGCGCGTCGGCGCCGACGTACGTGACGCAAAACAACGAGGCCGGCAACGTGATCGCGTACCGCCGCCTCGATCCGTCGGGCAACCCGGTGATGATCGTCGCCAACTTCTCGAACACCGACTTCGCCAGCTACCGCATCGGCGTTCCCACCGCCGGCGCGTGGAGCGAGCTCGTCAACTCGCAGGATCCGCAGTACGGCGGCTCGGGCCCCGTGAACTCGGGCACCCTCACCACCGACGCGATCGCCTACGACGTCTTCTCGCAGTCGCTCTCGATCGCGCTGCCGAAGATGGCGCTCGTGATGCTCGCCCCGCGCTCGTACGTCGGCGTGAACGATCTCGCGCCGGCCGCCGCGCCCGCGCTGCGCCTCGCATCGCCGTGGCCGAACCCGACGCGCGGCGCGACGCGCCTGGCGTTCGAGCTGCCGCGCGCGACGCGCGGCTCGCTCGCGATCGTCGACGTCGCCGGCCGCGTCGTGGCCACGCTCGCGGACGGCGCGCTCGCGGCCGGTCCGCACGCGCTCACGTGGAACGGCACGGGCGCCGACGGACACACCGCGGCACCCGGGCTCTACTTCGCGAACCTGCGCACGGAGGCCGGCTCGGCCAGCGTGCGCATCGCGCTGATTCGCTAGGCGCCGGGGAACAGCTCGCGCAGCAGCCCGTGGCCCGCGGGCCACGGGCCGTAGCCCGCGGCGGTGTCGAAGTGCCCCGCGCCGTCGACCACCGTGAGCTCGGAGCCCCACGCGACGGCAAACGCGCGCGAGCGCTCGAGCGTCGCCAGCGGATCGTTCGTGCTCGCGACGACGCGGCTCGGGAACGGCAGCCGCGCCGACGGCATCGGCGCGAAGCGGCGCAGCTCGGCGATCGCGCCCGGCGCCTCGACGTCGCACGGCGCCACGAGCAGCGCACCGGCGACACGCGAGACGTCGTGTCGTTCGGCCCAGCGCGCGATCACGAGGCAGCCGAGGCTGTGGCCCGCGAGTACGACCGCGCCCTCGGTGCGTGCGAACGCCGCCGCGAACGCCGCCTCCCACTCGACCGGATCCGGATCGTCCCAGTCGCGCTGCTCGACCGCGACGTAGCCGTGCTCGAGCCGCCACAGCGTCGCCCAGTGCTGCGGGCCCGAGCCGGTGTAGCCGGACAACAGCAGCACCGTCGGCCCGGGGCGCGTCACGCCTGGTGCTCCGGGCGCAGCAGGTCCATCACGGTCTTGACCGGGTTGAAGACCGCGAGCGGCACCTCGACGAACACCGTGTTCCAGCCCGCCATCGCGCCGTTCCACAGGCCCGGTCGCTCGAGCGCGAGCAGCTCGCGGCCGCCCGCCGACTTGCGCGTGACGATCGCCGCGCGTTCGTCGACGAAGCGCGCGAGGTCGTAGGGCCGCGCGCCGCGGCCACGCAGCGCGCACGCGAGGAACACGGGATTGAAGTGCGTCGCGCTTCGGAGCAAGGCCTGCTGCGCGGCCACGGGCGCCACCTGCGCCGACTCGACGACCTGCCGGGTGACGCGGCCGTCCGCGCCGCGCACCCAGAACGGACCGCCGCCGGGCTCGCCCGTGTTGGGCACCATGCCGCACACGCGCACCGGCCGGTCGAGCCGCGCCGCGAGCGCCTCGCGATCCGCGGGCGCGTCGGGATCGCCGAGCGATTCGCGCACGAACGCCGCGGCGTCGCGCAGCGCGCGGGCATCGCACGGATCGTGGAGGCGGTCGAGCAGCCCCTGCGCCTCGGCCGCGAGCTCGGCCGCGAACCCGACGAGCGCGCGGCTCCAGCGCGAGGTCTCGGGCTTGAGCCGGTCCACCGCGACGTTGTCGATGTTCTTGAGGAAGACGAGGTCGGCGCCGATCTCGCCGAGGTTGACGAGGAGCGCGCCGTGTCCCGCCGGACGAAAGAGCAGCGTGCCGTCCTCACCGCGGAACGGTCCGCCGTTCACGTCCGCCGCGATCGTGTCGGTCGCGGGATGCTGCTCGGAGAAGCCCGCGTCGAAGCGCACACCGAGCGAGCGAGCGATCGCCGCGCCGGGCTCCGCGAGGCGCGCCTCGAACAGCGCGCGATGCTCGGGCGAAACGGTGAAGTGCAGCCGGCACGTGCCGGCGCCGTCGCGCGTGAGGCCGGGCGCTTCGAACAGGTGCTCGTCGAACGCCGTGCGCACGGTCCCGGCCGCGCGATGGAACGCGAGCATCGCCTTGGGCCGCTCGGCGTAGTCGAGGCCCTCGGCGGCAAGCAGCACGTCGAGCAGCGGCCGCCACGGGCCGTGCGCACGCAGCGCCTCGGCGTCGAGCCCGCGCGCGCGCAGCGACGCGGCCAACGCGTCGAAGAACGCGAATCGCGGCAGGCCGTCGATCCACGCCGCGAGCGAGCGCGCCTCGGCGCCTCCGGCCGGCAGCGAGTCCGGCGCGAGATCGCCCGGCAGCGCGCGGGCCGCGAGCAGGTCCTTGAACATGCGGCTCGCGGCGCCCGACGCGGGCACGAACGCGGTCACGCGTCCCGCCGCGCTCGCCACCGCGTGCGTCGCCAGCAGCGTCTCGAAGCGCTCCGGAGCGAGCCGCACGATGCCGTCGCCCACCGTGCACGGCCGATCGAGGTCGGCGAACACCGGCGGCGCGGCCAGCACCGCGAGCTGGCGCGCGGCCTCGCCGGCGGACACGCCACGCGCGGCGAGCTGGGCGAGGTCGGCGGGCGTGAATCCGTGGGCGTCCGTGCGCATGCGAGGTCTCCGCGTTCGGCCATGGGGGCCGCCCGACGCCGGCCCGCGAATGCCGTGGCGACCGCGAAATCCGCGGTTCCGCGGGCCTTCAGGGGACGGTACGGACGGCCGAAAACTCGGGTGATCCAGTGGAGCACCGGCACGCGCACCGCGCGCGCGCCGCCCGAACATGCCGCGAGCGCTCGTTCGCGGCAAGCCGAAATCCGGCGCACAAGCGCCGGGAGGTCCGATGCGCGTCCTCGTCGTCGACGACGAGCCCGTCAACCGGCTCGTGATCGCACGCAAGCTCCGCCAGTGGGGCCACGAGCCCGAGATGGCGGAGAACGGCGAGCAGGCGTGGGCGATGATGCAGGCGAACCCGTTCCGCCTCGTCATCACGGACTGGATGATGCCCGGGTTGGACGGCGTCGAACTGACGCGCCGCATCCGCCTTTCGCCCTTCGGCGGCTACACGTACGTGCTGCTGCTCACGGCGCAGTCCGGCGTCGAAGCGCTCGTCGAGGGCATCGAAGCCGGCGCCGACGACTTCGTCGCGAAGCCGTTCCAGATGGAGGAGCTGCGCGCACGGCTGCGCGCGGGCGAGCGGGTGCTGCAGCTCGAGTCGGACCTCGCGGACCACAACCGCCGGCTCGCGCACGCGTATGCGTCCGCGCGACGCGATCTCGAGGCCGCCGCCGACATGCAGAAGGCGCTGCTGCCGCCTCCGGCGCTCGCGCTGCGCACGCTGTCCTCGGCGTGGCGGTTCCTGCCGGCGAGCCTCGTCGCGGGCGACGTGTTCAACGTGCACGAGCTCGACGAGAACCGCGCGTCGTTCTACCTGCTCGACGTGGCGGGACACGGCGTGCCGTCGGCGATGCTGTCGTTCACGCTGAGCAAGCTGCTCGCGCCGCGCCCCGAGGCGGACGGCCTCGTCAAGCGCGCCATCGACGCACCGCCGGGCTGGGAGCCGACGCCGCCCGCGGACCTGCTCGCCGAGCTCAACCGCCGCTTCCAGGACGACTCGGATTCGCTCAAGTACTTCACGATGATCTACGGCGTGATCGACGCCACGCGCGACGTGGTCACGATCGCGCAGGCCGGTCACCCGACGCCGCTGCTGGCGCGGCGCAACGGCGAGGTACTGCGGCTCGGCGACACGGGCTTCCCCGTGGGCATGCTGCCCAGCGCCACGTTCGAACAACACGAGTTCCCGTTCACGCCGGGCGACCGGCTGCTGCTCTACTCCGACGGCGTGACCGAGTGCGCCGACGCCGGGCGCACCGCGTTCGGCATCGAGCGGTTGGAGCAGATCATCGGCCGCGACGTGGACGTGCCGATCGAGCAGTCGGTCGCGTCGGTGGAGTCGGCGCTGCGCGGCTGGCGCGTCTCGGAGGAGTTCGCCGACGACGTGACGCTTCTCGCCATCGAGCGGAGGGCCGCGTGAGCCGCATGCACGCCCTCCAGCCCGGCGACCAGCGCCGCGTAAGCCTCTCGATCGACAGCCGGCTCGATCACGTCGAGCTGCTCGGCCGCGCCGTGCGCGCGCTGTGCACCACCACCGGCATCGGAGTGCGCGAAGCCGCGCAGGTCGAACTCGCGCTCGTCGAGGCGGTGAACAACGTGATCCGCCACGCCTACCACGGCCGGCCCGGGCACGCGGTCGAAGTCACGTTCACGATCACGCACGATTCACTCGAGCTGGAGATCCTCGACGACGGCGAGCCGATGACGCGCGGGCGCATCGCGCAGCTGGAGTTCGACCCGCACGACGTGCCCAACCTGCCCGAGGGCGGCATGGGCCTGTTCATCATGCACAGCGTCATGGAGCAGGTCGCCTTCTCGCGTCACGACGAGCGCAACCGCCTCGTGATGTCGCGGCGGCTCGCGGCCTGACGCGCGATCGCGAACACGACGCCCCCGCGACCAGTGCGGTCGCGGGGGCGTCTCGGTTTCGCGGGCCGGCCGCGCGTCAGGCGGCGCGGCGCTTCGGATCGCGCGCGACGGCGAGCGCCTCGTCGAGCGTCCGCACGATCGGGAACACCCGGTCCATGCGCGTGAGACGGAAGACGTCCATCACCATTTCGCCGGCGTTGCAGATGACCATGACGCCGTCGCCGTCGAGGCGCTTGAGCGTCGAAACGATGGCGCCGAGCCCCGTGCTGTCGAGGAACTGCACCGCGCCGAGATCGAGCACGACCCGGCGCACGCCCTTCTGGATGTTGGCCGTCATGTGCTCGCGGAATCCCGTGGCCGCGTAGGCGTCGAGCGCCTGTTCGACGGGCCTCACGATGATCACGTCCCCGTCCTGCGTTTCCTCGATGCGCATCTCGCGCTCCCCCTCGTCTTTCATCCCTGGTGTGCGGCGCTCGCGCGTCGCCACATTCGCCTCGTCCAGTCTCGGCGCACCGACGGACCGGCTTGAGGGCCGCGTCGCCTTGCAGAACGCAACGCGCCCGGACCTCCGACCCGGCTGCGGTTCACGCCGCCTTCGCCAACGTTTCCTCCCGCGCCTCCTCGTGGGCAGGCGCCACCGCCTCCTCGGCCGCCATCGGATGCGCGCGCGCGGCCATCGCCGCGGCCACGGCCAGCACCCCGAGCGCACGCACGCCTTCGCCTCCGGTCGTCTCGCTCAGCGCTCCGATTCCACCCAGCACGCCCAGCGCGATCGAAAGGAACTGCCAGCGCCGCCCTTCCAGCGGACGCACGCGCGCCAGCGTCCACGTGTGCCGTGCGGCCGCGGCCACGACGAGCAGCGTCACGCACAGCGTGCTGAAGAAGACCGGATCGTCGAGCTTGCCGAGCGAACTCGGGCTCAACCCGAGACCGAGGACCGCGTGCGGCACGGTGCCGGCGACCGCCACGACCACCGCGATGCGCCAACCGATCGCCGCGCGCCGCTGCACGGCGCGACCGGCGAGTGCGACGGCGAGGAAGCCGAGCAGCTTGGGCAGCACGTGCCGGCCGGCCCAGTGCGCGTCGACCGCGAGCGACGAGCGCTGCAGTACCGGCATGCCCACGGCGGCGAGGACGAGCGCGTGCGCACCGAGCACGATCGCGACCGCGGCCAGCGCGCGCCACGCGCTCTCGATCGCGGCCGGGTGACGGCGCAGTCCGCGCACGAGGCCGAAGTAGAGACCTCCGCAGGCCAGCGCCTGCGCGAGCCACTCGGCCGAACCGTCGCGGCCGCGCTGGCCCGCGGCCATCACCAGGCCGAGCGCGACCGTCGCCAGGACGAGCCCGTCGAGCGGCGTCCCGGCGTCTTCGCCGCGCACGACATCGCTCCACGACACGCCGAACACGAGCGCGGCGAAAGCGGCGAGGTCGAGCCACATCACGCCCGGCGCGAGCGCGCCGAGCGGTCGGCACCAGGCGTCGAGCACGACGGTGCCGGCCGCGGCCCAGACACACAGGGACACGACACGGCCCGAGGGCGCGGACGTCGGACGGGGGACGAAGGACGATTCGCTCAGATGAAGCCCTCCCGGATCGCGGCCTCCGGAATCGGGGGAAGGGAAGACACTGCTCCGCCGTGGTTTTCGGCCTCGTGCGCGATCCGCTTGAGCGGCTGCGGCGGCCCGCTCGAGCGGCCGCGCCGAATGCGGCTCCCCGCGAGGTCACGCAGGCGGCCCCGGCGTGCGCGCGGTGCGGGAGCGCTCGCGGCAGTTGGTGCGGCGCGCGGTGCGGCGGGCGGTTCGTGGCATGCGGCGACGGCCGCGCGGCCGGCGTCAGCCGCGCGCGATCGCCGCCCGGATCGTCGCGACCGCCTGCGCGCCCTGCCCGATCGCGACGGGAATGCTGGGCGGCAGCGGCCGCGTGATGTCGCCCGCGGCCCACACGAGCCGCGCGGAGGTCGCGAGCCGCTCGTCGACGCGCACGTAGCCGTCGGCGTCGAGTGCGAGCGCGTCGGCGCACCACTCGCTGTTCGGCACGACGCCGATCTTCACGACCACGCCCTCGGCCGCGAGTTCATGCACGCCGCCCGCGTCCTCGAACCGCACCGCGCGCACGCCGTCGTCGCCGAGCACCGCGGTCACGCGCGCGCCGGCGCGCACCACCACGCGCGGCTCGGCCGCGGCGCGCCCGCGGAACTCGGCACGCGCTCGCGGCGTGCCGCGCACGAGCAGCGTCACGTCGCTCGACTCGCGCGCGAGCAGCAGCGCGTTCTCGTAGGCCGCGTCGCCACCGCTGATCACGACCACGCGCCGGCCCGCGAGGCGTTCGCGATCGCGCGTCGCCGAGTACGACACGCCGCGGCCTTCGAGCGCGGCCGCGCCCGGCACGTCGAGCCGGCGGCGCCGAACGCCGGAGGCGACGAGCACCGCCGACGCCGCGATGCGCTCGCCCGATTCGAGGCGCACCGCCGGCCCCGCGTCCGCGTGCGCGGGCTCGAGCGCCGCGGCGCGCGCGTTCGTGCGCAGCGGCACGTTCGCCGTCGCGAGCTGGCGTGCGTACGTCGCGGCGAGCGCGGCGCCGTCGCCCGACTCGAAGCCGGGCACGTCGTGCGGATGAAAGTGCACCCAGTGCAACTGGCCCCCGGGCCGCTCGCCGCCGTCGAGCAGCAGCACGGGCAACTCGTAGGCGCGCGCCCACAGCGCGGCCGACACGCCCGCGGGCCCGGCGCCGACGACCACGAGCGGCGCGCTCACCGCGCCGCTCCCAGCCACGACGCGCCGTGGCCGAACGTGCGGACGTCGAGGTGCGGCAGGCCGTGGCGCGCCGCGAGCCGCGCGAGCGCGTCGCGCCACCCCTCGCCCGCCTCGTCCGCGCCGTCGTTCGCATCGCGCGCGCCCAGTTCGACCGTGATACCGGGCAGGCGCCGTGGCGGCGTGAGCACGAGCGCGCGCAGCACGAAGTCGTGGTCCTCCGCGCAACGCAACGTCTCGTCGAATCCGCCGAGCGACTCGAACAGGCTCCGCCGCACCGCCCACGTGCTCGGCGGCGGACCGCCGATCGCACGCAGCGTGGCGGCTTCGGCGTTGCGCATGACCGCGACGCGTGCGTGCGGCGCAACGCCGTCGTCGCCGCGCACGATCTCGCCGTCGCTCCACGCGAACGCGAGCGCCGGATCGGCGAACGCGCGCACCACGCCCGCGAGGTGGTCCGGGCGCCAGCGATCGCGATCGTCGAGGAACGCCAGCACGTCGCCGCGCGCTCCGGCGGCCGCGGCGTTGCGCGCCGCTCCATCGTGTCCCGCGCGCACCTTCACCGCGGTCAGCTCGAGCAGCGGCACGTGCGGCAGCCTCTCGACCACGGGCACGTCGCCGTCGTCGCCGATGCGCACTTCGAGCGCGGGCGTGTCCTGAGCGATCACGCTCGCGAGCGCGTCGAGCAGCCGCGCGGGACGATCGCGGGTCGCCACGATGACCGAGACGCTCGGCGCGGCCACGTCGCGCCTCAGGGCCGCGCGGGATCCATGCGCAGCGCGTGCGCCCACTCGGGCGAGGCGAGCGCGCCGCGCACGGTGCGGGTCTCGACCACGCCGTAGCGCCGCACGCCGCGCATCTCCATGCACAGGTGCCGCGCCTCGAGGATCACCGCGACGCCGCGCGGGCGCACGAGCGCCTCGATGTGGTCGGCGAGCTGCTGGCCGATGCGCTCCTGCAGCTGCGGACGCCGCGCGTAGTGATCGAGCATCCGCGCCGCGGCGCTGATGCCGAACAGCTTCTCGCCGGGCAGGTACGCGACCAGCGCCCGGCCGAAGAACGGCACGAAGTGGTGCACGCACAGCGAGTGGAACGGCAGGTCGCGCACCACGACGAGGTCACCGCGTCCGTCGTGCGGGAACGTCGCCGTCTCGGGCACCTGGCCGGGATCGAGGCCCGCGAACAGCTCGGCGTACATGTCCGCGACGCGCGCGGGCGTCTCCGCCAGTTCGGGCTCGGAGCCGCGGTCGAGGCCCAGTGCGTCGATCAGGGCCGAAAACGCTCGTTCGACGGCCGCGGTGTCGCGGCCCGGAGGCAGTGCGTCCATGGCGGATTCCCCGAAACGACTGCGGGGCCGGCTGGATCAGCCGGCCCCGCGACATGGAGCGGAAGAGGGGATTCGAACCCCCGACCCTAACCTTGGCAAGGTTATGCTCTACCGGGCTGAGCTACTTCCGCAACGAAGAGCGGGCAGGAATATATCGGCGTCGCCGCGGGTCGTCAAGCCTCTCGGCCGGCACGGGACCGACGTGCGGATTCGCGCGGGACCGGGTACAACTCCCGCCCATGGCCATCCTGGTGCACAAGTACGGCGGCACGTCGGTGAACGGACCGGAGCGCATTCGCGCCGTGGCGCAGCGCATCGCCGCGGCGCGCGCGGCCGGCAACGACCTCGTCGTCGTCGTGTCCGCGATGGGCGACACCACGGACGAACTGATCGCGCTGGCACGCAAGGTCTCGCCGAACCCGAGCCGCCGCGAGATGGACATGCTGCTCACGACCGGCGAGCGCGTGTCGATGGCGCTGGTGGCGATGGCGCTGCACGACCTCGGTGTGCACGCGATCTCGTTCACCGGATCGCAGAGCGGCATCCTCACCGACGACGCGCACTCGAACGCGCGCATCGTCGCGATCAGGCCCGAGCGCATCCTCGCCGAACTCGAGCGCGGCCGCGTCGTGATCGTGGCGGGCTTCCAGGGCGTGTGCCCGAAGACCAAGGAGATCACCACGCTCGGCCGCGGCGGTTCCGACACGACCGCCGTTGCGCTCGCCGCGGCCCTCGCGCCGGCCCGCTGCGACATCTACACCGACGTCTCCGGCGTCTTCACCGCCGATCCGCGCGTGGTGCCGAACGCGCGCGTCGTTCCCGAACTGTCGTACCGCGCCTGCTCGGCGCTCGCCCACCTCGGTGGGCGCGTGCTGCACGCGCGCTGCGTGGACCTGGCCGCGCGTGAGCGCGTGCCGCTCGTGGTGCGCTCGTCGTTCGACGACGAGCCCGGCACCCGGATCGTGGAGGGCAACGTGGAAGCACCGCGGGTGGAAGCGATCGCGCACCGCACGGACGTCGCCGTCGTGGTCGCCGAAGGCAACGCCGGCGCGCGCGGCGAAGCGCGTCACATCCTCGAGACCGTCGCGGGCGCCCACCCGGCGCTGG
>WBZT01002152.1_pt1 | contig 13613 bp, 12 predicted proteins | sample 5204241 | NCBI WGS metagenome assembly WBZT01 (sample SAMN12344358, study PRJNA552823) | activated sludge metagenome | biome: Activated sludge suspended growth; feature: Nitrification reactor; material: Wastewater; isolation source: activated sludge from nitrification reactor of wastewater... | reverse complement strand
TCAATGCGATGATCAAAGCGTTCGCCAATCCGCCGAATGGCGCGCGAGTAGGCCTCGATCGTCTTCGGTTGCAGACCCTTGAGCGTCAGGTGTTGTAGATGCCGTTCGTAGTTGCGGGCAAACGTTGCTTCCGGTGATGTGCTCATCGTAAGATGACCTCCAGTGTCGTCAGGGGAGAGCCCCTCGGTTGAGGGGGAAGGTCACATTGTGATGCGAGCGCGTCGCCACCGGATCCTCCGCGCAGCGGCTTCGTCCAACCATTCATTCCAGCGGACTGCCTTCGGCAGCCGCTGAATTCAAACGTTGGGCGTCACCGTACGACCGCTCGTCAACAAAGGAGATTCAAATGCGGCTCCCTCGTTCGCGCATCCCAGGATGCCTGGTCCTCGCTTTGTCTTTCGTGTGCATTGGGGTGCTCGCGTCGACTTCGGCTCATGCGCAGATCGCAAGGCTAGAGCTGCATATGATGCAGACGCAGAGTCCCACCGATCAGGAGTTCTTGACCGGAAGGAAGGACGCCAAGCCCGTCATAATCACCGGCGAGCTTCGCATCCCACGGCCTGGGACTGACCGGCTGCCTGCCGTAGTTCTGCTGCATGGTTCTGGGGGCGCGTCAGGCCTTCAGGACAATTGGGCCAGAGAATTCAACGCGCTCGGTATCGCGACCTTGATTGTCGATAGCTTCACAGGCCGAGGGATCGTCAGTACCGGAAACGATCAGGATCAACTCAGTCGCCTGGCTATGGTGCTCGACGCGTACCGTGCGTTGGAACTTCTCGCCAAGCACCCGCGCATCGACTCAGCACGGGTCATGGTCATGGGGTGGTCGCGAGGCGGTGGAGCGGCCCATTGGTCTGCACTGAAGCGCTTCTCGGCTCTGCACGGCCCAGGAGGTGGCCTCGGGTTCGCTGGGCATATCGCACTCTATCCGACCTGTAATCGGGTTTTTGTCGAGGGTCTCGATGTTGTGGGCAAACCGATTCGCATATTCCACGGGGCGGCGGACGACTACGTCCCCGTCGCGGGGTGCCGTTCATACGTCGATCGACTGCGAAAGGCGGGCAAGGACGTCTCGCTTACCGAATATCCCGACGCACATCACATCTTTGATAACCCCGCGCTGAAGAACCCGCTAAAGCTTCCTCAGGCACAAACGACGCGTCGATGCCCGCCACTCGAAGAGGCGCAAGACGGCCGGATCATCAACAGCCAAACGAGGCAACCCTTCACGTATGCTGGCGACCCATGCGTCGAGCGTGGGACAACCGTCGCCTACGACGCCCAGGCCCACGCTGAAGCTCTCAAGGCAATAAAGGAGTTCGTCACCACCACGTTGCAGCCCAAGTGACCATCACAGAATAAAAAAGGGGCCACGGTCGATTTTCCGAAAAGTCGGTGCTGGCGAGACGGAAAAGGTGGAACAACAGACTACGGTTTTTAAGGTGTAAATATGGAAAATCCACTACCATCGGTCTACGTTGAAACCTCGATCGTGAGCTATCTTTCGGCACGAGAGAGTAGTTCCTTGCTTGGGGCGGCTCATCAACTGGTCACCCGGAGGGGGTGGGATCGTCGCAACCTCTACCGTTGTTTTGTATCTGATGTGGTTATCAAAGAATGTAGGGCAGGTGACCCGGCTGCCGCCCTTCGTAGATTGGACGCAGTGCGCTAATTTCCGTCGTTGGCTATCAACGACCAAGCCATTGAGATTGCGGAATCACTGCTGGCTCTGAGCACTGTCCCGAAGAAGGCGGCTGAAGATGCCTTGCATGTTGCAATTGCGACTGCCCACGGCATGGATTTCTTGCGGACATGGAATTGCCGCCACATTGCCAATCCGATAATTCAGACACGAATCGCCGCACATCTGGAAAGCATTGGCCTGCTGCTCCCCTTCATCTGCACACCGGAAGAACTGCTAGGAGAAGAAAGTGAATGACGAGATCATCGCTGAGGTAAGGGCGATCAAGGAGGCGCTAGCCGAAGAATCCGGTTTTGACATCCGGCGCATTGCTGAAGAGATTCGAAAATCTGAAATTCAAAGCGAAGCGGAGGGCTGGAAACACATCCCTGCCCCGTTACAGCCGTTGCCCAACTCTGCATTCCAGCGGACTCGCTTCGCTCGCCGCTGAATCAGAACGTTGGGCGCCGACGCCGGGTCAGCGCGCGACGAAGGTGGGCTTGTACCCCAGCGCCAGACGAATCCTCTCGGCAACCTTTTCGGCCTCGCCACGATTCGAATACGGGCCGAGATGGACGCGGTGCATGCCGCCGCCAGCGGTCACCTCGATGCCTTCGTTGAGCCAGTCGAGTTCGCGCTGCAGGTGGACGCGCAGGCTCTCGGCGTTTTCCACGCTGGCGAAGGCACCGAGTTGCAGAAACACCCCGCCGGCCCGGGCCTCGGCGACGCTGGGCGACCCCGCCGGTAACGACGCCGGGGGCTGCGCCGCGCGCACCAGGGTCGGCGCCGCGGCCTGCTCGAGCCCGAGCTGAACGGCCAGCAGTTCGATCTCGTCACGTTCTGCCGGGCTGCGCGCAACGCTGGCCGGGCGCGGCGCCGGCATTACCTGCGCGTAGGTCATCGTCGTTGCGCCCGCCGGCAGGATGGCCTCGACATCGACCAGGCTGCTGCCGTCGTCCACGTAGCCCAGTCGGTAAGCGGCAGCATAGGAAAGGTCGATGACCCGGTCAGCGTGAAACGGGCCACGATCGGTCACGCGAACGACCACCGACCTGCCGTTGCTGACTCGGGTGACCCGGACGTAGGAGGGAATCGCCAGCGTCGGATGGGCAGCCGTCATCGAGAACATGTCATAGGTTTCGCCGATCGACGTCTTCTGGCCATGAAACTTCTTGCCGTACCAGCTCGCCACCCCGCGCTCCTGGTGCGCTCGGAGACTGCTGTGCGGCTCATAGGCCTTGCCGAGAACGACATAGGGCCGGTTGGCGAAGCGGTGCAGCGGTTCCAGGCGTGGCTGCGCCTCCGGAATGTCGTCGAGATTATCGGGAATCTCGTCGCCCGGGCCATCGTCCTTGTAGTAGGCGCCACCACGCTTCTGGACCACCGTCGACTTCCGCGTCGTCTTGGCCGCCGTCCTGGCCGGCTCGACGCTGCGCCCGGCCCCTTCGGGTGACCGCGACGGCTGGCCGGCACAGGCCAGCAGCAGCATCGGCAGCAGCAGACAGACGCTGCCGGATGGCCAGCAGCGGCCCAACCCATCTCCCCGGCGGCTCATTTCGTGACCAGCATTCTGTTCGTCTGGATGCTCATCAGGATGCCGATGCCGATGAACAGCGTCACCAGTGCCGTTCCGCCATAACTCATGAACGGCAGCGGAACACCGACCACCGGCAGGATGCCGCTGACCATTCCGATGTTGACGAAGGCATAGGTAAACAGGCTCAGCGTGATCGACCCGGCCATCACCCGAGCAAACAGCGTCGAGGCATTGGCGGCAATCAGCAGACCACGGACGATCAGCAGCAGGTAGAGCAACAACAGGATCGAGTTGCCGAGCAGGCCGCGTTCCTCGGAGAACACAGCAAAGATGAAGTCGGTATGCCGTTCGGGGATGAATTCGAGGTGGGTCTGCGTACCCCCCAGCCAGCCCTTGCCGAAGGTCCCTCCGGAGCCGATGGCAATCGTCGCCTGGATGATGTGATAGCCCGCTCCGAGCGGATCGCTGGTCGGGTCGATCAGGGTCAGGATGCGTTTGCGCTGGTAGTCATGGAGCATCGTCCAGACGAAGGGCGCCGCACCGGCAGCGGCAGCGACGAGGCCGGCGATCACCTGCCACGGCAGGCCGGCAAAGAAGATGACGTAGAAACCGGCGGCGCCGACGAGAATCGCCGTTCCCAGGTCGGGCTGTTTGGCGATCAGGGCGAAGGGCAGCAGCAGCAGCAGACAGGCGACCAGGTAATGCCGCAGTTTGAGCGCTGCTTCATGCTTGTGGAAGTACCAGGCGAGCATCAACGGCACGGCGATCTTCAGGATTTCGGACGGCTGGATGCGCGTAACCCCGAGCGACAGCCAGCGTCGGGCGCCATTGACCTTGACCCCGAAGAGAAAAACGAGCAGCAGCAGAATGACGCCAAGCACATAGAGTGGGACGCCGAAACGCATCAGCTTCTGCGGCGGCAACTGGGCGACGATCCACATCACAACGAGCCCGACCGCCATGTTCGCAGCCTGCGTGACCATGCGGTTGCCGGCGTCGTACGTCGCACTATAGACGGTTGCCAGGCCGGTCGCCATCAACGCGAACGTGATCAGCAACAGCGGTCCGTCGACCCGCTCGCCCAGCCGGGTGTATACGCGCTGAAGAAATTCCTGCACCATCAGCTAGTCTTCCTCGACATCGTCTTCTGCGGCTGCCCCCTTGGGCAGCTTACCCAGCAAATAATAATCGAAAACCATGCGCGCGATCGGCGCTGCCGACTGGGCGCCAAAGCCGCCGTTCTCGACCAGCACGGCGACCGCGATCCTGGGCTCCTCGGCCGGGGCAAAGGCAATGAACAGCGCATGGTCGCGCAATTCCTTCTTCACCCTGGAGGCCTTGTAATCCCCCCCCTTCAGGCTGAATACCTGCGCCGTGCCGGTCTTGCCTGCCGAGGTATAGCCGGCGCCGGCGAAGGCGCGTGAGCTGGTGCCATGCAGGTTGACTCCGACCATCGCCCGCTTGATGACCTCGACATTCTGCCGCTTCCACGGCAGGATGCGTAGGGGTTCGGGCTCGATCATCGTCCTTTCGCCGCTGCGGCTCTGGGTGATGTACTTGACCAGATGTGGCCGATACATGGTGCCGTTGTTGGCCACGGCAGCCGTCGCCTGCGCCAACTGGATCGGCGTGTAGGAATTGTAGCCCTGGCCGATGCCGATCGAGATCGTTTCACCGGCGAACCACTTCTGCTGCTCCGGCCGCTTGAAACGCCGCTTCTTCCACTCCGGCGACGGCAGCACGCCTTCCGACTCGCCCTCGAGGTCCACCCCGGTGCGTTGCCCGAACCCCAACTGGCCCATGAAGCGCGCGATGGCGTCGATACCCATGTCGTTGGCCAGCATGTAGTAATAGGTGTCACAGGAATGAACAATCGACTTGTGCATGTCGACGGTACCGTGGCCACCCTTCTTGTCATCGCGGAAATGATGCCCGCCGAAGTTGAAGAAACCGGGATCAGAGATGGTCTGACCGGGGGTCCGCTTGCCGTTTTCCAGCGCTGCCAGGGCCATGAACGGCTTGAATGTCGAACCGGGAGGATACGCACCGTTCAGGGCGCGGTTGAGCAAGGGCTTGTCGGGCGAGGTGTTGAGCTGATCCCAGTCGTCGCTGCGGATGCCGTCGACAAAAAGATTCGGGTCGAAGGTCGGCGTCGACACCAGCGCCAGGATGCCGCCGGTCGACGGCTCGATGGCCACCAGCGCCCCACGGCGATCGCCAAAGGCCTGCTCGGCCATCTCCTGCAGCTTGCTGTCGAGCGTCAGCGTCAGATCATTGCCCTGCACCGGAGCCGTACGCGACAGGCCGCGCACGGCCCGGCCGCCGGCGTCGATTTCGACCTGCTCATAGCCGGTTTCGCCATGCAGATCAAATTCATACTTCTGCTCGACGCCGGACTTGCCGATGTGGTCGGTGCCTTTGTAATTGGCCGCCTGGTCGCTCTCTTCGATCGTCTCCAGGTCGCGCTTGTTGATGCGACTGATGTAGCCGATGGCGTGGGCGCCGATCGAACCCAGCGGATACTGCCGGAAGAGGCGTGCCTTGACCTCGACGCCGGGAAAGAGATAGCGGTTGGCGGCAAAGCGCGCCACCTCCTCCTCGCTCAGCCGCGTACGTATCGGCACGCTTTCAAAGTTCTTGCTTTCCTCGAGCAGGCGACGAAAGCGTTTGCGGTCCTTGGGCAGAACCTCGATCACCTTGCCGAGTCCTTCGATCGTCGCCTCGAGATCGACGACCTTGGCCGGCGTTATTTCCAGCGTGAACGCCGAGTAGTTGCGCGCCATGACCGTGCCTTTGCGGTCGACGATCACCCCTCGATTGGGAACGATCGGCACCAGCGAGATGCGGTTGTCCTCGGCACGGGTGGTGTAGTAATCGTGCTTGACGACCTGCAGATGGAACAGACGAGCGCCCAGCAGGACGAACGCGGCGACCACTGCGACAGCCGCCAGAGCCACCCGAAAGCGGAAACGATCAAGCTCGTGATCCGGGGCGTTCAGCGCTGACTGGCGAGCGAGCAAGGCAAACCCTTCGGCGGCAGGAGGGGAAGCGTAGCGAACTGCCCGGCGGCCAGCCGTTGCCGCCCGAGCGACGAGGCAGGATCGGCAGGCGGCGACTCACAGCGGCCGGTTGGCATCATGGTCTACCGGCTGATGTTGGGGCAGCAGAAGGAGGAAAGTCAGCAGCGGCCACAACAGGGTGGCGAAACACGGCCCGAGAAAATAGGTGATGCCCGGGGAATCGGCACCGGCCAGGGTGCGCACGGTAAATTGCACCACCTGCACCAGGAAGAGCAGCGGGAAGACATGCAAGGCCTGCTGGGCGAGCGGAAACCACAGAATCCGCCGTGAAAACGACGACCCACCGTAGGCCACCAGCACGTAGGCCAGCGCATGCTGCCCGAGCAGGCCCCCATCGGCAACGTCCATCGCCACGCCGAACAGGAAGGCCAGCCCCATGCCGACCCGGCGCGGCTCGCGTACGCTCCAGAAAACCAGCACCAAAGCCAGCCAGTCCGGCACGCCGGGCCAGGCAGCAGTCGGCATGAAGTTCAACAGCAGCGCCCCCAGCAAGCTGAAAGCGATGAACCACGGGCGCACCGGCAACAGGATGCGCGCCGATGAATAGCTGGTCTGCATCTCGTTCACTCCCTTTTCAGCCGCCTCTTCCTTGCCTGCGCAGCGCTCAACGGGGGCTTCACGTCGTGCCTCGCGGTCTCGCTCGCCAGTTGCTCGGGCAGGGTGACCGCCGGACGCGGGTCGAGGACCATGACCTCGCTGAAGTTCTCGACGCCGGCCAGCGGCATACAGAAGATCCGGGCGAAGGAGTACGAGGTATCACGTTCGATCTGGACCACCCTGGCCACTGGAAAGCCCGGCAGAAAAATGCCGTCGAGACCCGAGGTGACCAGCATGTCGCCATTCTGGACATCGGCGTTGGCCGGCAGAAAACGCAGCTCGAGCTGTCCGGTGCCCAGACCGAAGACCACCGAGCGCAGGCCGGTACGCACGATCTGCACAGGCACCGCCTGCTCCTTGTCCGTAATCAGGGTCACTTCCGAGACGAAGGGGAAGACCCGGGTCACCTGACCCACAACGCCGGCGTCGTCAATCACCGGCTGACCGGCGATCACCTTGTCCTGCTGCCCCTTGTCGATGACGATGCGCCGCGCGTAGGGATCGCGTGCGGCGTAGAGGATCTGTGCCAGTTGGCCGCTGGCCTGCTGCCGCTCCTTGACGCCGAGGAGTTTGCGCAGACGTTCGTTCTCGACTTCGAGATGCTGGGTGCGCAGCAGGGTGGTCACGTTTTCCAGCCGCGCCTGTTTCAGGCGTGCATTCTCATCCTGCAAGCGCGCCAGGCTGACAAAATAGCCCCCCGCCTGATCAAGCAACTGCGCCGGTAGATGGGCGAGCTGCTGCACGGGGTGGGTGAACATCGACAGCGCCTGACGCAGCACCTCGAGCGTCTGTAGACGCGCATCGACGACCAGCAGAGCAACCGACAGCGCCACGTAGAACGACAGCAGCGCCAAAGGTGCCGGCCCGCGCTTGAAAAACGGTGGCGGCTGGTGGTCCATCAATCAGGCCGGACGGCTGCTGACGCGCGGCGAGGTCGCCGCGGCGCGTCAATCGGAAGCGAAGATACTGCCGAGGTTGTCCATCTTCTCGAGCGCCATGCCGCAGCCGCGCGCGACGCAGGTCAGCGGCTCCTCGGCGACGATCACCGGCAGGCCGGTCTCCTCCATCAGCAAGCGATCGATATCGCGCAGCAGTGCACCGCCGCCGGTGAGCACCATGCCCTTTTCGGCGATGTCGGCACCGAGTTCGGGCGGCGTTTTCTCGAGTGCCGACTTGACCGCCGACACGACACTGTTCAGCGGCTCGGTCAGTGCCTCGAGAATCTCGTTCGAAGAGATGGTGAACTTGCGCGGAATGCCTTCGGCCTTGTTGATCCCCGAGACCTCCATCTCACGCACCTCGGCGCCGGGAAACGCCGAACCGATCCGCTTCTTGATGTTCTCGGCGGTATTTTCACCAATCAGCATGCCATAGTTACGGCTGATGTAGTTCATGATCGCCTCGTCGAGTTTGTCACCGCCAACGCGCACCGAACCGGCATAGACCATACCCCCGAGCGAAATGACGCCGACTTCGGTCGTCCCGCCACCGATGTCGACGACCATCGAACCCGTCGGCTCGGACACCGGCAGTCCGGCTCCGATCGCCGCGGCCATCGGCTCCTCGATCAGGAAAACCTGGCTTGCGCCGGCGCCAATGGCCGACTCGCGAATCGCGCGTCGCTCGACCTGGGTGGAGCCCGAGGGCACACAGATGATGATGCGTGGCGACGGCGAGAGCAGCCGCGAGTCGTGCACCTTCTTGATGAACTGCTTGAGCATCTGCTCGGTGACGGTGAAATCGGCAATCACGCCGTCCTTCATCGGCCGAATGACGGTGATCGCACCCGGTGCCTTGCCGAGCATCTCCTTGGCTGACCTCCCGACGGCCTGGATGGTCTTCTTCGAACTCGGCCCACCCTCCGTACGGATGGCGACGACCGACGGCTCGTCGAGCACAATCCCTTTCGAGCGCACGTAGATCAGCGTGTTGGCGGTGCCCAGGTCGATCGCGAGATCGTTGGAAAAATAACTGCGCAGAAAACTGAACATGCGTGTGAAATCCGTGATGGCCCCAACTGGGGCTGCGTTGGGAAAAACTTTTATGATACCTTATATGGCTCGCCGTTTAACACCTTAGTGATTCCGTAACCATGTCGCTTACCCTGGAACAGGTCCGTCGCGTTGCCCACCTGGCGCGGATCGAAATCAGCGACGCCGAGACGCACAGTACCCTCGGCCAGTTGAACGATATTTTTGCCCTCATCGAAGCGATGCAGGCCGTCGACACGCAGGGCGTCGAGCCCATGGCGCACGCCCAGGATCTGGCGCAGCGCCTGCGTCCGGACAGCGTCAGCGAAGCCGATCTGCTGGCTCAACGCGCCGCCTTCCAGGCCATCGCTCCGGAAACCGCGGCGGGACTCTATCTCGTGCCGCGGGTGATCGAATGATCGAGCAGAGCCTCCAGGCGATGGCCCATTCCCTGGCCAGCAGGGAGATTTCCAGCGTCGAGCTGACCCAGCTCTACCTCGACCGCATCGCGCGCCTCAACGCGCAGCTCAACGCCTACATCACCGTCGATCCAGGCAGGAGCCTGGCGCAGGCGCGTGCTGCCGACGAGCGACTGGCGCGCGGCGAAGGCGGTCCACTGACCGGCATCCCGATTGCCCACAAGGACATCTTCTGTGCCCGCGACTGGCTGACGACGTGTGGATCGAAAATGCTGAGCAACTTTGTCAGCCCGTACGACGCCGCCGTGATTGCCCGCTTCAAGGCCGCTGGCGCGGTAGTCCTCGGCAAGACCAACATGGACGAGTTCGCCATGGGCTCGTCGAACGAAACGTCCTTCTACGGCCCGGTCCGCAACCCCTGGGATATCCGTTGCGTCCCCGGCGGATCTTCCGGCGGCTCGGCCGCTGCGGTCGCCGCGCGCCTGGCGCCGGCGGCCACCGGGACCGACACCGGCGGATCGATCCGCCAACCGGCGGCGCTGTGCAACCTGAGCGGGATGAAGCCCACCTATGGCGTCATTTCCCGCTATGGCATGGTCGCCTTCGCCTCTTCGCTCGATCAGGCCGGACCGCTGGCGCGCTCGGCGGCCGACTGCGCGACGCTGCTCAACGCCATGGCCGGCTTCGACGAACGTGACTCGACGAGCCTCGATCGCCCGCCCGAGGACTACCGCCGTGAACTCGCGGCACCCCCCGCAAGCCAGCCTCTGGCCGGCTTGCGCATCGGCTTGCCGGCCGAGTTCTTTGGTGCCGGCTGCAGCCCCGAAGTGATGCAACTGGTTGCCGCGGCGATCGCCGAATACCGCAGACTCGGCGCCGAAACGGTCGCCCTCAGCCTGCCGAGCATGGGACTTTCGGTGGCCGCGTATTACGTCATCGCTCCTGCCGAAGCGAGTTCCAACCTGGCGCGCTTCGACGGGGTGCGCTACGGCTACCGCGCGCCCGAGTATCGCGATCTCAACGAGCTGTACAGCAAGAGCCGCGCGCAAGGGTTTGGCGCCGAGGTCAAGCGGCGCATCCTGATCGGCACCTACGTCCTGTCGCACGGCTACTACGACGCCTACTACCTGCAGGCGCAGCGCATTCGCCGCCTGATCGCCAATGATTTCGCCGCGGCCTTCCGGCAATGCGACGTGATCCTCGGGCCGACCAGTCCGAGCACCGCCTTCAAGCTCGGCGAGAAGGCGGCCGATCCGGTACAGATGTACCTCTCCGACATTTACACGATTGCCGTCAACCTCGCCGGTCTGCCCGCGATTTCCATCCCTTGCGGCTTTGCCGACGGCCTGCCGGCCGGTCTGCAACTGATCGGCGATTACTTTACCGAGGCGCGGCTGCTCAACGTCGCCCATCGCTACCAGCAGGCCAGCGACTGGCATCTGCAGCGCCCCGGCGGCTTTGTATGAAAGCCATGACCGTTTGACTGAAACCTGCGGCGTGCTCGGCAATTCCTGCGGTCGGTCAACCGGCACCGCGGTTCTGTTCTAGAAGAGTGAGTAAGCAGTGATGAAACCATGGGAAGTCGTCATCGGCATCGAAACCCACGCGCAGTTGTCGACCCAGGCCAAGATTTTCTCGGGCAGTTCGACCGCCTTTGGCGCCACCCCCAACCTGCAGGCAAACGCCGTCGACATTGCGCTCCCCGGTGTACTGCCGGTGCTCAACAAGGGCGCCGTCGAGTGTGCGATCCGCTTTGGCCTGGCAGTCGGTGGCACCATCGCGCCGCGATCGGTCTTTGCCCGCAAGAACTACTTCTACCCCGATCTGCCCAAGGGCTATCAGATCAGCCAGTACGAGAAACCGGTGGTGCTCGGCGGCAAGCTGTCGATTCAGGTCGGGGAGAGCGAGAAAACCGTCTCGCTGACCCGCGCCCACCTCGAGGAGGACGCCGGCAAGTCGCTGCATGAGGGCGCCGCCGAGATCTTCCAGGGCCGCTCGGGAATCGACCTCAACCGCGCCGGAACGCCCTTGCTCGAGATCGTCAGTGAACCCGACATGCGCTCGGCCGCCGAAGCCGTCGCCTACGCCCGCGCCTTGCACGCCCTGGTGCGCTGGATCGGCATCTGCGATGGCAACATGCAGGAAGGCTCGTTCCGCTGCGATGCCAACGTTTCGGTCCGCCCCGTCGGCCAGACGCACTTCGGTACCCGGCGCGAAATCAAGAACCTGAACTCTTTCCGCTTCATGCAGCAGGCCATCGACTACGAAGTGCAGTGGCAGATTGCGACGCTGGAAGAAGGCGGCAGCATCGAACAGGCGACCGTTCTGTTCGATCCCGACAGCGGCGAAACGCGGGCCATGCGCTCAAAGGAAGACGCGCACGATTACCGCTACTTCCCCGACCCGGATCTGCTGCCGCTGGTCATCAATCGCCAGTGGGTCGAACAGATTCGTCTGCAGATGCCCGAGTTGCCGGCTGCCCAACGCGACCGCCTGATGGCCGACTACGGGTTGTCCGCTTACGATGCCGGGGTCCTCACCAGCTCGCTTGAGCTGGCGAGCTACTTCGAAGCCGCAGTCGCCGTCGCCGGTCAGGCAAATGCCAAGACCTGCGCCAACTGGGTAATGGTCGACCTCGCTGCCCGCCTCAACAGGGAAGGTCTGGAAATCACCGACTGCCCGCTCTCGGCAGCCCGGCTCGGCGGCCTCGTTGCGCGCATCGCCGATGGCACTCTGTCGACCAAACTCGGCAGGAAAGTGTTCGATGCCCTGTGGAGCGGCGAGGCTGTTTCGGCGGATGAGGTCATCGCCGCGCAGGGTCTGCAGCAAATCAGCGACAGCGGCTCACTGGAAACGCTGATCGATGAGCTGTTGGCAGCCAACGCGACCATGGTCGCCGAGTTCAGGGCGGGCAGGGAGAAGGCATTCAACGCCCTGGTCGGTCAGGCGATGAAGGCAACTCGGGGCAAGGCCAACCCGCAGATGGTCAGCGATTTGCTGCGCCAGAAACTCGCCTAGCCAGACTCAGGACGGCGCGCCAACCGCCAGCGCGGCCTCAGGGACGCCCGGGCGGTTTCTTCGAAAGTTCGACGAAGCGCCGCAGGTCGTCGTCGTACTTCAGTCGAATCGCCTCGCGATCCTTCTTCTTCGACTCGATCACCGAGGCCTGCGCGCGAATCTCGTAATCGGCATCGCGCAAGCCCTTGGCCACCTCGGCCGGCAATTGCCGATGGCGGTAGAACTCGGCCTCCTCCTCGAACTTCTTGCGCTGTCTGCGGACCTCCTCGATCCGGTCCTCAGCCGCCTTGATCGCCGCGGCAATGTCCCGCTCGGCGCGGCTACGCATCAGCACGATATCCTTTTCACTACCATACGTATTGAGCAGGGCCTGATCCCGCCGCCGTTGCTCGTTGTAGGCCCGTTCCTGCTCGTTGCGGCGCTGTTCTTCTGCCGCCCGCTGCGCTCGCTGCTCGGCGGTCAGCGGCGCCTCGATGATTCGTGCCGGTCGGCCCGAATCATCGAGTTCGCGATACGCACGCCCAACGCATACCGCGGGCAGGATGTCGCCACACACCTTCCGGCCGGAGTCATCATTGCAACAGAAAATCGTCGGCCCAGCGAGGCTCGCCGAAACGCCGACCACTGCTGCCAGCAGCAACAGGCCGCGACTAGCGGCGGTGGGCAATGCCATACTCCTGCCGATAGCGCGCCACCGCCGCCTCGTTCTGCCGGAAATCCGCACTCTGGCGAAGAAAGCCCATCAGGTCGTCGAGCGTGGCCACGGCGACCACCGGTAGGGCGTAGTCCCGTTCCACCTCCTGCACCGCAGACCATTCACCGCTGCCGCGCTCCATGCGATCGAGCGCAATGACCACGCCGCAGGGCGTCGCTCCGGAGTTCCTGATCAACTCCACCGACTCGCGAACCGAGGTCCCGGCCGAAATCACATCGTCGATGATCAGCACGCGACCGGCCAGTGGCGCCCCGACAATGCTGCCGCCTTCGCCATGATCCTTGGCCTCTTTGCGATTGAACGAAAAGGGAAGATTTCGCCCCATCCGCGCCAGCGCAACGGCAGTCACCGCGACCAGCGGGATTCCCTTGTAGGCCGGCCCGAACAGCACGTCGGCAACCATCCCACTGGCGGTGATCGCCCTGGCGTAGAATTCCGCCAGCCGGCCCAGCGCTGCGCCGTCGTTGAACAGGCCGGCATTGAAAAAGTACGGCGACAGCCGACCCGCCTTGGTCGTGAACTCGCCAAAGCGGAGCACGTTCTGAGCGACGGCAAACTCGATGAATTCCTGCCGAAAGTTCATTAAATCTATTGGG
>WBZT01000584.1_pt3 | contig 13614 bp, 7 predicted proteins | sample 5204241 | NCBI WGS metagenome assembly WBZT01 (sample SAMN12344358, study PRJNA552823) | activated sludge metagenome | biome: Activated sludge suspended growth; feature: Nitrification reactor; material: Wastewater; isolation source: activated sludge from nitrification reactor of wastewater treatment... | reverse complement strand
GAGGCAAATCATTGCATCTTGCTTCTCTGATGAAGAATAAAGGACAAATTCTCGCTTTGGATACAGAGGAATGGAAGCTCAAAGAACTCAAGAGCAGAGCGAAAAGAAATGGTATTCAAATGATTGAAACAAGAGTTATTGACAGCAATAAGGTGATTAAACGATTAAATGGTACAGCTGACCGTTTATTGCTGGATGTTCCCTGCAGTGGTTTAGGTGTTTTAAAACGAAATCCGGATACCAAGTACAAACTAACGCAAACATACCTGGACAAGGTGCATCTCCTTCAATCCCAAATACTCCAAAACTACTCCAGGATCTGTAAAAAAAATGCTTATGTCATTTATGCAACCTGCAGTATTCTGCCTTCTGAAAATGAATTTCAAGTACAAAAATTTTTAGAATCCAATCCGGAATTTGAGTTGGAAGAACAAAAATCAATTCTACCATCCACAAGTGGGTTTGATGGATTTTATATGGCCAGATTACGGCGCCGAATGGAATAATCGAAGGATGAACATTTGAAGTAAAAAGCGCTCATCCTATCCTGTTACCTTGCATCCATTCATACTATTTGTAGTAGTTATGTATCCATTTCAATTCTGACACACTCAAAATAGAGCAGATCGGTTTTGCCAGGTTCTTGCCAATGAAAATATAGTTAAGGTTGAAGGGACAGACGAGCCTGTAATCTAAGGCTCAAGCGAATCATCCAGACTTAAAATCAAAGCGCGGTCATCCAGATCTGCCGTAACAACTTTAACTTGTATGGTATCACCGATTCTCCATTTCATTTCTTTTTCGGCGGTTCTGGCTGAAAGTCTGTTTTTGTGAATTTCCGGTTCGCCCGGTATTTCAGAAATAGGCAAGACTCCTTCGCATTTGGACTTGATTAATTCGATAAAGAAATTCTGATCATTCATGCCGGTAATTCTTCCTTCAAAACTTTGACCAATAAAGCGCGACATATACAGCACCTGAAAATATTTGGTTGATTCTCTTTCGGCGAGCATTGCCTTTTTTTCTTGTGTAGAGATATGCCTGCATTGCGATTCAAGGGCTTCCATGCGCACTCTCTTTTCTGATTTCAGATTATCGGATAAGATTCGGTGGACGATGAGATCAGCGTATCGCCGGATGGGTGAGGTAAAGTGGGTATAGTATTCAAACGCAAGTCCATAATGTCCAATATTGTCCGGACTATAACTTGCTTTGGCCATAGTTCTGATGGCTAATGGCTGAAGGATCTGCAACTCCGGCTGTGTTCTGGTTAATTCGGCGAGATGGTTGAGCGATCTGGCAATTTTTTTTGGTGTACTGAGGTCGAGTTTGACACCCATTTCTCTGGCAAATAACATAAAGTCTTCGAGTTTGTCGGTATCGGGCAAATCATGTACGCGATAAACAAATGGAATCGGAATGCCTTTGTTTTTAAGGGACATAAATTTGGCTACCGTTTTATTGGCAAGCAACATAAACTCTTCGATCAACTTGTGTGCATCAAATCGCTCTTTAACATAGAGTTCCTGAGGATATCCCCTTTCATCCAGTTTGAACCGAACCTCATCGGATTCAAAATCGATGGCTCCGTTTTTCAATCTTTCTTCGCGAATTTTTTTGGCCAGTTTCTGAAGCAGATCCAGATCTTTTTTTAAGCTATCCTTTTTACCATCTAGAATTTCCTGAACTTCCTCGTATGCAAATCTTCTTTTGGAATGAATGATGGTTCTTCCAATCCAATATTTTTTAAGTTGCATCTCTTCATCAAAAGTAAAAATAACGGCAAAGCAAAGTTTGTCTTCATTGGGTCTCAGCGAACACAGTTCATTGGATAATTTTTCCGGTAACATGGGAATAACCCGATCTACGAGGTAAACCGAATTTCCTCTTTTCAAGGCCTCTTTATCGAGACCCGAATCCGGTTGTACATAATAGCTTACATCGGCAATGTGAACGCCTACTTCCAGTAAACCATCTTTGTTGTATTGAATAGAAAGCGCATCATCAAAATCTTTCGCATCGATGGGATCAATGGTAAAGGTATTGACCTTTCGGTAATCCATTCTTTGATCCAGATCCCGAATATGTTCATCAATTTCTTCCGCTTCTTTGAGAACTTCTTTTGGAAAATGCAGTGGAAAACCATTTTCTGCAATGATGCTTTGCATTTCAATTTCGATGGTTTTTTCGCGACCGAGATTTTCCGTTATGGTTCCAAACATTTTGTCTCCCGGTCTTTCTCTCCATCGGGTAATTTCAACCACTACCCGGTCAAAGTCTTGTGGCTTGTTGGCGGCAAGCGGTTTTACAAAGACTTCGAGTACCAATGGAAAAGATTCGATCATGACGACATCATGGTTCTTATAGGATCGATAGATCCCTACGAATTGAGATTTTGATCGCTGAAGAATCTTTGTAACAATTCCTTCCGGTTTGTTCATAAAGAGTCTGGTAAGGCGAACCTGAACGTAGTCGCCATCCATGGCACCATTGAGATTCTTGGCACTTACAAAAATATCGCGACTCATACCCTTGCAGAGAATGTAAGCAAATCCGGCTCTGGCTACATCAACCGTACCTTCATGAAACTCTTCATGTTGTTTTTTACCGGAGGCAATGAGACCTTTGTAAATCCATTTGCCGGGTGTTACTTTTTCAATTAATTTTTTCTTTTCTAATTGTTGGAGACAGTCCTCCAGATTGCCCAGTTTTTCAAGATTTAATTTGCTTTTCAGCGCAGACAATCCATAAGCTTTGGATGAGTGGGTAGCGAAAAAATGTAATAATTTGTGGGTGCTTAGCAGCTGTACGCTTTTCTTTTTGCGTTTCATTACGCATATAAACCAACTGATTCGTCATAAAGTTCAAGAAGAAGACAAAATCAAGGTTTATCGTTGAATACTCCAGGATGATGGAGACATTTAGCGCTAGGTCTGCGATGATCCTGAGGCGGCTGTTAAAAGGTGGAATAAGATCTGCTCGTTTGATTTTTGGAAAAAATAAAGCCTGAAGCAGTTGATCGGGTTTTTCTCCAAAAATACCGAGGATTTCACTGCTGTTTAGGGTTGATTGCCTACAGGAAAAAGGATCTACTTTCTTTGGTCAAGGGTGATTTTGAAAAAAATAAGAATGGATCAAACCGCAGAGAAAAAGTATATTCAAACCGATGGAAGACATCAACCGGTCATAAGTACAGGGAGCTGTGCATAAATATTTGAAATAAATATTGGAGAATTAAAAAATAAGTGAATTAAATTTTAAAAATATAATATTATTTCAAAATTACAAAATATAATATCGAAATTTTGTAATTGTTTAATTTTTTTAGCAAGCACATTCTCAATTCCTACTATAAATTCCTACCTTACCCACCGAATTTAAACCAAGCAAAAAACCAATTAAGATATGAGCCAGGATCCCAAATTCATTCGCAACGTTGTATTATTAGGCCACTCGCACAGTGGTAAGACGAGCATGATTGAAACCATGTTGTATGAGGCCAAAGCCATTACCCGAAGAGGAACGGTTGAAGCCGGCAACACTGTTTCTGATTTCAGTGAAATCGAACAGGAGCGCAAGGGTTCTCTGTTTAGCAAATTAATGCATGTGAGTTGGAAGGACTCTAAGATCAACATCATCGATACGCCCGGTTCAGATGATTTCGTTGGTGAGATTCTGTCCTCTATGAAAGTGGCCGACTTAGGCATCATGGTTTTGAATGGGGCACATGGAGTTGAAGTCGGAACCGAATTAATTTGGGAATACAAAGAGAAGTTTGCCCTTCCCGGGATGTTTGTCATCAATCAATGCGATCACGAAAAGATCGATTTCGATTCGACCTTAGAACAAGCCATATCAAGATTTGGCCCAAAACTTATACCTTTTCAATATCCTTACAATCCTGGAAAATCATTTAACGCAATAATTGATGCATTGCGAATGGTGATGTACGAGTATCCCGCAGATGGTGGAAAGCCTGTTAAAAAAGACATTCCGGCCTCTGAAATGGATAAGGCCAAAGCCATGCACAATGCCATTGTAGAGGCTGCTGCAGAAAACGATGATACCCTGATGGAACATTTTTTTGAATCCGGCACTTTGGATGAATCGGAATTGGCAGATGGTTTGAGAAAAGGAATTGCACAACAGCATTTGTTTCCTGTATTCTGTGCCTCCTCCATTAAAAACATGGGAACAGGAAGAATAATGGGATTTATTAATGATGTCTGTCCATCTCCCGCAGACCGACCTCCAGCTAAACTAAAAAACGGAGAAATCAAAATTGACAAATCCGGCCCCCCGACTATATTTATTTACAAAACATTTTCTGAACCAAAAATCGGAAGGGTTTCTTACTTCAAGGTATATTCAGGAATCATTAAGACCGGTGATGAATTAATCAACAATCACAATAGGATTCACGAGAGATTAAATCAGATCTATGTGTCCAATGGCAAAAACAGAGAGCAGGTGCAAGAATTGGTTGCAGGAGATCTTGGCGTGGTAGTTAAACTCAAGGATAGCCATACCAACAATACATTAAGTGTTAAAGGTAACGATGTTGAAATCGAACCGATACAATTTTTAGAACCCAGAATCAGAACAGCTATAAGTACAGAGAATAAGAATGATCTGGAAAAACTCATTAAGGGAATTCATGAGTTGCAGGAAGAGGATCCTACTTTAATTTTGGAGCAATCCGCAAGACTGCATCAGAACTTACTACATGGTCAGGGTCAGATGCATTTAGATCTGGTGCGCTACAGAATTGAAAAGTTGTATGGGGTGCATATGGATTTCATCAAACCGCGCATTCCTTACCTCGAGACAATAAACAAATCCGCAGATACTTCTTACAGGCATAAGAAGCAGTCCGGAGGCTCCGGACAGTTTGCCGAAGTACACATGAGGGTTGAACCTTATCATGAAGGTATGGCAGACCCTTCCGGCTTAACGGTTCGACATCGAGAAGTAGAAGAGATGGCCTGGGGTGGTAAACTGGCATTTTATTGGTGTATTGTAGGAGGCAGTATTGATAGCAAGTTTTCTTCCGCCATAAAGAAGGGGGTGATGAGTAAAATGATCGAAGGGCCGTTGACGGGTTCGTACTGTACCAACATTAGGGTTTCTGTATTTGACGGTAAGATGCATCCGGTAGATAGCAACGATATGGCTTTTCAAATTGCCGGAATGAACGCCTTTAAAGAAGCCTTTCACAATGCCGCACCACAGATCATGGAACCCATTTATGATCTGGAAATCTTATGTGGAGATGACGTCATGGGAGACATCATGGGGGATCTTCAGACCCGCCGTGCCATCATTATGGGGATGGATTCAGATGGCCACTATCAAAAAATCAGAGCCAGAGTGCCTTTATCTGAAATGCATAATTATTCCTCCAGTTTAAGATCACTGACGCAGGGCAAAGCGAAATTTTCAATGAAAATGGCTGAATATGCAACCATACCACCGGATATTCAGATGAAATTAGTAACAGAGTATCAGGCGCATCATAAAGAGGCCGAGGAGTAGACTTTTTTACATTTTCACGATTCTTTTCAGAAAAACCGAAGGTCTGAATTTTTTTAGGTATGAATTTTGCATAGCCTAGCATGCATGAAAGTAATTATTCCTGTCGCAGGTCCAGGTACCAAACTAAGGCCATTCACCTATACCCAACCTAAACCATTAATTCCGGTTGCAGGCAAGCCAATCTTAAGTTATATTCTGGATCAACTCATCCAGGCAGGTCATGATGATTTCATCTTTGTCGTGGCCCACCTATCGGAGAAGATTATGGAATTCGTTGATGAGCATTATCCAACGATTCAAAAGAGATATATTTTTCAAAAAGACAGAATGGGACTCGGTCATGCCATCTATTCCTGTAAAGAATATATCGGAGATCAGGAAGAGGTGCTTATACAATTGGGAGACAGTATTCTGGATATAGATCTAAAAGTGCTAACCCACTGCAAATACAATACGCTTGCAGTAAGAAAGGTCAATGATCCAAGATTATTTGGTGTAGTGGAACTTGACGAGCAAGGTTTTATCAAGAGACTGGTTGAAAAACCTAAAATTCCAAAATCAAATCTGGCTTTGGTTGGACTTTACTACATCAAAGAATTTAACCAATTGGTACAATCCTTACAATACAATATTGAAAATGACTTACGAACCAACGGCGAATTTCATCTTACAGATGGATTAATGAAGCTTCTGGAATTGGGTTACCGTTTTGAAGTTATGGAAGTAAAGAATTGGTTTGATTGTGGGAAAAAAGAAGTTTTATTGGAGACCAATGCAATAATGCTGGACAGGATGACCATTAGTGTGGAGGATTACAAAACCAATAACAACATCATTATTCCTCCTGTAAGAATTGGAAAAAACTGCAAAATTAAAAACTCTATTCTAGGACCACATGTTAGCGTTGGAGAAGATACAGAAATAGATAACTCTATTATACGTCAGGCTATCATTGGAAACTTTACCATCCTTGATAATATCGTCATTCAACATTCCATTATTGGCAATGATGTGGTCATCAAGGGACGTTCACAATCGTACAATATTGGAGACAATACCGAAATGGATGTATTCTAATTGAAAACATCAGGTATTTCATTTAAATACTTTTAATTTCTTTGTTAGCCATTGTTGGCACAAGTTTTCTTTGCTGGCACAAGTTTGAAAACTTGCGCCAGCAATGGACCAGCAATATGATTTAATAATTTTAATTTTTTATAGCAGCTACTCCCGGCAAAATTTTACCTTCCAGCAATTCGAGCATGGCACCGCCACCGGTTGAAACAAAACTAACTTTTTCAGCCAATCCGAATTTGTTGATTGCCGCCACAGAGTCACCTCCGCCGATTAAAGAAAATGCACCTTTTTGTTGAGTAGTATCTGCAACCACATTGGCTATTACGCTGGTTCCTTTTTCAAAATTCGGCATTTCAAAAACGCCCATGGGGCCATTCCAGATGATGGTTTTGGAATTTCTAATTACATCGGTAAATCGTTCGATGGATTTTGTGCCAATATCCAAGGCCATATACTGATCTGGAATATGTTCAGATTCCGTTGTCAGGATATTGGCATCATTGGCAAAGCGATCAGCACATATGGAATCTACGGGAAGATGAATGTTGCAATGTTGTTGTTCCGCCAGAGACAATATAGATCTTGCCAATTCCAATTTATCTGATTCACAAATGGATAGACCGATGGAAATACCGCGGGCCGCTAAGAAAGTGTACGCCATTCCACCACCAATAATAATATCATTGCAAAAACCAGTTAAATTCTTCAACAAATCAATTTTGTCGCTAACTTTTGCACCACCTACGATTGCCGTTAAAGGTCTTTTTGGATGTTTTATAACACGAGCGGCATTATCTAATTCTGCTTCCATCAAGATTCCAAAAGATTTATGCGATGGATCAAAAAATCTGGCAATGGTAGCCGTTGTAGCATGTTCTCTATGTGCTGCACCGAATGCATCGTTAATGTAATACTCAGCTAAACCTGCCAATTCTTTAGCCCAATCCGGATCTCCTTTTTCTTCTTGCTTTTTAAATCTGGTATTTTCCAGGAGTACGATTTCACCATCCTTAAGATTAGAAATTTTTTCTATGGAATCGGAACCACCACAATCTTTTGCAAAGTATACCGGGACAGCTATTATTTCGGATAGTCTTTTAGCTACCGGTTCGAGTGAATATTTTTTTAAATTGATGGATCCATCTTCCTGAAGATCTTTGAGGGGTCGACCTAAATGAGAAAGGAGAATAATTTTTGCTTTTTCGTTGATAAGTTTTTGAATCGTGGGCAATGACTTAACAATTCTGGTGTCGTCGGTTATTATTCCATCCTTATTAATGGGAACATTAAAGTCCACTCTGACGAACACTTTGCGAGAAGATAAACCTGAAATCATAAGGCAAATCTATAAACTCTCAGCTACTAATTTACACATATCTGCCAGGCGATTGGAATATCCACCCTCGTTGTCGTACCAGGCAACTATTTTCAATTTGTTGTCTTTTGCTTCGGTTAATTCGGCATCAAAAATCGAGCTGTGCGGGTTGCTGATTATGTCAGATGAAACGATAGGATCTGTATTGTATTCAATGATTCGGCGATGCGTGGTTTCAGCCAGCGTTCGGATGTGGGTATTAACGATTTCCTTATTGACTGTCTTTTGGACCAGGCAGAAAAGTTCTATAAGCGATCCGGTAATAATCGGAACCCTATAGGATGATGCAAATAATTTTCCTTGAATGGATGGGTAGACCTGTTCAACGGCTTTGGCAGCTCCTGTACTGGTAGGAATAATATTAACAGCGGCTGCCCTAGCTCTACGTAAATCTTTATGTGGTGCGTCCTGTAATCGCTGATCTTGGGTATAGGCATGAATGGTGTTCATGTTCGCGAATTCGATGCCAAAGGCTTCATCAATTATTTTAACCAAAGGCGCCAGACAATTGGTCGTGCAAGAAGCATTGGAGAGTATGGCTGTTTTCTTGATGTCGATCTCTTTTTCATTGACCCCCATGACATAGGTTGGAATGGAGCTGTCTTTGGGAGGTGCCGAGAGAATAACTTTTTGTGCACCTGCGGCGAGGTGAGCGCCGGCAGCTTCTGCGGTAAGGTATAATCCGGTACATTCCAGCACAATATCGATCTGCAGATCTTTCCAGGGTAATTGAGCGGGATCTTTGATGGCAAAACATTTGACTTCCTGGCCTTCAATTATAAAACAATCAGAGCCAATCTTCACTTCTTTTTCAAATTTATTGTGGGCGCTGTCGTATTTGAGCAAATGCACCAGGGTTGGAATATCGGTAAGGTCATTGACCGCCACGAGTTCCAATTGTGGGTATTTTAATAATTCGCGGTAGGTTAATCGGCCGATTCTTCCAAATCCGTTGATGGCAATTCGTTTTTTCATCGCTTTGTTTTGCACTGTGTTTGAATATATTAACAAAATGACTTTAAAAAGTTTAATTCTAAAAAGGATAAGCTCTTATATTTGCAGCTCTTTTCGAAAATCTGCCCCGTTCGTCTATCGGTTAGGACATCAGATTTTCATTCTGGCAAGAGGGGTTCGATTCCCCTACGGGGTACACGAAAAATAAAACCGAAATAAAGGGAAACCATTGATTATCAATGGTTTTTCTTTTTTTATTAGCCTTTTTCCAAGCCATGAGTATTCATTCAGAAATTATTAAGCGAAGAACTTTTGGCATCGTTTCACATCCAGATGCAGGAAAGACCACCCTAACTGAGAAGTTACTTTTGTTTGGAGGTGCGATTCAGGTAGCCGGAGCGGTCAAATCCAACAAGATCAAGAAGCATGCGACCTCTGATTTTATGGAAATCGAGCGCCAGCGGGGGATTTCGGTAGCGACATCTGTGATGGCCTTTCCTTACAGAGATCTCCAGATCAATATTTTGGATACACCCGGACACAAGGATTTTGCGGAAGATACATACCGTACCCTTACTGCAGTAGATAGTGTCATCGTGGTCATTGACGTAGCCAAAGGTGTAGAGGAACAGACGATCAAATTGGTTGAAGTGTGCAGAATGCGGCGTACGCCAATTATTGTTTTTATCAACAAGTTGGATCGGGAAGGAAAGGACGCTTTTGATCTATTGGATGAAATCGAAACCAAGTTGCAACTCAAGGTAACGCCATTGTCCTGGCCCTTAGGTATCGGACAGGATTTTAAGGGTGTGTTCAGTCTTTACGAACAAAAATTTATCCATTTCCGCGCACATGGCAAACAGGAGGAAGAAGAATCAACGACCATTCTGTCCAGTTCAGATCCGGCCCTTCGCACCATCGGAGGTGATCGATTATTTGAACAATTTCAATCGGATATTGAAACCATTGAAGGGATCTATCCCCGTTTTTCAAGAGCCGATTATTTGAACAGTAAGATCTGTCCGGTTTTTTATGGAAGTGCGGTGAATAATTTTGGCGTTCGGGAACTACTGGATTGCTTTGTAGAGATTGCGCCTACGCCGCAGGCAAGAGATACAGAAGAGCGAAATGTTCAACCGGATGAAGAGAAGTTAACCGGATTTATTTTTAAAATCCACGCCAACATGGATCCTAAGCATAGGGACAGAATTGCTTTTTTTAGGATATGTTCCGGAGAGTTTAAAAGAAATACCAATTACTATCATGTACGGTTGAACCGACAACTAAAGTTTTCAAATCCGACTTCCTTTCTGGCTTCCCGTAAAGAGGTTATTGATGAGGCTTATGCCGGTGATGTGGTGGGATTATACGATAATGGCAATTTCAAAATCGGAGATTCCTTAACGGAGGGTGAGGTTTTGCATTTTAAAGGAATTCCACGGTTTTCTCCGGAAATTTTCAGATATGTAGATAATGCGGACCCATCCAAATTTAAGCAATTTGCCAAAGGTTTAGAACAGCTGATGGATGAGGGGGTTGCACAGATGTTCATAAAGGCAGATTCACAACGCAAGATCATAGGAGTAGTTGGTGCATTGCAGTTTGATGTAATTCAGTACCGATTGGAACATGAGTATGGAGCATCCTGTACCTATGAACCTTTGCAGTTGCACAAGGCCTTATGGGTTCATTCCAAAGATCCAAAGAAATTAGAAGAATTCATGCAGCGAAGAAAAAAGGACCTGGCCAGAGACAAGGATGATCAATTGGTTATGCTGGCAGATTCAGCCTGGACGCTTAGATTGGTACAAGAAAATTTTCCGGACCTGCAATTTCATACGAGTAGTGAGTTTGAGTAAGAAATTAAATTCCGGTTCAGAATTAATTTTGTAATTCAGATTGCAAAATTTTAAAATGATGAACATGCATTTAAACTAAATTAATGGTTTGTGATAAAACTTAGTGCAGAGGAGGCGATTAGCCAGATTACATCCGGATCCAGGGTTGTCATTCATGGCAGTGCGGCCACGCCGTTGGTTTTAACCAAGGCCTTAGGTAACAGGGCTTCGGAGTTAAGAAAAGTTGAAATTGTCTCGCTGACGACCTTGGGAGAAATGCATCTTTTTTCAGATATATATCCGGATAGTTTTTATGTGAATTCGCTCTTTGTATCCGCCAATACCAGAGCTGCGGTAAATGATGAGCGGGGTGATTACATTCCCATTTTTATCAGCGAGATCAGTCAATTGTTTTCAAAGGAGCATATGCCGGTTGATTTTGCATTGGTGCATGTATCCCCTCCGGATGTACATGGATATTGTTCTTTGGGGGTGAGTGTGGACATTATCAAGTCAGCTGTAAATTCAGCAAAGACGGTGATCGCTCAGGTCAATCCGAATATGCCAAGGACACATGGGGATGGATTTATTCATATCAGCCATATTGATATTATGGTGGAAGTGGATACCGAATTACCGGAAGTGAGGTATGCAGCAGGAATAACAGAAGCAGATATAAAGATTGCCCGACATTGTGCATCCATCATTGATGATGGAGCAACACTTCAGATGGGAATTGGCGCCATACCGGATGCTGTGATGAATGAGTTACATCACCATAAGGATTTGGGAATTCACACCGAAATGTTTTCAGATGGCGTAATAGATTTGATTGAACAGGGCGTTATCACCAACAGGTATAAAAAGAAGCACAAGCAAAAAGTTGTCAGCAGCTTTGCCATCGGCACCAAAAGACTTTACCATTATATTGACAACAATCCAATGTTTGCTTTTCTGGAATCAGAGTATGTAAACAATGCCTATGTGATTGCCAAGAATCCAAAGGTGTGCGCCATCAACAGTGCCATTGAAATTGATTTAACGGGACAGGTTTGTGCTGATTCCATTGGCATTTACCAATATTCAGGTGTTGGAGGACAGATGGATTTTATCCGGGGAGCGGCCTTGTCTGAAAAAGGTAAGCCAATCATTGCATTATCAAGTATTACCACAAAAGGCGAAAGCAAAATTGTTCCTTACCTAAAACAAGGAGCAGGAGTTGTTACGACTCGCGCGCATGTGCATTATGTCATAACAGAATATGGCATTGTGAATCTCTTTGGAAAAAATCTGAAACAGCGAGCCTACGCCTTAACAGATATAGCTCATCCCATGCATCAGGAATTTTTGTTGAGAGAAACGTATCAAAGATTCGGACCCAGATAATGCAACTCAGTTCATTTTGGATTTTTCTTTCAGGGATAGGATTTTTCCTTTTTGGAATGAGCAATTTGGAAAGAATTTTGAAAAATATTCCGGGAAGATCTTTCAAACTATTTATTAAAAAAAATACCCGCAATGTATTCAAATCTATCGTAGGTACTGCCTTGCTCACCGGAATTCTTCAAAGCAGTTCCGTCATTTCACTGATCACTTTATCATTTGTCGAAGTAGGTATAATTCCATTCAGAAATGCTCTAGGCGTTATGCTTGGTGCAAATCTGGGAACAACCCTGGACAGCTGGATCATAGCGGTTATTGGCTTTAAATTAAATATCCTGAATTACGCATTGCCATTGATTTCTATTGCTGCCATTGCTGTTTTTGCATTTGAAAAAATGGAACGATGGAAGAATATTTTTTCCATTATATTATTTCTTGGATTTTTATTTCTTGGAGTTAATAATATGAAAGATGGAGCGATGGAACTATCAAGTTTCATCGATCTTTCAAGGTATTCCGATTTGGGAAACTTTGTTTTTGTGTTGGTCGGATTTGTTTTGACCGCCATTATTCAATCCAGTCTTGCAACAGTTACTATTAGTCTCACTGCATTATATTCCGGAATCATTGATTTTCCGCATGCGGTTGCCTTAGTTATAGGATCAGAAGCGGGAACCTCCGTAAAGACACTGCTTTGGAGTTTAAGCGGAACAGTTGAAAAGCGAAGAGTTGGATGGGCAAATTTTATTTTTAATGTATTTACGGTGATTTTTGCTATTATTTTTCTTCCATGGTTATTGTATTGGATCAAACAGGTTTTGAATATAACGGATAATTTATTGGGCCTGGTTTTTTTTCAGTCCATGATCAATGTCATAGCCATAGTTTTCTTTCTTCCCTTTGTTGGAATTTTTTCAAAATGGATTGAGAAAATCATTGTAAAAAAAAGTATTCACGAATTGTCTTATGCTCATCCGAATTTGCCATTGGTGCCAACTTTGGCGGTGGATGCGATGAAGGCGGAGGCCATGAATCTTGCGACGGAATCCATAGGTTTTTGTCATCAGGTTTTATGTTTTGATCCGGAAGGCAATTCGCTTTTGTTTGAACAATCCCTAATCGAAACAAATTATTCCAGACTTAAGAAGACAGAAGGAGATCTAAATAATTACTATATGAAAATCTCTTTAAAAGATCTGAAAAAAATAGAAGCTGATGAATTAAGCAGAACGCTTCATGCTATCCGGAGAGTGGTCTTTGCCTCAAAATCTGTAAAGGACATTATGCATAATCTAATTATGTTTGACAATTCTGCGGATGATTTTATCTATGATCAGCGAAAATTAATTCATCGAATGTGGTTGGATTTTGAATCAGGATTATCTAAAATAAAATTAATCAAGGATTTCAAGCAAATGAATGATGCCTTGGAATCATTGCTTCAGAACAGGA
>WBZT01002227.1_pt1 | contig 13617 bp, 6 predicted proteins | sample 5204241 | NCBI WGS metagenome assembly WBZT01 (sample SAMN12344358, study PRJNA552823) | activated sludge metagenome | biome: Activated sludge suspended growth; feature: Nitrification reactor; material: Wastewater; isolation source: activated sludge from nitrification reactor of wastewater treatment... | reverse complement strand
CCAACTTCGCCCACGGTGACCAGCACGTGTGGCTCACCACCATCGCGTCGCACCTGGGCAAGACCAAGGCGGTCGATGACACAAAACTTCCGGCGGCGGCGGAATATGATTATGTGCGGTTTTATGAAAGGCAATGAAGGCGCGGTTGGGAATCTTCGCGGCGGGCGTACTCTCAATCTTGATGTCGGGCTTTGCCCAGGCGGGTGATCTGACGCTTTGGTGCCGGCAGCCAGCAAAGCGCTGGCTCGAAGCTTTGCCCATTGGCAATGGCTGCCTGGGTGCGATGTTGTTTGGTGGCACGACGAATGAGCGCGTGCAGTTCAACGAACAGACCCTCTGGCTCGGCAGCGAAACGGAGATGGGCAGTTATCAACCTTTCGGCGACGTGTTTGTCTCCTGGGCGCACGGCCCGGCAACGGAGTATCGGCGCGAATTGGACTTGCCGGATGCCATTCATCGGGTGAGCTATCGCGCTGGCGCGGTGAGATTTCAGCGCGAAGCGTTTTCAAGTTTTCCGGATCAGGTGCTGGTGTATCGCTTCAGGTCGGACCAGCCGGGGGCATATTCCGGAACGATTCGCCTCACCGATATGCACGGCGCGAAGATCCGCGTGGAGGGGGACAAAATCATTTCGGCCGGCACCCTCACAAATGGCCTCGCCTACGAAGCACAGCTTTGCGTGCTGAACGACGGTGGAAATTCATCAGTGCGCGGCGATGCGATTGAAATCGCCAATGCCGACAGTGTGGCGCTACTCCTCACGGCGGGAACTTCCTTTGCCAACGACCCGATGAAAAACTGGCGCGGGGAAAACCCTCATGCGCTCGTGTCGCAGCGGCTCAACGCGGCGGCAAAAAAAGCTTTCGCGGAACTTCGCGCGGCACACGTTGCCGATTATCAAAAGTTTTTCAGTCGTGTGAGTTTGAATCTTGGCGCGGGGAGAATTGATCTGCCCACCGACGCGCGCCTGGCCGCCCGCGCGAAAACCAAAAGCGATCCCGGTTTGGAAGCGTTGTTGTTTCAGTACGGGCGTTACCTGCTGATCAGTAGTTCGCGGCCCGGCGGTTTGCCGGCGAATTTGCAGGGCCTCTGGAATGAGGACCTGAAGCCCGCGTGGTATTCCGGTTACACCGCCAACATCAACTTGCAGATGAATTACTGGCTGGCCGAGCCTACGGGATTGGCCGAATGCACCGAGCCCCTCTTCAAATACATCCACAACCTTGCGGTGGTTTACAAGCGAACGCAGGACGAACGCGTGAAGCCACCGAAGGGCCGTGGTTGGTCTGCTTACAGCACGACGAATCCGTTCGGGGGCAGTTCGCGGTGGGGTGTGCATCGCCCGCACAGCGCGTGGCTGGTGCAGCATTTGTGGGAACACTACGCCTTCACGGGGGATACGAATTTCCTTCGCACCGTCGCGTTTCCGGCCCTGCGCGAAGTGGTGGAGTTCTGGGAAGATCGGCTGGTGGCCGGGTCGGATGGCAAACTCATCACGCCGGACGGCTGGTCCCCCGAGCACGGGCCGGTGCGGAAGAATGGCAGGATTGTCATCGAAGAAGGCGACCGCACTCCGCTGCCCGGCACCTCCTACGATCAGCAGATTGTGTGGGATTTGTTCAATAACTTCGTGGAAGCAGCGACAATTTTGAATTCGGACCCGGCCTACGTCGCAAAAGTGAAATCAATGCGTGATCGCCTGCTCGGACCGAAGATCGGACGCTGGGGACAGCTTCAGGAATGGAGCGAAGACGTTGACGATCCAAACGACAAGCATCGGCACACGTCGCATCTGTTCGCGTTGCATCCGGGGCGGCAGATCAGTCCGCTGACCACGCCGGAACTGGCGCAGGCAGCGCGCGTTTCGCTGGCCGCGCGCGGCGACCTGTCCACCGGCTGGAGCAAGGCGTGGCGGATGTGCTTCTGGGCGCGGCTTGGCGATGGCGGTCGCGCGTATGACTTGATCAATAGTTTTGTGAAACCAATCGACGAATCGCGGCAGCGGGGCAAGGGCGGTTACGACGGCGGTTTTTATCCGAACCTTTTCGACGGCCACCCGCCGTTCCAGATTGACGGCAACTTCGGTTACACGGCGGGCGTGTGCGAGATGCTACTCCAGAGCCATCTAACGCAGGATGGTAAACCTTTGCTGCTGTTGTTGCCCGCGTTGCCATCGGCCTGGTCCAATGGTGAGGTGAAGGGGCTGCGGGCGCGCGGTGGGTTCGTGGTCGACATGGCTTGGAGCGGCGGCAAGTTGCGTTCGGCAAGAATCCAATCGCGGATCGGCACGCCCGGTCGTGTGCGTTGGGGCGATGACGTGCGCGAACTGAATGTTGCTGCGGGGAAGGCCTTCAATTGGCGATGATGCGGAATCTGCACATGAAGTCCGTTGTGATCTCGCCGTTGCTCGGCCCGCCCGATGGCGGGTTCAATCGATGGCTTGCAGACCAACAAACATGAAAATCATTACCGAAATCAAGCTGGTCGCGCTGGCATTGGTATTTGCAGCCGGCCACTCCCTCGCGGAGGAAACTAATGTCACTGCGGGTGCATGGCCCAAAGCCGACCCCGCCGCCCTGGCGCGCTGGCAGTCGCTTCGTTTTGGGATGTTCATCCATTGGGGGCCGGTGAGCCTTACGGGTAAAGAAATCGGCTGGTCGCGCGGCAACCCCACGCCGGTTGAGGTTTATGACAATCTTTACCGGGAGTTCAATCCAACGCGGTTCAATGCCAGCGAGTGGGTCGCCATTGCCAAGGCAGCCGGCATGAAATACATCGTGCTGACCACGAAGCATCATGACGGTTTTTGTCTCTGGGACACACGGTTCACGGACTACAACATCATGAAATCGCCGTTCCGGCGTGACGTGGTGAAGGAGCTTTCCGCGGCCTGCCGTGAACAAGGCATCGCGTTCGGCACCTACTACTCCACTTGCGATTGGTATAACCCCAACTGGCCGACGACCAGCCCGGGCGGCACCGTGAAACGCGAGACTTCAGACATGGACGCCTATGAAAAGTATTTGCGAGGCCAGATCTCCGAACTCATCACGAATTATGGCCCGCTGCTCACCATCTGGAATGACGTGCCAAATTTCAAGGGTGCGAACTTTGGGAAGCGTGGCGCGGACACCATCCGGATGGTTCGCGCTTTGCAGCCGGACATCCTGATCAATAACCGCACCGGCGATGGTGGCGATTACGAAACGCCCGAGCAGCAGATTGGTAAATTCAACCTGGACCGTCCGTGGGAGTCCTGCATGACAGTTTCCAGGCACAACGCCTGGGCCTGGGGTGGCCCCAACGACGGGGTGAAATCCCTGGCAGCGTGCCTCGAGATGCTGGTGCGTGGCCCAGGCGGTGATGGGAACGTTTTGCTCAACGTCGGCCCGCGGCCTGATGGGATCATAGATCCGGAGCAGGCCAATCTACTCAAAGAAGTCGGCACCTGGCTCGCAAAGCACGGCGAGGCGATTTACGGCACACGCGGGGGCCCGTGGAGGCCGACGAAAGAGATCGCCAGCACGCGCACGGGAAAGACGATTTACGTCCACGTTCTGAAATGGGCGGAAGCCGGCGTGATTCATCTGCCGGGCATCCCGGCAAAAATCCTGAATGCGAGACTCGTTGGCGGCGGCGGAGTAAAATGCTCCCAGCAAGAGTTGGGCGTTGAAATCTCCGTCGCACCGGAATTCCGGGATGCCAATGCGACGGTTGTCGCGCTCGCCCTGGATTCCGACGCGATGAAAATTCCGCCTCTGGACGCGTTTTCCCCGGCTGCTTCCAGCAAATCACCTTGATCCGTAATGGTCGCCCAGCCAATCAACTCCCGATTGAAACTGCCCGGCCTCCGCTGGTGGATTGCGTTCGCGCTCTTTCTGGCGGCGGTGCTCAATTACATTGACCGCAATGTGCTCGGCCTGCTCGCGCCGACGATCCAAAAGGATCTGAACATCAGCGACGCGCAATACGCCGATGTCATCAACTTTTTTCTCATCGCCTATACCATCGCCTATCTCCTTTCGGGCTGGGTTGTGGACAAGCTGGGTGTGCGGGTGAGCCTTGCGTTGTTCGTCGGGTGGTGGTCCATCTCGAACGCACTTACGGGGCTGGCACAATCGGTGAAGTCGCTGTCCCTCTTTCGGTTCATGCTGGGGCTAGGCGAAGCAGGTGGCTTCACGGCGTCGCCGAAAGCCGTGGGGGAATGGTTTCCGCCGGCTGAGCGCGGCATTGCGGTCGGCATCTACAGCGTCGGCGGTGCCGTAGGCGCGACGATTGCGCCGTTGCTTGTGGCGCTGGTTGCGGTGAACTTCGGCTGGCGTTGGGTTTTTGCGCTCTCGCCGGTATTGGCTGGACTCTGGCTGGTTTTATGGGTCTGGCTGTATCGCCGCCCCCAGGAACACCCGCGTATCACCGATCAGGAGCGGGCCTACCTCGCGGCCAATCTCCCCGCGCCGGTGAGCGAGGCGGCTGGGACGGAATCGGAACTGGCGCGGTGGAAGCAAATTTTGCGCGAGCCATTCGTTTGGCGATTGATGCTCGCGCGGATGCTGACGGACCCGGTTTGGTATTTCTACCAGTTCTGGATGCCAAAATATTTGCACACGGCGCGCGCGGTGGATCAAAAAGGACTTTCGATCATGTGGCTGATCTTTCTCGCGGCGGACATTGGTTTTCTATTGAGCGGATTCCTTTCGGGCCGGCTCATCAAGCGCGGAAGCACGCCGCCGTCCTCGCGGTTAAGAATTATGGCCATCAGCGCGTGCCTGGTGCCGTTTTCCTTCGCCGTGCCTTTTGCGCCGACGGTTGCCACCGTTATCGCAATTGCCATGCTGGCGGCCTATGCGCACACGGCCTGGCTGGCCAGCCTCACGTCGCTGGTGGTGGACATTACGCCGAAGCGGATTCTCGGCACGGCGTTTGGCGTGATTGCCTGCGGCAGCGCGGCGGGCGGAATTTTCATGAACAAACTCGTCGCGTGGTTCGTGGCCAACCGGTCTTACAACGACTGCTTTTACGTGATGGCGCTGGTGCATCCGCTGGCGCTGCTGCTGATTTGGGGGCTGCGCAAGCGGCCGGCGGCCGCCTGATGATTCCATGAAACAATTGACTGAAGATTACGACCTCGTCGTTTGCGGAGGCGGACTGGCAGGTTTCTGCGCCGCGGTGGCCGCCGCGCGCCATGGCGCAAGAACTTGTCTTGTCCACAACCGCCCGGTGCTCGGCGGCAACAGTTCCTCCGAAGTCGGCGTTACGCCGCATGGCGCGGCGGCATTTCACGCTTATGCGCGCGAGACCGGCATCATCAGCGAAGCGCTCATCGAGGAACGCGCCCGCAATCACGCCGAGATTCACGAGAACGGCTGGACCAACAGCGTCTGGGATATGGTGCTTTATGACCTGGCGCAGACCACGCCGAACCTCACTTTGCGTCTGAACACCGATATCCGTGCCGTCGAGATGCGTGACCAGAGAAATATTTCTGCCGTGCGCGCGGTGGTTCAAAACGCAGAAACGGAACTGCTGCTGGAGGCCAAGGTTTTCATTGATTGCACCGGTGACGGTATGGTAGCCGATGCCGCGGGTTGCCAATGGCGAATGGGTTCCGAGGGCCGCGCTGAATTCAACGAGCCGCACGCGCCGTTGCAGGCGAGTGAGGATACGATGGGCAATTCCATTCATTTTCTCTGTTACGACACGGGTGCGCCCGCTCCGTTCAAAGCGCCCGCCTGGGCGGTGAAGTATGAGGACGCGAGCTTTTTCTACAAACAAGGCCGGTTGCCCAAGGAGAAGCGCGGTGGTTTTTGGTGGATCGAGATCGGCGTGCCTTTTCACACGATTTATGACAATGAAAAAATCCGGCACGAGCTTACCCGCCACGCGCTTGGCGTTTGGGACTGGATGAAGAACAAGGATCCCAAGACCATGGAGCTCGTCCGTAATTACGCGCTCGATTGGATGGGGCAAGTGCCTGGCAAACGCGAGAGCCGCCGAATCTTGGGCCGTTATTTCATGACGGAACATGATGTGTTGAACAAAAGCGTGTTCCCGGATGAGATCGCGTTCGGTGGCTGGTTTGTGGATTTGCACACGCCGGGCGGTTTGTTGGCGAAAACCTCGGAGCCTTCCGCAGCAGCGGGTGGCCACGAGGACGAGTATGACACGTTCAGCAGTTATTCTGCGCTATCCTACTGCGGGCCGTACGGCGTGCCGTTGCGGATTCTGCTGGCGAAAGACTGCGACAATTTGATGATGGCCGGCCGCAACGTGAGTGTCACGCACGCGGCACTCGGAACCGTACGCGTGATGGGGACCACGGCCCTCCTGGGCGAGGCGGCTGGCGTTGCAGCCGCAATCGGCGTGGAACGCGGTCACAGCTTCGATCAACTGGTCACTCAGGACATTGGCGAGATTCAGCAATGCCTTCTGGCGAACGGCTGCTTCCTGCCAAATCATCGCGGCGAAGATAGATTGGATCTGGCGCGGACGGCCAAGGCTTCAGCCAGCAGCGAACTTTCCGTGGACGGCGTCGGCCCGGAGACGCCGGGTTGTCATGAAGGCCTCAAAATCTGGAAAGACCAGCCGCAGTACGGTATCGAAGAATTGGAGACGCGGCGCGGCCAGCTCATCGCCACGAGTGGCGGAAAGATTGAATCCATTGAATTGTGCGTGACGAACGATTCCGCTGCAGCGGAGATTCTGGATCTAAGACTCTACCCCGCTGAACACATTTGGGATTATCGTGCAGAACCAGGGGCCATGCTTGCCATCGGAAAACTATCTGTGCCGCCTGGCAAAGGCCTCTGGCTGAAGTGGAACATAAACCTGCAATTGCCAGCGAGCATCGCGCCCGGGAGTTTTCTGCGTCTGGATGCGTTGCCGAACCAAAACCTTCACTGGCATGCGGCGAAGAAGATCATCTCCGGCCACATGGCGATGTATGCCATCTCGCCGGACCGGATGCGGCGCTTTGGCAATGGCCACACGCTGGCCTACAGAGTCTCCCCGGCGCAAAAATCATTTTCCCCGCAGCAGGTGTTGTCGGGAGTTACGCGCCCACACCGCGCCACCAACGTTTGGATTTCAGATGCGACCCAGCCGTTACCGCAGTGGCTGGAACTGGCCTGGTCCGAGCCGCAGACGCTGCGCCAAGTGCAGTTGGTGTTTCCCGGGCATCTCGTGCGCGAGTATCACGCCTACGGACCGTTCTACCGCGACCCGCAATGCCCGCGCGATTACGCCATCGATGCCTGGGTAAACGGAAACTGGGCGCGCGTATTGGAGGTAACGGACAATTATCAACGCCTGCGCCGCCACGCGCTGTCTGCGCCGGTCACGACGGATCGACTCCGCATCATCGTCACCGCCACCAACGGCGATCCTTCCGCGGCGATCTACGAAATTCGATGTTATGCCTGAACGAAGTCAGATTATGAAAATGCGATTGGTTCTCATCACGTTCGCGACGCTACTGTTGGCCGGGTCTGATCTGTGCGCAGAATATCCCGTCAACCGTCCCGCACGTATGACTCCCGCCGCGGCGGAGGGCGCTTACACCGTCCACCCGAACCAGCCGAAACAAGTCATTTGGGGCTTCGGATTCGAGATTCAATCGGACTCGATCGGCTCCGGCAACATTGGCTTGCCCGAAGCCACGACGAGTGTGCCGCATGACCTGGTGCCGACGGAGCGGGCACGGTTTTACAACGAAATGTTGAAGGGCTTCCGCTATTGCCGGCTCGCGGGTGGGTTGTATTGGCGCGGCCTGGATCCGGAACAGAAGTTCATGCAAGGGCGCTGGCCGGAGCAAATGTCGGAGTTGCGCGAGATGGTTGAGGCCGCGGGAATTGAAGGTCTGTCGCTGGAGTATTGGTCACCCGCACCTTTCTGGAAGGCCAATGGCGCTTACGTTGGGACGAACAAGTTGACCAACCTGTTGCGTTGTTTTGGCCCGGACTTCGCCAATGACCCGGTTTATCACGGCGACACGAACCGGTTCTTCAAGGACTTTGCCGCTGCACTCGTCCGGGATATCCAGTATTTGCGGGAGCGGAAGCTTCCCGTGAAGTTCTGGGGTTTGCAGAATGAGCCCCGCGCCTGGAGTGTCGGCGCGGACTACTCGCGCTGCGTTTACACCCCTGCACAATACGACCGCGCGTTCAGCGCGGTGGCGCCCGCGATTCGTCAGTTTGACCCGAAGATCGAGATTATCGCCGACAGTTGGGAACTGGACTGCATCGCCGCGGTATTACGTGATCCGGCGCGACGGTCGTTGGTGGATGCGCTGGTGATTCATCATATCGGGTCGGACGCGAATCAGGTGTTGACCCAAGTCCCGGCGCTGCGCGCCAAGTATGGGAACGACAAGCCGATGTTCCAGAACGAGTATGAGTACCTCGGCGGGCCAACGTCGCCCGCGCGTTGCCTGAACACGGTGCAACACATCATGAATTGGTTGCAGGTTGGGGAAGCGCCGACGTGGTTTTGGATTCACGCCCTCAAGCCCATTAAGAACAAGGAAGCCAGCGGTTACTCGCTCGGCTTCTGGCGTCCGGCGGCGGATACGAACGCTGCGGACAATCCTGATTTTCCAGGGCTCAAAGCTGGTCACTGGCAGTGGAACAAATACAACTGGCACGCGGTCGGCAGTTTCGTCCGGCACATGCCATGGGACTGTCGTGCGGTGGCAGTCACCGAAAAGTACTGTGACAACGACCTGCGCATCTTCGCTTTCAAGCGGCCCAATGGAAAATTGACCATCGTGCTCTCGAATCGGAGTTTCAGCGCGCATGTTTTCAAGGTGGAAACGGGCTTGAACGAGGTCGTTTTCAAAGGTTGGCGCTACACGCCCGACGATGCGGGCGATAAACTCATGGGCGTTGCGGTCGGCACGCATCGCGGCGGGACGATTGAACCAAAAGTGAACGACATGACTTGGGAATTTTGGGAGGAGCAATGAGAGGCGTGTGATGGCGTGATAAGAAATAGTGAGCTTCCCCCGCGACGGTGGACGGGGGGCGGAAGCGGTTTACGGTGGTTAGTTACGGTCGCACGTCCCAAGCTGCATGAACTCCATCATCACCCGTCGCGGCCGGTTGCCACAAACGACTGACCTCTTCGCCACCGACACATCCTTCGCTCTCTCTACCAACTTGGGCGGCGTCCCCGCTTCTCTCGCCGTTGATCGTCTTCCGGGAAGGCAATGTTGCCGGGCGCACCTTGACCCTCTGCCAGTGACACCACACACTCGGCCTTGATGAATGCAATCACCTGCCGGCTGGTGGCGGTTTCGCTTCTGGCGTTTGCGCTTACCATCCGGGCCAACAACAACAATCCCAACACGGACTGGTTTCAAGTGGCGGGTTACGGCGTGTTCATGCACTTTCTTCCCGGGGACACTCACCAACTCGCCCAAGTGCAGGATTTTGATGTCGAGGCGCTGGCTCGGCAGTTGGAGACTGCGGGCGCGAAATACTTTGTGATCACCCTGGGCCAGAACTCTGGTTACTTCATTTCACCCAACGCGACCTACGATCGCCACGCCGGCTATAGGGCTGGCGAGCGATGTGCCGCGCGTGATTTGCCACTGGACCTCCAGCGAAGGCTTCAAGCCCGGGGCATCCGTTTGATGTTCTACCTGCCGTGTCAGGTGCCCAATCAGGATGCCCAAGCTCAGAAAGCCTTCGGCTTGCCCGAGGGAGCACGGGACCAGCCCGTTGATCTGGTGTTCGCCCGCCAATGGGCCGCGGTGATCCAGGAATGGTCTGATCGCTATGCCGATAAAGTGGCCGGCTGGTGGTTCGATGGCGGTTACGATCATATCCACTTCAACGGCGAGATTGCCAAACTCTATTCGGCGGCGGTCAAGCACGGTAACCCGAAGGCCATTGTCACTTTCAATCCCGGCGTCAAGGTCGTCCGCCATACGGAAGCCGAGGATTACACGGCCGGCGAACTGAACGAGCCCTTTGCCTTCGTACCCGCCGCCCGTTGGCTGGACGGATCGCAATGGCACGCACTGACCTACCTCGGCGCGAATTGGGCGCAACGGAATACCCGTTATCCGCCGGATAAGTGGGCGGATTGGGTGCGGGCGGTTGTGACGAAAGGTGGCGTAGTCACCTTGGACCTGGGGCCGAACTGGGATGCGAAACAAGGTCCGATCGGGTCCTTGAGCGAGGCCCAGATGACCCAGCTTAAGGCGATCAGGACAGCCGTGCGCCGGGATTGAGTCCGCGGCAGGAACGACGTCCTACGCACATTGGCTGAAACGCTTTGAACACCCACCGTGCATGGACTGCCTGCGTGGGCTGGATTCATCTGCGTCCACGGACGACACCAGTACCGCTTTTGAGCGCGAGTGCATCCTCAATCAGCTTGGCCACTCCAGGGTTGACGCCCGGTTCAGCTCGTTAACGCTCCAGGTCTTCGACTGACCGACGCGACAGATCTTATGCCCCTGACGGTTGACTTCGGCTTCACCAGTGCGATCACGCACCTCTTCCGCCTTGAGCCGAACGTATTGGACTTGGCGGCACGAACACCTGGCAGACGCTCACCAACATCACGCTGGCCACCAGCCCCTCGATCTGCTTCGATCAGGATTCACCCAATCAACCAAAGCGTCTCTATCGCGCTTTGCCCCTGCCTCAGCCACGCTCGCGAGTCACCTGGGTGGCTCTCCGGATCAGAGACTTGCGGCCCAAAAGGCCGCAAGCCCTCATTGCTGACCGCTGCGGGGACGCTGGCTCCGCCTCCAGTATCCCGTCTCCATGCCTGAAACCGGCTGACATTTTCCCAACCTTTCCGCACAACCTAAGCTTCCGGATAGGCTCTTGAAGAAGCGCCGGCCCGCCGTGCGAAACTCCGGCGAAATTCCAGACCGCCGTTTTAGCAGGGGAGATTGACTTGCTATCCGCCGCCTGTCCCGCGCCCACAGACGCCTGCACGATCGCCGCGCCCGCGCCCAAACGCGAAATGGTGGACCAAACCGGGCTTGTTAGCGCTGGCCGGTTGTGCTGGATCGGCATTCGTTTGAGCCGCCGCCGCTAGGAGCGTTGAGGAACCGGCGTCAGAATCACTTATTGCGGCCTGTGTATGGCTTGTTCCACCTCGCTGCCAGCATCAAGCCAGCACAACCTCAAACGCGCACACCGGAGTCTAAACCACATCCGAAGGAGCGGGCGAGCAGGGCAACACTTGCGCCTTGTTGCGAGTTCCGGCAGGTGACAAGTCGCCGCGCACAAAACACATGCGGTAGCAGTGCGCGCCCGGGTGAAACCGCCGAAGGGGGGTGGAATTCGGCTAAAAAAATCGCCCGATTGAATGGATGGGGGTGAGGCCCTGAACGCATCCGCACCGATGGGGGCAATCTGGCGGTGATTGCGGGCACGCGCGGCGCGCAGTCTTGCAGACGCCTGCATGGCCGTGATTCCAGTGGAAGATCGGAAGGTGGTGATCCGGGCGCGGGGCGCGGGGCACTGGCTCGGGGCTGTTTAAGTTGATCTCGCGACTTAAACCACGACTTAAACAGCAGATTACTGCCAATTCATTGGGCTTTTAGCCCTATTAGTACTATTTGTTTCAGTTGTTTCAGTTGTTTAAGTAGAAAATACATATACCTCGTGCGAGCCGCCGCTCCTCCCCCGCTCCCCCGCTCCCCCGGTTGCGTGTTGCTAACGGAGGAGCGGGGAAGGAGCGGAGGAGGGTGATTACGTATATGGGTATATTTACTTCAAATCACTTAAACCACTGAAACCGGCTTGCAACAGGCTGAGACCAAACGAGTTGCTTTGTTTAAGCCGAAATCCAAGCAGCTTAAACAGCTTAAACAGTCGCGGGCAGTTTGCTGGCGATAATCAATCCTCGCTACTTGACGGGAAGCAATCAAACGAGAAATCGGAGAGTTCTTCAGCGGAATTGAGTTGGGGAGGCATGATGTGAGGTTTGAATTCTAGGATTTCGCGCGAAAGTTTTTTCGGGGCGGGTAGGGCGCGGCTAACTTCGCGACGTTGGGCGACGGGGATCAGTTGGACTCGTTCTTCTATTACAAGCTCCTCGAAGAAAGTCGATGAGAATTCGTGCGGCTGGGTTGCGCAGGCGTCCTATTCGGGAACGTGCAAGCAGGTGGATTTCAGCGCCGCAACAAACAAACGACCGGTCCCTTATCCTGGATACGGCACGCGGCAGCACCAACGCTCTTCAATCCACTCTCGCCCTTCCGGCGGACTCGGAGGCGCGGCGTGCGCTCGTGAAAAGACCGAAGCTCAATTCCCGCAACACGTGCCCGACCCTTGCCCCGCGCAACACCCAGGAAAATCAACCCAGGCTTTTGCCCGCTTTGGTAAATATGAGGTTGGGGGTGGATCCTCGCTTCCATGGGTCTACCTTCGAGTTTCCTGCCCACGTCAAGAATTGGTCCGTGGGCTTGCGCTGACGATACTCACTGCGCCCGCGCGAATGGAGCCAAGTCGCCAAGGCGCCCGTCGATTGGCAAAAGAACCCGCTTCATCCGGCCTCCGTCACCCGCAAGATTCTCGGCCGTCCCTCCGCCGAGGGTGATACATGTCGGCGCAAATATTTTCACCTTCCCGCGATTTATTCCTTGACCCCTAGGCGCACGTCTGCGTGAAGGGCCTTATCGAAACATGAGTAATTTCAATTCAGCATCCAAAGCAGCGAATCGAAAAACGGAGACCAATTGCTTTTATGCGCGAAGAAGAGAATTTGTCCCTGCCAACGCCGAAGCTCGGTCGCGAACCAGAAGAGCCTGGCCGCGCACAAACCGACGGCTTGCCTCCGAATAGGATGCCGGGCGACCACGCCCGCCGGAAGGCCCGACCGCAAGCCGGAAAAACTTTACATGTGCCTGAACCACCAACTCCGGGTGCGGCCGGCTCCTCAGCGCCCAACTTCCCAGAGGAATCTCGTGTGGTGGAGGCCGGTGGGCCGGCAGTTCCCGCGGTATCGCCCGAGGCAATTCGCGAGGTCAATCCGGCAACAACTCGAAGCCCCGCCCCACCAACCATCGCCGGATCCCTTTCCGCAAAAGATGAAGAACTGCTACCGCAATGCGTGTCGGTAATCATGAAAGAGCGGAGCGCCAGCCTGATCTTGTTGCAGAGTCGCCTTAAGATTGGCTATGGCCGTGCGAAACGGATGATGGCGTTATTGGAGCGGCGCGGAATCGTGGGGCCGGCCATAGGGAAGGAGCCGCGCGAGGTATTGATTTCCTTGACTCCAGTTGACAAGGCACGGATGTCGGCAACAGACCCAGGTGAGCTTGCGCTGGCGGCGCCGAGTTCGATCTCCGCCCCGGTGCCATCGGCGGAGAAAATCTTGCCGGTGAATTTCCGCGGCGGAAGTGGCACCCCCAAAGATCCGCCCCCGCCGGACGACCCAGATAAACCGCAACCCGGCCCGCGCGGGGCGCTGCGCTGGTTTTACAGACATCTGCACTGGTCGCTGGAAGATGAAGCGGAAATGCTGGCCCGGCGCTATCTCACGGCGCAGACGTGCCGCTGGCTGGGTTACCGAAGTAATCCGCGTTCCAATCTGGATGTGCTGGAGGCGATGCGGGAGCACTATCCCATGCCGGTGCTGGTGGAGTCGGGGTTG
>WBZT01002226.1_pt1 | contig 13629 bp, 11 predicted proteins | sample 5204241 | NCBI WGS metagenome assembly WBZT01 (sample SAMN12344358, study PRJNA552823) | activated sludge metagenome | biome: Activated sludge suspended growth; feature: Nitrification reactor; material: Wastewater; isolation source: activated sludge from nitrification reactor of wastewater... | reverse complement strand
TGTCAAGCTACTCCTTGTTTTCCATCAACAGCCCCCAGGGCATCTTGCGGTTTTGAACAGTCCGCGCCTGCAATTGCTCCACTTGTCCGACGGATCCAACCCCGCGAACAAGAGGCTCGCGGGTACGGGTCTGTTTTCAAGCCGCTTTTTCCAACCCGAACGCCTCGTGCAAGGCACGCACGCCCAGCTCCAGATATTTTTCGTCGATCACCACCGAAATCTTGATCTCGGAGGTCGAGATCATGCGGATGTTGATGCCTTCCTTCGCCAGCGCCTCGAACATCTTGCTGGCCACGCCGGCATGGGAGCGCATGCCGATGCCGACCAGAGAAAGCTTGGCAATCTTGCCGTCACCGGAGACCTCGCGAGCACCGAGGCGGATAGCCTGCTCATTCAGAATCTCCAGTGTCCGCTCGTAGTCGTTGCGATGTACCGTAAAGGTGAAATCGGTGGTACCGTCGCGACCGATGTTCTGGATGATCATATCAACTTCGATATTGGCAGCGGACACCGACCCCAGAATGCTAAAAGCGATGCCCGGCCGGTCGGGGACACCCTGCACGGTGAGCTTGGCCTCGTCACGGTTAAAGGCGATACCTGAAATCAGCACGTTCTCCATCTGCTTCGCCTCGTTGGCTTCCTCAAAGGTAATCAAGGTGCCCGGACCTTCCTGAAAGGAGGAGAGCACTCGTAATGGGACATTGTGTTTGCCGGCGAATTCCACCGAGCGGATTTGCAGCACCTTGGAACCCAGGCTGGCCATCTCCAACATTTCTTCGAAGGTGATGCGATCCAGCCGTCGCGCTTCGGGAACCACCCGGGGATCGGTGGTGTAAACGCCGTCCACATCGGTATAAATCTGGCACTCATCGGCTTTCAGCGCGGCGGCCAGCGCAACACCGGTGGTATCGGATCCGCCCCTGCCTAGGGTGGTGATGTTGCCGTCCTCGTCCACGCCTTGAAAGCCCGCCACCACCACCACCCGACCAGCGTCGAGATCGGCGCGGATGGAGTCGGCCTTGATGTCCTGAATGCGCGCCTTGTTATGAGCGTTGTCGGTGAGAATGCGGGCCTGACCACCGGTGTAGGAGCGCGCCGGGCAACCGCGTTTTTCCAGGGCGATGCAGAGCAGGGCAATCGTGACTTGCTCGCCGGTGGCCAACAGCACATCCAGCTCGCGCGGGCTGGGACGAGAAGTGATGTTCTTGGCCAAACCGATCAGCCGGTCCGTTTCGCCGCTCATGGCGGACACGACGACCACGACTTGATGGCCACGCCCACGCCAGTCGATGACCTTGTTCGCGACGTTTTCGATCCGTTCGGTGTTACCCACCGAGGTACCGCCGTATTTCTGTACGATAAGCCCCATGTGTCCTCAGTCCTTTCAGAAGCGAATCTGACCCACGGCGGTACGGCTGCCGGGGTCGCCGTAAGGTCGCCGATTATAACGAAAGGCTGGCCATCTCCAAATAATTCCCGTGTCGCAACGCATCAACAGCCCATCATATACATGGGCAAAAATTGCAACTTTTATGGGGCAATAAATAGAAATTAGGAGGCTGGTTATACTTGCTGGCTCCGAAGGATGGATTTCAAGCGAGTTGGCCGCGAATCCAGTCGGGCACGGATTGCAGGGCAACATCCAGTTTCGATGGGTCGGTGCCACCCGCCTGAGCCAGATCGGGACGGCCGCCACCCTTGCCGCCCACTTGCTGGGCGACCATGTTGACCAGATCGCCGGCTTTGAGGCGGCGGGTTTCCGCCGAGGTAACACCAGCCACCAATCGCACCTTGCCATCCTCGACCGTGGCCAACACCACCGCCGCCGCCTTGAGCTGGTCCTTGTAACGATCCACCGCCTCGCGCAGGGTCTTGGCGTCCACACCATCCAGCCGGGCGGCCAGCACCTTGACACCATCCACCTGTACCGTCTGGCCGAGCAAATCGGCGCCCTGTCCACTGGCCAGCCGGGCTTTGGCTTGCTCGACCTCCTTTTCCAGTTGCCGGATACGCTCGACTAGTTGCCGGACCTTGTCGGGAAAGTTGTCGCGGTCGCCCTTGACTAATTGCGCTACTTGCCGGGCGCGATCCTGAAGGGTGGAGACGAGATCCAGCGCCCGCTCGCCGGTAACGGCTTCGATACGCCGTACCCCAGCGGCCACGCCGCTTTCGGCGATGATCTTGAACAAACCGATGTCGCCGACCCGGCGGACATGGGTACCGCCGCACAGTTCGGTGGAAAAATCGCCCATCCGCAGTACCCGCACCCGGTCGCCGTACTTTTCGCCGAACAGTGCCATCGCACCGGCGGCGATGGCCTCTTCCGGCGCCATGATGGTGGTCTCCACCGCCACGTTGCCACGAATCTGCGCATTGACCAGCCGCTCAATGGTTTCCAACTGCTCTGGGGTCACCGGCTCGGGATGGGAGAAGTCGAAGCGCAGTCGTTGCGGGTCCACCAGTGAGCCTTTCTGGGCCACATGCGGACCCAGCACCCGGCGCAGCGCCGCGTGCAGCAAGTGGGTAGCGGAATGATGAAGCGCGGTCGCTTGACGCTGGACGACATCCACTTGCGCCATTACGGTGGCACCGACTCGCAATTGACCCTGTTGCAGCGTGCCGATATGGATGAAAACCCCTCCGTCCTGCTTGCGCGTGTCGTGGACCGCGAACTCCAAGCCATCGGCCCGCAACCAACCGCTATCGCCGACCTGGCCGCCGGATTCGGCGTAGAACGGGGTGCGGTCCAGCACCACCACGCCTTCGTCGCCGGCGTTTAACGGGTCGATGGCCTTGCCATCGCGGAACAACGCCAGCACGGTCGCTTCTTCCTCCAACCGATCGTAGCCATGAAACGCGGTGCCGACAGTGCCTACTATCTGCATTTTTACATCGCCCGTGACCATGTGAATTGTGCTAAACCGGCTGGCGGCGCGCGCCCGTTCTCGCTGCGCCGCCATTTCCCGCTCGAAACCCGCCATGTCCAACAGCAGGCCACGCTCACGGGCGATGTCGGCGGTCAGATCTACCGGAAAACCGTAAGTATCATAGAGTTTAAACACTATTTCGCCAGGAATGACCGCACCCGGAGGCAGATCGGTGATGACCTCTTCCAGCAGCTTCATCCCGTGCGACAGGGTTTCGGCAAAGCGCTCTTCTTCCTGTTGGATGGCGCGGGTGACTTGCGCCTCGGCGTGCGCCAGTTCCGGGTAGGCCGCACCCATTTCCACAATTAGCGGTTTGACCAAGTGGTGAAAAAACGTGCCTTCGGCCCCCAGCTTGTAGCCGTGGCGGATAGCGCGACGCATGATCCGGCGCAGCACGTAGCCGCGTCCCTCGTTGGAGGGCAACACGCCATCGGCGATCAGGAAAGCGGTGGCACGAATGTGGTCGGCGATCACTCGCAGCGAATTGGACTGTAAATCCGTCGCACCGGTCGCGGCGGCGGCGGCCTGGATCAGGTGTTGAAACAGGTCGATTTCGTAGTTGCTGTGCACGCCCTGCATCACCGCCGCCAGCCGTTCCAGCCCCATGCCGGTGTCGACCGACGGTTTCGGTAGCGGCGTCAGCACGCCGCTGGCATCGCGGTCGTACTGCATGAACACCAGGTTCCAGATTTCGATGTAGCGGTCACCGTCCTCGTCGGGCGAGCCGGGCGGACCACCAGGGATGCCGGGGCCGTGGTCGTAGAAAATTTCCGAACACGGCCCGCAAGGACCGGTATCGCCCATCGCCCAAAAATTGTCGCTCTCGTAGCGTTTGCCACCGGCCTTATCGCCGATCCGGGTGATGCGGTCCCTGGGGACCTGAATCTCGTCGGCCCAGACTTGATAAGCCTCGTCGTCGGTCTGGTAGACGGTTACCCACAGTTTATCCGGCGGCAGCTTCAGCACATCGACCAAAAACTCCCAGGCGAAATGAATGGCCTCTTTCTTGAAATAGTCGCCGAAGCTGAAATTACCCAGCATCTCGAAAAACGTGTGATGACGAGCGGTATAACCGACATTTTCGAGATCGTTGTGCTTGCCACCGGCTCGCACGCAGCGCTGAGCGGTGACCGCCCGATGGTAGGGGCGCTGGTCGCGACCAGTGAACACGTCCTTGAACTGCACCATGCCGGCGTTGGTGAATAACAGCGTGGTGTCGTTGAGTGGGACCAACGAGCTGCTGGCGACGATTTCGTGGCCGTGATCGTGGAAATAATCGAGGAAGAGTGTGCGAAGTTCGGCGCTGCTGGTCATGGTCGGGCTTCAAAAATCCAGGGTTCGGGAATGGGGTTCAGAGAGCAAGACTCAGAGGTATTTCCTGTCCCCCGAGCCTTGCAAACAATGCTTGATCTGCTCCAGGGTAAAGCCGTGCTGGCGAAGCACCCGCGTTTGTCGCATTCGTTCCGCCGTATCGGTGGGCACGAGGGACTTGAAGCGCTTGCGGTGCAGTTCCCGCAACTTGGGCAGCCAGTCGTTCTCCAGCCCCGCCAGCACCGTATCGACCAGATCTTGCGCCACGCCACGCTCGCGCAGTTCGCGGCCGATCCGCAACGGTCCGTAGCCCTTGTCGGCCCGGCCGCAGGCGTAGAGCTCGGCGAAACGGGCCTCGTCAAGCAAGTGCTCTTCCGCCAACTGGTCCAGCGTCGATTCGATGCGGTCGGCCGGAAAGCCACGCTGGATCAGTTTTTGGCGCAGTTCCAGCCGGGAATGCTCACGGCGGGCCAGCAGCTCCAACGCCTTGGCGCGCACCGCCGCCGGGTCGTCGGTGCCAATCCGCTCAGAGATCCGTGTCCAGCTCATCGGGCGCGGCGCCAGGGGCCTCATCATCCTCGACTTGTTCGGCCGTGACCGGCACCGCATCGGGACGAACCAGGAAATGATCGCGGATCATGTTTTCCAATTCGCGGGCCAGTTCCGGGTTTTCCTTGAGATAGTTACGGGCATTGTCCTTGCCCTGGCCGATGCGGGTGCCACCGCGACTGTACCAGGCGCCGGATTTTTCGATCAGCGCCGCCCTGACGCCCAAATCGATAATCTCGCCCAGCCGGGAAGCGCCCTCGCCGTAAAGAATCTCGAACTCGGCTTGCTTGAAGGGTGGCGCCAGCTTATTTTTGACTACCTTGACCCGGGTTTCGTTGCCGATGACCTCGTCACCTTTCTTGATCGCGCCGGTGCGGCGGATATCCAGACGTACCGAAGCGTAGAACTTGAGGGCATTGCCACCGGTGGTGGTTTCCGGCGAACCAAACATGACGCCGATCTTCATCCTGATTTGATTGATGAAAATAACCAGGGTGTTGGAACGCTTGATGTTAGCGGTAAGCTTGCGCAGCGCCTGACTCATCAAGCGGGCGTGCAGGCCGACATGCGAATCGCCCATGTCGCCTTCGATCTCGGCCTTGGGAGTCAGCGCCGCCACCGAATCGACCACCACGGTATCCACCGCGCCGGAACGCACCAACATGTCGGCGATTTCCAGTGCCTGTTCGCCGGTGTCGGGCTGGGAGACCAGCAGATCGTCTACGTTGACGCCCAATTTAGCGGCGTAGATGGGGTCCAGGGCGTGTTCGGCATCGATGAAGGCGGCACAACCGCCCAGCTTTTGGGTTTCGGCGATGACCTGAAGCGCCAAGGTGGTTTTACCGGAGGATTCGGGTCCATAGATTTCGGTCACCCGCCCGCGCGGCAAGCCACCGATGCCCAGAGCGATATCCAAGCCGAGTGAGCCGGTGGAAACGGTCATCACGTCACGGGCGGCGCTGGTGGCGTCGCCCATTCGCATGACCGCGCCCTTGCCAAACTGGCGCTCGATCTGGGTCAGCGCGCCCGCAAGCGCCTTTTTCTTATTGTCATCCATTCCGTGCATCCCCCTGGATCAGGTGAGTAACCGGCCGGGAAAAGCGGAACCGGTTGTTTTCAGCGATTATTCCATAGACTATCGATCGAACCTAGCCCCCCGGCCAGCGGCGCAGCACTCGATAACGCGAACCTTCCGGCGACGATTGCGATTCGACCAGCGCCACCTCGTTGACCCGCCAGTGGATCGGCGCGACGGGAGGCTGGGTCGGAGCTGGACCGGAAAACTTGCGCGCCAAGGTAATATGCGCCTGGAACGCCCGCCGTTCGGGAGTAAAGCCGCAGCCGCGCAGCCGGCGATTCAGCTCGGCCACCAGTTCGTACAGTTCCGGCGGGGTATGGCTGGACCCCAGCCACAGGATACGGGGTCGCGGCCAGTAACCATAGCGGTCCAGGATCAATGCCAGACTTGGCATCGCCAGATCGCTCAAGGCCGCTTCGTAAGCCGCCAGACGAGCGGCATCGGTGGCGCCCAAAAATACCAGGGTCAGATGCAGGTTGGCGTCGCGTACTCGTCGCCGTCCGGCGACGGCCACCGCCAACTCCGCCAATTGCCGCCGTTCAGCGTCGCCCGGCCAGAGCGCCAGGAACAGCCGGCGTTCATCCCCGGTGGGCGCACACATCCAATACCCCTTGCAGAGCGGCGGCCACGGTTGCTAGGCGCACCGCCTCGCGGTCACCGTCGAAGTGCTGGCGCACGGTGTGCGTCGGGTTGCCTCGCAGTGCCCAAGCCAGGTAGACCGTGCCGACCGGCTTGTCGGCGGTGCCGCCGTCGGGACCGGCAACGCCGCTGACGGCGAGAGCGATGTCGGCGCGGCTGCGTTCCAGCGCACCGGCCACCATTTCGGTCACCACCTCGGCGCTGACCGCGCCATGGCGGGCGAGGGTCGCCTCCCGCACGCCGAGCAGCTCAGTCTTGGCCACGTTGCTGTAGGTGACGAAACCTCGGTCGAACCAGCCGGAACTACCGGCTATGTCGGTGACGGATTTGCCGATCCAGCCGCCGGTGCAGGATTCCGCGACCGCCAGGATTTGCTTGCGCGCGCACAGAGCGCTGCCCACTTGAGTGGCAAGTTCGTAAAGGTTCCGCTGGGCAGGATTCGGTGACGACACAATGGATCTCCCGTGGTTTGGAGGCGGCGGTAATATGGCACTCAGGTACTATAGTGCAAACGAGAATAAGCGGCGTTTCCGGCGCGGACCGGTTAGCTTGACGACTCCAGCCGCTCCTTTGCAACGCCCCGCGGATGATCGCGATGAACGACGAGACCCAGGATTTATCCCAACACACGCCGATGATGCAGCAATATCTACGCATCAAGGCCGAACACCCCGATATTCTGGTGTTTTACCGGATGGGGGATTTCTACGAACTGTTCCAAGACGACGCCCGCCAAGCCGCCGAATTGCTCAATATTACCCTGACCAGCCGAGGTCAATCCGCCGGTCAACCCATCCCGATGGCCGGCGTACCGTTTCACGCGGTCGAAAGCTATCTGGCCAAGCTGATCAAACTGGGGCTGTCGGTGGCGATCTGCGAGCAACTGGGCGACCCCACCGCCGGCAAGGGGCCGATGGAACGGCGGGTGGTACGTATCGTCACCCCCGGCACGCTGACCGACGAAGCGCTGCTGGACGAACGCCGCGATAACCTGCTGGTCGCGCTGCACCAAGTCAAGCAGATCTATGGTCTGGCCAGTCTCGACCTGAGCGGCGGCCGCTTCACCGTCGTCCAGGTGCATGGCGAGGCGGCGCTGTGCAACGAGATGGAACGCCTGAAACCGGCCGAACTGCTGATCGGCGAGGATCTCAACCCACCCGATGGCTGGCGCGACCATCCCGGTCTACGTCGGCAGGCGCCCTGGCATTTCGACCGGGACAGCGCCGCGCGCGCGCTGTGCGCCCAATTCGGCGTGCGCGATCTGAACGGTTTCGGCTGCGTCGATCAGCCGGTCGCGGTGGCCGCCGCCGGTTGCCTGCTGCAATACGTCAAGGATACCCAACGGGGCGCATTGCCGCATTTGACCGGACTGCGGGTCGAGCGGCACGAGGACAGCGTGATTTTGGACGCCGCCAGCCGCCGTAATCTGGAATTGGAACACAGCCTGAGCGGCCACCACGAACATACCCTGATCGGCTTGCTGGACCGTTGCGTGACACCGATGGGCGGACGGCTGCTGCGGCGCTGGACCCATCGCCCGCTGCGCGACCGGAGCACGCTCGGCCAGCGGCAAGACAGCTTGCGGCAACTGCTGGACAACGGCGGTTACGAATATCTGCGCGGCCTGCTGCGCGGGGTCGGTGACGTGGAACGGATCCTGGCGCGAGTGGCGCTGAAATCGGCCCGTCCGCGCGATTTGATCGCCCTGGCCGACGCGCTCGCCCGCTTGCCCGATGTGCAACGCTTTCTCGGTCTGCTGGACGCCGCGTTGCCGCGCGAGCTCGCCAGCCGTGCTGGAATCCATCCCGATATTTGCGACCTGTTGCGGCGGGCGATCGTCGCCAATCCACCGCAGGTGCTGCGCGACGGCGGCGTCATCGCCCCCGGCCATGATGCCGAACTCGACGAGTTGCGGGAATTGAGCGAACACGCCGACCGGTTCCTGGTGGAACTGGAAGCGCGGGAACGGCAGCGTACCGGCATCCAGAATCTCAAGCTTGGGTTCAACCGGGTGCATGGTTATTACATCGAAGTCAGCCGCGCCCAGTCGCAAGCGGTGCCGGCCGATTATCTGCGCCGCCAGACCCTCAAGGGCGCCGAACGTTACATCATCCCGGAATTGCAGGAATTCGAGCATAAGGTGCTGCGCGCTCAGGAACAGGCACTGGCGCGAGAAAAGGCGCTCTACGATGCCCTGCTGGATCAACTGATCGTCCGTTTGTCCGCCTTGCAGGCCAGCGCCGCCGCCCTGGCGGAACTGGACGTGTTGGCTAATCTGGCCGAACGCGCCGCCGCGTTATGCTGGAACCCACCGGAATTGGTGGAACGACCAGGAATCGAGATCGTGGCCGGCCGCCATCCGGTGGTCGAACAGGTATTGGACGAACCGTTCGTGCCCAACGACCTGAAGCTCGAACCCGACCGGCGGCGGATGCTGATCGTGACCGGCCCCAATCTCGGCGGCAAGTCCACCTACATGCGCCAGACCGCGCTAATCGTGCTGCTGGCGCATCTGGGCAGCTTCGTGCCGGCCGAGCGGGCGGTGATCGGACCGATCGATCGTATTTTTACCCGCATCGGCGCTTCCGACGATCTGGCCAGCGGCCGTTCGACCTTCATGGTGGAAATGAGCGAGGCCGCCGATATCCTGCACAACGCGACGCCTCACAGTTTGGTGCTGATCGATGAGATCGGTCGCGGCACCAGCACCTTCGATGGCTTGGCGCTGGCCTGGGCCTGCGCGGCGCATCTGGCGGGCACGGTGCGGGCCTTCACTCTATTCGCCACTCATTATTTCGAGTTGACCCGGCTACCGGAAGCGCAGTCTGGCATCGTCAATGTCCATCTCGATGCGGTGGAGCATGGTGACACCATCGCGTTCCTGCACCGAGTCCAGGATGGGCCGGCCAGCCGTAGTTATGGCCTGCAAGTAGCAGCGTTGGCGGGTGTGCCGCCGTTGGTGATCCAGCAGGCCCGCCAGCGGCTGCGATTGCTGGAGCGGCAGATGCTGCGGCGGGAGTTGACGGGCCGGTCGGCGGCAACCTCGCAACTGTCATTGTTCGGCGAGGCCGTGCATCCAGCGGTCGCCGCGTTGGCGGAACTCGATCTTGACACGCTTGCGCCGGAACAGGCACTGGCGGAACTGCGGCGGCTGAAAGCGTTGGCTGGCCCATAACGCCCGACCAAACTCTCGCGATCCGCCAGGAGCAACCTCATGCTACTCACCTCCCGCCAACGCTCCCAACTGTTCTCGCAACTGGCGACGATGGAACATGCCGGTATTTTGCCGGCGCAAGCCTTCGCCATGACCGGGCGCGATTTGTCCGCCGATGCACGGCAAGCCTTGGCGCAAACCGCCGGCGCGCTTGCCAAGAGCACGGATCTGGCGAAAGCGGGGCAAAACAGCGGCCTATGGCTACCATGGGAAGCGCGGCTGGTGCGCGCGGCGGCAACGGGTGGGCGGCTGGAATCCCTCTACAAACGTCTGAGCGAGCATTACGCCAGCCGCGCCCAGTTGTTTGGCCGCTTAAAGTCGCGGCTGGTGTTCCCCTTCCTGATGTTGACGCTGGCAAGCTTCGTCGCACCCTTTCCGGCGCTGTTCCAAGGCACCATCGGCGCGGGCGGTTATCTGCTGCGCGCCATCGCACCACCGCTGTTGCTGTTCAGCGGTCTACGCTTTCTCGCGTTCGCCTACCGCCAACAACTGGCCCGTGAAGAAACCAGCGCGACGGGGTCCAAGTTGCTGCGAGCCATCCCCATCCTCGGCGGATTGCTGGCCCGGCAGCAACGACGCGATGGGCTGTTCAGCCTGCTGCTGTTGCTGGAGTCCGGCGTGTCGATTCTGGAGGCGCTGCCATTGGCCGGCAAGAGCGTCGCCGATCCGCTGTTGCGCGCCCGATTCGCGGGTGCGGCGGCGGCGCTGGCCGACAACCGGTCGGGGATCGCCGAAACCTTGCATCGTTACGGCGTGGTGGACGATGCCGGCGCGACGGCCTTGTTCGCCAGCGGCGAGGCGGCGGGCCGGTTGGACGATGTCATTCGTCACCAACTCCGCCAGTGGGATGCCCGGCTGGAACTGCAATGGGATACGCTGGCGGAATGGGTGCCCCGACTGCTTTACGCGGCGGTGGCGGGGTTCATGATCATGGGAATCGTGAGCGGTTTTTCGGGAATGACGAGACCGTTATAGAACGGTTTCACGATTGAGGCGGTTTTTCCGGGAGAAGGCGATGGCGACATTCCACGATTTACGGCTCCGGCGGCGGGAGTTGCTGGACGAGTTGGAGGAACTGGAAGAAGCGGTCGCGGAACTGACGGCGATTCTGCATGAATCGGTGGAAATCGATGACGAGCAACGCAGCGAACACCACGAACGTCTGGTGTGGTTACAACGCCAGCAGGCTGGCGCCCTGGTGGTGCTGAGCGAAACGGAGCGCGTGTTGTTGACCTTCGGCACGGACGGCTGGGACGACGAGTAAACTCAAACCAGGCCCAGCAATCGCTCCTCCTCCTGGGTTTCCTGCTCCCGCTGCTGCAAGGTCCACATCTGGGAGTACAGCCCATCCTGTTGCAGCAGGTCTCGATGTGTGCCCTGCTCCCGTACCCGGCCGTGCTCCAACACCAGAATCTGGTCGGCATCGACGATGGTGGACAGCCGGTGGGCGATGACCAGAGTGGTGTGATCGGCGGCCACCGCGCGCAAGGCTTGCAGGATCGCGCGTTCGGATTTGCTGTCCAGCGCCGAGGTCGCTTCGTCGAAGAGCAGAATGCGCGGTCGTTTGAGGATGGTCCGGGCGATCGCCACCCGCTGCTTCTCGCCACCCGACAGCTTCAGGCCGCGCTCGCCGACCACGGTATCGTAACCGGCCGGCAGCGCGGCGATGAAGTCGTGCAACTGCGCCATCCGGGCAGCGGCGGCGATCTCCTCGCGGCTGGCGTCGGGCCGGGCGTAGGCCAGGTTGTAATACAGGGTATCGTTGAACAGCACCGTATCCTGCGGCACGATGCCGATGGCGGCACGCACGCTGTGCTGGGTCACGTCGCGAATATCCTGGCCGTCGATCAGGATGCGCCCACCAGTCACGTCGTAAAAGCGGAACAGCAGCCGCGCCAGCGTGGACTTACCGGCCCCGCTCGCGCCGACCACCGCTAGCTTGTGACCCGGCGGCACGGTAAAGCTCACGTCGAATAAAATCTGTCGGTCGGATTGATAGCTGAAATCCACCTGCTCGAACCGCAGTTCGCCCTGCGTGACGGTCAAGTCGGTCGCGGCGAGGGCATCGCGGATTTCCGGCGTGCGCTCGAACAGGCGCACCAGATCGTCCATGTCGGCCAGGGCGTACTTGATTTGCCGGTAGACGATGCCGAGAAAATTCAGCGGGATGAACAGTTGCAGCAGCAGGGCGTTGACCAGCACCAGATCACCCAGCGTCATCTGTCCGGCGGCAACCTGCCCGGCGGCGACGAACAGGATCAAGGTGACGCCGACGGCGATGATCGCGCCCTGCCCGAAATTGAGTACCGACATCGAAGTCTGACTGAGCACGGCACTGTTTTCCCAACCCGCCAAGGTTGCGTCGCAGCGCCGCAGTTCCCAGCTTTCGTTGCCGAAATACTTGACCGTTTCGTAGTTGATCAGACTATCGAGCGCCTCGTTGCCGGCTTGGGATTCCAGGCGATTCATGAGATGGCGATGCTCCATCCGCCAATTGGAGATCGCCAGGGTGAAGGCGACGTAGGCGGCGACGCTACCAAACACGATCAGGGTGAAAATCGGCGGATAGCCACTCAGCAGCAACGCCGCCGCCAGCAGGAATTCCACCACCACCGGCAGGATGCTGAAGGCCAGATAATTCAGCAAGGTGCTCAGGCTGCGCGCCCCCCGCTCCAGATCGCGGCTGATCGCGCCGGTCTTACGCTCCAGATGGAACCGCAATGACAGATTGTGCAGATGTTCCAGGGTACGCAGGGTCAATCGACGCATGGCCCGGTAACGCACCCGGGCGAACAGCACGTCGCGCAATTCACTAAACAGCGCATTGCCCAACTTTAGCGCACCATAGGCCAACAGGAGAGTCACCGGCAGCACCACCATGGCTTGGCGGTTGCCGTCGATACTGTCCACGATCTGCTTGAGCACCAGCGGCACGCCGATATTGGCCACCTTGGCCAAGATCAAGCAACCGAGCGCCGCCAACACCCGACCGCGATACTCCCAAAGGTACGGCAACAGGGCACGAAGATTGGCCCAGTCGCGGTGACGCTCGCGATGCGGGGATTCGGTATAGCGGATATCGGGACGCATGGCGGGTTTGTCTGAAAAAATTAAGGGCCATCCCAATGGGATAGCCCTTGCATCGGAATAATACCGAAGCGTGGCGGATTATTTGGCTTCGGGTGCCGCCGGGTCCGCTTTAGTCGGTGCTGAAGCGGGGCTTGTCGAGGAAGCTTCAGCGGCGGGCGCGGCTTCGGCGGCGGGCGCGGCGGGAACAGCTTCGGCGGCGGGCGCGGCGGCGGGAGCAGCTCCGGCCTTGATCCCCGTCTCTTCCAGCATATAAACGATGGCGTCCTTAAGATTGGCTTCAGTCAGCGAGGGGTCGCCACCCTTGGCGGGCATGGCGCGGATGCCGTTGGTGGCATGGGTTACCAGCGTATCGAGACCCTGCGCAAAGCGGGGTTCCCACTGTACCTTTTCGCCGACTTTGGGAGCACCCAGCGTGCCGGTGGCATGGCAAGCCGCGCAGACCTTGTCGTAGACCTGCTTGGCGGACAACTGTACCGCAACCACCGGTTTGGGTTGTTCGAAGGAGACCCGTGCGATCGGCTTGATGCGTTCGAGCACGGCAGATTGCTTTCGCGAACCGTCATCGGGGGCGATATTATCGACCACACTGATGAGGGAAGCAGCCATGAACAACACGACTGCTAGCAACACTAATGCCGCAATCAGGGTGACGGTCGTGGTGACAACGGATTTATCGACTTGCGGGTTCACACTCTCACCTCATTGAACGCATGGTCAACCTGCACATCCCCGGCTACGTTGCGGCAGACTCGATTCGACCGGTCACCCGTTGTCAGGTGTGAGTCTTCGCGGGAGCACCGTTGGTGGGAAGGTTTTGGTTT
>WBZT01002222.1_pt1 | contig 13637 bp, 12 predicted proteins | sample 5204241 | NCBI WGS metagenome assembly WBZT01 (sample SAMN12344358, study PRJNA552823) | activated sludge metagenome | biome: Activated sludge suspended growth; feature: Nitrification reactor; material: Wastewater; isolation source: activated sludge from nitrification reactor of wastewater... | reverse complement strand
AATTGAGTCTTGATGCCCATGCTGTAGATCAGTTGCAGCAATGGCACGGTCTGACCAGGTTCCGCATGATAGCCGCTGGAGGCACTGAGCATGGCCGCCGGCAGATTGGAGAGCATCGCGCCAAAGCCGATGGGGATCAGCAGCAGCGGCTCGTAGTTTTTCTTCACCGCCAAATAGATCAACAGCCCGGAGATCCCGAACATGATCAGGTTCTGCCAGGTCAGGCCGCGAAAGCCGCTTTGGGCGATCAGTTCCGACAAGGTATCCATGTCAGCCGCCGAGGGTCAGGATGGGTTTGCCGGCGAAGACCTCGCTACCAAGTTCGGCGTTGATTTCCACCACCGTGCCATCGCGGGGCGCGCGTACGTCGTGCTTGGCTTTCATGGCCTCGACGGCGGCCACCACCTGCCCTTTGCGTACCGCATCACCCACTTTCACGTTGATGTCCACCAGCTCGACCTTACCTTCGAACGGCGAGAAGACCGGCGTGTACTGCTCGACGGCGGCTGGCGGCGGGGATACCGTGACGGCGGGGGGGGGGGCGGGGGCGGGGGTGATGGCGGCGACGGGAGTCGCGATCGCCGGGCTGGTTCCCGTCGGAGGTTCGATGGTGATGCGGAAGGTCCGGGTCACGGCTCCTTCAACCACCGTGCATTGGGTGGTGACCGGCGCGGTGAAAACAGGGGCGGGGGTCGCTTGAGCGAGCGCGGCCTGAGCGGGAGCGACAGCAGTCGGAGTGGGGGTTGCCGGGACCGGTGTTGGAACGGTTGCGGCGGCTGGCTTTTCCTTGGTTTTCAGCGGCAGGTTGATCTTGGCCTTGCCGGTCAAGAGTCGGATGCCTTCGTTCAATTCCATGTTCTTGCCCGGCACGATGGCGGAGGCAACCAGAAAGACGTTCTCTTCGGTCAGCGGCAGCTTGCGCTCGCGCAGTGCCTCCTCGGCGGTGGCGATGCTGTCCGGGGCTTCTTCCAGCGGATCGCCGGTGAACGGCTCCAGCTTGAGTTGCTCGGCGGCGACCTTGATCACCGTGGGATCCGGCGGTTCCGGCGTGCGACCGAAGTAGCCGAGTACCGAGCGCCCGTAGCCGGCGTCGATTTTTTGCCAGCGGCCGTGCAGCACGTTATTGAAGGCTTGCAGCCAGTACTGCTGACTGCCGGGCGTTACGCTGGTCCAGGCGCCACCGGCCCGCACCACTTCGGGGAACTCGGCCAGAACTTCGCCGTAGCGATCGAGGATGCCGGCTTCCGCCATCATGTGGACATTGGGGCCGATGGCGCCGCCCGGCATTGGAAAATTGACGACCCGCGCGTCGGCCGAGGTGGTGACCGGATTGAACGAATAGTCCTTGAGTCCCTCGTCGAGCAGCTTTTCAAGCTCGTTCATCTTGCCGGCGTCGATGTCGAGCGTATAGCCGGTGCCCTTGAGCGCGTGCCACATCGAACGGACGTCCGGCTGCGAGGTGCCGGAGGCCAGGGGCCGCACCGACAGGTCAACGCGGTCCACGCCGCCGGCGATGCCGGCCATGTAGCAGGCTACGGCCATCGACGCAGTATCGTGGGTGTGCATGGACAGCGGCACTTCGGGCGGCAGGATTTTCTTCAGACCCTTGGCGGTTTCGTAGCAGGTGTGTGGGTCGGTGGTGCCGGAGGCGTCCTTCATGCACACCGAGTCGAAATGGAGCCCCGCTTCCAGTAGCCGTTGGATGATCCCGACATAAAAATCAGGGGTATGGACCCGATCGGATCGGTACGGCAGGCCCATCATCGCCACGCAGACCTGATGATGCATGCCGACATCCACGATGGGTTTGCCGGTCTTGATCAAGTTGTCCACGTCGTTCATGAAGTCGAAATTGCGGTCGATGGTGGTGCCGTGTTTCTTCATCAGCCGCGCTTGCATCTCCAGCGCCTTGAGCCGTTGGGTGGTCAGGGTAACGCCGGACACCGAGCGGGTGAGGATTTGCAGGTCGGCGTCCGGGCCGACCGTCTCGCGCATCTGGTCCATGCAGGTGAACGGATCCTCGCCGGCGTAGAAGTAGGGTGCCTGGTAGCGGGCGCCGCCGCCGAATTCGAAATGGCGCACGCCCATCTCGGCGGCGGCCTGCATGGCGGGCAGCACGTCCTTGACGCGTACCTTGCCGCCGAACACGCTTTGCAATCCGTCGCGGAAGGCGGTCAGCATGACATGGATTTTTTTTGGAGTGGGTGCAAAGATCATGGTAGCTCTCGGTGTTTAACGGATTTCTTCGATGTGGGTGACGCGCGCGCCAGGTGCGGCGGCGTTCACAGCGGTGGCGATGGCGACGGCGATGGCCGTGTCGGTCCACGGTTGCCAAGCGGCGGTTCGCGGCGGTGGCGCGGTGGCGCTGGCCGGTCGTATGTCGATCCGTGGCGGTGGCGCGGTGGTGCCGGGTTGTTCCGGGAACAGTTCGATCAGTCCCCGCAGAGCGCCGGCCAGCGCCGTAAGCAGGCCGATGACCGCCACGAAGGCGTTCAGACAAATCAGGAAAAGATTGGGTTCTTCCATACAGTGGTCCTTGACATGATCATGCTTGGCTGGCGGTCGAGCCGGATGCGGCTCATGGGGAATTGTAGGAAAACTGTAACCGTACTGCCCGACAGCGGGCAAAATTCCCTCGAACTGAATCAAAGCGACCCTTTTTCCGGGCGTGCTTGGTTCTCCCTTTGCGAGGTTTGATCATGGCCTACTACGTTCAGAACGAACCCCAATCCATCCCCACGCTGGTCGATGCCCTACAGAGTTGGACGGTCGATATTCTAAAGAAACTTGCCGCGCTAGTGGGAGACAGCAAGAACTTGCCCACCCGCAAGGCGGATTTGATCGAATACATTCGCCAACACACCGAAGGCGAGCGGCTTCAGACGCTCTGGAGCCAGCTCGATCCCGTGCAGCAGGCGGCGGTGGCCGAAGTCGTTCACGGGCCGGATGCGCGTTTCAATGCCGGGCGCTTCGAGGCCAAGTACGGCCAGTCGCCGAACTGGGGCGAGAGTCGGTCTTATAACAGCAACCCCTCGTTGTTGGGCGTATTTTTCCACGGTGGCATCATGCCGGATGACCTGCGTCGGCGCTGCAAGTCCTTCGTGCCGAAACCCGAACCGGCGCAATTGTCTCCTCAGGAGGAGATCCCCGGCGAGTGGACGCTGACTTACAAGGAGTGGGATCAGGAAACCCGTCAGCAGAAGGTTTATCAGAATAGGGTTCCGATCGTCCGCTGTCTGACCGAGCGGGGGGCCATGCACGATCTCAAGGCGATGCTGCGTCTGATCGATGCCGGCAAACTGGCGGTCAGCGACAAGACCTACCAGCCCGGCGGCGCCGCGCTCCGAACCTTGGGCGGGCTACTACTCGGCGGCGATTTCTACGACGACAGCGAGTACGACGAATACGACAAGATCGGCCCGATCAAACCGTTTGCGTGGCCGTTGCTGGTGCAGGCCGGTGGATTGGCTTCGCTGAGCGGCAAGACGCTGCAGCTCAGCAAGACTGGACAAAAGGCGCTTGGCGAACCGGTGGAGAAGACCATCGCGCAGATATGGCGGCGCTGGCAGAAAACCACCCTGATCGACGAGTTGCGGCGCATCGACTGCATCAAGGGCCAGACCGGCAAGGGCAAGCGGGGATTGACCGCCGTCGCCGGCCGCCGCGCCGCCATCCACCAGGCGCTGCAACATTGCCCGGCCGGGCGATGGATCGCGGTGAACGACCTGTTCCGCCAGATGCGGGCCACCGGGGCGGATTTCGAGGTGACCCGCGATCCCTGGAACCTCTACATCGCCGAAGCCGGTTACGGCAGCCTCGGTTACGAAGGCTTCCACGACTGGAAGATTTTGCAGGCCCGCTACGCGCTGTGTCTGCTGTTCGAATACGCCGCCACCCTGGGGCTGCTGGACGTGGCCTATATCCCACCGCACGACGCGCGTCTCGATTATCGCGACAACTGGGGCACCGACGATCTGCCGTTCCTCAGTCGCTACGACGGGCTGCTGTATTTCCGCATCAATCCGCTGGGCGCCTATTGCTTGGGATTGGCGGATCGTTATCAACCGGTTGCGCCGGAAGTGTCCTCCACGCCGGTGTTGCGGGTGCTGCCGAATCTGGAGATCGTCGCAATCGGCACGTCGTTGGAACCGGCCGACACCATGCTGCTGGACAGTTATGCGACCAAGACCTCGGACGCCGTGTGGAAGCTGGATCAGGCTCGTCTGTTGGAAGCCTTGGAAGAGGGGCATGACATCACGGTGCTGGCGGAGTTACTGGTCTCGCTCGGCGGCCAGCCCTTACCGGAGACGGTGGAGCGCTTTCTGGAGGATATGACTCGCCGCGCCCGGAGTCTGAAAACCACTGGAACCGCTCGGTTGGTCGAGTGCGCCGACGCGGTGCTGGCGACGCTGATCGCCAATGACAGCCGCACCAAGCCATTTTGTCTGTTGGCCGGCGAGCGGCATCTCGCGGTCGCCACCGAATCCGAGGCCCGTTTTCGCAGCGCGCTGCGCAAGCTCGGCTACAGTCTGCCCAAATGAGCGATTACTTTCCCGAGAATCCGCTGATCGTGCAGAGCGATCAGACCGTGCTGTTGGAAGTGCATTCGCCCCGCGCCGAGGCGGCCCGCGACGCCATTGCGCCTTTTGCCGAACTGATCAAGAGTCCGGAGCACGTCCATACCTACCGCATTACTCCGCTGAGTATCTGGAACGCCCGGGCGACGGGTTTGGACACCGGGGCGATGATCGCCACCTTGCGCGAGTACGCCAAATATTCGGTGCCCGAGGGCGTGGCCCAGGAGATCGAGGCGCTGGGCCGGCGCTACGGACTGGCGGTGATCGAACGCGACGAAGCGGGACTGGGACTGGTGTTGCGGGTCGCCGACCCGCCGCTGGCGGAATTGCTGGCCCGCGACCGCAAGGTGGCGCCGCTGCTGGGCGAGCGGCTAGCGGAGCGGGTGTTTCGCGTTCGCTTGGGGGTGCGCGGCCTGCTCAAGCAGGCGCTGGTCGCCATCGGCTATCCGGCCGACGATCTGGCCGGTTACAACGAGGGGCAGGAACTACCGCTGCGGCTGCGCGAGCGGAGCGGCGACGGCGAGCCGTTCCTGGTTCGCGATTACCAGCGGGCGGCGGCGGCGGCTTTTCATCAGGACGGGCGGATGCAGGGCGGCAGCGGGGTCATCGTGCTGCCCTGCGGCGCCGGCAAGACCATCGTGGGCATGGCGGTGATGGCGCTGATTCAGGAAAACACCCTGATTTTGACCACCAGCCAGACTTCGATGGAACAGTGGCGGCGGGAGTTGCTGGGCAAGACCGATCTGCCGGCGGATGTGGTCGCCGAGTACAGCAGCCAGCGCAAGGATACCGGGCCGGTGACGCTGGCGACCTATCAGATGCTGACCTACCGACCGAGTCAGGATGCCGAATTCGTCCATTTCGGCTTGTTTCACGCCCGATCCTGGGGGTTGATCATCTACGACGAGGTGCATCTGCTGCCGGCGCCGGTGTTCCGCATCACCGCCGAGCTGCAATCGCGCCGCCGGCTGGGATTGACCGCGACCCTGATCCGCGAGGATGGTCTGGAAAAGGACGTGTTCGCGCTGATCGGTCCCAAGCGCTACGACGTGCCGTGGCGAGAACTGGAAGGGCAGGGTTGGATCGCCGCCGCCGATTGTACCGAGATACGCGTTGCCCAGACCCCGGAGCGGGATATGGAATACGCGCTGGCACCGCGTCGCAATCAGTTCCGCATCGCGGCGGAGAATCCCCGTAAGCGGGCAGTGGTGGTGGACTTGCTGAAACAGGAGGTCGGGCACCGGATTTTGGTGATCGGCGAGTACATCGACCAGTTGCAGGATTTGGCGGCGGACACTGGTTTTCCACTGCTGACCGGCAAGACTCCGCAGTTGGAGCGGGAACGGTTGTATCAAGGTTTCCGCGAGCGGACGGTGTCGGGGTTGGTACTGTCACGGGTCGGCAATTTCGCGGTGGACCTGCCGGACGCGGATGTGCTGGTGCAGGTATCCGGCAGGTACGGTTCGCGCCAGGAGGAAGCACAGCGCTTGGGACGGGTGCTGCGACCGAAGAAGGATGGTCGACGGGCGCGGTTTTATACTCTGGTCAGCCTACGTACCTGCGAGGAGGATTTTGCCCGCCACCGGCAACTGTTTTTGACCGAACAGGGCTACAGCTATCGAATCGAGACCTGGGGGAAGGGCTGAGACGCCGTGCCACTTCCTCTCGCGGTGGGAGGAGGGTCCAGCGTTTGGCGCCCAAGCGATGGTACGAAAACCGCCCTCAGTCGAAGATCAACACCAGATAGGTGATGAAGAGCATGAGGTGAACGATGCCGTGCAAAACGTTGGTGCGCGCGGCGCTGAAGTTCACGACGGTGACCAACAGGGTTAGGAGCAACAGATGGATGTTGGCGGGGCTGAGTCCGAGTTCCACCGCCTTGCCCGTGACCATACCGATGACCAGCACGGCCGGGATGGTCAATCCGATGGTCGAGAGTGCCGAGCCCATGGCAATGTTGACGGTGCGCTGGAGTTGGTTTTCCAGGGCGGCCTTGATGGCCGCGACGCCCTCCGGCGCCAGCACGAGCACCGCGATGAAAAGACCCCCCAAGGCTTGGGGTCCACCCAGGTTGGTGAGACCGTGGTCGACCAGCAGCGCCATCTTCTTCGAGAGCAGCACGATCGGGAGCATGGTGAGTGGCAGAAAGAAAGTGTGATATCCGATGGAACGCACGGGCGGATGACCGTGGTGATCGGGGCAGACCGCTTCGGCGCCGTCGCGGGGTTGGAGTTGGGTGAAGTAGCTGCTGTGGCGCAAGGTCTGAATCCAGAGGAAGGCTCCGTACAACCCAACCGAGACCACGACCAGCCATCCCTCCACCAGCAGTGTCACCTCACCGCCCGGTGCACCCTCCATGTAGCGCGGCAGGATCAGGCTCAGGCCCGCCAAAGGGATGAGGACGCCCAGGTAGGTGGCGGCGCCCTGAAGGTTGTAACTCTGCTCGCGGTGCCGAAGACCGCCCACGAGCAGCGTGACGCCCAGCATGCCGTTTAGCACGATCATCAAGACCGAGAAGAGGGTATCCCGCGCGAGGGTGGGATTATCCGTGCCGGTGAGCATCACCGCAGAGATCATGGCTACCTCGATGACGATCACCGAGAGCGTGAGGATGATCGTGCCGTAAGGCTCGCCAAGCAGGATGGCCAGCGCGTCGGCGTGTCGGACGACGCTGAACGCCAGCCATGCGATCACCACGAAGAGCCAGACGAAGAGCAGGCTGTACCAGAGCAGGTTCGACAAGTCGGCCACCCAGCGATCCCCAAATATCAGGAAAAGTAGGGTGGTGATGATGCCCGCCCAGAGTGCGAGTTCGGTACGTATGACGCTACCGTCTTTGATCATGCTGTTCCTTGTTGTGATTCGAGCTTTTGAATTCTTGGGATTCAATCCGCTGAATCTCAATCATGGAATGGTCCAGAAACGCTTGGATCTCCTCATTCCACCCGCTCTTGAATTCAGTACTTAGAAACGCATCAACTATCTCTTTGGCCTTGTAAGGTGCCGTTACCATGCCTCCCAAGGTAACTATGTTGGCATTGTTGATCGAGCGAGCCTTGGTGGCCGCTGAAGGGTCCTCGCAAACCGCCGCATATACATTAGGGTGTTTGTTGGCAATAATCGCCATTCCCATCCCAGTGCCGCAAACCAGGACACCGCGATCGCACTCTCCTGAATCTACTTTTCCGGCGAGTTCATGAGCTACCTCATAGTAGGGACGTGCCTCATTCGCTGTCCCGCCAAGATCCACACACTCATGACCTAATGCCAGCAAATGCTGTTTCAGGATTTCTTTCAGTTCTAATCCAAAAGGATCTGCGCCTAGTCCAATTTTCATTGAATAGCCTCGCTCTATATTTAAAAAATCCTAATTGGGCGGTGGATAATCCGCGAGGACGGAAAAGCCAAAGACTTTGATAGCTGATATCGGCTTGATCCGCGTGGTTGCACGGCGTGAAGTATCAAGCAACCAGTGAATTGGAATCTGGAATTCGCTATTGCATTGTTGCAGGCGCGAAACGTGTGAGTGCAGCGGCGGGCGTCTTTCACCCGTCCGCTGTGGCGATTTGTTATACCACTCGTAGCTAAATCTTCTCAGGCATCGCTGAGGAATGGTGACTGGAAATTAGCCACTCGGAACCATCCCAACGGTAGGTGTAGGTATAGCGTCCACTGACCTTTTGTCCTGTCTTCGCGAATGTGAATGTGTAAAGACCTGCATCGAATGCCGTGTTGCAACCGATTTCGATGAATTGCAGGTCAATTTTGCCGGAGGGTTTGTTCTCCAGAAAATGATGGAAGTAATCTTCCTTCTCGGCTGGCGTGAGACGTGGCTTGTTTGAAACTGTGGGTAAGAGTATTGAGTGCTCCGCGTAGTTGGCGACCACCTTGTGTGGATCACCCGTCTGCAACGATTGATTCCAGCGATCGAACAGCGCTGCGATTTCCGCTTCGGAAGTGGCTTTGCAACTTTCTGTCCGCGTACCCTGCACGCTGGTCTGTGCAACTTGATTTGATGCACAGCCTGCAAGGGCAGCGGCAACAAGAACAAAACCGCAGGATTTGATTTTCACGAAAGTCTCCTATTGAGGTGAGGGTGCATTTGAGGAAAAACCAAGTAATTATATATCCACGCCATCGCCAACGATCGCACAATTATCTGGGTTTCTATTACAAGTATAGCTTTGTACTGACGAGATTGCCCAACTTCGCCCACTTCAGCGATAGGGCCGATCTCGTGGGTCAGATGTCGATCAGGTCTTGCTCGCTGGCTTGATTCGAAGGTGATAATGTTGATCGTGATTCTTATACTTTGAACAAAGCCCACGCTTGATTAAATCGGGATCGTTGAACAAGACTAACTGCGTATCCATGGCCAATTTGATGGCGGTAAGTTGCATGATCGCTGCGTTTTTGTGAAATCGCTTATTTTTGTAGCCATTGCTACCCAGGTCGTCCCATTTGTCGGTATCGGGCGGCAACAATGGCAACCGCATATCCATGTCGATACCGGTTTCATGGCTGGCATGTCCGACCGCATCACCGCCTTTTGTGGGTGAGCATTCCCTGACCCACATGGGAGGCGCGTCTGCAATCTGATAGAAAAAACAAAGCCCTCTGTAGATAATTCCAGCCCACCAAAGCCTATTATGGAGCCAGCTTGAGCAATATCCACCATTGCTCTCTTTAAAATCACTAGTGCATTTCCAGCCAGGCCCATCTTGATTGAATATCTTGACCCACCTTGGCGCGTTTTCTGACTCCAGCCACTCATGGGTATTTTTCTTTAAATCGATCCGACCATCACCAATGAGCTTGCCACTACCCGCGCAAATCGACTGAAATAACTTGATCGTTCTGATGAATTCCTTTTCGTCCCCTTTGGTGGCGCCACCGACCCAGGTAAACCCGAGATTAATCAGGCGATCTCTAACTAGGATGACATCGGCCGGCGCATTGTGAGGTGTGCTGCCCTTGGCCTTGCCGGTGCCAACCGAACCTGTCAACGCTAGAATAGGCATGATGCTTTCTCCGTCGGTAGCGGGTTGATTTAACAGGGATCTCCCCAATCGTCGCGTTGTTTATGCCACTGGTTGTTTTTTTCGATAAGTAATATCTTTCCGTGGAAATCGCCTTGATCGATGAGTAATACATCGGCCAGGCCATCCTGATCGATGTCGGCCATGGCGGCGAAGTTGGCGATGAGATCACTCGAATCTCCACGCGACTTGTCGTATCGGTATCTTTCCCGAATATTGTCGCCGTCGATATCCGCAATCGAGACCACGATTCGGTCAACCGCATCCGCTTGATCACGATCCTTGCCCACCAAAATGATGACTACTCGTTGAGTGTGACCTTGATAGCCTACGTTTCGAATGTCGTAAGTCGTATTTGTCAGCTTCTCGGCTCTGGCGATGTCGCCGACATAATTCGACAGCAGTGCCTGATCGAGATTGGGTGGCTTGGTCGCAACGGCCCTCAGCTTGGTTTTGACGTTGGATTCGATGACGATGACTAATGACGATGCTCGATGGGGATAAACAGAGCCATTATCCGGTAGCAAATACCAATGCTTTTTCTTATCGCCCAGGCAGAGATCGTCTTCGAGTTTTTCCAATGCCTTGGCGATGTACAGGGTTTCACCGGTGTCGGTGAGTACATGATAATACTTGTTTTTTTTCGGAAGAGAGAAAATCTGGACGCCTGGCGCTGTGGGAAAATTCCAGCCAACGATCACCCTTGTCGCCTGTCCATCGATTTCGCGCGCCGCCAGATTCGCGCATGGAGAAAAGGCGATGACCAGTCCAAACATCAATGAAAAAAACTTCGACATTTCAAGTTTCACCATTGCTGGTTGGGTGTCTATCAATTGGCCGAAGCTGATATCGCTCTACAAGCGTAGCAAGCCAGATAGGGATTACCAGTAACCCCGATTGCTGACGAGGTGGATGTCGGCGCCATGGCCTCGATAAAGACCGCTCACCAGTGAATTCCGGCATTAATTGTGAGCATTTCGCCAGACTTGGATTTTTTCTAACCCACCCGTCGCCTTCGTGCTCTTGACCGGCTTGCTACAATCATTCAATCCCCATCGTCAATATCTCGACCCATGAAAACAAATTCCGTTTCAGACGGCGACTGGCAGACCACGACCTCTTCGAGCGTCAAGTCTTCCCGCGTTACTCCCCTGGACCTGGATGACTACCGGTCGCTGGTTCGCTTGGATGAGCCGTTCATCGCGCCGCCTCCCGCGCCGGTGGCGGTGGACCAACGGGCCGTTCTCGTGGATGAACTTTTGGCTTACCTGCACGCCGAGCGCGGCGAGGCCGGCAGCGGGGATGGGTCATCCGAAGACCAGAAGCGACGGCTACTGCGCGCGCTCCTGACCGTGCGTGGTCCCGACCCGCTGCCGGACTGGTTTCATGATCGATTGGATCGGCTCCTGCGGCGCGAGGTCCTCGACAGGGGGGTGACGGATATCGCGAATCTGCCGCGCCTTCCTCGGGATTGGCTGGGCGCCGACCGTGATACCGCGACCGCCGCCATCCTGTGGCGGGGGGATATCACCACCTTGAACGCCGATGCGATCGTCAACGCCGCCAACGCGCAAATGCTGGGTTGCTTCCAGCCTTTTCACGCCTGTATCGACAACGCCATCCACTTGGCGGCGGGTCCACGGGTCCGCGAGGATTGCGACAAGATCATGCGGCGCCAGGGCAGTGCCGAAGGGACGGGTTGGGCCAAGGTGACGCGCGCCTACAACCTGCCGTCCCGATACATCCTGCACACGGTCGGCCCCATCGTCGCGCCGGACCGGTTGCGACCCGAACACGAGCGCTTGCTGGCCGCTTGCTATCGATCCTGCCTGGATTTGGCCAGCCGGGTGCCGAACATTCGTTCGGTGGCTTTCTGCGGCATATCGACCGGCGTGTTCGGCTTCCCGCGCGAGCCGGCGGCGCGGGTCGCGCTGCGCGCCATCGGCGACTGGCTGGACGATCATCCCGGTGTGATCGATTCGATCGTCCTGAACGTGTTCAGTCAGGACGACCTGCAAATTTACCAGCGCCTGTTGCGGGGCGAAGGAACGGAGGAAGCCCATGTTTGACGACCATGACATCCAGCGTTGCCGCGATTTGCTGCGTCAGGCCAACGCCGTGCTGATCGCGGCCGGTGCCGGTTTGGCTGTCGAAGCCGGCATCGATTACATGGATACGAAATCGTTCGCCCAGGATTTTCCCGGCATGGTGAAACTCGGGTTCCACCGCCGGGCCGAGTTGATGGGCTATTCGGACTGGAGCCCCGAACTGAAATGGGGCTATCTGGCGGCGAACGTGAATCAGGTGCGGTTCCAGGTGCCGCCACACCCGGTCTATGCCCGGCTGTTGGATCTGGTGCGGGAAAAGGATTATTTCGTCGTCACTTCCAATGTGGATGGGCTGTTTACCAAGAACGGTTTTGCCGAAGACCGGCTATTTACGCCGCAAGGCGACTACGCGCTGATGCAGTGTCAAACGCCTTGTTCGAACGCGGTCTGGCCGAGTTGGCCGGTGATCGAACGTATCCTGCCGAAGATCGACCCGGCGACCCAGAAGGTGACGGATGCCAGCGTGCTTCCTCGTTGTCCCAACTGCGGCGAGGACGTGATCATGAACGTGCGTGGTGGCTACTGGTTTATCGAGGACCCTTATCGAGAGCAGGCCGAACGCCTTGACCAATGGCTGGACAACAATCGCGAGCGGGATCTGCTGATCTTGGAAATCGGCGCTGGCTTCAACACGCCCAGTGTCATCCGTTGGCCGATGGAGCGCATCGTGCACGCGCATCCGCGCGCTCATCTCATTCGGGTGAACCTGCAATATCCGCAAGTGCCCCGTGAAATCGCCGGCCGGTCGGTTTCCTTGCAAGGCCATGCCATGGACGCGGTCACGGCGATCTGGAAAGAGATGGGGCTGGAATAATTCAGTGCGCTAACATGAGATCGATGCGGCGAGGTTTTTTCGGCAATCCTCGCTTTTCCCCATCCCGACTTTTTCAGGCGACCCATGGCCCATCCGCTCAACCTGCTGGTCATCGATCTCGAAACCCGTCCCGATACCGCCATTCTGCCGGAGGACCGCGATCCCGAATCGTTTCCCAAGCCGATCCAGCATGAAATCGTGACCTTGGGATTCCTGCTGGCCCGCATCGAGCGGGACGGCGAATACGAACGCTATAGCGTGCGCAAGCTGGGGGCGGCCAGCATTGCCGAACGCGGCGAGCGGGAGATTCTGGCCGGGTTCTGGCGGATGATCGACAAGCAGCACCCCCGACTGGTGACCTGGAACGGCCGGAGCTTCGACGCCGCCGTGCTCAAGCAGCGTTCGTTGATCCATGGATTGACCGCCCATAACTGGCATCGCACCGATCCTCGTTTCGGTTACGACTATCGCTACGAATCCAACTGGCATTGCGACCTGATGGATGCGTTGAGTGACTTTGGCGCTTCGCCGCGACTGGGTTTGGACGAAGCGGCCCGTGCCCTGGGTCTACCGGGTAAATGGAACGGTTGCGGCGCGGTGGTGGCGGAACAGGCCGCCGCCGGTGATTACGCCGCCATCAATCGCTATTGCGAGGGCGACGTGCTCAATACCTACGTGCTCTACCTGCGCTGGGCCTATCTCAGTACCCGGCTCAGCGCACGGAGTCATAACGCCAGTGTGCAACACTTGCTGGATTATCTGGAGGCGAACCGCGAGTTACATCCGCACTGGGGCGAGTTCGCCGACCGCTGGCAGACCAGTGACCGACCATGCCCGTTGTTCGTGAGCGAGCCGCTCGGCGGGCCGGGACCGCAGTCGCCGGAGTCGCACCTGAGAAGCGAGGATGTGATGCCGTGACTTCTCGTTGCCACCACCGAAAATGAGATTCAGGTTGCCATCCTTGACTTGGACTTGGCGGATTCCATAGCTGTTTTTAAATTAGGCTCAATCTGGATTCTGGACTGTTGAGGATGGCTCGCCCCGCCGGCGAGCGGGGGCTACCCTGTACGGGTTCCGAACCACCGTGACGTGACCCAAG
>WBZT01002221.1_pt1 | contig 13641 bp, 13 predicted proteins | sample 5204241 | NCBI WGS metagenome assembly WBZT01 (sample SAMN12344358, study PRJNA552823) | activated sludge metagenome | biome: Activated sludge suspended growth; feature: Nitrification reactor; material: Wastewater; isolation source: activated sludge from nitrification reactor of wastewater... | reverse complement strand
AGCTTCTCCTTTTCGTCAAACCCGAAGCGGATCCACGGGTACTGCCGCGATGAAGGCTTGACGTCCTCGGGTTTGAGCTTGTCGATCAGTTTCAGGCGGGAGGTTGCCTGTTTCGCCTTGGACGCGTTCGCCGAAAAACGGCGGACGAAGTTCTGCAGTTCAGCGATGCGTTCCTTGGCCTTGGCGTTGGCACTCTGCTGGCGTTCGCGGGCCTGTGCCGAGGCTTCCATGAAGTCGTCGTAGTTGCCCGGATAGACGGTGATCTTGCCGTAATCCAGGTCAGCCATGTGTGTGCATACCTGGTTGAGGAAGTGTCGGTCGTGCGAGATGATGACCATCGTGCTGTTGCGCTCGTTGATCACATTTTCCAGCCAGCGGATGGTGGCAATGTCGAGGTTGTTGGTTGGCTCGTCGAGCAGGAGGATCTCCGGATCGGCAAACAGCGCCTGGATGAGCAGGACGCGCAGTTTCCAGCCCGGCGCGACATCGCTCATCGGGCCGAAATGTTGTTCGGTGGGAATTCCTACCCCGAGCAGCAGTTCGCCGGCGCGCGCTTCGGCCGTGTAGCCACCGTACTCGGCGAACCGGGCCTCGAGGTCGGCAGCATGGATGTAGTCGTCTTCGCTCGCGTCCGGGTTGGCGTAAATCGCGTCCTTTTCGAGCATGCAGTTCCACATTTCCTCGTGCCCCATCATCACCACGTCGATCACGCGCTGCTGCTCGAAAGCGAACTGGTCCTGGCGCAGAAATGCCATGCGTTCGTGCGGGTCTTTAGAGACATTGCCGGCGGTCGCTTCGAGTTCGCCGGCGAGGATCTTCATGAAGGTCGATTTTCCGGCGCCGTTGGCACCGATCAGGCCATAACGATAGCCCTCGCCAAACTTGACCGAGACGTTTTCAAAGAGGGGCTTGGCCCCGAACTGCATGGTGATGTTATTGGCGACGAGCACGAAGAAACCTCGGGAAAATCATCAGTTTGCAAAAGCCCGTCATTGTACCTCAGAGGCCGCCGCCGTGCCTGCCCGGGAATGGCGTGGCGATCTTCGGGAGCAGGTCGCGTTCAGCGATTGTCGAGCGCCAGCCTGACGGCGAAGACAAGCAGCGCGCTACCCGCCAGGCGGGTTGCCAGCAAACGTGCGAAGGGCAGCGAGGCGATCCGACGGGCAATCGCGTTACCGGCGAACACCAGCATGGCCTGGTAGAGAAGGCAGAGGAAGGTTACGTGCGCAGCCATCACGGCGAGCGTCGCCGAGGACGCGTCGGCGTGCAGGAAGAGGGGAAAGAAGGCCACGAAAAACAGCAGCACCTTCGGGTTGGTCAGGCTGACCGCCAGCGCCTGTCGAAAGTAGCGCCACGCATCTTGCCTGCCGGTGGCTGCCGGCGGGCCACCGGCCGCCGGCGCGTGCAGCAGTTGCAGACCCAACCAGCCGAGGTAGGCGGCGCCGAACCATTGCAGGCCCTGGAAAAGGGCAGGGTGCGCCTGCATCACGGTGGCCAGGCCGACAATCGCTGCGATCATGTACACCATGTCGCCGAGCAGCGTGCCGACGACGGCGCCCAGCCCGGCCGCGATACCGCCGCGTGCCGTGGCGTTAAGGATGGATAGCGTACCGGGACCGGGAATCAACTGGAAGATGGCGATCGCCGCGACAAAGCTGCCATAGTTTTGGATTCCGAACATCGCTTTCCCTCCCGCCGAAGCCCTTACGATTGCCCTTCAGCGATCCGCAGATGTCGTCCCGTGCGTCGTCGGCGGCTCAGATCCGGCCGGTCGCGCCGGGGCCCGCAGCAGAGCATCGAGCTCCGTCCACAACGGCTCGCAAAGGCCGCGTCGGTAGGCGGCTCGCCGGAAGGCCGGGTGCTCCTGGCGGTACACCTCCCATAATCGGTGCCGCTGGTCGGCGACACAACTGCGCACGTTCGCCAGGCGGTCTGCCGCCTTGACCACCAGCGCCAGTTCGGTGACACCGTTCACCAGCGCCAGCCTGGCATAGGTGGCGGCCTTCCGCTCGGCGCGGCTGCTCCCTGGGGAGTCGGTCAGCAGACCGACACAGTCGGCAATCAGCTCTCCAAAGCGCTGGCGGATGTCGAATTCGCTTACTGTGGTGTCCTCGACGACGTCGTGCAGGTAGCCGATCACCTGCGCGTCGGCGCCATAGGGCGAGAGCAGCTCAGCCACCGCGTCGAGGTGGAAGGCATAGGGCCGGGCGCCATACCTCTGGTCGCCGTGGGCGGTCAGCGCGAACGCGCGGGCTTCATCGACCATCGTCGTGGCGGAGGTGCTCGACGGCAGAAGTGCTTGTCAGGCCCTGCCCGCTTGCTGGCGTAACGCTCACGGTCGCCGGCGACGGCGAGAGGGCGTCCGGCTGGAAAGTCGCCACCAAGGCGCGAATTCCTTCCCACTGCTGCCGCCAGAAGCCGCTCTGTGCCGCCGAGTCTGGCAGCGGCCCATGGCTGATCCCTGATGGTGGTATCGTCCCGCCGCGGTACTGTGTGCCGAAAAGCTGATCCCAGATCGGGAAGAGGATCGCGAAGTTGCAGCCAAAACGGTACTGCCTGCCGGCCGGAAGCTCGAGGGCATGGTGCCAGCGGTGGTAACGCGGGCTGACCAGCAGTCGTTCGCCAAGGCGCCCGAACGACAGTCGGGCGTTGACGTGCGAGAGGTTCTCGACCGTCTTGACGACGATCAGCAGGCCAATGAAGTGGCCTGGCGGGACTCCGATCAGTAGGGCGACGGCAGCGAACCAGAAACCGGCGGTCAGGTCGTCGAGCAGATGGTTGCGGCTGTCGGTCCATAGCGTCATCTGGCGCTGGCTGTGGTGGATGGCGTGCAGCGCCCACCACCAGCGGAAGGTGTGCGAAAGGCGATGGCGCCAGTATTCCGCGAAATCCAGTACCACCAGGTAGATCAAGAAACTCAGCAGCGGCTGTCCATCGAGCGCCGGAAACCAGTCTTCGAGCTGTCGCGGAATGATGTCATGAAAGCGCAGCCAGCCCTCGACCGTGTCGATCAGCGGCACCAACGAGGCAAAGACGAGGAGTGGAATGATGCCCAGCCGGTCGAGGAAGGAATACAGCACGTCCACACGCACGGCTTTGCGATCGGCCCAGATCTCGATCGGTCGCAGCGCTTCGAGCGGTCGCAGCAGCAGGAAGGCGACGCTGATCTGCAATACGCCGCAGAGGAAGAACTCGACGCCGTCAAAAGCCATTTCCAGATAGCTGCCCAGCCCCAAAGCGAGCAACGGAGGCTGCACGACGCGGTCGAGCAGCCAACCCTGCAGTTGTACGAAGACATCGAGAAAGGTGTCGATCATGGTTGCCCACGCAGGGTGGCAAAACAGAAGCCCCTCGTCTTGAGGCCGCTGATCAGGGGATCGAGCATCGGGGCGAAGGCGTCCTTGCGTGACCAGATGCCGAGATGCGCCATGACGATGTCGCCGTCCCGCAGACGGTCGAGCGCGCGTTGCAGCAACAGCGAATTCGGGTAGCCCTCGGAAGGCAGCTCGTCGCCGAGAAATCCCGCCGCTGCCCAACCGACGTGGCGGTAGCCGCAGCTCTTCGCGGCGGCGAGCGTGTTCGGCGTCGTGCGGCCGCCGGGAGCGCGCCAGAGCGGATCGAGCCGCCGTCCGGTGAGCTCCTGGAAGCGTTCATCAGGGCGCTTCACCTCGTCGCAGACGGCCTGCGCATCGAGATCTTCGCTGTGGCCATCCGACAGGCGGTAGCGGACCCGATCGCCTCTGTCGCTGCGAAAGCTTCCGTGTCGCCAGGTGTGGCTGCCGAAAGCGTGGCCTTCGGCAACACGCGCTTGCCAGTACGGCGCCCAGGTCTGATCGAGCGCATGATCGCCACGGCTGGTCGCTTCCTGAGCCAGAAAGAAGGTCGCCTTGACGCCATGCTTGGCGAGCGTTTCGGCAATCAATTCGGCATGGCGCATGTTGCCGGTGTCGAAGGTCAGGTAGAGCGTGCCCTTGCAGGCCGCCGCCGGGGCAGAGGGCGTGGCCGCAGCGCCGGTTGCGCCCGCAAGCAAGGTGAGGGCAATGAGCAGGCGCGGAAGCGGGCAAATCATCGGAGTCCGGCGTGATTGAGGAAAAAGACGCCGTGCGGCGAACTGCCCACGGGGATCGAATGCTTGAGCTTCTTTGTGAGCAGGTCGAGAACCTGCACCTTGCGCGCGAAGCGCGCAGTCGTCCACAGTTCGGTGCCATCGGCGCGGACGATCATGTCGTCGGGGCCGCCGGGAACCTCGTATTTTTCCACCACGGTCATCGTTTGCGTGTCGAGCAGCGAAATGCTGCCATCGACGGTGCGGTTCGACACGTAGAAATGCCGTCCGTCCCCTCTCGGCTGCAGGTTGTGCGCCGCAGTCGCAGTGGGAATCTTCTTGACGCTCTGCCGCGCCCGCCAGTCGATCACCTCGACGACCCCGTCGCCCATGCAGGCGACCAGCAGATGGCGGTTGTCCGGCGACATGACGATACCCGCAGGGGTTGCCGAGACCGGCATGATCCACGCAACCTTTTGCAGTCCGAGGCTGATCGCCATCACCTGATTGGAATCCTGCAGGGTAACGAAGACGAACTGGCTGTTGTCATCGAAAGCCATGTGTGAGGGCGTTTTCGCGGCCGGTAAGCGGGCGATCAGTCGGAAATCGCTGGGATCGTAGAGATCGACGCGATCGAGGCGCAGCGAAGTGGCGACGAACCACTTCCGGTTCGGCGAATAACCGAGCTGATAGGGGTCCGAAATGTCACGCACCCGTCTCTGCTCCTGCCCGGTGAGCGGGTCCAGAAATACCAGTTGGTTGGATGCCGCGCAGGCAACGATCACCGACTTGTCATCGGGAGTGGGCAGCAGGTGGTGCGGCTCCTTGCACACGCTTGCCTTGCCGCTCACCTCGTAGGTGTCCGTATTGATCAGGCTGATCGTCCCTTCCGCCGAATTGAGGGCGATCGCCAGCCCGGCGTACGCATTCAGGCTCGAGCACAGCAGGAGAATTCCGGCCAGGCGGAGTAGCGAATTCATCATCGGGAGAGTCGTCGTCTCGCGGGAACAGTTCCGGAAGCCTGCATCGGCAAGGCATCGCCGACGCGGATGCCAGCAACGGCAGGAATGCTTGCGGGCGATCGTGGGGAATGCGTTTGCGGCGGGATATTGCGGCATGGCGCTTACGTCAGACTGACTGTCTGCGGATTGTGGAGAGGATCAAGCAGGATGCCCTGGCATGCCGACCGCACGGAAAATTCGGCGAGAAAGCCGCGTGCGGGCGGTTTCCGGCCCGGCGAGGCAGGGAAAGACACTGGGCCTAGTCTTTCTTCTGAATCAGCTCGATCTTGTAGCCATCGGGATCTTCGACGAAAGCGATCACCGTCGAGCCGTGTTTCATCGGGCCGGCTTCGCGCACCACCTTGCCGCCGCGCGCCCTGATCTGCTCGCACGCCGCGTAGGCGTCGGGCACCGCGATTGCCACGTGCCCGAACCCGTTACCCAGATCGTACGACGCGGTGTCCCAGTTGTGTGTCAGTTCGAGGACGGCGCCGTCGGCTTCCGGGCCGTAACCGACGAAGGCCAGCGTGAAGCGACCGGTCGGGTAATCCTGTCGGCGCAACTCGCGCATGCCGAGTACCTCGGTGTAAAAGGCCAGCGAGCGATCGAGATCGCCGACGCGCAGCATCGTATGCAATATTCTCATTTCTTGTCCTTGCCAGTCAGAATCGGCATGCCGCGCAGGTTCCCGGAGGGTGGAGCGGCAGTCGGGGGCAACGCCGCAAAGATTGCCCGGAAGCGGTGTGAAGAATCCGGACCATTGCGCCATGCGAGGCGCTCATTCTACCGCTAGTCGATCGCAGCAAGGCGTTTTGACGGTGTTCTTCTGCGTAATGAATGGCCTACCCCACGCGGGCGGGGTAGGCACGGCCAACGATGTGGCAGGCCGGATTGCTGCGCTGGAGACGGCAAATCCCACCCGCTCAGCGCGCAGCGATCGACGGCATGCCTGCCACGCGGACCGGGTAGGTAACGAGCCATGTTTCGGGGGGTGTGCTTCGAGCTTGTTCAATTCTTGCCACGCTTGCGCCGGTGAACGCGGGATGCCCGGGATATTCGCGATGACGCCGGCTGCGGACGACCACGCCGGTGGCGTGAAAGCCGATGAGGACGAGCGTGCCGTTGGCAAGCGCGCTTCGATCCTCATGGCGGCTGCCCGGCTGTCGCCAAGCTGACGAGCGCCACGACGTGCCACGAAGTATTTCCGCTACCCGAACACCGTGCGCAGGGTCGGTTCACGAGCGGAAAACCGTGCGTCCTGCGTGCCAACGAGCCTTAAACGAGACGGGGCGTGAGCAGCCCGAGGATCGCCTGGCGCAGCGCTTGATGCCCTCGGCCGTCATCGCCGAGGGCATAGGCACCGAGGAAAGCCGGCGCCGGCGGACCGTGAGCGATCCGCAACAGCTGATCTCAATCGGGCACCATTGCGTCCCAGACCGTGTCTGCGGCGGAGACGCCGGACTTCATTTCTTGCCTGCCTGGCCAACGACGCTTGCCTCCACCGGATTGACGAAGAGTTCGACTTTCTTGCCGTCCTTGTCGTTGGCGTACACTTCATAGCAGCTTCCGCCCCGCTTGACCTTTCCTACGCTATATCCTTGGGCTTCAAACCTGGCCTTGACGTCGGCAATGCTCATCCACTTGGCTTGCGGTTCGCTGGTGCATTCGCCGCTGTAGGTGGTGGCAAAAGCGCCGAACGAAAGAGTGGAAAGCGCCAGCGTCGTCGCGACTCCGATGAGTTGTGCGTTCATGATGTTTCCTTTCAGGCAGTGGAAGTTGACCCGGCGGGATGCCGGGAGGTCGATTGCCATGGACGCAGATTACGGCTTGGCGTTGAAGCGAATCTTAAGAAGGAAGCACGCGCAGGAGTCCTCCGGCAAACTTCGTTTTCGTCGTCTCGCCCGCGGGGCGCTGGAGTGGATTGGCCTGCGCCATCGCCAGGGTGGTGCTACCGAAATGGCAGCCTTTTCCGAGGTCTCGACGAGCTTGCCAATACGAATTGGCTGTCGAGTGCCAATGGTATGCACGCGCGGTTCATTGCGGTGATCGCATTGCTCGTGCGGTCGCTACCAGCCCTCCCGTCGGCCTTCGCGACCCGCCTGGGCGGATGCCGGACGGAAAACATGTGCCTGCATCCTGGCGAGGCGCAGGCGAATTTCGCTCGCCTAACCTTCTCCGTGGGGCCGCACGAACTCCATGTATGGCACCCGCCCGCACCTCTTGAGTTCCGCCTGCAGGTTGCGCCAGTCGGGCAAGACCGAGGCCATCACCGCTTTGTGGCTCGGGCTGTGGTTCATTTCGCGCAGATGCGCCAGCTCGTGCACCACTACGTAGTCGACCAGCGCTTGCGGAAAGTGGATCAGTCGCCAGTTCAGCCGTATGCCGCTGCGTCGGCTGCAACTACCCCAACGTCCGCGTGCCGACGAAAGCGAAAGTACCGGCAAATCGAGGCCCAGCAGCGGTGCGAAATGGCCGAGTCGTTCGACGAACAAGGCCCGCGCCGATTCGCGCAGAGCCTTCTCGAGTACCCGCGGCGCTTCGGCTGGCGAGCGCAGACAAAGGGTCAGTGCCCGCTCCGCGGGTGGCAGACTCCACACCCAGCGATTTGTACCGATCGCCAGTCGGATCGTAAACGGAATGCCGAGCAGTGGCAGCTGCACCCCGTCGGCGACAGGCACCGCTTCGGGAACGCTTCGATCGTTCCATTCCTCGAGCTTCCGGCGCACCCATTCGCGATGCCGCAGGATTACCGTTTCGACTTCCTGCAGTGAGGCGAGCAGCGGGGCGCCGACGCGCAGACCGCGATGGTCGATCGACAGCCCGATGCTTCGGCGCCGGGCCCGGCGCAGGAGGTAGGGCACTCGGTGCCCGCCGAGTTCGATCGTGCGGATGGTTTCGTCGGCTGCCAGCGGCCGCATTTCGTCAGGCCGCCACCGCCTCGGTCACGGACGGGTAGCGATGCGGCGAGATGCGCCGCATTTCGGATTCGATCCAGGTGGCCGCGAGCGCGTTGATTTTCGCAGCGCTCTTGCCGGCGGGATCGATCGGTGGCCCGATACTGACGGTGATCAATCCCGGGGAAATGGCGAAACGACTCTTTGGCCAGATCTCGCCCGCGTCGTGGGCCACCGGTACCACCTTGGCCCCGCTGCGCACCGCGAGTTGGGCGCCCCCCGGCTTGTAACGCGAAGTCGTTCCCGGTGCGACGCGCGTTCCCTCCGGGAAGATCACCACCCAGTAGCCGGCCGCCAGGCGTTCCCGTCCCTTTTCGACGACCTGTTTCAATGCATCCTTGGCCGCCGCACGATCGATCGAGATCATCTTCATCGCTGCCAGACTCCAGCCAAAAAACGGCACGCGCAGTAGTTCCTTCTTGAACACGAAGACCAATGGTGGAAAGATTGCCTGCAGTCCGACGGTTTCCCACGCCGACTGGTGTTTGGCCATCACGACCGAAGGTTCCGTCGGCATGTTCTCACGACCGAGGACGCGATGTCGTACGCCGAGTACATGGCGGCAGAGGGCCAGCGCCGCATCGCGCCAGATGGCAAAGAGCCAATAACGCACGCCGATCGGCAAGACCACGGCCAGGGAAATGAGTCCTCCGACGACCATCGTCAATAGGCTGACCAGGATCAGGTACAGCGCGGTACGCAGCCCGGCCATCACGACCGCAGGAGATAGTCGGTTGCCGCCGCCAGGTCGGGGAACACCAGTGTGCCTTCCGGCAGCCCTCCATCGGCCTGTGTTTGCGTTCCCTTGCCGGTCATTACCAGCAGCGGTATCGCACCGACCGCAGAAGCGGCCTGCAGGTCGCGCAGCGAATCACCGACGGCAGGAGTTCCCGGCAGATCTATGTTGAAGCAGTTGGCGATTCGCTCCAGCATACCGGTCTTGGGCTTGCGGCAGTTGCAGCCGGAGTCGATCGAATGCGGGCAGTAGAATATCGCGTCGATGCGTCCGCCGGCCTCGTGCACGGCGCGATGCATCTTGTCGTGGATGGCGTTCAGCGTATCCATATCGAACAGGCCGCGCCCGATGCCGGACTGGTTGGTGGCGACCACCACGCGATAACCGGCCTGGTTCAGTCTTGCAATCGCCTCGATGCTGCCCGGGATCGGTCGCCATTCGGCCGGCGACTTGATGAACTGGCGCGAGTCGTAGTTGATGACGCCATCGCGGTCGAGAATGACGAGTTTCATACCGCGAGCTTCGAAATGTCTGCCACTGCGTTGAGCTGCGCGAAGAGGACTTTGAGCAGGCCGAGACGGTTGCCACGCAGCAGGGGCTCGGGCACGTTGACCATCACTTCGTCGAAGAAGCGGTCTACGTCTGCGCGTATTGCGGCGAGTACCTTGAGCGCGTCCGCATAGTCTTCGTTGGCGACGTGCGAACGGACCAGCGGCGAGAGCAACACGACCCGCTGGAATAGGTTCTTCTCGGCCTCTTCCTCGAGCAGCGCGATGCCCGGTTCCGGCAACTCATCCTCGGCCTTCCTGAGGATGTTGCCGATACGCTTGTTGGCCGCGGCCAAGGCCCGCGACTCGGGCAAGGCCAGAAATTCACTGACTGCCGCCAGCCTGGCGGGAACCAGGTCGATCCGCGTCGGCCGCTGCGCCAGCACCGCCTCGATGACGTCGGGAGCATGGCCGGCCTCCCTGAGCATGCCACGCAAGCGGTCAAGAAGGAAGGTGAGCAGGGAATCATGGACTGCTGTGAGCGCGATCCCCTGCTTGCCGAGTTCCGCCGCCGCGTCGCGGATCAGTTCTCCGAGGTCGAGCGGCAAGGAGGTTTCCATGAGGATTCGCAGCACGCCGAGCGCAGCCCGCCGCAGACCGAAAGGATCCTTGTCACCGGTCGGCAGTTGTCCGATCCCGAAGAAGCCCACCAGGGAGTCGAGCTTGTCGGCGAGTGCGGCAGCGCAGGCGACGTTACCTGCGGGCAAGTCGTCACCGGCGAAACGCGGCCGGTAATGTTGTTCGATGGCGTCGGCAACTACCGGCAGGCCGCCTTCGTGCAGCAGGTAGTAGCGCCCCATGATTCCTTGCAACTCGGGAAACTCGCCAACCATGTCGGTCAGCAGGTCGATCTTGGCGAAGAGCGCCGCGCGTTCTGCGAGATTGCCATCCGCCCCGAGCTTTTCGGCGATGTTCCGCGCGACGCGGCCCATCCGTTGCGCGCGATCGCCAAGTGAGCCGAGTTTGTGGTGATAGACGACGCTGCCAAGGCGAACGACTCGGCTGGCAAAACCATTCTTGCGGTCCTGGTCGTAAAAGAAGCGCGCGTCCGACAGGCGCGGGCGCACCACGCGCTCGTTGCCGTGAATGATCTGGCTCGGATCATCGACCTGCATGTTCGAGACGATCAGGAAGCGGTTGCGCAGTTTCCCTTGACGATCCAGCAGCGGGAAGTACTTCTGATTCTGTTGCATCGTCAGGATCAGGCATTCCTGCGGTACCGCGAGGAATTCCGGGTCGAATTCGCCAACATAGACCGCCGGCCATTCAACCAGTGACGTCACCTCGTCGAGCAGACCTTCGGCCGAATCGATGTGGGCATCGAATTCTCTGGCCGCTGCGTCGAGTTGCTCGGCAATCGCTCGACGCCGCTGGGCAAAGGCCGCGATCACCTTCGCCGCGGCAAGCTTGGCCGGATAATCGGCGGCTTGATCGATGACGATTTCGCCGGCAGACAGGAAGCGGTGACCGAGCGTTGTCCGCCCGCTCGTCAATCCGAGCACGTTGCCGGGAACGACACGGCTTCCATGCAGGAGAACCAGACCGTGCACGGGGCGAACGAACTGGTGTTCCGAACTTCCCCAGCGCATGAGCTTGGCGATCGGCAGCTTCTTCAGCGCCTGCGCGACGATTTCGGCCAGATGCTCGGCAAGGTCTTCGCCTTTCTTCTCGCGACGGGCGACGAAATATTCGCCCTTGCCGTCGGCCACCTTGTGCAACTGGTCGAAAGTGACGCCGGCGGCGCGCATGAAGCCCTCCAGCGCTCGGCTCGGCCGTCCTGCCTCGTCGACCGCGCCGGCGACCGCGGGGCCCTTCTTTTCGAGAAGGCGGTCTGGCTGCCGCTCGGCAACCTCCGTGACGATCAGCGCCAGACGCCGGGGGGTGGCGTAGGGAGTGCATGTGCTCTCGACGCTGGTGAATTGTTGCGCCTGCAGAGCCGAGAAGACGGTGTCGGCAAAGGCCTCGGAGAGTGCTTTCAGCGACTTTGGCGGCAACTCCTCGGTGCGCAGCTCGATCAGGAGGGCATCTTTCATCTCATGACACCCCTGCACTGGCCTTGCACATCGGGAAGCCGAGCGCCTGGCGGGAATCGTGGTAAGCCTGCGCCACTTCACGCGCCAGGGCACGTACGCGGCCGATGTAGGCAGCGCGTTCGGTTACCGAAATGGCGCCGCGGGCATCGAGCAGATTGAAGGTGTGCGAACACTTCATGACCATCTCGTAGCCGGGGAGGGCGAGTCCGGCCGCGACCAGACGCCGCGCTTCGGATTCGTGTTCGCTGAAGTGGCGGAACAGCAGGTCGACGTTGGAATGTTCGAAGTTGTACTTCGATTGCTCGACCTCGTTCTGGTGATAAACGTCCCCGTACGTCACCCGATAGCCGGGTCCCTCGGCCCAGACCAGGTCGAAGACGTTCTCGACTCCCTGCAGATACATCGCCAGGCGCTCGATGCCGTAGGTGATTTCACCCAGCACCGGCCTGCAGGGCAGCGAGCCGACTTCCTGGAAATAGGTGAACTGCGTCACCTCCATGCCGTCCAGCCACACTTCCCACCCGAGTCCCCAGGCGCCCAGCGTCGGGCTTTCCCAGTCGTCCTCGACGAAGCGGACATCGTGCTGGTCGGTGTCGATTCCCAGCGCGCGCAACGAGTCCAGATAGAGGTCCTGAATGTTCGATGGGGAAGGTTTGAGCACCACCTGGTACTGGTAATAGTGTTGCAGGCGGTTCGGGTTCTCGCCATAACGGCCGTCCTTCGGCCTGCGCGACGGTTGCACGTACGCCGCGTTCCACGGTTCCGGGCCGATGGCACGAAGAAAGGTCGCGGTGTGGAAGGTGCCTGCACCCACTTCGACGTCGTATGGCTGCAGCAGGGCGCAACCCTGTTTGTCCCAGAAATCCTGGAGACGAAGAATCACTTCCTGAAACGTGGGCATGGGAGGACTTCGGACGGAACCAGAAGCCGCGATTCTACTTGGTTTCTCCCTGGACAAGAACCCGCTTCGTCGTCGCCGCCGGCGCTGGCGACACGGTAGGGCTGGCGGCCTATCAACGACACCAAGCACGGGGGGCGGAATTGGCTTTGCACTTTCGGCGCGAGGAGCACCTGATCAAGATGGCCTGCCGCGGTGCTTTACCAAGGTCATCGACGTACCCTGACCACACTGACGTCCGCGGGCACCAGGCGCCCCGCGTCCCGGTTCGGGCGCGCGGGCTGCATGCGCGTCGCCTGAACCGGCGAGTGGGGCGTGTCCATTCATCGTAGTTCGTTCTTGGATCTTCCCGAGGAGATTTCCAGCGATCGCACCGAAGAGGTCCACGATCGGGGTTGGTTGCTCATCGTTGTAACCGACAACAAGCAGCAATGGCGAGAGGCCGAGAACGGAAATTGCGAAAAAAACCTGAGCACCTGATGTGGTGGTGCGCCAGACTGCGGAGGAGTAGTCATGACCCGCACCTATGAGGCATAACGTCCAAATTCAGCGGCGAGCGAAGCGAGTCCGTTGCAATGCAGTGTTCGGCAAATTTGCTGGATTGACCGGGGGAGCCAAGACCTGGACGCCTGCCGCCTTAAGTCTGGCTTCGCCAAGCTGTATTTCTTTGAACAGTGCATCCAGATTGTTGCCATACTTGATGCCAATCGCGTCCTTGATCGCATGAACTTCCATCATGATTTCGTCAGCCATCGTTATTTCCTCCAAGAAGCTCCTCGGGAGTACATATGATCGGGAGGAGCAATCCGATTGTCTCAAGATACACGGCAATTTTTTCCTGAATCACTGGATTGGCAATGTGATGGCAATTCCAGGTCAGTAGAAAATCAACGTGATGCAGTGTCGAAACCGCAATATGAAGCGCATCCTCAATCGCCCCGGCAGGAATAATGACTTGTTCAATAGGCGATTTGGCCAGGCGAATCATGTCTTGGGTTACCGCGAGACGGATATCCCCTCAAGTGCCGCAAGCCTTTTCTGCGAAGCTACAGGATCGCCAGCGGCGCACTCTTGCCAGACCAACTGTGAAACAAGCGGTTCCTAATCCGAGCGTAGCTCCCACCAAGCCAGCGCTATTTGCTGATGAGCGGCACCGATAATAATCTTGCTTGGGCGCGCCGTCAGACAGCTGATCACGGAGGTTTCAACGTGGATACTGCGCTTCATGAATTCAGTCCTTTTGTGGAAACCGTGGCCTGTCCGCTAATATTTCGGGTTGAATGAAAAGTTACATTAATTGAGCCTGGCCCCTTTTAACGCTTATTAATTGAGCCTGAAAATCATCTAGCCGGCCTCCCGCCACCGAGGAGGTAGTGGGCTAAAGTGAGGTTTGCATACTTGCTTTAACTTCAGGAGGCCAAGATGA
>WBZT01002220.1_pt1 | contig 13649 bp, 10 predicted proteins | sample 5204241 | NCBI WGS metagenome assembly WBZT01 (sample SAMN12344358, study PRJNA552823) | activated sludge metagenome | biome: Activated sludge suspended growth; feature: Nitrification reactor; material: Wastewater; isolation source: activated sludge from nitrification reactor of wastewater... | reverse complement strand
ATGTATGACCAAGTTGCAAATACTTTTAAGCTACGCAAAGAGCAGATTAACCATATTAATTTAATTTAGAAACATTATGAAAAAGAACCAGCAAGGCAATAAAAAACCAACAAATATCCCCCAAACTACGCGGAATTCTGTCCTTGATAAAAACCTTGTATTAGTAAGGAGTTGGATAAACAATATGGAACAGGGAACAGACCCATATACTTCTGCTACTGAGCTTTTAAAAAGGGACCTAAATCTTTCCTTAAAAATATTAACCTTGAGTGCAGGTGTATACTTTGATGCGCTAGAAAACCCTAATAACTGTGCATTATACTTAGCTCAAATACGGTCAATACATGTTATAGTCACGACAGATAAAAACTATGACATAAATAGTGATAAGAATTTCAGTCTTACGCTAGAATATATGGTTTCATCCTTGATTGCATTATCTGTAAACAAACAAAATGAGCCATATCATAGTAAGATTGCTCAATATCTAGATACGCTATTACACTTAATTGAGAAGAGGATAAAAGTAACAAATTACAAGGATTTTTCTTTGGAATATACAGCTTTGTATGCAAGTGGCAATATTAAAGATCAAGTCAAAAAAATGCAGTTTTCAGAGCGTTATTATGACAATTTTTTACTGCTTGGCAAAGCTCTAAGTATTGCAAATATTATTATAAGTAATGATATTTTTATCTCCAATACTGAAAAGGAATTTTATCAAAACAATAGAATATCTACAATTTTAGCCTATGCTGGGGCTGTCACTTTGGAAAAGAGCAAGTTTGATGATGCAGCTCTGAGTTATAAGCAGTTTGAATCATTGCGTTCAGGTAAAATGAGTAAGCAAGCTGCATCCAAGATCAAAGCTTTCGAGAATGACTCGTTTTTATTTATCGGCCTAAAACTTTTTTGGGCTATATATCAGAACGTTAAGCCTGGTCTTGATAATACTAAAATTCAAGTTCAGCTCAGGTCATTTAATACAAAATTTCCTTCAGCGCAAGGACCATATAATGCCTTACAATCTTATTACAAAGCCAGAATCAGCATAATAGCTGAGCCAAAAGAAGATAATCAGATGCTTATGGCACCTAAACAGTTTATAACGCATTCGGGCTTAGACTTGCGAGAATTGTGCCAAGTTGCAATTGTGCAATGCGGCAATAGTGTGCGACCTAATGATGGCATCCTTGATCAAATAAATCTACAGTCGTTAGATAATGCATCTATCAATGATATATTGCTGTTATCTCAAGTTTATTTAAATTTAATGAGCAATACTTCGATTGATGACCCATATTGTATTCAAATACTAGAGAATTTGGAGTGTGCAAGCCGTATCCATGCTGATAGTGAAGCAATATTGGATATGAGGCTAAATATATATGTAACTCTAGGTAAATTTGATGAATGCAATGCAATATTGAAACAATTAGATGAATTTAGGAAAAATGATCCAAGTTATCAATACTTTAAATTTGTAATCTTATATATATCACAGAGGATAGAGCCAGCTATTGAAGCGTTATCTATGGCTATAAGTTTAGATCCAAAATATGCACATAAAGCTAATAATGCCTTGTCAGATCCTAAATCTTTGGAATTTTATGCAGCGCATGCACGAAGACATGCCTATGGAGATCATATAAATTCTCAGGATATTTGGGATATATTGAACAAGCATTTCAATATGCATATAGAAAACGCTTATACTATCGATATAATTATGGCTCATTTCGATATGAAAACAGTCTCTTTTGAGAGATCAGGGCTTATTGCTGATTTAATCGGAAAGCTATTTTTTAATGAAATGGCACGTTGCGAATTGAGCGCTAGGCCCGCAGAAGAAAGCAAAGAGCAGCCTGACATCGTAGTACATGAGCAAAAAATTGATGCTAGTATCAATATTAGCGCAAAAAATGCTAATACTCAAATTATTGCTGGCTCGGAAGCAGTAGATCATAACAATTATAAAAAGGTAATAACTCAGCATTCTTTAAAAAAATTACAAAAAAGCTTTCAAGCAGCTGAGGATAAAAAAAATGGAGTGCCAGAAATCCATGTATTTTCTTGGAAAATAGGAACTACAGACCTGACTTCAGGCAGTAAGGATGTCTATCCTATTAAAACTAATGCTTGTGATAATGCTTATTATGCATATATTATGCCAGAGCTCTCACATAAGATAAAAACTCCAGGAATATTTGACGTTATGCAGAAAACATTAATTGTGCATGGCAGAATTGTAAGAGACAACGGCCAAGCTGGTGTTAAAATCATTGAGTGGAAAAAAGAAAGCAAGTTAGTTGAGCTCAAACCATTAGGCTACAAAGAGTATAATTGCAGAATGATTGGTCATGCAGTCAGAGATTCTCACAACAAGAAATGGCTTTTTTCCTTCGCAAAATATGAAGAGAGAGCCCATTAGTATTTGTACGGCTCTGCTGTTTTAAGAAGTACAACGGCGTTTACTGCTATGCCTTCTTCGCGTCCTATTGCACCTAAACCTTCTGCTGTAGTTGCTTTAATATTTACAAAATCCGCGGCAATATTGAGTATAGCAGCAATGTTGCTGCGAATTGCTGCTCTGTGCAATCCAATTTTTGGCTTTTGTGCTATGATGACTATATCAACATTGTGTACGGTATAGCCATAATCTGCAGCGATATCCAACGCACGGCGCACAAAAATCGCAGAGTCTGCGCCACGTAGCGCCGGATCTGTATCAGGAAAAAGGTTGCCTATATCACCTGCTCCAATTGCCCCAAGTATAGCATCTGTTAGGGCGTGCAGCACCACATCACCGTCAGAGTGTGCCTCAAGCAGTAGTGATTCTATTCCAATACCACCGAGCTTTATATAACCAGACTCATGGCTAAATCTATGTATGTCATAGCCTAATCCGATCCTTATATCAATATCAGCCTTATGTTCTAAATCATTAGCTGTAGTGATTTTTGTATTTTTAGGATCTCCAGTAACAAATCCAATACGAGCTTCAGTATTCTCTGTTGCGAGTAATGAAATATCATCTGTATAGGATGCATTATTTTGCTCTGCCATCACATGGCACTCCGAGATAATAGCATACCTGAATCCTTGTGGTGTTTGTGATGCAAAAAGTCCATTCCTATCTACCATTGCTATTCTATCATTAATGTGCCTTTTCACACTATCGTACACAGGTAATTGCACATCTACCGCATCATATCTTTCAAGCTCTAAGACAACATTTGTTATAATGCCTTGACTTATATTCGCTCTGGCTGCATCATGTATTAACACTTTGCGCGGCTTTATGCCTATAGCTGCAAGGTGAGTCAGACCATTACGAGCAGAGCATTGTCTTGTTTGTCCGCCTATTGCAAATGGCAATAGCTGCAGGCCTTTTACAGCATCGCTGTACATTCCTTGATGCTCCTCGTTGATAACCACACAGATACCATTGATATGTTTATTAAACAAAAATGCATTTATCACATGCCTTAAAAGCGGCAGGCCATTAATTGGCATATACTGTTTTGGTACTTCAGCATTAAAGCGTGTACTATACCCAGCAGCCAGTATCAGGGCTATGCAATCCATATTGCTACTGTACATAAGATATATTGGACAAGCCTTCCTTTAGGTAAGCATATCCAGACCACAGGGTCAAAAATGCCGCTATCCATAACATACCGCTGCCAATATAGCTTATATATGGTATATGTATAACTTCATCTGTTAGCAACAATACAACAATAGCAAGCATTTGGCATGCTGTCTTTACTTTACCTATTTTGCTTACAGGCATAGGCACCTTTATTTCCGCTAAGTACTCCCTAAGTCCTGAAACTAGTATCTCTCTGCATAAAATTGCTATTGTTGGCAGTACTGGGGCCCTATGATAATACACTAGCATCATAAGAGTAGCCGCGACTAGCAACTTGTCCGCTATTGGATCTAACACCCTGCCAAAAGATGTTTGAGCATGCCATGCGCGGGCTATATACCCGTCAACATAATCGGTAATACTTGCGCATACAAATATAATAGTAGTCATATAATGGCCTATAACAGTATCTACCCAAAAGAAGAATAACAGTATTGGTATTAAACATATTCTTGTCATTGTCAATATGTTAGGGAGATTTTTTATTCTCATCTATTACCTCTTTTTAATTGAATTGCTAGGATTTTTGTATCGAAAACTCTTGAAGAAGAGAATCCACAATTTTGCTCATATTCATACTGTTAGAGCCTTTTATTAGTATTGTATCTCCTTCTATCAGTTCTTTATGCATAAAATTGTAAAGCGAAACTGCATCTGCGAAATGCCCGCCCCTGGTATTTGCAGGCAATGCTTCAAATAGTGCACGTGATATTACACCAGCTGTATACACCCTATCTATATTGCACGCTAGTATTTTTTTTGCAAGGTCTGCATGCATTGCTGAAGAGTTGGGACCTAATTCCTTCATATCAGCAAGCACAGCAATTTTTCTACCTAAGAACGAGCCTAAATATTCTATAGCAGCCTCCATAGACGCAGGATTGGCGTTGTATGAATCATCTATTATGGTTATATTGTCTTGTAGTTTATGCAGAGTTCCCCTACCTTTGCATGGTGTAAATGCGTTTAATGATGCACATGCTGTTTTTATATCTGCCCCTAATGCCGTCGCAGTAGCTATACATAGTGCACTATTTTTAACAAAGTGCAAGCCGCGATGAGGCATAGTATATTCATAATGTTGCCCCATAACTTTGATTCTGATATGCAGTGTTTGGCCTAAGATTGTGACGTTTCTGATCTGTACAACAGCTGCTTCATCAAATTGTCGAGAATTATATATGTTGCTATAGCATGCACCGCCGATAATTAAATTTTTCTTCATTGCATGAGATAATAATATATCTAGGTACTCGCTATCTAAATCAAGAATGGCTGTAGAGCCAGGCTGCATACCATGAAAAATCTCTGCTTTAGCATGCGCTATTTCATCTATGCTATTGAAAGCTTCTAAATGTGCAGGCTTTACGTTTGTTATTATGCTAATATTGGGCTTAATCAAAGCTGACAAGGCTGTTAATTCATTGGCGGCGTTCATACCTGCTTCAAATATTGCATACTGTGATTGTGGTGGTGTATTTGCCAATGTAATAGGAACACCATAATGATTATTATAGCTTCCATAACTGTAATGCACCATGCTATGCTCTGTATACTGGGCCTGGAAAATTGTTGCCAACATGTCTTTAGATGATGTCTTGCCAACACTCCCAGTAATTGCAATAGATATCCCGTTAAATCTTGCTCTAGCGTATTTTGCTAAGCTTAATAATGCCGAATTTGTGTCTGGAAGGATAATAAATCTATTTTGATCATGCACTATGTATTTCGAGTCATTCACAATGCATAGAGACGCGCCAGAGGCCAAAGCAGCTTTGGCAAAAATTCCGCCATTATTGTTTTGACCCGAAATGCCAATAAATATGTCATTATGTGCTATATGGCGGGTGTCTATAGAGATGCCAGCGCCGCTGTATACAGGGAGGTGCTCCAATCTCAATGCGCTCTTTATATCAGCAGCTTGCCATATCATAAGGTAGACGTCTATGAAGTAAAAAAGGACATGGTGCCGCCGGCAAGAATCGAACCTGCGACCTCCGCATTACCAATGAGGTGCACTACCACTGTGCTACGGCGGCGAAATACATCAGATCAAATAATGCATACTTATGGTGCAAGTTAATCAGCAGCTCCTGTGGTATCTACTGCCTTTTTGCCCATTGCCTTCTTGATCCTTTTTTTTAGGCGCTGCAATTTATTTGGAAGTAAAGCATCTTTCACGTTACAGAGATAGCTATCAAGCCCGCCGTTGTGCTCAACACTTCTCATACTGTGTACTGTAGCCTTAACTCTAACTTCTTCGTTTAGAATTTCGCTTTTAAGAGAAAAGCTCTGTAAATTTATTGAGAACTTTGTTTTTGTCTTATGATTCGAGTGAGAAACTTTATGACCACTCATAACAGATTTGCTTAAATTTAATTCGCATCGTTGAGACATTTTTTACCTATTTTTATCATGGTTAAACAAATAAAGGACAGGGCCAAGACTGCGCAAATTTTTTTCTCAACAAAACGTCACGAAGCCGCGTCGAGGCAAGGCACTTGACCGCTAGCATAGCATAAATATTATTTGTATCAAGCAAATTGTTTCAATTCTACGAGTTCCAGTCCTGCCCGCATACTGCAGCCTAAACCTAAACTATAAGCAGCACCTTGCATTCACATGGTCACCTCATTTAAAAATTTAATGAGGTGACCATGTGGCTTTACTATTCTTTTATTGCCATATTGATCTATGGTCGATATACTCATAGCGTTTTGTTAATATATTAACTTTGGTACGCTTGATGAACTTTTTTCGTAGCCTTAATTTAAATACGGCCAATATAGCATATATGGTAGTTGGCATATTTTTGATGTTAGGAATAATGTCTTTCAGTGTCTTGAAACTCACTGCGCCAATGATGGCACCACTGTACTCTGATTTGAGTATAGAAGATAGCAGTATGATTATGTCCAAACTACAGTCCATGGGTATCCCATATGAGTCTAGCGCTGATGGGAAGCAGCTTATGGTGCCAAGTAGTTCCGTATTTCAGCTGCGTATGAGTTTCGCGCAGGATGGTATACCGCACTCTGGCAATATAGTCGGCTATGAGATATTTGATAAAGCTGATTCTTTCGGTACTTCGCAATTTACATATAGTGTGAATTATATAAGGGCATTGGAAGGTGAATTAGCTAGGACTATAGGGGGAATGCAGACTATTGACAGTGCTAGGGTACATGTAGTTATCCCTAAACGTGAATTGTTTTCTCAGCCTACAACCTCGCCCTCAGCATCTGTTATAATCAAGCCAAAGGGTAATAAAATGCTTGGGAAAAATGAGATTTCAGCTATTAGTTATCTTGTGGCAAATGCTGTTCCTGGTCTTGAGGCTGCTAAAGTTGCTATTGTAGATAATCTTGGGCGGCCATTAAAAATAGGAAACGGGGAGGAGGATGACGCGGTTGTACTTTCAAGCAATGCTGCAGAGTATCAATCTGGCATAGAGTCTAAATTCGCGCGAGAGATAACGCAATTGCTTGAGCGATCTGTTGGAATAGGGAAAGTAAAAGTGTCAGTAAGTGCTGTGATAGATTTTGACAGAGAAGTAGTTAATACTGAATCGTTTGATCCAACTAGCCAGGTTTTGCGCTCCAAAAAAATAACAGAGGAGTCTGATAAAAGCTCGGCCGGCGGTGAAGCGGTAAGCATATCAACCAACGTGGAAGATAGCTCTGGCTCTGGTTCTGGTCCAACTAGAGCAAAAGAACGAACTGATGCAGTAGAAAATTACGAAATTACGCGCACTGTGTCTAATAAAATCATAGAAGGTGGGCACATAAAGCGTTTATCAATCGCCATAATACTGGATGGAACATATGATATAGATGATAGTGGCAATGTAAATTATAAGCCTAGAGCAGATGAAGAAATAGCTAAGCTAAAATCACTCGTCGTATCTGCTGTAGCGCTTGATAAGGATAGAGGTGATCAGGTAGAAATAGTAAATATGAAATTTGCTCCTGATTTTGCTGATTTGCCAAAAAAGACGACATTTATGGATTGGATAAGGGATGATTTACAAAACGTTGTACAAACGGTTGTCATAGGGCTTGTACTTATATTGGTGATTGTTCTGATTATACGACCGGTAGCGATTAAAAGCGTAGAAATGATTAAAGAGAGGCAAGAGTATGAACGTACTATACAAGAGGCTGCAGAAGCTCAAAAAGTTCAAGAAGAAAGCGAGAAAGAAAGACAATCTGATGAGAAGCATGTATATGCTAATGAAGAGGCCAGAAAAATTGGCCTAACGCAAAGACTAGATGATATTGCGGCACAAAATCCTGATGAAATGGTCTCTTTTATACGTAATTGGTTATATCAAGAATAATTGAAGGAGGATATTGATGGCAAGTGGAGTTGATAAAGCGGCAATGTTGATGCTTGCTATTAAGCCCGAAACGGCTGCTAGAATTATGTCTGTCCTTGAAGAAGATGAGATAAAGCTGATATCGCAGGCTATGAGCAGATTAGGAGCGGTAAATTCAGAACTTATGGAGCAGTTGCTGAGCGAAATAGAGGGTGGAGATACTGATAATGCAACCTTTATCGGCAATGTACAAAGCACTGAAAGGTTTTTGCGTAAAGTACTGTCTAAAGAAAAAGTAGACGTTATACTAGAGGACATTCGTGGGCCTGCGGGCCGTAATATATGGGATAAGCTTGGTAATGTAAACGGCGATGTGCTTGCTAATTACCTGAAAAATGAGTATCCTCAAACTGCAGCGTTAATCATAAGTAGATTAGCTCCAGAGCAAGCGGCAGATGTTCTGTCGCTTCTGAGTGCAGATTTTGCATTCGAAGTAATAAAGCGAATAATACTTATGGATCCTGTAAAGCAAGAAGTTTTGGATAGGGTAGAGAAAACTCTAAGGACTGAATTTATTAGCGGATTATCTAAGGCTCAAAAATTTGATAATAAGCAACTAATAGCAGAAATTTTCAATCGTCTTAATAGAAATGACGAATCAAAATTCATGTCTATGTTAGAACAGTATGATAATAATATCGCAGATAAAATTAAGAGCCTAATGTTTACTTTTGAGGATATAAAAAGGATAGGTCCAAATGGTGTTCAAGCTGTTTTAAAATTATGTGATAAAAATAAATTGCCATTAGCATTAAAGGGCGCATCTGAAGAGATACGCAAAATGTTCTTGGACAATATGTCTCAACGTGCGGCAAAATTATTACGTGATGAGATAGAAAGCATGGGCCCAGTAAAATTGAAAGATGTAGATCAAGCACAATCTGATATAATTCTCATCACTAAAACGCTTATAGCAAAGGGCGAGATAGATCTAACAAGCAGCGATGATCAAATGGTATATTAAACGCTGTTAACAAAACCTTTGCGTTAACAGCGTCTAGTTATTTATGATAGCGAGTACTATATTACGCCATATTTCAGCTGGCAAAGAGCCGCCTGTAACCTTGTCCATACTTTTATCATCGTCTAGACCAAGCCATACACCAATAGTGATATTTAATTCTGGCACCGAACCTATGAACCAGGCGTCCCTGTAATTTTGCGTTGTACCTGTTTTGCCGAATACTTTTAGGTTATTTATATTAGCTTTTATTCCAGTTCCGTTTTCGATTACAGAGCGCATTATAGATCGCATAGCAGAAGCTGAGGTTGAGCTTATGACTTGTTTTGAAACTGGCGTGTGATAATAAAGCTTGTTTATACTATTTGCTTCAATAATCTTAGATATCGCATATGGTTTAATACTCATGCCGTCGTTTAAAATATGTGCGTAAGCGCCTGTAATATCCAAAAGACTGACTTCCACAGCACCAAGTGCTATACTAGGATAATTTGCTATATGAGTTTTTATTCCCATATCTTTTGCAGTTTGTATTATGTTTTTTCTCCCAACGGCTTCAGACAATTTGACCGCGACTGAATTAATTGACTTTGCGAACGCAGCCTTTAATGTGACATCTCCTACATATATATCATTTATATTCTTTGGAGACCATTTACCTATAGTTACTGGGGCATCGTGCATTACTGTTTCTGGGCTATAACCCGCCCCAAAAGCTGTGACATATGTAAAAAATTTAAATATAGAGCCTGCTTGTCGCATAGCATATACTGCTCTATTGAATTGGCTCTCAGTATATGATCTGCCCCCAATCATAGATAATATCTTGCCATCTCTGTCAAGCGCTATAACGGCTATTTGATATCGCCCGGCGTTAGGGTCGTTATTTAAAGTTTCTACAGCAGCTTTTTCAATTTTGGCATGCATAGATAAATTAATCGTTGTGTATACGTCAGCACTTAGCTTTGCTCCTTCTAAAATACGATATGTTTCATCAAATGCATAATCGCTAAAATATGGCTGTTTTAATGAGCCACGATTTATCCCCCGGTGCATTATAATTGGAGGTGCGGCATGCAGTATATCTTGCTGTGTTACAAGGTTATTTTCGTGCATATTCATTAGCACCTGCTTTGCTCTTTGTATGGAAGCTATTTGGTCAAAGATTGGGTTGTAAGCTATAGGAGACTTTAGCATGCCAACAAGCATAGCCGCTTCATATAATGATATATCTTGCACGGCTTTGCCGAAGTAAAATTTAGAAGCAGCATCGATTCCATATACTCCTCGGCCCATATATACTCTGTGCAAATACATTGAAAGAATTTCTTTCTTGGTAAACGCTGCCTCTATTTTATATGCTAATATCGCTTCTTGCAGTTTACGTTTCCAGGTTTTTGCATTGCTCAAAAATGAAATCTTTGCAAGCTGTTGTGTGATTGTGCTTGCTCCCTGTGAAGCGTTTAATTTTAATAGATTGGTTATGGCAGCTCTTGTTATACCAAAAATATCTATCCCATTATGTTCAAAAAATCTCCTGTCTTCTGTTGAAAGTAGTGCATCTATTAGATGCTGTGGATACTTCGCATATGGTATATTATCCGAATATATATCTCCATATACAGATATAATAACCCCGTTTGCATCTCGTATTGTGATTTTTGGCCGTTTTTCTATGTTTACTATGCTTTGGATAGATGGCATGTCTTGTATCGCATAGAAAACGACCCCAAGTATTATAGATATGGCCCATAATGCTGCAATAATACTATATTTCAATATGCTTTTAAGTTGATTGGGCTTTAGCAAAGCTTTTCGCGTTTTTTTGAATTTTTGATGTTTTCTAGATTGATTTTTCATTAGTATTTATTTTGGTTTCATGTAGCAGTATAAAGAAAGTTGAAGGTATAATCAAGCATGCACTAGCATATATGTTCCAAGTAGGAAGCTCATTAAAAAGTAAATATCCACTCACGGCAGATATTGGTAATTCTAAATATCTAAAAGGAGCTAGAAATGAGATGTTAGATAATTTAAATGCATATAATATGCAAAACAGCATTACGTTGCCTAAAAGACCTAATGTGGATAGCGCGGCTAATTCTTTGATGGTTGGAGTGTCCCACACGTGTATTGATGGAACCAAGCCACACATTGCTGCAACCACAGAAGAATAAAAGACCATATTATATATTCCATCTTGCGATATATATTTTTTATTCACTATGTCTAAGAATGCAAATATTAAGCTGGATAATAACAACAGCATACTGAATGATGTAAAGGACGCATTCCATATGCCAAGTGCTATAATTATTCCAATGAAGCACGTAATTACGGCAGTCCATATGTATGCACCAACGTGCTCGCTTAACAGTCTGGGAGCTAGGATAATAGTAAAAACAGGTATAGTAAAACTGCTCATGGTTGCAATTGTTAGGGTGGATGTTTTTAACCCCGCGATCCATAACATAATCGCTATAAAAAATAATGTTCCTCGCACAATATGCAGCTGTATGTGGTGTGTACGCAATGTGCGGCCTGTTATCAACATGAATATTAACATTGATATAGCGCCGAATAATGAGCGAAAAAATGCTATTTCAACAGCAGGAATCTGTACGCTGATTAATTTAGACAGAGCATCGTTTGCATTACTACATAATAAGCTTAATATAAAAATTAATATGCTAATATATTTAGATTTCATTGCAATTCATAAATTTTAAGATTTGTGTTAAAAACTTAAAAACAGCTCGAATAAGGAGCTGTGGCTTTTTGATAGCAATATCGCTGTTCTTGAAAGATACAATGTATTATTGCAATCACTTCTTTTACTACATACTTCTCATTTCTCCTAATCTTTTTTATCTACTTATAAACGCAACATTGCAACCTGTGCGAAAGTTTATGCTATAAATGTCAGTTAAAATGAATTTTTACAGGTTTGTTATCAAAAAAGTACAACTTAGCATTGTCCTTGGCGGAAAGCAATATCTTTCCTATCATACGTTTCTCTATGCTTGCTATTTTGATTTCAGGAGTTCCGTCGTCCCAAAATTTTAACCCAGACTGACCATACTCTCTGCATACAGAATTCCTTGCAATAATCTTTGCCTCAAACTCCGCAACTTGCGCGCCATATTTATTGTTTTGAAATAGTCTTGGCTCTATATATACATATCCAACAGGCCTATCAGTTGTTGTGCTGTATATGGCATGAACGCCAATTTGTAGAGAGCTTATTATGACTATAGTACCATCGTTTTTAGTGTAAGACCAGCGATGCGCAGGCTCAAAAATTTGCTCTGTATTGTTTATTGACACACCTGACTTGTTGGACTTGCTTTTTGTATTATCTGATAAGACTTGCGGTATAGGAGTTGGCCTGATTAGATTGGTTTCGGCCTGTTTTTCAGAAATTTCAACGAGTTCTGTATTCGGCAATGCTGCATCCTTAGCGTTTGCTGCTTGTGCATTTAGTCTAATTTTAGCCATATATAGATCCACAGCTCTTTCATGAAGTTGCTGCAACTTACTCAAATGGTATAATAGATCTAGATGCTGGTCTATGAATTGGCGCTTCAGCCTACTCTTTTCGGCATCAGTATCATTTATTTGTGCATTGTATTCTACTATTATAGATGAGGCCTCTTGGATGACCATGTTTATCTGAGGTAAATCTGCTGCATAGTTTGCATCAAAATCGCTAAGCTCCAGCTTGCTTGGATCGAGCTCAAGGAATGGCAAACTGCGCCATTTTGGTGATAAAAATCTTTTTAGGCTGCGTATATTTTTTAAACAACGTTTCATTACTATTATTTTATCAATAATGGCAATAAAATCTGATATGCATGCTGCTTGTTCCTTGGCCGTGTAAAGCTTTTTGTATCCCAATTTTAATAACTCCTGACCTATAATTCGGGCCTCTTTAAATCTGCAAAGATACATTAAAATATTCATTTTTAAGTCAAGATCTTTTGTGTGCTCTTTTTTTGTTCTGCAGATTTTATGCAGAGCTTCTGATTTTATCGCTTTATTCAAAAGAGACAGAGCATTTTTCAAATCTCCTTGGTGTAGATATAGCTGCATTTTGGCTCGTGTTAAATATATTGTCTCTCCAAATTGCTCTATACATTTGTTAATGTACCACATAATTTTATTGCAATAATCCGTGAGTTTATCGTCCTTTGCAAGCAGTAAAGTATCCAGCATTATTGTAGTTAACATCTGTTGATGGGCAAAATAAATAGGCGAAAATAGCATTCTCATTTTTTCATGTATGGCATCAATGCTCCTATTGCTCTTTTGCTCGTTTAATTCTTCAAGGACACAAATTCCGCTTGGGACGGAGTCTATTAATTGTGCAACATCTTCATCTGTATTGTTAATATCCGCTATATATGCGCTCCATTTGCCAAACAATGACTCAACAGCTTTAACAGTTTTGCTATCATTGCTTGCCAATAGTGTGTCTTTTAATTGATATAGAACTTTTTCATTCTCTTGATCGGAAATTTTTAAACTCCGTGATTCATGTTGTGTATTTGTATCAATGTCACGATCAGAGATGTGAACGATTTGAATAGTTCCAGTCTCTATAGTCTGTCGGGCGTTTTGTATCTCGGACAGGAAAGCGTGTATTTTTAGTAAGA
>WBZT01002219.1_pt1 | contig 13649 bp, 9 predicted proteins | sample 5204241 | NCBI WGS metagenome assembly WBZT01 (sample SAMN12344358, study PRJNA552823) | activated sludge metagenome | biome: Activated sludge suspended growth; feature: Nitrification reactor; material: Wastewater; isolation source: activated sludge from nitrification reactor of wastewater treatment... | reverse complement strand
AACAAGAAGTAGCGATAGAAGGAGTAGAACTTGTCCTTTCCCTTCTCCCGCTGACACACCTTCAGCCGCTTCCGCAGGTAGTCCGGGTCGGAGTCGAGGAAGCCACGTCGCTGAATGAAGTAGACAAACATCAGTCGGTTAAGCATTACCGACGTGTACCATTCGCGATCTGCGGCGCTATCGATCCCGTCAATGAGCTTCAGGAACGACTTCCGGTGCCCGTCGAACTCCCGGTAGAAGGACTTCGTGACTCGGTCGAGGTCAAATGCCGCGCGTGCCCGGCCTGCGATCGCGATCGTGGAGATGCCCGCCTCTTCCTCTTCAAGTGACACGTAGAGGCGGCGAAGCTTGTCGAGCAGGGCATCCCCCGACTCGCCACGATGGAACTCGTGCGACCGCGCCGTCAGTGGCTTACCTCGCTCACGGCGCACCCAAGACCATGACTGGTGCGACTTATCTCCGTTCACGAAGACGATGAGATGCTCGAAGCTCGTCTCGGAGAGCTTGCGATCAAGCTTCAGCCTTGTCTTGTGGTCTGGCAGACAGTTCCCGCGGGACTCACAGAGCCAGACGGTGAAACCCTTCTTCTGAGCGAGTCCCGACAGGCTGTACGTTTGATCACCGACCTCAAGCGAAACCTGTTGGCGGCTCGGGTCCCACCCAAGCTCCTCGACAAACAAGGTCTTGAGGTCACCCCGCTGGACTAGCGGCCGTGCTCGCAGCGAGTCGAATGCCATGATTAGTCCGCCCTCACCCCTAGTGAGCAGATGATGCGCGGCTCACGAGCCACCGCATCGCCGAGCTCAACACAAAGCCGATCTTCCTCCTGAAGGGCCAGCACGAGCTCCGCGAGCCGTTCGTCGGAGGCGCCGGCCCTCAGCTCTCGATTCAGGAGTTCCCTAGCACTCTCGGTCAGGGGAGCCTCGTAGATCGCGTCGATTGCCTTGTGGAGGGGCGTCACATCGAAGAGGCTGCCCCTGACCGAGCCGGCGTAGTCCTTTAGCCGCTCGTACACTCGCCGGCGCGCACTGGACGGTCTGCCGAGCTGCCCTCCCGTGGTGATGTGCTCGGTGTTGATGGAGGCCACGGCCCTTCGCACAAGGTCGTGATGAGCGTCCAACCGCTGCAGCCCAGGCGTTTCCGGCTCGCAGGCCGCGGCTCTCAGGATCTCGTGCTGGCTTTCCGTCACGGTGCGACCCTGCTCGTCGACCCATGCCAAGGAGTCATTTCCGTCGGCAGTGCGCACGTACACCATGACGCCAGTGGTTGGCGACACGCCCCCCGCGCCCTCGGGCTTCGGCGGAACCGCGGCGAGGGACTTGGTCGCGAAGACAACGTTCGCGAGTTCCGGAATCGTCTTCTTCAGGCCCGGATTCACGTCGCAGGCGTTCTTCCAGATCTGATAGGCAAGCGAGGCCAGGTCCACCTCGTTGTCCTCAGGATCATCGAGGACGCCCGACTTCTCAGTGAAGAGGTCGAAGACGAGCCCGTCGTGAGCCTCATCCTCAAAGAAGGTCTCATCCGACCCTACAACTTCTGCGTTCTCGTGTAGGCGTTGGCGGACCCTTGCTCTCAAGCGAATCAGTCGCTCGACACCATCGGCCGGCAGGAACGAGTAACAGAGGATCTCCTCTGCAGCCTGTCCGATTCGATCAACGCGCCCCGCTCGTTGGATGAGTCGGATGATCGCCCAGGGGAGGTCGTAGTTCACGACGATCGCCGCGTCTTGGAGGTTCTGGCCTTCGCTTAGCACGTCCGTTGCGACCAGCACTCTCAGCTCCTCGGACGCAGACACCCTTCCTCGGACCTTGTTTGATTTCGGACTGAATCGCCAGGCGAGCAGTGAGGGGTCATCGCTGTCACCCGTGACTGCGGCGAAGGCCTTCAGCCCACGGGCCCGGAGCTGCTCCTCCAAGTAGGCAACCGTGTCGGCAAACTGCGAGAAGACGATGACCTTCTCTCGCGCGTGCTTCCGGCTCAAGAGCTCAAAGAGCTCGTTGAGCTTCTCGTCCTTCGACGCATTCCACCGCGTCGCGAGCTTAACGACCTCGAAAAGCCGCTCAGCATCTTCGCGAAGGTGCTTGGCCAGGTCCCCGACAAAGTGCTCAGGTCGCAACCACTCGAAGTGCTTCCCGTGCTCGGTGCTGAGAAGCGCATAGCTCGCCGCGCCGGCCTTCGCGAACTCCGCAAGCGTTGTTGCGTTGGTCTCCGTCGGCAGAACCCCTTCGTCGTCGCTTCCAAAGAGAGGGTTATCGCTGTCACGATCCTCCGAGCGAGAATCGAAGAGCGCGGCATCCTGAGTTCCCACGGGGACAGGCAGGCCCTTCTCCAGCGCGTGCAGATAGACGAAGTTGCGGACGATATGCCGTCGCACTGAGAGCAGGAAGGAGTATCCACTGCTCTCCAGTCGCTTGAAGAGATTGGTCCGACAGAAGCCGATCAGGCGCTTGCCTGCGCGCGACAGGTCGCGGATCACTTCAGCTTCGTCAGTAGTCGGCGGAACGTCGGGCGTTGGCTTGAGGTAGTTCGCAAGGCCGTAACGAGGCAGGTGCAGCAATCGCACGGTGTCGACGACACCGTCCGAGTAGAGCTTCGCGTACTGGTCGTCTGCATGCCCGTCCCTGATCCTGAACCGAAGTGCCCTGGGATTCCGCTTGGGAAAGTGGAATTTGTTGCCCCCCTCGAGCACGATGAACCGCCGATCCCTCTTTGCCTTCTCCCGCCCACAGCGTGGGCACGCTTCCAAGGTCGCTGGCACGACCGTCCGACACGACGCGCATTCGGTGCATGCGTAGTTGCGCTCAACAAAGCTTCGAGTGCGCCGAACCATGAACAGCCGCATCAGCTCACGCCAGTCGTCGGGATACTCGCTCTTCTCAAACGCGGCGAGGCAGTTCAGAGGGCACTGATGAAGCCGGGTGAACTCATCTGGCCTGCCGTCGCAGATCAGCCTCAGGTACTCTTCGGGCCGGATGCCCACGACTTCTTCAGGCTCGAGGAAGAGTCGGAGCTGATTGGCGAGGTCCAGATACGCCTTGTTGTAGGGAGTCGCCGACAGCAGGACGCACTTGCTCGCGTTGCGAGCAATGTAGTCGCGCACCACTGCCCATCGCCGGCCTTCTCGATTTCGAAGATTGTGGCTCTCGTCGATGATCACCAGCCGATAGCGGCGAAGTTCCGGCAGCACGTTCTGGACATGCGTGACCGATACGACCTTGGCGATCAAACGATAGCGATGAGCGTGGTCTTCCCACATCCCGACCAGGTTCTTGGGACAGAGAATCAGGGTCTCAAGGGAGCGCGGCGGGTCCTGGAACATCCGCGCGAGCGCGGTGGCCATGAGGGTCTTGCCGAGACCGACCACGTCCCCCAAGACAACTCCACCGCGCTTTTCCAAGTGTCGCGCGGCGATCCTGACGGCTGCTGACTGGAAGTCGAGCAGCACGCCGCGCATGTCAGCCGGAATCGAGAACTCGGACAACCCGGCCCTGGCTTCTTCCGCCAGGTGGTACGCCATCTTGATGTAGATCTGATGCGGAGGGAGGGTATCGGGCCGGGCCCAACTCTCGTCGATTACCTGGATGAGCTCCTTGGTGATGTCGACGCACCACCGGTCCTCCCACCTCTCCTTGAACCACGCCTCGAGCTTCTTCGTGGAGTCGTGGTCGAGCACGTCGACGTTCAGCTCGCCCTGCTTCGAGAGCCCAGCGAGAGTCAGATTGCTTGAGCCGATGAAGGCGGTCCGAGGATTGTTTGGGTCTGAGCGGAAACAGAGGTAGAGCTTGGCGTGAAGGGAGTGCCTCAGGAAGAGCTTCACTACCAACTTCCCGGCCTTGAGTTGCGCGGAAAGCCGCCGCAGCCCCTTCTCGTCCTCGTCGCTGGGCGCTCCAAAACACAGCTGCGCCCTGAACTCCTCTGCCAGCTTCTTCTTGAGCCGAATGACTGCCTGCTGGCTAATCTCATCCTGCTGTGGAACGAGACTGTAGGCTTGGCGAAGCTCCTCACGGTCCGTCTGCTGCATACCGACGAGCAGTCGACACTGACTTCCCGGCCCTCCGACCCAAGACTCGACGAGCGAGTCGATTGCCTTCCAACCTCTCAGGTTGAAGTAACCGACGCAGAAGTCCGAGCGCTCAGACAGGGCCAGCGTTTCTCGCAGGGCTGGCAGGAGCTCGAGTTCGATGTTGTCGAAGATGCGCGGCATGCGACCCACCCCGTAGTGCAACGACCTGGGACTTCATTCCGGAAGCTACCCTTCTAACGAAAGATGGCCGCCGTGGTGATAGATCGGATCCTACTTCCCACCATTTGCTGGGCCCGCAGCGAACGCTAGTCCGCGATTCTGCACACGGTCAAGCAGCTGGACATCACTGGACTTCGACTGGCATGGCTACAAAGGTCCACCTGATCCAGCTCGGGATTCGCTTCTGAGCTCCGTCCAAAGGGGTTTCCACTCTCCACATCAGCACGTCAGCCGCCAGATGGCGCAAGCAGTTGCATTCAGAGCGCCAGATCGAAACGAGTGGAATCCCGCTCGGCACAATGCCCCCCCTCGGCTGCGCCCTCTTCAACGCCCCGCTCACCCGATACCTCGCCAGCCTCACCCCCGTCGCCGCCGCTTGCGTGCTCACCGACTCGAGCACGCGTGCGGGTGTGCCTTGCGCGAAGAGGCGCTCGCCCGTGCCGAGCAGCACCGGGTAGACGATCAGCACGAGTTCGTCGGCGAGGCCGTCTTCGAGCACGAGTGACGTCCGCGTCGAGCGGCCCGAGAGCGACGAAATCGCGGCCCTCGGGCGTGCGATAGGACGCGGTCCAGTCGTGGTACGGGAGGCCGTCGCCGTCGTCGGTGACCTGCATCGCGCCGTCGAGCGAAACGTGTTCGATCAGCGTCAGCGTCCGCATGCGTGCCTCCGTGGTTCGCCCCCGCAGCGCCGCCCCCTACGCCCCGCCTCCCGCCAGCAGCTCGCGCGCGACGTCCGCCGGTGCGCGGCGGCCGTAGCCGGGGATGTCGAGCACGAGCTGGCCGAGCTTGGCGCTCGCGGCCCGGTCTTCGATGCGGTACTGGATCTCGCGAATGCGTTCGAGCTCCAGCGTCAGCGTGTTGGTGCTCGCGGTGACGCTGCGGCTCGTGGGGCGCGCGAACGCGACGATCGACATGGCGCGCCGCTCGTGCTCGAGCGCTTCGGCGTCCACGCGCAGGTCGGCGAGCACCTTCATGATCGCCTCGGCGATCTTCGTGCCCGGCGCGCCGAAGTCGCGCGTGGGCAGCAGCACCGCGAGGCGCGAGGGCTCGCTGACCAGGATCACGACGGGATTCGGCCGCAGCTGCAGCACGGTCGCGTACCACTCGCCGAGCCGCGGTTCGGGCGTGCCCTTCGGATCCACGCGTTCGAGGCCGACCTGCTTGAGCAATCGAGTCGAGCAGCAGACGGTCAGCACGCGTTCCTCCTCGGTGTCGTGAGCATGGCGCGGACGGCGCGGGTCCGCGGGCGCGCAGCATACGCGAAGCGGGGCGGACGCGATCGCGTCCGCCCCGCTGTGCGCTGCTTCGTTCGTTACTTGCGACCGCCCGGGAGATGGACCTGGATCCCGACGTTCACGGGGTAGTAGGTGCGCGTGTACTCGCTGGTGTAGTCGTAGCCGGCGCTGGTGGACGGCCGGTACTCGTAGGTCGTCTTGCTCGAGCCGTAGTTCACGCCGACGGAGCCGTAGAGCCCGACCCACTGCGAGAGGAAGGCCTCGTAGCCCACGGCGACGCCGGCGTTCCAGTCGCCCTTCGGCTTGTAGGTCGTCTTGGAACTCGCGCCGGTCGAGGTCTCCGACTTCGAGTCGCCCGTGGCGATGCCGTACTGGGCGTTGACGTGGACGAACGTCCGGCCCTTGTCGCCGCTGCCGAAGTAGTAGCGCGCGAAGGGCCCGAGATAGAAGCTCGGCTGGGCGTAGTCGGAGGTCGAGGTGGTCGTGCTGGAGGTGTTGGAGCTCTTCGACTCGCTCGTGTAGTAGCTGACGGAGACCGACGCGCCGACCGCGAGGTTGTCCTGCAGGCACCAGCCCATGTACGGGTTGAGGCTGATGCTGAAAGAGGTCCCCGTCGACTTGTACTCGGTCGGCGTGTTCGTGTAGGTCGTCGTCGAGGTGCTGCTGGTGCCGCTGACGGACCCCAGGCCCGTGCCGATGATGACGTCGCCCTTCTTGGCCTGGGCGCTGGCGATGACGGGGCAGGCAATCAGCAGGGCAACGAGGATGGCTCGCTTCACGGAGTCTCCTTCGCATCGGGCGCGGCCCGACGGTGGTGGATGCGGTTCGTCGTGTGTCGCTCGCTCGGGCGGCGATGCGCCTGGGCGTTCGAGGGCAGGTCATCGGCGGCTGGATGCGGGATCTCAAGAGCGATCTGCGGGCGTCGCTCGCCGCGGCCTGGCGGCGGGGCCACTCGCCGCGGCGCTGCGGGGTCCGCGCGCCGAAACGCGGCGCGGCCTCGCGCCGGTCGTCGTCGCCGTCGCGCTCGCCGCCGTGCGCGCGGCGCTCGTCGGGGCCGTATCGACACGGCGCTCGCGCTGCCGGAGATTCCGCGGCATGAACCTGACCCGCAGGCAGTTCCTGAAGACCGCCGTCGCGGCCTCGGCCGCGGCCGCGCTGCCGCTGACGTCGCAGGGTGCGGAGCATGTGCCGCCGCCCGCGACGCCGTTGCCCGGACTTCGGACCCCGATCACTGGCAAGGCCGCGAAGCCGCTCAGCATCCTGATGATCGGCGGCACGGGCTTCACCGGTCCCGAGCAGGTCGAGTACGCGCTCGCGCGCGGGCACAAGGTCACACTGCTCAATCGCAACAAGCGCCGGCCCGACCTGTTCAAGGGCCGCGTCGACATGCTGGTCGGCGATCTGAACGCCGACGTCAGCGTGCTCAAGGGCCGCTCGTTCGACACGGTGCTCGACATCCCGACGACCGCGCCCTACTGGGTGCGCAACGTCGCGCAGTACTTGAAGGGCCACGTCGGCCAGTACGTGTTCATCTCGACCGTGTCGGTGTACCGCGACAACAGCAAACCCGGCATGGACGAGACGGACGCGACGACGCCGATGCCCAAGGACGTCGATCCGTATTCGCTCGACCCGGCCCTGCGCGGAAGCCAGTACTCGGCGTTCAAGACGTACTGCGAGCAGCTCGTGCAGGAGGCGTATCCGGTCTCGACCATCATTCGTCCCGGCCTGATCGTCGGCCCGCTCGATCCGTCGGATCGCTTCACCTACTGGCCGGCGCGCATCGACCGCGGCGGCGAGGTGCTGGCGCCGGGCAACCCGAACGACCGCGTGCAGTTCATCGACGCGCGCGATCTGGCGCAGTGGACCATCCGCATGATCGAGCAGCGCGAGGCCGGCGTGTTCAACGCGCTCGGACCGGCGGCGCCGCTCTCCATCGCGGAGATGCTCTACGGCATCAAGGCCGCGACCACCGCCGGCGCGCAGTTCACGTGGGTCGACGCCGACTTCCTCGAGAAGCAGGGCATCGAGGCGTGGAAGCACATGCCCGTCTGGATCCCGCCCGCGGGCGAATACGCGGGATTCCATTTCCGCTCGAACGCGAAGGCCGTCGCGAAGGGGCTGACGTTCCGGCCGCTGGCGGAGACCGCGCGCGACACGATCGAGTGGAACAAGACGCGCACGCCGGAGGCCCAGCAGGCGCAGCTCGAGGGCAAGCTCAACGGTCTCGCGCCCGCGCGCGAGGCCGAAGTGCTCGCCGCGTGGAAGGCGAGACCCGCGAAGTGACGACCGCCACGCGAGACCCGAACGAGCGTTCGGGCGGCCGCGTGCTGGCGAGTCTCCGGCTGCTGGTCGACGTGCGTTCGCCGGAACTCTCGTCGCTGCTGCTCTCGTTCCTCTACTTCTTCTTCGTGATGAGCGCGTGGTTCGTGCTGCGCCCGATCCGCGACGAGATCGCCGCGGCGGCGGGGGTGCGCAAGCTGCCCTATCTCTTCCTCGGCACGCTCGGCGCCACCCTGTTCTTCAACCCGCTCTACGGCGCGCTCGTCGCGCGCTTCCGCGTCCGCACGTTCATCGCGCTCACGTACCACTTCTTCGTCGCGAACCTGCTCGTCTTCTACCTGCTCTTGCGGATGTCCGGAGCCGGCGAGGGCTCACCGTTCGAACTCTGGATGGGCCGCGGCTTCTACGTCTGGACCAGCGTCTTCAACTTCTTCGTCATCTCGATCTTCTGGTCGTTCATGGCGGACGCGTTCACGAGCGAGCAGGCCAAGCGGCTGTTCGGCTTCATCGGCGTCGGCGGCACGCTCGGTTCGATCGCAGGCTCGGCCTTCACCGCGGCAATGGCGTCGCACATCGGCACGCAGAACCTGCTGCTCGTCTCGGGCCTGCTGCTCGAGATCGCGATCCTCGTCGTCGCGCGGTTCCCGCGGCGCGCGATCGTCGATGTCGCGCCCGCCTCGAGCGCGCGCGAGCCGGAGGATCGCATCGGCGGCAGCGCGTGGGCCGGACTCACGCGGCTGCTGCAGTCGCCCTACCTGCTCGCGATCGCCGCGTTCCTCACGCTCTACATCCTCGGCTCGACGGTGCTGTACGCCGCGCAGACGGACCTGGTCGGCCGGCTCTACCCGACGCGCGAGGCGCGGACGACCGTGCTCGCGCAGCTCGAGTTCGCGGCGCAGACGCTGACGCTGTTCACGCAGTTCTTCCTGACCGGCCGCATCACCAAGTGGATCGGGCTCGCAGCCACGCTCGCGATCGTGCCGGTGCTGAGCATGCTCGGCTTCGGTGCGCTCGGGCTCTTCCCCGTGTTCCAGACGCTCGCCGTGCTGACGGTCTGCCGTCGCGCCGCCAACTTCTCGCTGATGAACCCCGCAATGGAGACGCTCTTCACCGTCGTCAGCCGCGAGGACAAGTACAAGGCGAAGAACTTCATCGAGACGTTCATCTACCGCTTCAGCGACCAGCTCACGGTGTGGGGCTACGCCGGACTGGCCGCGCTGGGGCTCGGCCTCTCCGGCATCGCGTTCGTGGTCGCCCCGGTCGCGGGCGTTTCGGCCGCGCTGGCGCTCTGGCTCGGCAAGAAGCAGGGCGAGATGGCGCGGACGGGAGCACGCAGCGCCGCAGCGTGAGGCGCGCGTGGCGTCAGCTCCGCCTGGGCCTGAGGAACCTCGAGGTGATCCAGGCGAGCGATCCGATGATCACGGCGGAGGCGCCCGGAATCGGCGCATCGTAGTGCCGGAGCGTGGCGACGATGGGACCGAACACCGGCAGTTCGGGCAGCGCCTTCGTCCACCTCGCAGCGAGCTCGCCCGGATGATTCGCCGCGTAGACATCGAACAACACGATGTGCGAGCCCGTGACCCACACCCAGTTCATCAGCCCGACCCCGAATCCGTGCCAGAAATGGTGGCCCGGTGCGCGCCGCGCGATGACGACCACGCAGACCGCCCAGATCACGAGCCACGTGAGTGCGGAGACACGATCCGAGAATCCCCCGACGAACACGATCGCGTGCGCGAGTCCGAGCAGTGAGAGCAGGAACGTGAGTCTCCAGTTCATCGTCGACTCCAGTTGCGGATCGGGTTCCATGCGGGGTCGCGCGTGGCGCGCGACGCGGTGGGCGCAAATCGCTTGGCCGGAGTGCTACGCATGCCCACAAGCAGCGGTTGCGGAGAGCGTCGGAGACTTCAGTTCGACGCGAGCGATTCAGATGCTCGCGCCGCGCTCCTCCCCGCCACCGTCCCGCTCGACCACGCCCACTGGAAGTTGAAGCCGCCGAGCCGTCCTTCGACGTCGAGCACTTCGCCGCAGAGCCACAGGCCCGGCGCGACGCGGGACTCGAGCGTGGATGCGTTCACCTGATCGAGCGCGACGCCGCCGGCGGTGACTTCGGCCTTCTCGTAGCCGAGCGTTCCGGTCACGCCGACGTCGCGCGCGAGCAGGCGTCGCAGCACGGCGTGGCGTCGCTCGCGCGGGACCTGGCTCATCGCGGCGCCGCCGATGCCGCTCTCGGCGGTGACGATGTCGGCGATGCGTTCGGGCAGCCGCTCTGCGAGCCACGTGCGCACGCCGCGGCGCGGGTTCATCGACGCGTACGTCTGCCACGCGCGCTCGAGCGACTCGAACGTCTCGCCGGGCGCGAAGCTCAACGTGACGCGGCGCGCGTGGCCGTCGGCGCGGTGCCAGTGCCGCGACAGGTCGAGCGCGGCGGGACCGGTGAGGCCGAAGTGCGCGAATAGCAGCGAGCCGCTCGCGCGCTCGATCACCTTGCCATCGACGTGGAACGCGAGCTCGGCTTCGAGCGTGACGCCCTGCGCGCCGCGGCAGATCGGATCGACGGCGACGAGCGGCGTCAGCGCGGGCGCGGGCGCGACGATCGTGTGGCCGAGCGCCGCTGCGAGCGCGTAGCCGCAGCCGTCGCTGCCGGTGCGCGGGAACGAGAGCCCGCCGGTGGCGAGCACGACCGCGTCGGCGAAGAGCCACTCCTCGACCTCGTCCGTGGGCAGCGGCCAGTCGGCGCCGCCAGTTGCGCGCACCTCGGCGCCGAGCGCGGCGCTGTCGCGCACGTGCCGCACGCCGACGCGCCAGCGGGTGGGCGTGGCGTCGGCGCCACGTGACGCGCCACCGCCGCGCGTTGCGTCGGCGCCACCCGCAGCGCCGCCGCCCTCCCGCTCCAGCCGCACGACGCGCGCGCCGAAGCGCGTCTCGACGCCGGCGCGTTCGCACGCGCCGAGCAGCGCGTCGAGCACGGTCTGCGCGTCGTCGCTCACCGGGAAGTACTTGCCGGTGTCCTCGAGCTTGAGCGGCACGCCCAGCTCGTCCTCGAACCACGCGCGCGTCTGCTCGCTCGTGAACGCGCGCAGGATGCGCGCGATCACGTGGCGCGATCCGCCGTGGAAGTCGCGCTCGTTCACGGTGCGGTGCGTGACGTTGCAGCGCGTGCCGCCGCTCATGAGGATCTTCAAGCCCGGCTTCGGGTGCGCATTGAGCAGCGTGACCTTCGCGCCGGATTCGGCGGCGCGCAGGGCGGCGGTCAGCCCGGCGGCGCCCGCGCCGACGACGATCACTTCGCGTGTGGACATGCGGCGCAGCGTAGGCGAGCAGGCCGCGAATGGCGAGGCCGCCGGCGCCCGTCGGCGCCCGCGGCCTCGCGTTTCTGGTCGCCCTGCGGCCTCACGCCGCGTGGCGGCGCCTCATCCGATCCGCGCCATGATCGCGAGCAGCGCGTCCCAGTAGCGCTGCACGCTCGGGATGTCCACGTACTCGTCGGGCGAGTGCGCGCCGCCGATCGTGGGCCCGAGCGAGACCATGTCCATGCCGGGGTACTTCTCGCCGATGATGCCGCACTCGAGCCCGGCGTGGATCGCGCGCACGAGCGGCTCCTTGCCGTACTGCTCTTTGTAGACGGCGACGGCGGCGGCGAGCACGCGCGAGTCGAGGTTGGGCTTCCAGCCGGGGTAGCCGTCGCTGCCGGCCACGTCGGCGCCGCCCAGTTCGAGCACGGCGGTCACGGTGTCGACGACGTCCTGCTTCTCGCTCGCCACCATGCTGCGCTGGCTGGTGGCGAGCGTCAGCGCACGCGGGCCCTGCGTGAGCACGGCGACGTTGGTCGAGGTCTCGACGAGGCCCTCGATCTCGGCGCTCATCTTGGTGACGCCGTGCGGCAGGCCGGAGAGCGTGCGCTGGATCTTGCGCTGCAGCGATCGCGCCCACACGCGGCTCGGACGCTTGGCGGGCTCGGCGACCACGTCGAGGCCGGGCTCGACATTGGGCGTCTCGGCGCGCAGCACGTCGCGAATCGCGGCGATGCGCGCCTTCGCTTCGTCCACGTCGGCCTTGCGCACGCACACGATCGCGACGGCCTCGGCGGGAATGGCGTTGCGCTTCGAGCCGCCTTCGATCTTCGCGATCCGCGCCTTCAGGGGTGCGAGGTCGGCGATCACGCGGTTCAGCAGTTTGATGGCGTTCGCGCGGCCCTTGTGGATCTCGACGCCGGAGTGCCCGCCCTTCAAGCCCGTCACCCGCACTTCGAGCGCCGACCAGCCGGCGGGCGTCGCTTCGGTGGCGAGCGTCCACGTGGCGATCGTGTCGCGGCCGCCGGCGCAGCCGACGCACAGCTCGCCCTCTTCCTCGGTGTCGAGGTTGATCAGCATGCCGCTCTTCAACCACCCCGGCGCGAGCGACTGTGCGCCGGTGAGGCCGGTCTCCTCGTCGATCGTGAACAGCAGCTCGAGCGGACCGTGCACGAGCGAGCGGTCGGCTGCGATCGCGAGCATGGTGCCGACGGCGATGCCGTTGTCGGCGCCGAGCGTGGTGCCGTCCGCCATCAGCCGATCGCCGTGGCGCACGAGCGTGATCGGGTCCTTCGCGAAGTCGTGCTTCTTGCCGGGGCGCGCGACGCACACCATGTCGAGGTGGCCCTGCAGGCAGAGGCTGGGCACGTGCTCGCGTCCGGGCGAGGCGGGCTTGCGCACGAGCACGTTGCCGACGGCGTCGCGGTGACATTCGAGGCCGAGGTCCTTCGCGACGCGCGCGGCCCAGTCGCCGGCGGCCTTCTCGTGCTTGGACTCGCGGGGAATGCGATTCAGCTCGGCGAAGTACTTCCAGAGAGCGGCGGGCTCGAGCCCGGCGATGGCGTTCGTGTCGGACATGGCGTGGGTTTCGGGGTTGGAGGTGGAATACAGCGGGACGGTGCACAGGCTACTGCCGCGCTCGCGGGTCGGCCAGCGGGCCGGGGAGCGCAGCGCACGAGCGCGTGAGAAGGCGCTCCGACTGCGCCCCGAAGCACGATCAGCCGGCGCCGAGAAGCGCGTCCTGCGGCACGTATGGCGTCGTGCACGGTGGTCCGGCGGCGTGTGCGTACGCGACCTCGCCACGTGCGAGCCAGGCCATGGACGCGGACACCGTCGGCGCGCGGCCGCCGTGCAGGCAGACGCCGGGCCGCGTCGCGTCGCCGTGCGTGGCGATGAGCGCGGCGAGCCGCGCCTCGGCCTCGGCGCGTGTGGCGGGCGTGAAGCCGGCGAGTTGCGCGACGAGCCAGGCGGTGCGCGCATCGTGCGGATCGTCCAGCTCGTGATGCGCGAGCGCGTGCCAGCCGTGCGCGATGCGCTGCAGCGTCGGCGCCTCGCCGTGGCGCAGCGCGAGCAGCCACGACGCTTCGGGCGCGAGCCACACGAGCGAGCACGGCGCGTACGCGTGACGCGCGACCTCGGCCTGCGCGAACGCGAGCGGATCGTCCGCAGCGGCGGTCTCCAGCGTGAGCAGCCCGCGCGAGCGCCGATCGGCTCGGCCGTGCTCGGGATCGCGACGGTTCAGCAGCAGCGCGACGCCGGGCTCGCGATCGCGCGCGCCGGCCCGCAGCGCGAGCCACGTGCCGCCCGCGACGGCGTCGCGCCCGCCCACCACGCGCGGCTTCTCGCGCAGCACCTGCGGGCCTTCGCTGGCGCGCGCGGGATCCTCGTCGCGGTTGGCGGCGAGCACCACGGTGCCGGGTTCGAGCACGTCGAGGCCGAAGACGAGCGTGCACATGGGGCGCGACTCTAGCCGCCGCGCCCGCCGCGCGGCCAGCGCGAAGCGCATCGCGAAGCACATCGCGGCGCGGCGCCGACGCGGTGCGTGCCGCCACGGGGCGCGAGCCGTCGCGCGGCGCATGCCGGCGCGCAGCCGGC
>WBZT01002218.1_pt1 | contig 13649 bp, 12 predicted proteins | sample 5204241 | NCBI WGS metagenome assembly WBZT01 (sample SAMN12344358, study PRJNA552823) | activated sludge metagenome | biome: Activated sludge suspended growth; feature: Nitrification reactor; material: Wastewater; isolation source: activated sludge from nitrification reactor of wastewater... | reverse complement strand
GCCCGACAGACCAGGATGGCGGTGGAAATCGAACCGGCCAGATAGCCGAGAACGACAAACAACAGGTTTGTGAGCATAGAATACCGTCGTCAAGCACTTCGGAAAGCCGGCACGGTAGCCAGCGGGGATTGGGACGGAGCCGGAGCGGCGGTTGACGCCGGCTCAAGGCGAGCGGGTTGAAGACTGCCGCCCGATCGGATCGACCCTTGGCTTATAAAGATAATTCATCGCTGGGAGCCCCGTCATGGACATTATTTTTATCCGCGAACTGCACATAGAAACGCTCATCGGCGTTCATCCCTGGGAACGCCAGGCCCGCCGGGGTCTATTGCTGGATCTGGAGTTGGGAACCGATATCCGCCCAGCGGCCGCAAGCGACCGGCTCGCCGATACGCTCGACTACCAAGCCATGGCACAAAGGATTGTCGCGCTCGCCGCCACCAGCGACTTCCAGTTGCTGGAAACGTTGGCCGAACGGATCGCGGAGTTGTTGTTGCGGGAATTCGCCGCGCCCTGGTTGCGGTTGACCCTGCGCAAGCCCGGCGTGCCGTCCGACGCCCGCGAGGCTGGTGTCGTCATCGAACGCGGCGGTCGGGGCTGAGGCGTGATGGTCCAGGTTTACGTCGGTGTCGGTAGCAACGTCGAACCGGAACGACACATCCGCTCCGGTCTGGCCGCACTGCGCCGGCGCTTCGGCCCGTTGACCCTGTCCACCATCTACGCCAGCGCGGCGGTCGGTTTCGCCGGCGACGATTTTCTCAATCTGGTGGCGGGCTTCGAAACCGATTGGACGGTACAAGCGGTTCTCGCCGGTCTACGGGAGATCGAGGCTACCCATCAGCAGCACAGCGGCGGTCCAAAACTCGCGCCGCGGGCGTTGGATTTGGATTTACTGCTCTACGGCGATCTGGTGTGGCGCGGGGCGGCAACCCGTATCCCTCGCGACGAGATCGTGCGCCACGCCTTCGTGCTACGGCCGTTGGCCGAGGTGGCTGGCGACCGTCGCCATCCACTGTTGGGGTCTACCTTCGCCGAACTGTGGGCCGCTCACGATCAATCGCGGGAAACGCTCACACCGGTGGCGTTGACGCTGGAGCGCTAAACCCTGTTCCAGAATGCGGCATCCCGTTCAACCCGGAATGGATCGGTCCTGCTCCTTGAACCGTACTTCCCTGGCTCTATTGCTCACAACCGGCTCCACTGTTCGCGCCGCTGCTCCCGGATGCGCGGCATCATCACGGCCAGTAACAGGCAGGCGCCCAGCAACACCGCGCCCATCAGAAACCGCAGGTTGTCGTTGTCGTCGCGCAGCGCCCGATTTTCCTGCTGGACCAGTTGCAGTTCCCGTTCCAGTACCACAGCCTGTTCCTGCAACATCTTGTTGCGCTCATCGATCGCCACCGTGTCGGCCGACACTTTGCGGTATTGCGCCAATTGCTGGCGCAGCCGCAGCGCCTCTTCGTACAACTGAGGATAGCTGAGGTTTTCTTCTCCCGGTTTACCGACCACCTCGTCCAGGTGTTGTTTGAGATCCGCATGCCGGCTCTGCAACTGCTCCAGATTCTGCCGGAGGCCGGCCAGTTGCTCTCGGCTGCTTGGGGTATCGGTAACCTGGGCGCTAGGCAGCCAGCCCTTGCTTCCTGTCGGCGTGCGAATCTGGGTATAGCCCTTAACCGTATCCACCTTGAGTATTTCGATGGCGGTCCCGCTGCGCACCGCGCCGATGATTTTATAGCGGTTGGAAGCGCCCGCGCGCAGCGGAACGTCCAGCAGGTCGCTGACGTAGGCGCTGGACCGCGCCTGATCCATCGTTTGTGTTTGAGCCAGCGCTGGCCCGAGGGCAATAACGGTCAGAAGCGCGGTCAACAGCAACGGAATCGTTGGGATTTTCATCGGGAGTGGTTGCGGGTCGGGAAATTTGTCGGAGGGCTAGCATAATTTTCGAGCAATTGTAGCTTGTTTGCAGCGCTGATTTGTATCCAGGAAAACACCATGGTGCCCAGAATAATCCAGCGACGGATCTGCGCCCGAACCGGCGCCTGTGGTAAAAACATCCCGATACGCCCTCCGAACCCATCCATCCATTTCGTCGGCAACGCTCATGATTCCATCCTCCAGTCCGCACGACCGTCTGCCCGTTCCCGATCCCGCCGCCGCCGCGCACAGCGCCCGCTTGCTGGAACGAATTCACGCCGAAATCACCGCGGCCGGCGGCGCCATCTCCTTTGCCCGGTTCATGGATCTGGCGCTGTACGCGCCCGGCCTGGGCTATTACCGGGCCGGCGCCCGCAAGTTTGGTCCGGATGGCGATTTTGTCACCGCCCCGGAACTGTCACCACTGTTCTCGCGCTGTCTGGCTCGTCAGTGCCGGCAGATCCTGGAGGCGCTGGAAGGCGGTATGCTGCTCGAACTCGGCGCCGGCACCGGCGTCATGGCCGCCGACCTGCTGCGGGAGCTGCGCGCGCTGGACGCCCTACCGGAACGTTACGCTATCCTGGAACTGAGCGGCGAGCTGCGCCAGCGCCAACGCCAGACCTTGGCGGAGCGGGTGCCCGATCTGCTTGACCGCGTGGTCTGGCTGGACGCGTTGCCGGATCCGGGCCTGTGCGGCCTGGTGTTGGGCAACGAAGTGCTGGACGCCCTGCCGGTCGAACGCTTCCGCGTCACCGAGACGGGGCCACGCCGACTGGCGGTGACCTGGAACGAGACAGAGCTGGACTGGGTGGAGGGCGATGAAGATCCCGAAGTCACCGCCGCCGTCGCCGGTATCGAACAGGCATTGGGCTGGCGCCTGCCGCCAGGTTATACCTCCGAATACGTTCCGCATCTGGATGCCTGGCTACGCGCCATCGCCGAAACGCTGACGGCGGGCGCGCTGCTGTTCGTCGATTACGGGTATCCACGCCGGGACTACTATCATCCCGAACGCGCGGCGGGTACCTTGCTCTGTCATTATCGCCACCGCGTTCACGACGATCCGCTGATCCTGCCGGGCTTGCAGGATATCACTGCCAGCGTGAACTTCACCGCCGTGGCCGACGCCGCGCTCGCCGCCGGCTTGGAAGTGGCCGGTTACACCGCCCAGAATTACTTTCTGTTCGGCTGCGGCCTCATGGAAATGTTGGCCGAAGCGGACCCCGCCGACACGATCCGCTATCTGGAGCAGACTCGTCAGGTCAAGCTGTTGACCCTGCCCGGCGAAATGGGCGAACGCTTCCAGGTTATCGCCCTGACGCGTGATCTCGACTTACCGTTGCGCGGTTTCACCATGCGGGACGAACGTGGACGGCTATAGTTTGCTTACCTAGGCACACGTTGAGGGCGCCGCGCATGGGTCAGGAGATCTCCCAATCCGAATTTACCTACCGGGATTTCGAGCGGTTTGGGGAACGGTTGCGTCGGGAAACGGCCATCCTGCGCGACTGGTTGCGGGAACGGCGTTTCACTCCAGTCAGCGGCGTTGCTGGCTTCGAGGTCGAGGCGTGGCTGGTGGATCGGGCTGGCCAGCCGGCGCCGCTCAACCAGGCGTTTCTGGAGCGGATGGCCGATCCGCTGGTGGTGCCGGAACTGAGTGTCTTCAACATCGAACTCAACACCCCACCGTTGGCGCTGGGCGGCGGCGCGCTGCGACAGATGCACGATAACCTCGAAAATCTGTGGCGGCGCTGCCAGCGGGTCGCGGCCGAACTGGACGCCACCGTGGCGCTGATCGGCATCCTGCCGACTTTGCGCGACACCGATCTGACCGTGGAACACATGTCGGACCGAGAGCGTTACCGAGCCATCAACGATCAGATCCTGCGGCGGCGGCACGGTCAGCCGATGCAATTGGCCATCCACGGCGCGGAAACCCTGTGCCTTTCCCATCCCGACGTGATGCTGGAAGCTGCCACCACCTCGTTTCAGGCGCACTTGCAAGTCGCGCCCGACCAGGCTGCCGTCTTCTTCAACGCCGCGCTGGTGCTGTCGGCGCCGCTGGTGGCCGCCACCGCCAACTCGCCACTGCTGTTCGGCAAGGTGCTTTGGGAAGAAACCCGCATCCGGCTGTTCGAACAGGGTGTGGATTTGCCCGGTGGTGCCAGCTCCAACAACCCGGCCTATCGCCGGGTGACCTTCGGCAACGACTATGTCAAGGCTTCGCTGCTGGAATTGTTCGCGGAAAACCTGGCGCATTACCCGCCACTGCTACCGGTCGACTTGAGAGCGGAACCGGCCGAGCGACTACCGCACCTGCGTTTGCACAACGGCACGATCTGGCGCTGGAACCGGCCACTGCTGGGCTTCGAGGCCGATGGCACGCCACACCTGCGCATCGAACACCGGGCGATGCCAGCCGGTCCCAGCATTCCCGATTTGATCGCCAACGCGGCGCTGTACTATGGGTTGGTTCACGCGCTGGCACGGGCAACGCCATCGGTACCGGCCGCATTGCCTTTCGCTATGAGCCGGGCGAATTTCTATGCGGCGGCGCAAGATGGGCTGCGAGCCGAGATTGTGTGGTTGAACGGTCGGCGCGCATCGCTGCGGCAACTGCTACTGGAAGAGTTGTTGCCGCTGGCTCGGCGAGGGCTACGAACATTGGAGATCGACGCGGCGGATGCGGACGAATATCTGGGTATCGTCGCGGCGCGGGTGGACAGCGGCCGTACTGGCTCGGACTGGCAGCGGCGTTTCCTTACTCGCCACGGGCCGGGCCTGAACGCACTGACTCTGGCGTATCTGGAGCGGCAGCGGAGCGGTAAGCCGGTGCATGAGTGGGCGGATTAGTTCCGTAGGGAACGCGCGTGCCAGCGCCAGCACCAGACTGGCCGTCACCCCCGCGTCAGTACCCGCCGCAGTCGGCCGTACCCGTCCGGTAACCAACCGGCGGTGACCCCAACCAGCGGCAACGCTACACCTTGGGGATGCGTCGGCAATAACACCAACCAGGCCAGTAACGCCGCTGGAACCACGCTCCAAACCATCACTCGCTATGGTTGGCCGCCATATGTGCCGCCGGAGCGATTCCGCTAGGCGACGATCTCAATCTGGCGCTGCGCGGGATCGACGCGACACTGAGCCGCCGCTGACGCTGGTTTGCCAGTTGGCGGTGAGTTCGACGATCTCCTCGTTTTCGAGACCGCCTTGAAACACATCGTTCCAAGCCACGTACAGCAGTGCTCCCAGATAGACCGGTAGCGGTAGCGCCAGCACTTGGGCGAGGATGGAAAAAAAACCGAAAAACGGCAGCACCACCAGCATCAGGCCAGCCAAGCCCAACACCGGAAACAGCCACGGATTGAGCTGCATAGCCAGAGCGCTATGCCGCCAGCAGGTCGACAGCGGCAGTTCGCGGAACAATTTCAGCGGGAGGGCAAACCAGGTAAGTAATACTTGCAAAACCAGTAGTACGCCGCCCAGCACGCTAAGCTGCGTCCCCAACACGGTGTTGGCCACACCGAAGGTCGTTGGAGGGATTCCGGGCGCGCCGTTGGCCAGGGTGGCGAGATCCGCCGGCAGCAGTTGATCTTGTACCCAGTAGATCACCAAATAGCCCTGCAACAGCAACATGAACAGAAACAGGCTGGTCTTGCCCAGCGCTTTGAGAGCAGTCCGGTTGAACAGTTGCCGAGATGCCGGTGGTTGCTTGCGGTTGGCGGCGCGGGCCAAGGCGCAGGCCAGAGTCACCGTCAGGCTCAACGGCAAGCCGTAGCAGAATACGGTAGCGATCAGCGTGACCCAGGTGCCCAGCGGCGGTAGCCACCAGTGCCAGATCGGCAGTGCCAGCAACAAGGCGCTGCCGGCCGGCGCGAATAGGGCCACGGCCACGAACAGCCACGGTCGCCGCCGCATCAACTGCCAGGCCTGTATCAGCCAGTCCCAACCATCGCGCGGCGCCAACGCCCGCGGCCCGAAACCTCGCATGTCCACCGTCCTGTTGGAAAGTCAGCGCGGCTAGTTTAACGTGGACGGCCACGGCACACAGCATTCATGAAGCTCGGTGCTCTCCGCCGACGCCCGCGCGGGCTTTGATCCGGGCCGGATTCATGACATCATCCCCGCACATACTCCAAGCAAGCAGGGGTGCGCTCCATTTGCGCGCCTGACACTGGCTCCGAACGATGCGCTAATTTTCACGGTCCAAAGTCGATGAGTTTGAAATGAACGACGGAACCCTGTACATCGTCGCCGCCCCCTCCGGAGCGGGCAAAACCAGCTTGGTCAAAAGCCTGGTGGAAACCACGCCGGATGTCGTCGTCTCGGTTTCCCATACCACTCGACCGCGCCGTCCCGGCGAGCACGATGGCGTCCACTACCACTTCGTGTCCTCCGACACCTTTGCAAGGATGATCGCCGAGGATGCGTTCCTGGAACAGGCCCAGGTATTCGGCCATCGCTACGGTACCAGCCGCGCCGCGGTCATGTCCCAGTTGCAAGCCGGACAGGATGTGGTCCTGGAAATCGATTGGCAGGGCGCCCGCCAAGTGCGGGCGCTGTGGCCGGACAGCGCGACGATTTTCATTCTGCCACCATCTCGGCAAGCCCTGCGCGAGCGTCTCGCGGGGCGCGGCCAGGATGGTCCCGAGGTCATCGAACAGCGCATGGCGGCGGCGCTGGACGAACTGTCGCACTACGCCGAGTTCGATTATCTGGTGGTTAACGATCAATTCGCGGTGGCGCTGGACGCGCTGCGCGCCATCGTGATCGCCCAACGCCAGCGTCGGGCGGCGCAGCTGGAGCGGCAGCGGGAACTGCTCCGGTCGCTGTTGTCTTAATTATTTGTTTTAACTAATATACTCGGTTCCCACTTCCGACATTGAACCCGGAGCAATTGCTGACATGGCTCGAATCACCGTTGAAGACTGTTTGGATCGGGTGGACAACCGCTTCGAACTGGTGCTGATCGCCGCGCGCCGCGCCCGCGATCTGGCGCTGGGACGTGAAGCGCTGGTTCCCTGGGAAAACGACAAGCCCACCGTCGTTGCGTTGCGGGAACTGGCCGAAGGCAAGATCGATCACCTAATCCAGGAAAAATACCGCCAGATGCGTGTCGTTCCCGAGGCCGAGGCGCCGCTTGCCGCCCACAACGAGCCTCCGCCCGAGCCGGGTTGACAGTACCGGTTTCCAACCTTTCAGGAGAACCCGATTTTGCTGAGCGCGACGTTGTGGGAAGTCCGGGACAACAGCCAGCCGTTGCGGAAACTGGCTGTCGACGACGAATGGCTGGACGATTTGCGTCTTCGCATCGACGACCTCTGCGCCATCGCCAGCGGATACCTCGAACCAGACCAGATCGAGCGCTTGCGCGACGCCTGCGGCTTCGCCGCCGAGGCGCATGCCGGCATCTACCGCAAGAGCGGCGAACCTTACATCTTTCACCCGTTGGCGGTGGCCCGCATTCTCGCCAACGTCCGCTTCGACTACATCACGCTGCAGGCGGCCTTGCTGCACGATGTCATTGAGGATACGCATTACAGCAAGGAGCAGCTCAGCGCCCGCTTTGGACCGGAGGTCGCCGATCTGGTGGATGGCGTCAGCAAGCTGACCCAGATTCAGTTCAACTCCAAACTGGAGGCGCAGGCCGAAAACTTCCGCAAGATGTTCCTGGCCATGGCCAAGGATCTGCGGGTGATCATGATCAAGCTGGCCGACCGCCTGCACAACATGCGCACTCTCGGCGCCATGCGCCCGGAGTCGCGCCGCCGCATCGCCCGCGAAACGCTGGAGATCTACGCGCCCATCGCCGGCCGGTTGGGCATGAACCACCTGCGTCAGGAGTTGGAAAACCTCGGCTTCAGCCACCTGCACCCGCTGCGCTTCCGGGTATTGCAGGAAGCGGTGCGCAGGCTGAGCGGCAACCGCCGCGAGATCGTCGGTCAGCTCGAAAGCCGCATTCAGACCCGCCTCGAAGAGGAAAAGATTCAGGCTCGGGTCATGGGTCGCGGCAAGCACCTGTGGGGCATATACAGGAAAATGCGCGACAAGCGCCTGCCCTTCAAGGATGTGTACGATGTCTATGCGGTGCGGATCGTGGTCGATATCGTGGACACCTGCTATCGGGTGCTGGGGGTGATGCATAACCTGTACAAACCCTACATGAACCGGTTCAAGGACTACATCGCCATCCCCAAGGCCAACGGCTATCAGTCGTTGCACACGGTGCTGTTCGGTCCCAACAGCGTCCCGATCGAAGTGCAGATCCGCACTGAGGAAATGCATGTCATGGCCGAGGTTGGCGTCGCCGCGCACTGGCGTTACAAATCCGGCGACGGCCAGGGTAGCCATACCCAGCAGCGCGCCCGTGAGTGGCTGCAAAAGCTGCTGGACATGCAGCGCCGCGCCGGCAATCCGGTGGAATTCCTGGAAAGCGTCAAGGTGGATCTGTTCCCGGACGAGGTCTACGTGTTTACCCCACGCGGCGAGATCATCGATCTGCCGCGCGGCGCCACTGCGGTGGACTTCGCTTACGCCATCCACTCCGATGTCGGCAACACTTGCGTGGGCGCCAAAGTGGACCGACGACTGGTACCGCTGCGTACGCCGTTGACCACCGGCCAGACCGTCGAGGTGATCATTACGCCCACCGCCCGCCCCAATCCCGCCTGGCTCAACTTCGTGGTCACCGCCAAGGCTCGTTCCAGCATTCGCCATTACCTCAAACACTTGCGGCGCGAGGAAGCGATTCTGCTCGGCAAACGGTTGCTGGAAAAGGCGTTGGCCGGACGCATCGGCGGATTGGGTGAGCTGCCGGCGGAACGCGTTCAGACACTGCTGTTGGAATTCAACCTGAGCGACTTTAACGACCTGCTGGCCGATATCGGCCTGGGCAATCGTTTTGCGGCACTGATCGCCAAGCGGCTGTTACCGGAAGATGGCGAGGACGACGCTCGCCCACTCAAGAACATCGACGCCCAACCCTTGCTGATCAAGGGCACCGAGGGCACTGTGGTCAGTTTCGGCAAATGCTGCCGGCCGCTACCAGGCGATCCCATCATCGGTTATCTTAACGCCGGGCGCGGTATCGTCATCCACCGGGACAATTGCAAAAACGTCGCCAGCTACAAGAAAAATCCCGAGAAATGGATCGAGGTGGAATGGGAGAAACAATCCGGCGCCGACTTCAGCGCCGAATTGCGGCTCGAAGTGGCTAACAAACGTGGGGTACTGGCCACCATCGCCGCCGCCATTTCCGCCACCGACACCAATATCGAGACCATCAACACCACGGAACGGGACGGTACCACCACCACCGTTCACTTGCTGCTCAACATTCGCGACCGGGCGCAACTGGCTCGGGTGATGCGCCAATTGCGTACTCTGCCGGAAACGTTGAAGCTGGCCCGGCGCGGCTGACGACCCCGTCGCGATCTCCTCAAGAAGAGGAGCGCGCTTGAATCCGAGCGCTGTTTTGCCGAAGAATACCAGCCGAAGCATACACCGAGAGACATTCCATCATGCCTCGTGAAATCATCAAGACCGATCAGGCTCCCGCCGCCATCGGCACCTATTCCCAGGCGGTCAAGGTTGGCCATACCGTTTACCTGTCCGGCCAGATTCCGCTGGACCCCGCCACCATGCAACTGGTCGACGGCGGCATGGAGGCACAGATCCGCCAGGTGTTCGACAATCTGGCGGCGGTGGCCCGCGCCGCTGGCGGCAGTCTGGCCGACACGGTCAAGCTCAACGTGTTTCTGACCGATCTTGGTCATTTTGCACTGGTCAACCAACTCATGGCCGAGTATTTCCAGGAGCCCTATCCAGCACGGGCGGCGATCGGAGTCGCGGCCCTGCCGCGCGACGCGCAAGTGGAGATGGACGCGGTGTTGGCGCTGAACGAATAACCACGGAGTTCGAATCCACTGGGCTGCAATCGTGTGGTGGCGCTGGACCTGGAGAGGTCACCATCGACACCATGATCGAAGGATCAACCGTGCGAGACGCGGCGCGACCGACGCTGATCGAGCCCTTGCCGATCACCGCGCTGAAAGGCATCGGGCCGAGGCTGGCTGAGCGCTTGCGGCGATTGGGCCTGCATACCGTCGCCGATGTGCTGCTTCACCTCCCTCTGCGTTATCAGGATCGTGGCCGCGTCACCGCTATCGGCCAGTTGCAGCCCGGCACGGAAGCGCAGGTTGAAGCGTTGGTGACCAGCAGCGAGGTGACGGCGCGTGGCCGGCGCTGCCTGCTCTGTCGGCTGAGCGATGGCACGGGTGTGCTGACCCTGCGCTTTTTCCATTTCAGCCCCGCCCAGCGGCAGTGGCTTGGCCAGCCGGACGCGCGGTTGCGCTGTTTCGGCGAGGTCCGTCCCAGCTACGGTGGCGGGTTGGAAATGATTCATCCCGAATGTCGTCGGCTCGACGCGGACCCGCCACCGGTGGAGAACCGGTTGACCCCAATCTATCCTGCCACCGCCGGTCTACAGCAGTTCACTCTGCGTGGCCTGGCCGAACAGGCGTTGGAACAATTGGATGCGGCGGCGCTACTGCCGGAATGGTTGCCACCGGTAATATTGGCCCAACTGAGGCTGCCGTCCATCGCCGAGGCGGTGCGACTGCTGCACCAACCGCCGGCGGACACGGCGGTGGCGGAATTGGAGAGCGGTCGCCATCCGGCCCGGCGACGGTTGGCTTTCGAGGAACTGCTGGCCCACCAGCTCAGTCTGCGCCGGTTGCGCGAAAGTACCCGTCGCCAAGCCGCGCCGCCGCTGGCCGGCGGTGGGCTATGCCAGCGTTTCGTGGAGCGACTGCCCTTCGCGCTTACCGCCGCTCAACAGCGGGTGCTGGCGGAAATCGCCGCCGACTTGGCTCAGCCCCGGCCCATGCTGCGACTATTGCAGGGCGATGTCGGCTCCGGTAAGACCGTGGTGGCCGCCGCCGCCGCGCTGCGGGCGGTGGAAAGCGGTGCCCAGGCGGCGCTGATGGCTCCCACCGAACTGCTGGCGGAACAGCACGATCGCAACTTGCGAACCTGGCTGGAACCGCTGGGGATCGAAGTGGCCTGGTTGACCGGGCGGCTGACCGGCAAGGCCCGACGGTTGGCGTTGGAGCGGCTGGCCAGCGGCGCGGTGCAGGTCGCGGTCGGTACCCACGCGCTGTTTCAGGAGGCGGTCGTCTTCGCCGAACTGGCGCTGGCGATCGTGGACGAACAGCATCGTTTCGGTGTCCACCAGCGATTGGCTCTGCGCGAGAAGGGTAGGGTCGATGGGCGCTGTCCGCACCAGTTGATCATGACCGCAACACCGATTCCGCGTACTTTAGCCATGAGCGCCTACGCCGATCTCGACACCTCGACCATCGACGAATTGCCGCCAGGCCGCCTGCCGGTCACCACGGTGGCCGCGCCCGACAGCCGCCGTGACGAGGTGATCGAGCGCATCCGCCGAGCCTGCCGCGATGGCCGGCAAGCCTACTGGGTCTGCCCGCTGATCGAGGAATCCGAAGCACTGCAATGCCAGGCAGCGACGGTCACCGCCGAGTACCTAGCGGAGCGGTTGCCGGAACTGCGGATCGGCCTGGCGCATGGCCGACTGCCCGCGGCGGCCAAGGAAGCGGCGATGGCGGCGTTTAAGGCCGGTGAACTGGATCTACTGGTCGCCACCACGGTGATCGAGGTCGGCGTGGACGTGCCCAACGCCAGCCTGATGATCATCGAGAATGCCGAGCGGTTGGGTTTGGCGCAATTGCACCAGTTACGCGGCCGGATTGGGCGCGGCGCCACCGCCAGCAGTTGCGTGCTGCTGTACCGGCCACCGCTGTCGCAGGCGGCGCACGCCCGGCTGGCGGTGCTGCGGGAGTGCCACGACGGCTTCGAAATCGCCCGCCGCGATCTGGAGTTGCGTGGCCCCGGCGAGGTGCTCGGCACCCGCCAAACCGGCGAACAAAGCCTGCGGGTGGCCGATCTGTTGCGCGATCAGGATCTGTTGAACGTCGCCCGCTACGCCGCGGACCGGTTGCTGCGCGATCACCCCGAACGGGTGGAACCGTTGATCCGGCGCTGGATCGGCGCCGGCGCGCGCTACGGCGAGGTGTAAGGATGTATGCGGCATATTTCGGGCTACGAGAGCCCCCTTTCGCCATTACGCCCGATCCCAGCTACGTCTATCCGAGCCGCCATCATCAGGAGGCGCTGGCCCATCTGCTGTATGGCACTGGCGAGGACGGCGGTTTCGTGCAGTTGACCGGCGAGGTCGGTACCGGCAAGACCACCTTGGTCCGTGCGCTGCTGGAACAACGGCTGGACGGGGTGGACATCGCGCTGTGCCTCAACCCCCGGCTGACGGTCGAGGAATTGCTGGCGGTCGTCTGCGACGAACTGGGCGTGTCGTACCCGCGCGAACACCAAACCCTCAAGCCATTGCTGGATGCCCTCAACGAGCACCTGCTGCGTACCCATGCCGCCGGCCGTCGCACGGTGCTGATCATCGACGAGGCCCAGAATCTGAGCCGCGAGGTGCTGGAACAAATCCGCCTGCTGACCAATCTGGAAACCGCCAAGCACAAGCTGTTGCGAATCATCTTGGTCGGTCAACCGGAGCTGCGTCGGTTACTGGCGCGGCCGGATTTGCGGCAACTGGCTCAGCGCATCACCGCCCGTCACCATTTGTCGCCGCTGGATAGCCGGGAAACCGCCGCCTACATCGACCATCGCTTGCGGATAGCCGGCGGGCGGGCGGATTTATTCACAAGCGGGGCACGGCGGGCGGTCCATCGCTGCTCCGGCGGTATTCCGCGCTTGATCAACGTGATCAGCGACCGTGCCCTGCTCGGTGCCTACAGTCAGGGCGTGCGGCGCGTGACCGCTGGCACGGTCCGTCGGGCGGCCCGGGAAGCCCTGCGCGGTGAGGGCACGGGTGGACGCATGCTGGCTTTTTGGCAGGCGTTACGGCGCATGGTCCCGATCCGCCCGGCGATTCCGAAACCCGCATCCGATGGTGCTCGCAAGCGAAAGGCGCACCGTTGGTTGGCGCTGGTCACTGGATTGGCGGGTTTGGGCATGATCGGCTTTGGGTTCTGGTTGTCGCATGCCAAGCCGCCGCCGGCCGACCCAACCCCATCACCGATCGTCGATCCGGCCCCATCGCAACCGCCTACGGCAACGTCCGCTGGCCCGGTCCCCGCTTCAGCCACTTCAGCCGCTTCAGACCCGCTGGCGCTGGTCAGTCTGTTACGCCGGTTCCGGGGAGACGATACCAACAACCGATTGCTGGCGGTCTGGGGTGTCACCCAAACACCGGGTGCCGGCGCGGCATTCTGCGAATGGGTCAAAACTCAGGACTTGCGCTGCTTGACTGGCCGCGACGACTGGGACATGTTGCGTCGTTTCAACCGCCCCGCCGTGTTGCGGCTGACCATCAACCCCGGCGGTATTCCGACGGCGGCGCTGCTGCGAACGCTGAAAGGGGATGAGGCGACGCTGGAGATCGCCGGCCAGGCGGTCACTGTGCCGCTCGCGCAACTCGCACCGTTGTGGACTGGTCAGTACCTGTTGTTGTGGCGACCGCAAATCGACCTGCTCCTGATCGGTCCAGGCAATACCGGCGAGGCGGTACGTTGGCTGCGCCGACGGTTGGCGCTGGCGGCGGACCAACCCAGTCCCGAGCCGCTGTCCGCAACCTTCGATAGCGCTCTTGGCAAACAGTTGCGGGTCTTTCAGCAGGATAACGGTTTGCA
>WBZT01002217.1_pt1 | contig 13650 bp, 5 predicted proteins | sample 5204241 | NCBI WGS metagenome assembly WBZT01 (sample SAMN12344358, study PRJNA552823) | activated sludge metagenome | biome: Activated sludge suspended growth; feature: Nitrification reactor; material: Wastewater; isolation source: activated sludge from nitrification reactor of wastewater treatment... | reverse complement strand
ATCCGTCTTGCCCCCATGCGCCTTGACCAGCATGGTTTGCAGGCCAACAATAAAAGGCAGCACGCGGTCACCCTCATAGTCCGGGTTGAAGGCCAGCTGGATCGCCTCTGTGCCTTGTGCCTCATTAATTTCCTTGAATTTCCAGTCGTGTTTGCCTTCAAACACCCAAGCTGTCATTTCATCCACAGTCCCTTCGGTGCTTCTTTTCAGCTCACGCGGATTGCGCTTATAAAGCTTGGTCATGAGCAAGCGCAGGCTTTGCGTATTTTCATGCATCTGCACATCGGCCATACGGTCGAGATCAGCCTTGGCCAGTTGGTTGGGGGAGTTGCGATTTTCCAGACGGGGCACAGACTTGCCCTCATCAACAGCAGGTTCGGATGTTCCCGTGGTCACGCAGGCGGACAACAAAGCTGACAGGCACACCAACAGCAGCCGATACATTCCACCCTCCCACCATCAAATAGTTTTACGGATTATGGCGGTAGCCACCCCGTCTGTGAAGAGCAAGTAGGGTCAGTCCCCCATCAACAAGGTCGCCCGCTCCATCCGGGCATCCTGCTCCAGCATCTGTTTACGCTGTGCACGCTGGTGTGACTCCTCTATCCATTGCGGCACCCGGATGATGAACTTCACCAGCCACCGCGGCCGCGACAAACCAGTGTCACCCGCATAATAGGCCAGCCATTTGGGAAACAACCGGGCGATTAATGGCTTCTCAAATGAAATCAGGGTCTCTGCACTCCCCTGATTACCCTGGCGCGCGCAGCGGCCCAGCAACTGTCGGTCTATGCGGCGCGAAGGGTTGTGCTGGCAGATAATCAGGTGCAAGCCGCCCAATTCATCAACCCCCGGCCCGAGCGGGATGTCAGTGCCCCGACCCGCCATGTTGGTGGAAACCGTAATCATGTGGCGATTGCCTGCCCTGGCCACCACCATGGCCTCATCCTGATCCTGGCGTGCATTCAGCACCTTGTGCTCCAGCCCGGCGGCCGTCAGCAGTCGCGACAGGTGCTCTGATTCCGCTACCGAGTCGGTACCTATCAAGACCGGCCTGCCAGATTCATGCACACGCCGCGTATGCTCCACCACCACACCCCACTGCGCCTGCTCATTACGGAAAATACGCGTGGGCAACACCTTGCGCTTACTGGGCTGACGCAGGGGCACCTTAACCACCTTGAGGCGGAAAATGGCAAATAGCTCGGCACGCGATTCGCTGATGGTGCCGCTCATGCCGCCCAGCTTGTGGTATCTGGGGAAAAATCGCTGGAAAGTGATCTGCGCTGCCGTCAGCATTTCGCCACTGGGTTTGCAGCCCTCCTTGAGTTCAATAAGCTGGTGCAGACCGCGCGACCATACCCTGCCGGGCGAAAGCCTGCCGGTGATTTCGTCAATGATATGCACCTGGTCATCGCGCACCAGGTAGTGTTTGTCGCGTACAAAAAGATTTTGTGCCGCCAGCGCCTGGCATATGGCTTCTTCACGATGCATGCTGTTGCGCCACAGCGCACTGAGATGCTGCGCCTGCTGTTCCAGCCTGGCTCGACCAGCATCAGTCAGGGTCGCCATCATCGCCCGGTGGTTGAGTTGGTAGTCACGCCCTGGCTGCATTCCCCGTGCCAAATCCTGCGCTTGCTGGTAATACTCGACCTGCTTGGGATCCACAATGCTTTGTGACAGGATCAGCGGCACCCGTGCCTCGTCAATCAATATGCTGTCGGCTTCGTCAATAATCGCCATACACAGACCGCGCAGCACCGGCTGATAACCTGCCCCGGACAGACGTGAAACCCGTTCGTGCAACCCTGAGCGCGGCGCACCTCCCACTGCACGGTCACGCAGATAATCAAACACCAGCTCCTTGGCAGTGCAGTAGGTGATATTGCAGGCATAGGCCCGGCGGCGACTGTCGGCATCCATCTCCTGAGTGACAGCACCCACGCTCAATCCCAAGGCTTGATACAGGGGTTGGGACTTTTCAGCATCGCGGGTGACCAGATAGTCGTTGGAAGTGATGACATGGACAGGGGTGCCGGTCAGCGCGGCGGCGGCCACGCAAACCGCTGCCGCCAGGGTCTTGCCTTCGCCGGTAGCCATTTCCGCCAGCTTGCCATCCAGCATGATCAGGGCAGCGGCCACCTGCGTGTTATATGGTGTTACGCCCAAAGTTCGCAGGCTTAGCACCTTGACCGTCGCCAGCGCATCAATTTGCAGCTCACGATTAAGGCCGTGCAGGGAAAGATTCTGCCGTAGTTGCAGCACATGCTGCGCCATATCCAGTGTGGAGAGCTGGCTCAATTGCTCCTCAAGCTGCTCAATTCTCCTGATGATGGCGCGATAGGGCCTGACCGTCATGGGGCCGTGCACCGCCAGAGGGGTTTGCAACTTGTGCCGGAGCTTCTCTGAAAAGCTTTCTTCCAGGCCTTGCCTTTCAGGATACCTACCCAGCACTGGGCCGGGGGCAGGGTTTTTTGTCGCGGGTCTCAACAGGCCCTAGTCCGAAGCAGCAAAATAGCGCAGGAACAGTTGCCGCAGGCGGCGATAGGCCTGTTGTGCAAGCGGTTCACTGCCATGTTCAAAACGCACCGTAGCACGCACCCCGGAACGCTCCAGCATGACAGTGGGCAATACAATGTCCATCAACACCACCGGCTCAACCGTGGTCATGCCTTCCTTGTCCTCCGGATCAGTGGGGTATCGCCCACCATTGATATCCGCCAGCGCGGCGGAGGGGAGCGCGCGCGTGACCGAATTGGAGTCAGCACCGACCTCCCCTATCACTTCTTCGTTGGGATGGTCGGCAGTGCGCACCAGTATCCGGCTGTTGCGTTCCCGCAATAGCGCAGCATCGGGTTCAGGGACAGCCACCCGCACACTGATAGCGTTCTGGTTCAGCACATAGCCCAGCAACTGGCCCTTTTTTACAAATGTGCCCGGCAAGTCGTCCTGATGCGGCATGACCAGCGTGCCTTTGGCCTGACTGCGTATCATCAGCCCACCGAGCTTTTCTTCCAGCCGTTGTAATTCGGCCTTGGTTTTGTCAATTTTCCCCACCATCTCCATGGCGCGGGCCGGATCCTGGAATACCAGATTGAACTGGTCCGCCTGCATGCTCTCCACTTGCTTGCTCAGCTTGGCGTGATCGGCTGTAAGTTCGTTATCTTCCAGCTCCACTAAAACCTGACCCGGTTCCACCAGTTCACCATGCCTGACATGAATTTCGCGCACAAAACCTTCCACTTCGGGACGAATCTGCGCCTCATCAGGGATCCAGACCACCCCTTGTGCAGTCGAGACGAAAGGGGCCGGGATCAGGAAAAAAGCTGACACACTCCCGACCAGTGCCAGAGCTATCAAAAACTTGGCGCGCAGACGCGCTGTGCCCAAAGGGGCGGTATCAAGGATATTGTGGATCAGTCGCCCGGCGGGGATCACCACCAGGACAATTAAAATAAAGAGCGCGCCAAGCACACCGATGACAAAAGACTTCGACCCCAGCCAGAGCACCGCATAACTCATGATACTCAAGGTAAAAAGGTAAGAGATCGGAGCATAAAAGAACAACCACTTGGCCTCTCCCGGCGCCATTTCGAAAGGCGCCACGCCACGTGAGCCAAGCACTAGACGCTTGAGCAGATTGACCCAGAATGTACGGCTGCGTGTAGCAAGGTTGGGCAGGTCGAAAGTGTCACAGAAAATGTAATAGGCATCAAAACGCAGCAGCGGGTTGCCATTAAAAAGCACGGTAGAAACACTGCATATAAACATCACCACAAATGCCACATCCTGGATGATACCGGGCTGAGCACTAAACCATATCCAAAGGGCAGCCGAGGCAATCAGCAACTCCACCATCATTCCTATGGCACCCACCACGATGCGTTGGTGGGTGCGCCGAAATACGCTGGCAGCAGAAGCATCCACATACGGAGCTGGCGTCAGCATAAACAAGGTCACACCGGTTTCCCTCACCTGGCCGCCCCAGCGATGCACTGCCAGCGCATGTCCGAGCTCGTGCAGGGCCTTGACGAAGGGGAATGCCAGCCAGGCCATGAACAGGTAACGTGGCGTACTCATGTGGCTGGCAAAATGCGCGCTGATTTCCGCCCAATGGGCGGAGGCGGAAAGCAAGGCGCTGCCCACAGCCCCTAACCAAAGCAACAGGGTCAACGGGTTGAACACCAAAGCCCCAAGCCAGTGTAAACGCGACACAAAGCTGCTGGGATCCCATAAGGGCAGGCGCATGGAAAAAGGATTGATCGCAGCCCGGCGCTGCTGTTTGCTCTTTTCTTTTTTGCGGCGGAACATGCCCTTGATGTTGGGCAGGGCTTCGTAGCGGATTAGGTCGCGCTGGTCCAGCTCATTCAGCAGGCCGATAATTTCATCCTGTGTAGGGGCTTCATCCCCCAGGGACTCCAGCAAACTATCCCAAACCGCCTGTACGCTATGCTGGCCATCACATCGCCCCACAAACTGATAAGCCACCTGATTGATCCGGTAATGGTTGCCGTTGGTGGTATTGGTCAGCAGGTACCAGGTCCGGTTTCGGTATTGCTGCTGTTGTACGCTGACATGCGAGCGAAGCCGGGGGCGCTGTTGGGAAAAGCGATGCCATAAAGGACTGAACAACGATTCACGCATGATGGCAGACCGTGGTTACAAACCCCAGGACCATATCGCAATGCGTATTGCATCCCATACCCGGTGCGTCCATATCCAGATAAAAGGTTGCTTGCCCGCATTGATCTTGGCTACCCCCTCCAGGCCTGGGCGCAATGAATGCTGGGCAGGGTTGAGCAGATTGGCTTCGACTTCGAAATAATTGCGCCCCTCTTTGGTCGTGGCGACCGGCGTGATGCGTTGAACGTCAAAAGCCAGGGACTTGTCCGGCAGTGATACCAAGGCCACCTTGCCGGGTTGACCAGAGCGGATATACGAGATATCGCGCTCATCAGCTTCAATCACCAAACGATAAGCATCTGCAGGCGCAATGGTCAGCAGCACATCCCCACGCTGCACAGGCGCACCCAGCGATTGGCGCAGATCTCCTTTGATGATGACACCATCAAAGGGGGCTGTGATTTTTGAGCGGGTAATTTTCTGTTCAACGAGTTCAAGCTGGGCTCTGGCCTCCTCAGCCTTGGATTGGTTGACCACCAATTGCACCAGGTTGGATTCTGCCAGTGCCGTGCCATAAGCGTTTTCATGCTGGGCGAGTTCGCTTTCCAGTTTGCGCTTGTCCAGTTGCAGCTCCTGGTCATCCAGTTCGGCCAGCAGCTGGCCGGCTTTGACGCGATCACCCGGGCGCACATGCGACTCTTTGAGAAACCCGTTCTCCGGCGCCACCAAGGCGCGCTGTATCGAGCCTTCCAGCCTGGCAGGCGCACTGATGTTGTACTGCACCGGGAGAAATGCCAAAGCGGCCAGGGCAATGAATGCGGCATAACCCAATATCCGAAGAAAACCGCTCATCCGCAGCGCCCCGCGCCGCAGCCCGCTTCTTAATCTCCAGTGCCAGGGCAGTGCTTCCTGCCATTTCAGCAGCAGCACCGGGCCCAGCAGGTTGCCGAGATTCTCACAATAATCCAGCTCTTCCTTTTCGATTGGCTCATTAGCCGCCCGCTCAAACGTCATGGCGCCATAAATCTGGTGGTTATTGGCCATCGGCACAGTGAAAACCTGATTGCCCGTGGCCCGCGCCAGCGCCTTGTGCGCCAGTACCACACGCGGAGTGCCACCGGAAATCTCCACCGAATACACCACAGCGGCCTGATCCACAGCCTCTTCCATGGCATTGGCAATCGCCCGATTGGCTTCATATTTGGGCCGCACATCGGTGCTGTGGGAAACCGCCTTGACGGCCACATGTCCGTGCTCGACAAAACCGATCGAAACACGGTCAAACCCTAGCTTTAATGCAAGCTCGGTGGCACAAGCTGTCGCCGACTCATCAAAACGGTCATGCGACAGTAGTGTGGCTTGGAACGCCAATATGGCTTCAGCATCAATATTCAATTTGAAGTTGTTTTTGCAAGTTGCTGGATTAACAAGTATATGGGTATGCTATTGGCTAGGGAAGCCCAAGGCAAGCTTGGATCATACAACCATCAAAGAAGTATGCTCTAATAAGACCTAACTATACGATTTTATAAAAAATATTCATGCAATCAGGATGGCCTCGCAACTTATTGATGCTGTCGGCCTTTTTGGCGACAGCTTTTGCCTTGGCGTTTTTCGTCAAGGCAAAAGCTGATTTCATCAACAAACAGGGTACGATGCAGCAAGCAGCGGAGCGCTACCAGAATTCTCTGGAAGAAAAACTCAACCTTGCCAGCCATGCCCTGGATCTGGCCGCGCTGAATCCCGATTCGCCCGCTCTGGAACAAATTTCCGCGCCCTATTTCAAAGCAGTAAATTACGTCAATACCGCGGGGCAGATTACACCCCTGGTTGGTGAAACTTTGGCACTTCCGGATCAAAGTGAGGCTGTAAAAATCCATCTCTCAAGAGGCTCTTCCGCACTGATCGCAATTCCTGGAGATAAATCTCCAGCTCGCATCTTCCTGGTGCATGGGGTGATGGAAGACAATCAGTCAACCGGCGTTCTCACGGCAGAAATCATTCCGGAATTCATCTGGAATGCTCCAGATACACAACGCACCAGCCTCCATGTGCTCAGCAGGCAAGGGGATATGCTGTTTTCCACAGACACTTCAAGGCTTCCTGCAATCAAAGCGGTGCTTCAGAAAGCAACCAGAGCGTTGAGCGGGGAAGCTGTGCTTGGGTCTGGAGACCAGGCTTTCAAGGCTGGCTTTGTTTCTCAGCCACTTAGAGATAATTTCGCCGCTGCTGACTGGGCAATTTTTGCCACAACCCCCAACGTGCCAGTCTGGATGCTGGCAGACACAATGGATTGGATATTAGTGGCTGCCGCAGCGCTCTCCTTGATTCTGCTGTGGTGGTTTCTTGTCCTGTTGCGCAGGCAAAACGCCCCTACCATCGCGCGCAAATCGGGCGCCGGTACTCAGATGGCGGTTTTCCAGCCCATGGACATGGTGCGGGCGATGGATGAGTTTGACCGAGCCATTCTTTCAAATGCCAGCTTTGATAACGTGATGGATCTGGCATTCAAGCATGTCCCCAATGCGATTGCCAGTGACATGCTGGTAGTGACCTGGCTGGATGAGTCCGGCGCACAAAACACCCTGTTGGGAACAGGCGACACCTCTCAAACCCTGGAACTGCCAAAGCTTGATGCCACACTGAAAACCCTGCTGGAAACTCAGCCAGATGGCATACGGGTGGAATACCCTGAAGAATATGAATACCTGAAACCGTTGGTAGCGCTAGGTGCAGCTAAATTCCAGCTTTTCCCGCTGTACCGCGATGCGGAACTGTTCGCCATCCTGCAATTCGGATTTAAAAACCGCGACTGGCTTTCTATCCAGGAGCATATGACAGCACGCTCGTTTGCGGATCGTATGGCGGTTGCCCTCACTTCAGTGATGCGTAACACCAAGCTGTACCAGCAACAGCATTTTGATTCAGTCACGAATCTTCCTAATCGTACTTTCTATCGCGAGAGGCTTTCGCAGGAAATCTCGCGCGCGCGCCGCAAGCAACTGCTGATCGCCATCATTTACATCAATCTTGCGGGTTTCAAGAAAATTAACGACAGCTTGGGTTATGCCGGTGGTGACAGCATACTCAAACAGGTCGCAGACAAACTGAAGTCCAAGCTACGCGAGTCTGACCTAGTCTCACGTTTCGGCAGTGACGAATTTGTCGTGATGTTACCTGACCTCAACAACGCCAACGAAATTGGCATTGTGGCTGGCAAATTGGTGGATGCGTTTTCACAAAATTACACTTACGAAGGACATGCCTCACACCTGAATGCAGCGATGGGCATCAGTATTTTCCCGAATGATGGTCAGGCTGTTGACCAGCTTCTGCATCACGCAGAAACGGCTATGACACGGATCAAGTCTTCCGGCCATACGCAGTATGTCTATTACGAAGAGCACATGAACTCCAAGGCCATTGAGCGCCTGAAGCTTGAACACGACCTGCGCCTGGCCTTGACCGAAGACCAACTGTTCCTGGTTTACCAGCCGCAAATCGACCTGCGCACCGGCAAAATCGCCGGGGTCGAAGCACTCGTGCGCTGGAACCATCCCTCTCGAGGCCTGGTTAACCCCGGGGAGTTCATCAGCATCGCCGAGGAAACCGGACTGATTATCAAGATGAGCGAGATCATTCGTCACATTGCCTGCAAGCAATATGTAGAGTGGAAAGATAAAGGCGTAGCGCCCCCTCGCATCGCTGTCAACGTCTCCAGCCAGGATTTGCGGCGCAAGACGTTTGCCGATGAGGTCATGGAAACCCTCAAGCAGTATGAAGTCCCAACTTCTGCCATTGAACTGGAAATCACCGAAAGCATGTTTGTGGATGCGTCCGGCGGCGTGGTGGATGTGCTGCGTGGTTTACAGGACGAGGGCTTCCTCATCGCCATTGACGACTTCGGAACCGGGTATTCCAGCTTGAGCTATCTGGGGCTATTGCCGTTCGACATCCTCAAGGTAGACCGCTCGTTCGTACTCGGTATAGGCAAGCCTGCCGAGAAAATTGTTTCAGTGATTGTTGACGTGGCGCACACCTTCGAGAAAAAAGTGATTGCGGAAGGTGTGGACAGCCAGCACCAGCATGAGTACCTGGTGGAACTGGGTTGTGAAATCATCCAGGGTTATCTGTTCAGCAAGCCGCTCAAGGCCGAGGAGTTTGAGCAGTACGCCACAAAGATGGCCGCCTAGAACAAATCCCGCGGCGCTTCAGGCGGCGCATTTTCTTCAATCGGTTCGCCATAAAACTTGACTCGGTTACGGCCACTTTTCTTGGCCACATACAAGCCTTGGTCAGCCCGGTCCACCAACATGGCAAGGTCTACTACGTCATCTTCTAGCACGCCAACACCAAAACTTGAGGTAATATTGAGTGGTACAGTATGGCGGATGGAAGGACCGGCACGTTGCTCCACTTCTACCCGCAAACGCTCGGCGATGTTATGTGCCACTTTGGGTTCAGCACCTGGCAACAGGATCACAAACTCTTCCCCACCGTAACGGCACAGCTTATCCTCCGTGCGCAGGCCAACTCCCAGAGATTTTGAAAAGGCAACAATCACCTTGTCGCCAATCGCATGGCCATGCACGTCGTTGAATTTCTTGAAGTGGTCAATATCAGTCATGAGCGCGCACAGAGGTTTCTTGCTGGCCTTGTACTCCTGGAAAATCTTTTCCGCCTCGGCATAAAACGCCCGGCGGTTATACGCGCCCGTCATCGGGTCGCGCGTCGCCAAACGGTAAAGCTCTTCGTTTTTCTGTTGAATTTCCGCCTGGGACTTTTCGAGTTGCGTCATGGTCTTGCGCAACTCTTCATTTTTCTTGTCCAGTTCCGTGACATCATCGAATGTCACCAGACAACCACGCACAGTGCCTACCGCATCCTGCACCAGTGAACAGTTCACCAAAACCTTGATGGACTCCCCCTCTACCGGCTTGATTTTCATGTCCCAGCCATTAATGCCCTGCATGGTCTCCATTGCTCTCGCCCATGGGTATATCTTCTGATCAGCCCCCAAGGCTTCGTTGATCCACTTGATCTCACTGGTGGGTTTACCGAACAGCTCGGTATCCTGGTCATTGCCCCACTTCCTGAAAGTTTTGTTGGCAATCATGATCTTGCCAGTATTGTCCACCATCACCACACCCGTACTGAATGCATCAAAAGTGGATTTCACCCGATCTGGCACAACGGATGATGGATTCAGGGTTGTAAACAATCCTCGCAGAAATAACCAATAGATCGTTAACCCACCAAACACCAACAGGATGAAAGACAGGATGACCGGTTGCTTAAACCACTCCAGAAGCGTTGTAGGCGCATAGGGTTTGAACGCCAGCTCAAGGGCGCCCCACTCTTCCTCATTGGCCTTGATCCCGACTTTCATGTAGTCAATCGTGCCCTCCTTCAAATTTGAGGGCCAGTTTTTCTCATGTGCCCCAGCCTGGAGTACCAGCCTGCCACTTTTATGCCTGATGGCAACAGAACGTAAATCCTGGTTCTTGTTCAGGGCAATCTCAAACAGTTTTTGCAATCCGGCAACATTTTTCGACTGAATATAGATAGCCGACTGAATTCCGAGGTTTTCACTGGTTTTTTTGCGTAACTCCAACGTGGTTTTTCCCATATCGGGCCAAAAACCCAAAAGCATATCCAGCAGAAAAATCCAGCCAACAATAAGGGAAATCAAGCCCATGCTGATACGCAAAACAGGACTTATTTTGAGGGCGGGCAATTTAATACCTAAATTCATGGCAACCATTTGTTTTGTTTGTTATCGCTAAAGTAGGCGTTATTCTGCCAGCATTCTCTCGGCTGCCGCCTCTTCCGAATCTTCCTGCTCGTCCCCACCCGACTCTCCATCACCGAGGGGATTGAGGGAATCCGGATCCACGATGGATAGCGGATCCATCCATGTGCGTGAATTGGCGGCAATAGAGGCCGCAACCGCAGCAGAATTAGCCGCCAATGCAACCAGCCCCAGAGAGGCAGCCGCCCCAGCAAGCTGGGTCTTGGCCTCGATATTGAATGTCAGCAGTGAGTCCCCATCTTGCTGCTTGTCTTCGGATGCATCGTCCCCAAACAAACCTTGTATCTGGATAGTTTCGGCGTTGGCAAGATCCCCTTCGAGACCGATCGGACCACCAGCTTGCAACCTGGCCGCAGCAACATCAATCAACTTGTTGACCAGAGAGGCGTCCAGACCCAGCGCGTTAGCTTGAGAAGATGAGGTGTTATTTACTGCACTTATCGGTTGGGATACTGAAATCCCGCCCCCGGACTCAGCCGGCAGGGATTCCTTTTCTTCTTCCACAATCGGACTTGCTTGGTTGTTCGCTTTTACAGCCAAGGAAAGCGTCCTTCCGTCATCACCAGGGGGCGGAGGCGGGGGCAGATCATCAAGCTTAGGTGGTAGAGGAGGTGACGGGGGTGGGGTGGGAGGGACAGGTGGCGCCACAAAATTCACCGTCAGGCTAACCGTCGCCACATTTGAACTCAAAGTCCCATCAGTCACATTGTACGTGAATGAGTCGGAGCCACTGAAACCGCTGGCTGGGGTGTATACATAGGATCCATCCGCATTAAACGATACCGATCCATGCGCAGGGCCGGAAACCAGCACAGCTGCCAGCGCATTGGCATCCTGGTCACTGTCATTCACCATTACCGATCCAGATTGGGAAACGCCCGCATCCCCGCTGGAACTGTCATTCACCGCAACAGGTGCATCATTGATATTAGCCACTGTCACCGTAACATTCTGGTCTGCCGTCCATAATCCATCGCTGGCGCGCACTGTCAAATTGTAGACATTGTTGCTGCCTGTATCGGTGGGGGCTTCAAAGTTTGGAGCCGTTACAAAACTCAGCGCGCCGGTTGCGCTGTTAATGCTGAACTTACCGGCATCAGTTCCCCCGACAATCGAGTAAACAATTGCCTGGACTGGCAAATCGTCATCTGTTGAGGTCACTAAGGTCACAGTAGTTGAATTTTCATTCATGCTCAGGGTGGAAGAACTGGTGACCACTGGCACATTATCATTCACAGGGGTGACGTTCACCGTAATAATCTGAGTGTCCCTGCGATTGGGGCTACCATTATCAGTCACCTTCACGGTCACAACATAGGTGTTGTTACTTGAAGCGCTAAGAGGCGTTTCATAATCAGGTGGGGCAATAAAGCTGAGCACCCCAGTGTTGATGTCTATCGTAAACAGTGCTGCATCTGCACCGCCAGAAATACTGTAAGTCAGTGTATCCAGAACATCAGCATCCGTCGCATGCACGGTAGTCACTGCTGTTGCTGTGTTCTCGGCAAAACTGATGCTGGCAGTCGCACCTCCGCCATTACTGTCAATCACCGGCGCCCTGTTGGAAGTGGGGACAACCGTCACGTCAATACTCTGCGTATCGGTCAGTCCTGTATCGTCCAACACTTGCACAATAACGTGGTAAACATTGTCGCCATTCGAGTCCAGCGGCACAAAGCTGTCCGGAATACTGTTAAATATCAGCGCACCGGTATTGGCATCAATACTGAAGAAACTCGCATCCACGCCACCCACAATTGAAAAGGTCTTGGTCGCTCCCGTATCCACATCACTGGATGTCACCGTAGTCACGGCATTGGTATCATCAAAAGCACTGATGCTGGCTGTTGCCCCGCCGCCGTCACTGTCAATCACAGGCGCATCATGCACAGAGGTCACGGTAACCGTAAGAGTCCCGGGATTGGCAGAGAAGGCGTGGAACGACCCGGTAGATGTGGCATCCCCATAAGATGGACTGCCATTGGTTGAGGGGCTGCCCGCTGTTTTATCCCACACCCGGAAAGTAAAGGTTGCCACCTCCCCGTTCTTGCCGTCTGGAACATAGCGGATATAGGTATTGGAATCCAGCAACAACGCGTTTCCTGGTGTTGCCAGATTAACCGCTCCTGCTGTCCACGTAATGTTATCTGTTGAGTACTGGAAAGAACCGTTACGCACTCGCCCGGTAATCGCAATCCCATAGGACGCGCCGGTATCCACGTCAGCATAACCTGACGATGCCAGAATATCACTCACCTTGACGCCAGCAGTTGGTGTATCTTCATCAGTCCCTGGCATATTGTAGTTAAACCCACTATTAAGCGTGGGGGCATCATTAACGTCAGTAACGGTAATGGAGATTGTGGCGCTACCCGCAGAAAACGCTGTAGTGCCACCCGTTCCCCCAAGCGCAGCAATATCCATGAAGCTGGGTGTTGCATTGGTTGACGCCAAGCCAACGCTTGCGCCAGTTTGATCCCATGCCCGGAAAGTCAGGGTGGCAATTTCTCCATTATGCTGGTCTGGCACATAGCGAATGAAGGTGCTGGAGGATAACAACAATGCACTATTATCGCTCAGTGATGTTGCACCAAAATCCCGCCAGGAAATACCATCAGTAGAGTACTCAAAGCTGCCATTCCGGACTTTTCCGGTAATAGCTATGCCGCTCAATGTCCCACTTTCAGAATCAGAATAGCCTGCTGCAGCCAGGATGGCACTCACCGAAGTAACGCTGGAAGTTGTATCTTCATTAGTGCCCGTGAGCGTTACCGTAGCACCGTTGGTAATCACCGGTGCATCGTTGACTGCTGTGACTGTTATCGTCGAGGTCTGCGTGCTGCTGGTTTGCGCACCCACCGCGTCACTGTTGGCGTCCGTCACCGTCCAGCTGATGGTGCGGCTGGTGCTGATCGCCGTAGGATCTTCACTGGTGCTATGGTAGGTGATTGATTCGAGCGCTGCCCGGTAGGCTGCCAAGGTGTCCGTGCCAGTAAGAGTCAGCACACCCGTGCCTGCGTTATAGACGCCGATGATGGTACCGGTGTTCACGAAGCTTAGAATGTCTCCGGCCGTAAATCCTGCGCTAATACTGATTGTGGCCGAAGTGATTTGTGTGTCGTCCGCGTCCGTCAGCGTGATGCTGCCGTCTATCACCGTCCCTGCCGCATTCTCCGTGTAGCCAACCGTGCTACCCAGCCCACCCAGGACCGGGG
>WBZT01002216.1_pt1 | contig 13651 bp, 7 predicted proteins | sample 5204241 | NCBI WGS metagenome assembly WBZT01 (sample SAMN12344358, study PRJNA552823) | activated sludge metagenome | biome: Activated sludge suspended growth; feature: Nitrification reactor; material: Wastewater; isolation source: activated sludge from nitrification reactor of wastewater treatment... | reverse complement strand
GCCGCGCCTCGGGGTAGAGAAACAGGCCGATCTGCTTGAACCGCACGTCCTCGCGCGGCTTCGGTTGCTGCAACGGGTCGTCAAAGAACTTGATGTCCATGATACTCTCCCGAAGGAAAACCACAGATTACGCAGATGACACAGATTGAAGCGCGCAGTAATCTGTGTAATCCGTGAAATCTGTGGTTGCTTCTTCATACGGAGGGGGTCTCCTCGGCCGGTTCGGGTTCGTCCGCGGTGTCGGCCACAGCATAGCCGCGCGAGACGGGGGCCGACTGCCGCTCGAACTGGCGCAACTTTTCCAGCACTTGCACCAGTTCGATTTGCCACTCGTGCGTGCCGCGGTCCTTCTTCAACCAGATGGCGGTTTTGCTAACGCGCACGCCCTCGCCCAGATAACGCTGTAGGCGGAAGCGGTCCGTGCCGCCCAGTTCCGGAATACGGATGCGGATCTGGCCAGCTTCGGTCACGACACCGTTCACGGCCGCCATCTGCCCCAGCGCCTTGATGCGAATCTGGTAGAGCAGGTTGTGTAGCGGGTCGGGGATGGGACCGAATCGGTCGGCCAGTTCGGCGGCCATCTCGTCGATCTCGGCCAGCGTGTCGAGCGTTGCCATGCGCCGGTAGAGGCGCAGCCGCAGTTGCGTGTCCGGCACGTAGTCGGTCGGGATGTAGGTCGCCAGCGGCAGGTCGATCAGGACGTTATCGGGCAGTTCGGGCGGCAGGGCCTCGCCGCGCAACTCCGCCTTGCGCCGCTTGACGGCCTTGGTCAGCAGCCGCGTGTACATGTCGAAGCCGACGCTGGCGATGTGGCCGCTCTGCTCGCCGCCCAGGAAGTCGCCGGCGCCGCGAATCTCCATATCGCGCACAGCGATGAAGTAGCCCGAGCCCAGCGCGGTGTGCTCGGCAATCGTTTCGAGCCGGGCCTGGGCGTCGGGCGTCAGCGAGCGCCAGGGGGCATGGAAGAAGTAGGCATAGGCGCGGCGGGTGGAACGGCCGACGCGCCCGCGCAACTGGTAGAGCTGCGACAGACCAAATTGCTCTGCCCGGTCGACAATGAGCGTGTTGGCGTTGGGGAAGTCGAGACCGCTCTCGATGATCGTCGTGCTGAGCAGTATGTCCACCCGCGCCTCGGCGAAGTCGACCATAATCTTCTCCAGTTGTCGCTCGTTCATCTGGCCGTGGGCGACGACGATCCGCGCTTCCGGCACGAGCTTCTCCAGCCGCTTGCGGACAATATGAATACTCTGCACCCGGTTGTGGACGAAGAAGATTTGACCGCCGCGGTCGAGCTCGCGCAGGATGGCCATGCGAATGCGGCTGTCATCGGTTTCCCCGACGTACGTTTCCACGGGCAGGCGTTCCGACGGCGCGGTGTCGATGACGCTGATGTCGCGCACGCCGGTCAGAGCCATGTGGAGCGTGCGCGGGATAGGCGTGGCAGTCAGCGTCAGGACGTCCACCTCGGTGCGCCACTGCTTAAGCTTCTCTTTGTCGGCCACGCCGAAGCGCTGCTCCTCGTCGACGACGACCAGCCCCAGGTCCTTGAAGGACACGTCGTCGGAAAGCAGCCGGTGGGTGCCGATGATGATGTCGATGCCGCCCTCGCGCAGCTTCTGGACGATCTGCCGCTGGCGGGTCGGCGTGCGGAAGCGCGACAGCATCTCAACCGTGACCGGGAAGGGGGCCAACCGCTCGCGGAACGTGGTGTAGTGCTGTTGGGCGAGGATGGTGGTGGGCACGAGCATGGCGACCTGCTTGCCATCCATGACCGCTTTGAAGGCGGCGCGCAGGGCGACCTCGGTCTTGCCGTAGCCGACGTCGCCGCAGATGAGGCGATCCATCGGATTCGCCCGCTCCATGTCGTCCTTGACCTCGCTGATGACCCGCAGCTGGTCTTCGGTCTCGCGGTAGGGGAAGCTGGCCTCGAGTTCATGCTGCCACTCAGTGTCGGCCGGGAAGGCGTGACCGGCGATCGTTTCGCGCGCGGCGTAGAGGTCGAGCAGTTCGCCGGCCAACTCGTCGGCCGAGCGCTGCGCGGCCGCCCGGGCCTGGCTCCAGGTGCGCTCGCCCAAGCGGTTGAGCGTCGGGTCGGCGTCTTCTGGTCCAATCCACTTGCCCAACCGGTCGGCGTGGTGGACGGGGACATAGAGCGTGTCGCCATTGGCGTATTGCACCAGCAGGTATTCGCGCTCCATGCCGCCCAGATTACGGACCACCAGCCCTTCAAACTTGCCGATGCCGTAATCGAGGTGGACAACGTGATCGCCCTGCCTGATGTCGGCGAAATATGTTTCCGGCGCGGCCGGTCGCGCGACGCGCTGACGGCGCGGCGCGGGCCGGCTCCAGCCAAAAACCTCGGCGTCGGTCAGCAGGTGGAGCAGCACGTGATCATCGGCGCGGCGGACGAGAATGAAACCCTCGGCCAGGCTACCCTGAACAAAGGTCAGGCTGCCTTCCGGCGGCACCTCGGGTAGGGCGGAAAGGGGAACGATTCCCCGGCGCTCGGTTCCGGCATCGATGGCCGTCACCACCGGCTCGACCGCGTCGGACTCGCCCGCCTGGGTAAGCGGCTCCAGCGTACGGATCAGTTTGCCGCCTTCTTCGCCCCACAGCTCAGCCAGCCGTGGCGCTTGCCGGCTGAAGACGACGATGCGTTCTCCCTCGCGCTGCGATTGCTTGAGCTGGTTGAGGAGCGGCCGCACCTGCCCCCCATAGCGCGGACCCGGATCGAACGCCTCACCCAGTTCGATATAGCGCGGCTCCTCGGGGCCGGTTTCGCTCTCCGGCTGCCCGTCGCCAAGAACGAGCGGCTGCTGCCATGCTACTTCCGAGCCGATCTCGGCCCAGTCATAGATAGGGCTCTGATAGCCGGGCGGGAGCGCCGCCTGCTCCTGGGCCACCTGTTGCGCGTGGCTGTTGATCTCGTCGGCAACGGCGCGGAACTCGTTCCAGTCGTCAACAATGACCAAGCCTTCCGGCGGCAGGTAATCGAGCAGGGTTGCCGGGCGCGAGTAGATGAGCGGCAGATAATACTCCAGGTTGGGGAAGACATTGCCCGCCAGCAGGTCGGCCAGGTCGTCGCGCCACGACGGCAGGCTATCCTCGGCCGGCAGCGGCTCGTCGGCCCAGACCTCGGCAAAGGCGCGCGCCGCGGACGGCAATGCCTCGCGGGCGGGCGTGATGACGACGCTCGCGGGGCTTTCGTCCGGCGCGGCCGACCGCTGCGTCGTTGGATCGAAGTGGCGCATCGTCTCCACCTCGTCGCCAAACAGCTCGACGCGCACGGGTAGAGCTGATGCAGCGGGGAAAATGTCCAGAATGCCGCCGCGCCGGCTGAACTGCCCGGCCTGTTCGACAACACTAGCGGCCTCATACCCGATCTCCTGCCACCCGGCCAACGTTCTTTCGAGGTCGATAGCTTGCCCGACGCGCAAAACGCGCGTGGCGGCGATAAACCGGCGCTTCGGCATTGTCTTTTGTAGAAAGGCGCGGGCCGAGGCGACGATAAGCGGCGGCGTGGCGGGGGCGGGCACCAGAGGGTGCTGCCCGGCAATAAGCCCGGCCAGGACGGCCAGACGAGCAACGCGGGTCCGGTCGCTCCACGGTCCGCGGTCGTAGGGCAGGGGGGTTGGCTCGGGCAGTCGATGGAGTTGGCTGCCGGCGGGCAGCCACGTCTCCAAGGCCTGGTGCCAGAGCGTTGCGGTGTCGACCCGACCTGTCAGCAGCAGGAGCGGGACGCCACCGGCCGCCGCCACGCGGCGGTAAAGCTGGGCCACGACTGGCGCGCGCGCTCCGCGAGGCAAGTCGAGCGGCAGCAGGCGGCGCGTCTCCCGTCCCGCCAGCGCCTCGGCCAGTTCACCAAAGGCCGGAATCTGGTCAAACAGATCGAGCAGGCCCGATACGTTCATCAGCAGCTACCCCTAACGAAAAAGAGAACCCACCGACTTCACCCATTCCGCATTTAGCCCTAGCTATTCGGCGGTATCTGTGGATGCTTTCTCCTTCTGCCCATCCACCGGGCCGTTGTAGCGCGACATGGTCAGGTTGATGCCGTGTTGCACAAACGATTCAACGGCCTCGACGGCCACGCTCAGCATCTCGCTGACCAGCGGTAATTCGTCGCGGCCGAAGTCTTGCAGCACGAAGGCGGCCGGGTCCATGCGGCCCGGCGGCCGGCCGATACCTAGCCGCAGCCGTGGAAACTCGCTGCCCATGTGCTGGATGAGCGAACGCATCCCGTTGTGGCCGCCCGCGCTACCTTTTTCGCGCAGCCGGATCGTGCCAAAGGGAATGTCGAGTTCGTCATAGATCACCAGCATACGGGCGGGTGGAATCTTGTAGTAGGCTGCCAGCGCCCCTACCGACTCGCCGCTCAGATTCATGAACGTCTGCGGCTTGGCCAGAATGACAGGCAGACCGGCAACGCGGCCGCTGCCGACGATGGCCTTGCTCTGGACGCGCTTCAGCTCGATGTCGCCGCGCGCCGCCAGCCGGTCAACGGCCATGAACCCGACATTGTGGCGGTTGAAGGCGTGACGCCGGCCGGGATTGCCCAAACCGACGATCAGATGGCGGTCGCCCATCTCACCCGCGCCCATGGTTTCTCCTAGCTGCCCCCCAGCGGCATATCCCACTCGAACACGTTCCACAGCTCCGACGGTTGCGTCGGGTCGAGCTGGAAGTTGAGCACATCGGGCGTAGTCGCGGCCAGGCGCAGGCGCGTGAACAGCGGCATCGCCGGCAGCTCCTGGGCGAAGAGGCGTAGCGCTTCCTGGTGCGCTTCGGCGTAACCGTCCTGGCCCGGCAGAAGCGACAGCGCCTGATTGCAGGCGGCGTCGTAGGCTTCGTTTGACCAGCCGGAAACGTTAATGCCATCCCAACCGTTGTAGCCAAGCTGGGTCGAGCCGGGGATGTTAGCGGTCAGATAGAGGCCGCAGTTCGGTTCGATGCGGTTGAGCCAGGCGAATTCAGCCAGGTCGAACTGACGACCGAACACCGCGCCCGACGGCCCAGGGGCGAACCACGCTCCCGCCGGCAGCGTGGTGAGGTTCGCTTGCACACCGCACTGGGCCAGGTCAGCCGCCACGCGCTCATTAATTTGCTGGCGCAGCGGGCTTTCGGCATTCGTGCCCAGCGTGACAGAGAAAGGCACAGTCGGCGCGATGTTGTCGCGGATGCCATCGCCGGTGACATCGACGAAGCCCGCCTCGTCGAGCAGCGCGTTGCCCGCCCCGGGGTCGTAGCCCCATTGCGGCAGGTCGGCGGGGTGCAAGGCGTGGTTGTTGGGGACAAAGGTGTCCATGACCGCCGCCCGGCCGCCGGTTAGCTCGTCGACGATGGCCTGCCGGTCGGTGCACAAGGTCAGCGCCTGGCGGACGCGCGCATCCTGGAACCAATCGATGTGGCTGTCGGCATAGTCAGCGGTCGAATCGATGCCAAAGATGATCTGCTCGGCAACTCCAGCATCGGCGATGTGCTCAACGAGCGTCCCGGCGGATGCGGCTTCGTCGAGCGCCGCCAGGGCGTCGAACGACAGCGTATCGCTGGTCAGAACATGGCAGCCCTCGTAGCCTTCCGGCAACGCGGCATTGCCGCTGGACAGGAAGCGGAAGGTGAGCGAGGTCAAGTGCGGCAGCCCTTCGGCGCTGCGGTAGTAGTGCGGGTTGGGCACCAGGTGTATGGACTCGCCCTCTGTCCAGCTATCGACCACGAACGCACCGTAGCTAAGCGGGGCGCGAGCGGCTTCTTCCCGCTCCGGTAACTCGGCCGCCGCAAACCCACCCAGTTGGTGGCTGGGCAGCGGTGTCCAGACGTGGGTCATGAAGCCGGGATCAAGATAACCCGGCAGGCCGGTCCAGCGCACGCTGCGCTCGCCGGTGGCCTCGTAGGCCGCCGTGTAGCGCGTCTCGACGTTTACGCTGGGCGTTGTCCGGTCGGCGGCGACCTTGAAGCTGTAGACCGAGTCTTCGGCTGTCACCGGCGTTCCGTCGGACCAGACCAGCGGCTTGAAGGTGTAGTCGACGACCAGCTGCGGCATCTCGATTGACTGGCCGTCGTAGGTCACCGTCTCGCCGGCCGCGTCGACAACCGTCGTGCCCTGGCCCAGCGGTTCCAATTCGCCGGCCGCGGTGATGACCATCTGACCCTCGGCTACCGCGACCGTCTCCAGCCGGGCGTCCCCGTCGGCCAGGCTCGGCAACTTTTCCAGAGCCAGCGCCTGGTAGTCGTAGCCCAGCGAGGTGACGGGCGGTTCGTAGAGCGCGTGTCGCACGGCCACGGCCGCCGGCGATGTGTCCCCATAGAGATACAGATCGACCGGCTCGCTGCCGAGGCAGACGACGAGGTCCTTGGGCGGCAGTGGCGTGGGCGTGAGGGTCGGCGTGGGTTCAGGCGCAGAAGTCGGCGCGGTGGTGGCCTCGGCGACGGACGCCGGCGTGCCCTCGGCCGCGGGCGTATTGCCGGCTGGCGGCCTGACGGTGGGATTGTCCTCCTCCCGGCAAGCGGCCAGCAGGCCGGCGAGCAGGAAGAATATCAGGAGCTTTCGTGACAAGAGTCTGTGTCCTCTCCGTAGTTGTGTTTGCAGGCGGTGCGCATTGCCTGGAGAAAATCAGCGGATTAGTCTAGCACAGTTCCCCGGGGCGAGCGACCGATAATGAATTGCTGAGAGGGGCTCCTTTCCTTCCGCTAATGGGCGGTCGTCGGTTATACTCCCGACTAACTGATCGGCGCTGTGAACCGCTGCGTTCGCCAGCCGCCTGTGGACGAATTATCGATGAGACAACCAAGCTTTCGCCTCCTGGCTCTTTTCCCCGTTATCCTAATCATCGCCCTGGCCGCGTGCCAGCCGAGCGCGCCGGGAACCGCTTCGGCGCCAACGGCGGCCGTGCCCTTCATCGGCCAAGCCGTGCCCGATGACACCACTTCGCCTAACGAGTCCACTGTTGTGGCCACGCCCGAGGTCGCCACAGCGGTGGCGACGGCGTCCGGCGAAACCGACGCCAACGGCATCCCCGTCGGCTTCACGGAGGACGGTCATGCTTACCGCGGCCGCCCCGACGCACCCGTAAGAATGGAAGTTTTCTCCGACTTCCAGTGTCCGTTCTGTGGTCGCTTCAGTGAGGAGACGCTGCCAACACTGCTGGAGAACCAGATTGCCGGCGGCGACACCGTCTTCATCTTCTACGACTTCCCGCTGGAGGCCATCCATCCCTACGCCGCGGCGGCGGCCAACGCCGCACGCTGCGCCGGGGAGGATGGAGCGGCGGCCTACTGGGCTATGCACGACCGGCTGTTTGCCGGCATCGACGAGTGGGCCAATGAGGGCGCGGCCGACCAGTTTCGCGCCTATGCCGCCGAGATCGGGCTTGACGCGAATGCCTTCGGAGCGTGCCTGAACGAGAACCGCTACGCTGGCGCCGTCGCCGACGACCAGGCCCTGGGAACCATGCGCGGCGTAGGCAGCACGCCCACCTTTTTCCTGAATGACCAGCCTCTTGTCGGTGCCTACCCGCTCGACACCTTCAATCAGGCCATCGCCGCTGTCGCCGCGGGCGAAACCATCGCCGCTGAGCAGCAGCCCCAGGCGCAAGCGCCGCAGGTCGCGCCGACCCCGGCGACGATCGGGGCCGGCGACATCGCCGCCGAGCGGGGCGCGGCCGATGCGCCCGTGACCATTGTCGAGTACACCGACTATCAGTGCCCCTACTGCGCCCGCCACGCGACCGAGACCTTCCCCCGCCTCGTGACGGATATGATTGACGCCGGCCGCGTGCGCTACGTGGTCAAGGACTTTCCGCTCGATAGCATTCATCCGGCGGCGCGGCCGGCAGCCGTCGCCGCGCGCTGCGCCGGGGAGCAGGATGCCTATTGGGCGATGCACGACGCTCTCTTTGCTCAACAGGCGCAGTGGAGCGCGGCGCCGGCGCTCAACGATGCCTTCGTGGCCCTGGCCGCCGATCTTGGACTGGATGACGCCGCATTTGAGGCGTGCCTGACCAGCGGTCGCCACGACGCCGTCATTCAGGCCAACCAGGATGAGGGCTTTGCGCTGGGTGTTAACGGGACGCCGGCCTTCTTCATCGACGGCTTCCCGGTCAGCGGCGCGCAACCCTACGAACTGTTCGAATACGCCGTTGGACTGGCCGAGGCGGGCACGCTGGCCGATGCCTATGTCCAGCAGCAGCCGGAGCAGCCGCAGGCGCCAACCGGCCCGGTCGAGGTTGACACCAGTGGCGCTTTCAGCATCGGCGCGGCCGACGCGCCCGTAACCATTGTTGAGTTTACGGACTTTCAATGCCCTTACTGTGAGCGCCACTTCCAGGATACGTTCCCCCAGATCAAGACTGACTACATTGACACGGGCCAGGTGCGCTACGTGTTCATGGACTTCCCGCTGACGAGCATCCACCCGCAGGCGCCGCTGGCGGCCGAGGCCGCGCGTTGCGCCGGGGAGCAGGACGCTTACCTGGAAATGCATCATGAGTTGTTCGGGCGGCAGACCGAGTGGGCCGGGCAGTCAGACGCGGCCGAGATCTTTGCCGGACTGGCCCAAGGTCTTGGTCTGGATGTGGCGGTGTTCGGCGATTGCCTGGCGAGCGGGCGCTACACTGACGCGGTACAGGCCGACCTGGAGCAGGGCGTCAGCCTGGGCGTCAACGGTACGCCGGCCTTCTTCCTGAACGGCAATTTCGTGTCCGGCGCGCAACCCTATAGTGTCTTCCAGCAAGCCATTGAGACGCTTCTGGCTGATGCGGGCTAACCTTCAACCGCTATGCGCTTGCGCCTACACCGGCTGAATATTGCCCTGGATAGCGACGATGAGCCCGTGCGCGCCGCGTGGACGTCTCTGTTTGCCGGCTGGCTACAGGAGGACGCGCCCACGGTCGACGCCCGGCTGCGACTGATGTTGCAACCATCGCTGCCGCCCCCGCCCACGGCCGCACCGATCTTCGATGATGCCTGCTACTGGCCCGATGGGGTCGGCGTGCTGCGCGTCTACGATGCACCGGGCGGCGCGCTTTTGTACTTTGTCGATGCGGCGCAAGTCGCCGTTTCGTTGCCAGCGCCGGGCGATTCGGCTCCCAACAGGAGCGCGGGCGTCGTGGGGCCGCGCGCGTTCAGCGGCGGCCGTTTCGAGGACGTGACGCTGACCAGTTTGGCTCCCGCGTTGCGGCGACACGGCTACTTTCTTCTCCACGCCTTCGCCGCCGAGCGCGACGGCCGTTGTGTCCTTCTCATCGGTCCGACAGGCTCCGGCAAGACCACAACCGGCCTGAACCTCGTTCTCCACGGCTGGCGGATGCTCGCCAACGATGCCGTGCTGCTGGAAGGGCGTGATGATGGCGTCTACGCGCTGCCAACACCAGGCAATCTCGGCATCCGTCCGGGCACGTTCGAACTGTTGCCGGAACTGGCGTCGCGGCTGGGACTGGACGGCGGCACGGCCGTGGATGTGACCGGACAGGTCGCCCGTGATGGGGCCGCGGTGCGGGTGACGGCGCTGTTGTTTGTAGAACTGGATGGCCCGGCGAGCCTGGCGCAGGTCCCGACGGCGGTCGCCCTGGCCCAAGTGCTGGCGGAGAGCGTCGATCGCTGGGACCCCAACCTGCTCGATAGCCAAGTCGCGCTGCTGGAGCGCCTTTGCCGGCAGGCCGCGCCCTACACGTTACGTCCTGGCCGCGACATGGCCCGGTTGGCGGCGCTCATCGCCGCCCTTTAGCGGCGTCCTATCTGTCTAGTAATGGGCTTTGTGGCATGTGGACTGCCGCGTCCGGACTAATGGAGCGTGATGATTTGGGTATGCCGCGTGAATTGGCTATAGTTGCGGGCGAATAGCTGCCATCGCTGAACCAGGGGTAGTTGCCCGCGCCCGGCGCGGGCGGCCGTTCGGGCCGAACTGTCTTTCCCATTGAACGAACTGGAGTAGAGCATGAGCCGAGACGGTAAGAAGTTGATCGGTTTCATTATCGGTCGCGAGCGCGAGATGCCCGATGAGGTCATGCGTCTCATCAATGAGGGCGATACGGGTGCACGAGCCGAACTGGTGAAGATGGGCGGAACCTTCGTCGATGAGCCGGTCGAATATGACGTCATTATTGACCGCATGTCGCACGAAGTGCCGTATTATCGCACTTATGTTAAGTACGCGGCCATCAATGGCTGCTACGTCATTGACGATCCCTTTGTCTGGTCGAACGACACCAAGTTCCTCTCCGGGGCGCTGCTGCGCCAGCTGGGTATCCGGACACCGCGCACGATCGTGCTGCCGAATAAGGACGTCGATACCGATACCGTGCCCGACAGCTTCCGTAATCTAACCTACCCCATGGACTGGCAGGCGATTATCGACTACATCGGTAGCCCGGCTATCTTCAAGGATGTCCGTAGCGGCGGGCGGCGCTTCGCCCACCGCGTCGGCACCGTTGAGGAACTCATCCAGCGCTACGACGAGAGCGGCACGCGGACCATGATCCTGCAACAGGTGATCGAGTCCGACCGACACTACCATTGTCTGGTGATCGGGCGCGAGAAAAGCCGCCTCCTGCCATACTCGTTCAACAGCGGCCGCTATTTGCCGGACGACACGAGCCTCAGCGAGTCCATGACAACGCACATCACCGATGTCGCCTGCCGCCTAAGCCGCATCTACGGTTACGACATCAACATGGCGGAATTTGTGCTGGACGGTGAAGAACTCTACCTGATCAATGCCACCAACCCGTCGCCGCTTGTGAACCGCGAACTGATGACGGCCGAGCAATTTGACTGGATTTGCGCCGCGATAGCCGATCTGGCGCTTCAACGTGCGGCCAAGCCCCTCCCGCTGCGGCTTCCCGTTCAGCTAGATGCCTAGTAGCGCCTGCGGAAAGCAAGCACAAATGCCAAGGATTTGACCGATCGGCCGTCCGCCCGTTGCGTCGCGGCGAAATCTGCGGTTGATATTTCCGGCCGGGAGCCCGTACGCGGCCATGCGTTGGCCCGCAGATGCGCTATAATCATCCCCATCAGGTTGTTGAGCATTCAACCATACGGCGCCGGATGGCGTTGCGGCCGCGGCGGACGGATAGATGAGTGGTACTTTCCACTCATCTGCCCCGGCCCGGCACGCGCCAAGCGGCGACATTGAACAAAGGCACTTATGAACGACCTCGTTGAGCGCATGCCGGACAAACTCCGGCGATTGCCGGAACTGGCCTACAATGTCTGGTGGAGTTGGAACGCGGACGCGCGTGAGATTTTCCGCCGGCTGGACTACCCCTTGTGGCGACGGACGCAGCACAATCCGGTTAAGGTCTTGCGACTGGTGAGCGACCAGACACTGCTGGCGCGCGCCGCCGATGCCGCCTTTCTGCGTCGGTTTAACAAGGTGATGATGGACTATGACCGCGCCCTGGCCACCGGCCATAGCTGGTTTCACGTCACCTTTCCCCATCTGACGCACAAGACCATTGCCTACTTCTCCTTTGAGTTCGGCCTGCACAGCTCGCTGCCGATTTACTCCGGCGGGCTGGGAATTCTTTCCGGAGACCATGCCAAGGAAGCCAGCGACCTCGGTCTGCCGTTTGTCGGCGTTGGCTTTCTCTACCCGCAAGGGTACTTCCGCCAGCGCTTGCCCTCTCACGGCTGGCAGGAGGCCGTCTACGAACCGCTGGATATGGCCGACGTGCCCATCCTGCCGGTTCGACGAGCAAACGGCGACACGATGTCCATCAGCGTCGAAATGGGTGGTCGCGTGGTGCGCGCCTACGTCTGGCGCGTGCAGGTCGGCCGCGTGCCGTTGTTTCTCATGGACACCGACGTGCCCGAAAACGACCCGTGGGACCGCGAATTGTCGGCCCGGCTCTACTCCGGCGATAGCGAAATGCGCATACGGCAGGAGATTATGCTGGGCATCGGCGGTGTGCGGCTGTTGCGCGCCCTGGGCTATGATCCGTCGGTGCTGCACATGAATGAGGGCCACTCCGCCTTCCTGCTGCTGGAGAGCATCCGGCAAGAGGTCAAGGACGGCCTCAGCTTTGAGGATGCCTGTGAGCGGGTCAAGGCACGAACCATCTTCACGACCCATACCCCGGTGCCCGCGGGCCACGATGCTTTTTCCTTCCACCTGATGGACCAGTACTTCCACGGTTTCTGGGAGCAACTGGGCATCAGCCGCGAGCAGTTTCTGAGCCTCGGCCATCACAGCGAGCCATGGGGCGATGCCTTCAATATGACCGTGCTCGCGCTCCGCCTGTCCGGGCAAACCAACGGCGTCAGCCAGCTGCACGCCGAAGTATCGCGCCGGATGTGGCAGCCGGTGTGGCCCGACCGGACAGTGGACGAAGTTCCCATCCGCGCCGTCACCAACGGCGTCCACGTTCCCGGCTGGACGGCGGGCGAGATGCGTGAAATCTTCAAGAAGTATCTGGGCGCGGACTGGGAAGACCATCACGACGATCCGGTGCTCTGGGAGCGTCTGGCCGACGCGCCGGATGAGGAATTATGGCGGGTTCACCTGACGCTGAAAGCCAAGCTGAAGGATTACCTGCGCATGCGGGCCCGCCGCGCGTGGGTTGATGGCCAGTGCGACCCGACCGAGGTGCTGGTCGGCGGCACGCTGCTCGACCCCAATGCCCTGACCATCGGCTTTGCCCGCCGTTTCGCCACCTACAAGCGGGCCACGTTACTTTTCACCGACATGGAGCGTTTGCAGCGACTCTTGCTGGACTTGCACCGGCCCGTGCAGATCATTTTCGCGGGCAAGGCGCACCCGGCCGACGAGCCGGGCAAGCACCTTATCCAGCAGGTCTATAACCTGGCGAAGTCGAACCAGTTCGGCGGCCGCATTGCCTTCGTCGAGAACTACGACATGCATGCCGCGCGGTACTTCACGCAGGGCGTGGATGTATGGCTGAACACGCCCCGGCGACCGCGCGAAGCCAGCGGAACGAGCGGAATGAAGGCGACGTTGAACGGCATCCCTAATCTGAGTATCCTCGATGGCTGGTGGGTGGAGGGCTATAACGGAGCCAACGGCTGGGCTGTTGAGGACACCCGATTCGACAGCCGGGAGCAGCAAGACTACCACGACGCGCAGTCGATCTATCGGCTGCTGGAAGAGGAAATCGTGCCCCTCTACTATACGCGCGACCGGGACGGCATCCCTCGCGGCTGGGTCGAGGTCATGCGCGAAGCGATCCGCTCCAACGCCCCGCGCTTCAGCACGCGGCGCATGGTGAAGGAGTACACGACTGAGCTATACTTAAAGGCGATGCTGTCGGCCGAAGCGGCTACAGCCGGGGTCGTTTAGATACGCCACTGCTGCGTGGGACCAAGAGGGTGTTGCTTATGGGACGTGGGCCGCGTCGCCTGTTGTTGCTGCTGATCGCTGTCGCCTGGCTGGCTATCTTGATGCTGCCAACGCTGGCTTTCTTCCTGGCGCGCAACGGGCAACTGCAACTGGGCGATAGCGGCGGCCGACATTGGCGGCTATTCTTGTTGCAGGAAGCCGAGACGGAGGGCTTGGGCCTGGAGCGCAGCCGGTCGGTCGCTCCACCCCTTGAAGCGCCGGACGCCGTTTGCCTGGAGACTTCAGTCAGCTACTGGATGTGGGCGGGTGAGGCACAAGACGTAGTCTATTGCCAGTGCGCCGCGACGGGCAGCGGCCTTG
>WBZT01002215.1_pt1 | contig 13652 bp, 13 predicted proteins | sample 5204241 | NCBI WGS metagenome assembly WBZT01 (sample SAMN12344358, study PRJNA552823) | activated sludge metagenome | biome: Activated sludge suspended growth; feature: Nitrification reactor; material: Wastewater; isolation source: activated sludge from nitrification reactor of wastewater... | reverse complement strand
TAATTTTCTTCACGACTGTTATTAATCTTTGCAAGAGGTCCTTGCTGACGATGATCGCTGATGGTATTATATTGTATGAGGATATGGTCGCAATCTATTTGATCGAATGCATTTAAGAATTGCATCCTGATTCCGCAGTTGCTGATCATACTGAGGTTGCCATTCGCCTGAATTGTGTTAAAAAGTATTTCGATATAATCCGCACTGAATACATCTATTCCCATACCCGGGCAATCGTGAATGTAATTGTTTTTTATTCGGATATGATGAGACAGGTAATGTTCATCCTTGGTTTTTTCAATCTGAATGCCATTACCTTTGGAAGTCAGATGATGAACCTGTTCCGGATTATTGTTTTTGGAAATAAAATCAGGATCGATGGTTATTTCCATTCCTTCAATCTGAATGTAAGAGGCCAGTTGAATACTAATGGCCGCCTCATTGGATACATACAATACCGGACGATCAAACTCCAGGTTTTTATAAACAATCCAATGATCGGGACTTCCGCTCTGGCTAATACGGAAGAGATGCTTGGTTGAACTCTTATACTGTCCGGGCGCTATGAGCACCGTATCTCCTGGTTGGCTCACCAGTGCAGCATATTGAATGGATTTGAATGCCTGATCCAGGGAAGTTCCATCATTTTTATCACTTCCGGTTTTCACAGAGACAAAGATGTTTCTCGATAAACCTATATTACAAGCAAGTCCAATCACTATCCAAAGGCTAAAAAATCGAATTTTCATTATGTTATTTAGAATGGTTGCAAAAATAACAAAAGGCGACCCGATGGATCGCCTTTTGTTGTTGGGGGGAGTTTTAACTCTACTTTACATCTTTTTTAAACAATATCTCTTGAACAGTACAAAGATCGTACGGCTTTTCCTTAGAAAACTCAGGCAAAACCCTGATAAAAATAAATTCAGTGTTTTCTCGGAGTTTAGCTGGATAAAAACCTTATCTGTAAGAGCTTGAAAATGAATAAAATGCTGCTTTTATCCAAAAAATTTTATTTAAACGATACGGTTACGGTGGTCGAGTATTAATTTTGCGGTCCAAATTGACAGAATGACCCATGGTGTAACGGTAGCACTACAGATTTTGATTCTGTCTGTTAAGGTTCGAATCCTTATGGGTCAACTTGAAGGCTGGAGTTCGCTCTAGCCTTCTTTTTTTATAAAAACAATCTTCCTTAATCTTCAACGTTTAGTAGCGATGAAAGCGATAAAATTTGTTCTTCAACTTTTTTCCATCGGAATCATCTTGTTCAGCATTCATTCCTGTACCCGGGATAAGGCTATAAAAATCCCTACCTTCGATCAATCTAAGGCCTATGCTGCCGTTCGCACTCAGGTTGAGTTCGGACCAAGGGTTCCCGGTACGGATGAACACCTTAAGTGCAAAGACTGGCTCGTCGAAACATTCAAAAAAAACAATGCAGAGCTTATTGAACAAAACTTTAAGGCGAAGACTTTTGATGGCAAGGAACACGATGCAACAAACCTGATTGCTTCTTATAACCCTAGTTCGAAACATCGGATTATAATTGCCTCTCATTGGGATTCCCGCCCTTTTTCAGATCAGGATCCCGATACCAGCTTACATCAAAAACCTGTATTAGGCGCCGATGACGGCGCAAGTGGCGTTGGTATTATCCTCGAAATAAGTAGATTGCTGAAGGAATACCCCTTGAAGAAATTAGGGGTGGATCTGATACTGTTTGATGCTGAAGATTATGGTTCTGATCATGGAGAAATGGAAACCTGGTGTCTGGGAAGCCAGTACTGGTCTAAAAATTTACATGTTCCCGGATATAAAGCTGATTATGGAATACTGCTCGATATGGTTGGTGCTTCCAATCCTGTCTTCAACAAAGAGGAATATTCACTGTATTTTGCTCCAAAAGTGGTCGAAAAGGTCTGGAAAATAGCAAAAGAGGAGGGACTGGAAAAAATGTTCGTTGACATTAATGGCGCCGGACTGGTAGATGACCATATTTTTGTAAATAGAGATGCCAGAATCCCAATGATTGATATCATTAACCGCCCTCCAGGAAGCAAGTCAAGTTTTGTTCCTCATTGGCATACCCAAAAAGATAATATGAACGCCATAGAACCCCTTACACTAGGTGCTGTGGGTCGCCTGCTTACCAAGTTATTATATTGGGAAGAAGTCGATAAAATCTAGAAATTTCTAATCCGGGCTAGAATTAATGCCCTTTCTTACGCAAACTCTTGATCATACGGATAGCCTCATCCTCTGCTTCCTTGTCATCGTCTTTGAAACTAATGGTTGCAAAAAAATTGGTATCTGATTCCTCATCAATAAATCCCAAAATTATTATCCGAAGACCGTCTTTGTATCCTTCAACATAAGCTCCTTTTAATCCATTCAATTCGGCCACATCGACATCATCCAACTGTTCCAATTTAATGGATTTTGCAACTTTAATGGTATAAGCAGTGATGTCTGAATGATCAATCTCATCATCCTTAAATGGGAAAATTCCGAATTCCATACCATCTCCCTTAGCGGTAAACTCATCGGCAGTGTTTGTCTCAGCTTTAAAATCTTCCGCTAAGCTAAAAACCAGCTTATACTGTGTCCATTCGTAATCAAAGGTTTTTTGAGCTTGTACGGAAATAAAACTCATAAAGCTTATTAGTAAACAAGAGATTTTAATTAAATGATTCATTTTGTTTGATTTATAAATTTGATAAATTATTAATGTATTCACAATTATTTAAATAGAATGGCAAATCTAACCAAGATTAATTTAAAAGATGAAGTATGGAAAATCCTCAAATTTCGTAGAAGTTCGGGATGAACTTTGAACAGTGGACAATTTATTCATTAATTCCAATGTAGGTTTATTTAAATTCCAAGACCTTAATATCTCCACATTGGCTTGTTATGTCATAGGTTTTCTCCAAGGGACTAGAAAGTAAAAAATTTGATTCTATCACTCGGATCTCATTATCTTTTGCAAGCACTGTAATGGATTTTGTACTCTTGTCATCCATATCAAAAAGATATTGTCCATTTAAGAAAATACTGTTCCGAAGATTCGAATTACTTTTTAATACAATCGTAGATGTTTCCTTAAGTATACAAGTCACATGACTATTGGACTTAATGAATCTATTTACATTAGCCTGATTCTCCGTAAAATCATTTGAACTACATCCTTTGTAAGCAATAATTTTAAAGAAGCCCAAACATCCAGGATTGTATGCTATTTTGGTATGGCCAAAAGAATCAGTTTGAGTATAAACTACTAGTACGTCTGAAGGATTTTTTGATGGACTTGAGTAGGCTTCAATCAATGCTCCAGCTACAGGAGCACCTTTTGCATCCACGACACTTATTTCTATTTCGCAAGAGTCATCAAAAAAGTTACAGGAAATCATGCTGAAAACAAGCATTATCAAAGTAATCCATTTGAAATTTTTCATATTGTTTTAAAGATTTAAAGATTCAGTTGTTATCCAAGTTTAGCAGTACCTTCTTAACGGAAAACCAATTCACAATACTACAAAAATATATGCATTTTATTAAATTCCTTAATCGGATATGCAGATCATCCACAATGCTAAAGCAAAACTAAAATTAATTTAAACTTAGGCTCATCAACATTAAATGAAGAAATATTTATCCCCAAAATCCAAGGGATTTCGGGTCTACTACTCCTCCTCGGATTCGGCAGAATTTCGGGATGAATGCACTTTTTCTTTGGAACCCATAATCCAGGAAGTGATATATCCTGTAAAAGTTCCAAATAAACCTAGCCCTGTGATCATAAGAAAAACAGCTATAAATCTGCCTTCTGTCGTAATCGGATATCTATCTCTGTATCCAACGTTCGTAACGGTTACAAAAGCCCACCAAATGGCGTCCTCTGCTGTTTTGATATTGCACTGTGGAAGATTTTCAACCTGTAGTATAGTGATGGAAGAAAATATTATCATAAGCATGGTCACCAATGCTACGGTTGTAAAAGCACCTTCAGGTCTACTTTTATAAACATGTCGAACGATGTGTCTTATAGATCGGAAAGTCCTCAATATTCTTAAAATGCGCAAAAGGCGAAATGCCCGGCCAAAACGCATAACTCCAAATGTGGGAATGCTTGCTATCAGATCTATCCAACCCCATTGAAGAAAAATGCGCTTCGAAGGGGCTTTATAAAGACGATAAAAAAAATCAACAATAAATACGATACAAATAAAATCATCAATAATTCCCAAAAGCTTTGACTCCTCCGCTGAAAAATCAATAAATACATCCAGGAGTAAAACAGACAATACATAAATGGAAAGAAATAAAATTACCAGATCAAATAGTGATAACTTATGGCCTGTCTGCGGGTTGGTCATCCTTAATCATTTTGCGCTCCCAAGATATTAAAAAATTCAAAGCTGTTTAAATTTAGGCAGCTATAAACTTTTTCTAATAATGAATTGCTTTTCCGCTTCGGTCATTAATTGCGTCCTTATTTCAAATTTTATACCTGAAATATTTACTAAAACTATTATGTAGTCGTTGAAGGATCTTAAGGGAGATGGTATTCACGTATTGGTAATGTTCTTCGAATACATTTAATATCTGGTAACCACTAGATAGAAGAAAAAAATAGCCTGAGTTCTTAATTTCACCTAATAATTCAAGAAAAAATAAGATTCCGGATGATGAAAATAGCTACTGAAAAGATGATCAGAAAAAAAGTTGAGCGAGAAAGAATTCAATAAATAAGATGTAAGAGAAATATCTTGAAAAGCAAGCATTTGCTTCTTAAATGATTGTAGAAATCTTCATTTTGATTTTCATTCTCTTTCTCACTCTGTTTATTAGTGGTCCCACTTGGGCTCGAACCAAGGACCCTCTGATTATGAGTCAGATGCTCTAACCAGCTGAGCTATGGGACCTGTACCTACTGTATTTTAAAGAGTGCAAATGTAAATCTTCCAGGCAAAATTTCAAGCATCAATTGTTAGAAATCAGTTTTAATATCTTTCATTCTGCTATTTTTGGAATTTCTGCGACTCTTTTTACCATCCCGGCTCTTATGAGTTATCTCTTTTATAAACTCCTGTACTATAGATCTTTAATCTTTAATTAAACAACACTTTGTAATGTCAATGCTCGGTTTGGCTAGAATCCAAATCCACCATGTAACCCAATGAATTGGGTATATCCCTTCGACTTTTCAGGGCCAAATCTTCCCGGCAATACCAATTCTACGAATCCTCTGAGCCCCCACGCAATGGGAAAAGACCGATTGATTAATGGGGTAAAGCCAACCTGACCTTGCTCCAACTCAAAGGCGGCCCGGAGTCCAAAAGTCCATGAACTGCTTCCCATCGGTATTAAAATTCCTGGATGAACCAATAGATGCACCTCCTGCTGCCTGTTGTCGCGAAAGTAGGGTTTAACCAAAGGAACCAATTCAATATCTACGATCATATTCCAGGCAGTCCTTACCCCAATTCCAATCGGAAATCCCATGACATAATCATCCACAGTGGTTATCCATCGGCCTTCTTCATTATGTAGTCTATATAAGGGTTGAACGAATCCAATATGAAATCCACTGAGCTTATCGTAAGTTGGGATTTTTCGAAGGGTATCAAGTGGAGCCTTTGCATGCAAGAACCATGAACAGGCGACCAGTACAAGAATTAATATACGTTTCATACTTTGATTTTTATTAAGGACAAATATATCCTTAATTTAAATTATAAGCGAAACTTTAAGCAAAAACTTTACGCTAAATGGCTCAGGTCTGAAGGCTGGAATTCAGTCTATTGCAAATCAATCTTCAATTCCTGTATGATCTTTTTATCTGAACGATCGCTTGAATAAATAAAAACTCTGTAATTCTTTCCGTTGGAACTCACTAAGTTTCCAATCACATACTGGGATGCATTGCCTTTCGCAGCTCCATTGTGCACCGGATTACAGGATTTTGGGGGATTTTCAGTTAAAAATTTTTTTAGGGAGTGAATAGCTGCTTGTTTATCGAGATATTGAACCTTATTATCAAAACAAATCTCAACCCTTTCATCCAACATTTCCTGCAGACTCACCAAATCAGATTTTGCCAAAGCATCAAAAGCAGGATGTTTAACTTGTGCATCTGCAAATCCCAACAACATCATCCAAATCAGCGTAAACCAAATCCTCATATCAGTATTATTTTTATACCTCTTCAACGGTTTAATAGCCAAAATCGTTCTGCATTTTGTAAATTATATTTGAAAATTCAAGTTAGATTTTGACTGTTTCAGCGCTAGTCGGCTTCCTGGAAAAGCTTTTCTTGAACCAATAGCTCTATTATTGTTTAATATATCAATGTTTGAATCTACTTTCTTTGTTTAACGCTTGATAGTTTCGAATCATTAGACTATTACACAGCTTATAGTAATTTTACCCGAATTATGCAAAAAGCAATGCTCATCATATTGGACGGCTTTGGACTTGGGAGTATCCCGGAAGCAGATGCCATTCAACAAGCCAATACCTCATTTTTTGATCAACTCCTGAACACTGTTCCCTATTCAAAACTAATTACCCATGGTCTGGATGTTGGACTTCCTCCTGGTCAAATGGGAAATTCTGAAGTCGGACATATCAATCTTGGTGCAGGCAGAGTGATTTATCAGGATTTGACAAGAATTGATCTGGCCATACAGAACAAGGAATTGGATCAAAATCCTACCCTACAGGATATGATAAGCATCGCCCATAGCAACCATAAACCCATTCACCTGATCGGTTTGCTCTCCAATGGTGGTGTACACAGCCACATGGATCATTTATTCGCACTCATCGATGTTTTTGAAAAATCCCCAGTAGAGCAAATTTTCATTCATGCCATCACGGATGGAAGAGATACCGATCCGCACGCTGCCAAATCATTTGTTGAATCCTTACTTCTATTTATTGAAGGCAAAAAGTCCAAATTGTCCACCATCATTGGTAGGTATTACGCCATGGATCGGGACAAAAGATGGGAACGAACAAAATTAGCTTATCAACTCTATGTTGCCGGTGAAGGCAAAAGCTATAAGAATGCATTGGAAGCAATCGATGATTCTTACCGCAATGATATTACAGATGAGTTTATTCTGCCCATTCAATTGGAAGATTCAAATGGTGTTCCCTATCCAGCCATCACTGAGCAGGATATTGTGTTTTGTTATAATTTCAGGTCTGATCGCCTAAGACAATTAACAACGGTATTAACTCAGGAAGATTTTCCGGAATTTTCAATGAAAGCTTTGGACTTGAGGTACTATACCATGACGGAATACAATGATAAATTTAAAAATGTATCCATCGTATTTCCTAAACAAAAACTTGATCAATCAATAGGCGAGATGCTAAGCAGATATGGGGTTCGCCAACTTCGAATTGCTGAAACCGAAAAATATCCTCACGTAACTTTTTTCTTCAATGGTGGAAGAGAGCAAGCCTTCAGTGGTGAAAGAAGAATTCTAATCCCCAGTCCAAAAGTTGCAACCTATGATCTCAAACCATCTATGAGCGCCTATGAACTTACCGATGCGCTGCTGGAAGATTTGAAGGTAAACAAACCTGAATTTGTGTGCCTCAATTTTGCCAATACAGATATGGTCGGACATACCGGTGTATTTAAAGCAGCAATGGAAGCTGCCGAAACGGTAGATACTTGCCTTCAAAAAATTGTTGAACTCGCCAAATCTTTAGAATATAATATAATAATTCTTTCGGATCATGGTAACGCAGATTGTATGATCAATCCGGATGGAAGTCCCAATACCGCCCATACTAAAAATCCTGTACCCTGCATTCTGATTGCAGATCCTTCCCTTCGCATCCAGGATGGTAGATTGTGTGACATCGCCCCAACCCTTCTTGAATTAATGCAGTTGCCTGTTCCAGCTGTTATGACCGGCGAAAATTTAGTCTACCGCGTATGACCCATATTCCTGCATTGGAAAAATCTGCAATTAGAGCACTGCTCATTTATTTTTTAGTCTGTTTTTTTCTTTTATCCTGTGCAAACATTAAACAGATTGAAGGTGGCCCTATTGATAAAAAACCTCCAACCCTGGCACCTCAAAAATCAACAAGTCAGGGTATATTGAATTTTAAAGAGAAAAAAATTGAGTTTACATTTGATGAATGGGTTAGTCTAAACAACCCAAATCAAAATATTCTAATTTCTCCGAGACCAAAGAAAATTCCGAACTATAAATTGAAAGGTAAAACTTTTCAAATTGAATTTGATAAAAATGAAGAGCTACTGCCTAATACGACCTACTCCATATTTCTTGGAGAAACCATTCAGGATATAACCAATAAGAATACCGCCAATAATTTAAATTTTGTTTTTTCTACCGGCGCAACAATTGATTCTTTATCCGTTACAGGAAAAGCAGTGGATGCTTTAACTTTAAAGCCTGTCATTCGTGCACAAATTTCCTTATACAGTAATCTGACAGATACGGCCTTCCTAACAGAAGCTCCACTATACCTTGCGCTTACGGATTCTTCGGGTTCATTTCGCATCAATCATATTAAACCGGGAGAATACAACATATATGGCCTTCTGGACAAAAATCAAAATTATTATTTTGATCAAAAAACAGAGTCCATAGCTTTTTTTCAAAATATAATTTCGCTGGAAAATCAAAATCAAAAAAATATTTTATTGAAATTTTCTCAGGAACGAACGCCAAATTATATTAAAGAAAAAAAATTCGGTGATGGTATTTTAAAATTACATTTTGCTGCTAAACCCGACCAGTTAAAAATAGACTGTATGGATTGTATGGATACACATATCCTTACCACCGGAGATAGCACAAAATTCTGGTATACCCTGGACCGGAAGTCTTCCTGTTATGTAAATTATGATGGTAAACTAGATACCTTTCCCCTCAATATATCAGGTGAACAAAAAAGTCCAGTCTACCTTAAAATCAACCAATATGCAAAACAGATCGTAAAAGGTAGAACTTGGGAAATCATTTGGTTTGAACCCATTCGACACATCGACACCTCGAAGATCCGATTTTCATGCAGTGAGGTATTTAGTGTTCGAATAGATTCATTGGATCATAGAAAAGCTGTATTCAATATTCCAACAAGGGATGGCGATAACTTTCAAGTTATCCTGGATTCCAATGCCATTCATGGAATTCACAACAGCTTCTCCGTCAGAGATACCTTGAAATCAACCATTATTGCAATAAGTTCATTGTCCAGTCTTACGGTAACATTGGATACTTTGATACCGGATGCACCATACCTGTTTCAGATCCTACAGGATGATAAGCTCATAGAGGAAACCATTTTTAATGCTTCGGGTTATTCCATTAAACTTTCGTATCAAGCGCTTACCCCCGGAAAGTATAAGGCAAGATTAATTTTGGATAACAACAGAAACGGACACTGGGATCCTGGTAAATTTGCCGGCAAAATTCAACCGGAAGAAATATGGAATTGGGATATAAAAGAGCTTCGGGCAGATTGGGACATGGAAGTAAATTTTAAACTCTAAAGATGAAGTTGTGGACTAAAGAATTGGTAAAAAACTACGGAACCAGAACGGTTGTGAATGGGGTTTCAATCGATGTAAATCAAGGTGAAATTGTTGGATTGTTAGGTCCGAATGGCGCCGGAAAAACCACCTGTTTTTATATGATGGTAGGATTTATTACGCCAACAGAAGGGACCGTTCACATCGATGAGGAAGAAATTACCAAAGATCCCATGTACATGAGAGCACGCAAGGGACTTGGCTATCTGCCACAGGAACCCTCAGTGTTTCGAAAACTAAGTGTTGAAGACAATATCAAAGCTATCCTAGAGATGACCGGCCTGTCTAAATCTGAACAGCAGGACAAACTGGAATTACTCATTCAGGAATTTAATCTGGCCAAGGTGAGAAAAAATATGGGCGATAGCTTATCCGGAGGAGAAAGGCGGCGAACAGAAATTGCAAGAGCGCTGGCTTCCAATCCGAATTTTATACTCCTGGATGAACCGTTTGCTGGTATCGACCCGATTGCCGTTGAAGACATTCAATCCATTGTCGAAAAATTAAAAGATAAAAATATTGGCATCCTCATTACAGATCACAATGTGCAGGAGACCCTTTCCATAACCGATAGAGCCTACCTGATATTTGAAGGTAAAATCCTGAAAAGCGGCACAGCCGAGCAACTGGCAGAAGATGAAACTGTCCGAAAAGTTTACCTGGGTCAAAATTTTGAACTAAGAAGAAAATTCAACAAAAAATGAAAAGCTTCCTGCTTTTATGCCTTACCGTAATTGGTTTGTTGAGCGGCTGCAAAGAAGACTTTGAAAAACAACTTCAAACCATCGCTTTCCAGAAGTCTGACAGTATATTCTCCGCTCAAATTGAGAATTACAAAACCTGGACAGACTCAGTTTGTGCGAATTTTACAAACCAGAATCTAACCACCATCGTTGATTCCATTTTATCCGTTCGAAGAGAACAAGTCAGACAATTAAGAACTTTAGAGTAATCCCTATGTATAAATTACCGGCTATTTTATTGTTGCTGTTTTGCTCCTGTTATGAACTCAGTCCTTCCAGAATAGAGGAAGAGACGGCCAAACTCCTTGAAAATCGCCGACAAACTTACCTAAACGAAAGAATGTTGGAATGTACGCGTTCTCTGTACAGTAAGGCTCAAACCATCGCAGATTCCATTTTGAGAATTGAATCGAGAAACTCCAAACTGGATTCCATAACAGTGCCACATGATACCGCCAAGCCCACCAAACCAGAATTGATGTTTCCAGCGTACCATAAACCAGAACGAGATTAGAATCTACTATCCATCAAAAGCCCGCTAAAAAAAACCAATTAATTCAAAAGTTTTTCTTAAGTTTGCAAAATCAGAATTTAAGTTTAAATTTTGATATTTTGTAATATATAATGGTCTGATAATTAGTATAGTATTCAGATTTTAGATGAATTTGTGCCGGAGATGAATCGTAAGAAGTATTGTTATTTATATATATCATTCTTGATTAATAACATATTATATCTACATCGATCGGAAGCTGGCCGCTAAGGTCAGATGGATCTTTAGCTCATTTCTTGTCTAAACGAATCTGATATTTTACTGGTAGCGGACCATCAAAAACATTAATATGGACACGATACTTGGTTTAATATTGGGATTGCTCGGAGGAGCGGGAAGCGGCTTTCTAATAACCAGAACGCTGGTAAAAAACTCAAATCAGAAAAAGTTAGATGAACTGAATAAGCTTTCCGATATAGAAATCGAAAAAGCTAAAATTACTTCTCAGAGAATTATAGATGAGGCAGAGATCAAAGCTGAAAGAATTACCTCCAAAGCCGAAGCTAAAAACGAGCAAATTAAGCAACAAAAAATTCAGGAAAATAAGGACAATTTCAACCGAATGAAGTCTGAGTTTGAGTCTTTCAAATCAAATCAAATGATTGAGTTGAAAGAAAGAGAACTTAAATTAACTGTGGTTGAAAAAGATCTGAAACAGTTAAAGCAAGACATTGATGTAAGGGAATCTGAACTGAAGGCTGTCCGTGAAAATATGGAATTGCAGCTAAAGATTATTGCCAAGAAGAAAGAAGAACTCGATTCGGCCAATGAGGAGCGCATCAAACAACTCCAGATTATTTCCAAATTGTCAGAATCAGAAGCCAAGGAATTGTTGCTGCAAGCTGTAAAATCCAAAGCTTCCAATGATGCTCTGGCCTTAGAAAAGGAAATAATTGAAAATGCAAAAACCAATGCCAACAAGGAGGCCAAAAAGATAGTCATTCAAACGATTCAAAGGATGTGTGCTGAATATACCATTGAGAATTCAGTATCGGTATTCAATTTAGAAAATGACGACATCAAGGGTCAGATCATCGGAAGAGAAGGTAGAAACATTCGGGCTTTGGAATCGGCTACCGGTGCGGAAATAGTTGTAGACGATACGCCGGAAGCTATTGTCATATCAAGTTTCGATCCCATCCGTCGGGAGATCGCGCGTCTGGCTTTGAAAAAATTGGTTGCGGATGGTAGAATTCATCCTGCCAGAATCGAGGAAGTCGTCGCTAAAATCAAAAAGCAACTTGAAGAACAGATTGTAGAAATTGGAGAAAGAACCATTATCGATTTGGATATACATGGTCTCGATCCTTATCTGGTAAGGATGATTGGTCGGATGAGATTCAGATCTTCCTATGGCCAGAACCTCTTGGAGCATTCCTGCGAGACAGCTAACCTCTGCGCCGTTATGGCTGCAGAACTTGGACTTAATCCAAAGCAAATTAAAATGGCCAAAAGAGCCGGATTGCTACACGATATCGGAAAAGTTGCCGAAGAGGAATCTGAATTATCACATGCTTTGTTTGGAATGAAGCTCTGCGAAAAATACAAAGAACATGAAGTAGTTATCAATGCAGTCGGTGCCCATCACGACGAGATTGAAATGAATAACATTATTTCACCTATCGTTCAGGCATGTGATGCCATTTCCGGTGCAAGACCTGGAGCCCGACGCGAAATCTTAGAAAGTTACCTGAAACGCATCAACGAACTGGAAGAATTAGCTATGTCATATGAAGGCGTCTCTAAAGCTTATGCCTTACAGGCTGGTCGTGAATTGAGGGTCATTGTTGAAAGTGAAAAAGTTACCGATCAATTTGCAGATGATCTTGCCTTTATGATTTCCCAAAAGATTCAGGACGAAATGCAATATCCGGGTCAGGTTAAGGTTACCGTCATCAGAGAAAAAAGAGCTACAGCTTTTGCGAGATAATTTCACCGCTTGGTGATATCATTTCCCAAGGAGCATACTTTTCTTACGACTTAGTTTTTTTCGAGATATTCACGTACAGCATTAAACGAAATCGACTTAGTATTAAAGTGTTCTCGGGCTTTCAATTTTTGTTCCTCACTCGCGTGCAACTGATGCAAAATATTGTTTAAGTGCATTCTCATATGCCCTTTCTGAATGCCTGTTGTAATCAATGATTTAATCGCTGCGAAATTTTGGATCAAGCCGGTTGCTGCTGCTACCATCATCAACTCCTCTGCATTTGGATTTTCCAACAATTCCAGTGACCTTTTCGCCATGGGATGAAGTTTGGTTAAACCACCAATCGTTCCCAAAGCGAGCGGAATTTCCAGTGAAAAAATGAACCTGTTGTCCTCAATACTGCAGGTACTTAGTCCTCTATATTGTCCATCCCTGGATGCATAAGCATGACAACACGCTTCCACTGCACGAAAATCATTACCTGTTGCAATTACAATAGCGTCTATGCCATTTAAAATTCCCTTATTGTGCGTAACGGCTCGATATGGATCTTCTCGTGCAATTTCCACAGCTTTATAAAATCTCGTTGCAAATTCTTCTGAAGTCATATCCTCATTGAATTTTCCAAGATCCTGAATTTCCGCCTCAACCCAAACCTTAACCAGGCAATCCGGAGTATAATTGGATAATATGGACATCAAAACTTCAATCTCACGATGTTCAGCCGGCCATTTTTCAGATGTCTCAATAAATCTCTCCAAACTCATCGCCAAAGATTCCAGACAGGTATTGATAAAATTAGCACCCATCGAATCACAGGTTTCAAATTCGATTCTA
>WBZT01001112.1_pt1 | contig 13657 bp, 13 predicted proteins | sample 5204241 | NCBI WGS metagenome assembly WBZT01 (sample SAMN12344358, study PRJNA552823) | activated sludge metagenome | biome: Activated sludge suspended growth; feature: Nitrification reactor; material: Wastewater; isolation source: activated sludge from nitrification reactor of wastewater... | reverse complement strand
TCCTAAAGCAATCCAATAACTCAAATATGAGCTTGCGCTCCATACTTTAATTCTCTTTGTCACTAACCATGCGTCGGCTGTTGTGGAAGAAGCACCTGTTGTATCTATACTTGACCACCAGCTTACTCCACATGATTTTAGCCCGGAATGTGATTTTACAGTAGCAGTCGACAAACCCGGTACACTAGAACCAGTATCTCTAACTGTCCAATTAGTCATTGGATCTATCGGAAATGGAGCGGCATTATATCTTGACCAACCCGCCGGTAGTGATAGAGAGTCTAGTCCTTCAAAACTCTCTGTCCAGTTCTGTGCTTTTAAGCTGCCAACAAGCAGCAGGGCAAATAAAATGGTAAATAATGTTCTCTTCATGTTTACCTCCAAAAAGAATAGTTAATTGATTTCTTAATCTCAATTTAACATTTACATTATGAAAAAGCTACTGAAAAATAGAATTTGGGTCTATTATTTATAAATTGAAATAGAAGGGAAGTAAACTTAAATTTGTATATAACTAATTACTTATTATGAAAATCATTACAGGCGGTGCGGGATTCATCGGAAGTGCGATTTGCTGGAAGCTGAATCAACTTGGATTTACAGATATACTTATCGTTGATGAAGATACAAATGGTACTAAGCAAAACAACCTTGCGGGACTAAAATACACAGACTATATCGATAAACTCGACCTTTTGAAGCAAATCGAAAAAGGCTCAATCAATTATGGAGTTGATGCCGTTTATCACATGGGCGCCTGCAGCTCAACTACTGAAAATAATATGGAATACCTCATGGAGAACAACGTTGAGTATTCCAAATCACTTGGCAAATGGTGTCTTGGCAAATGGGCAAAATACATTTATGCCTCCAGCGGCGCAACTTATGGCAATGGCGAGCTTGGCTTCAGCGATGATATATCAATAATTCCAAACCTCAAGCCGCTTAATAAATACGGACTCTCGAAGCAGCTATTTGATCTTTGGGTTCTTGAAAATAAATATGACAGCAAGTTCGTTGGATTAAAATATTTCAATGTGTTCGGTCCAAATGAAAACCATAAAGGCGATATGCGCAGCATGGTGAATAAAGCTTACAGCCAGATAAAGGAAACTGGTAAGCTCAAGCTGTTCCGATCTTTGAAGCCGGAATTTAAAGACGGCGAGCAGCAGCGTGATTTCGTTTATGTGAAAGATGCGGTAGATATGACTTTGTTCTTTGATTCTGCCGATAAAACCGGGGGCAGTAAAACGGGGATTTTCAATATAGGCTCCGGTACAGCATCGTCATGGCTGCAGGCTGCGAGTGCTGTGTTTAATGCAATGGGAGTAGAGGAAAAAATAGAGTTCATCGATATGCCTGAGAATATCCGGAATCAATACCAGTACTACAGCAAAGCCGAAATGAAGAAGCTTATTAATGCCGGCTACAACAAGCCCTGTATGAAGCTGGAAGATTCGATAACTGACTATGTGCAAAACTATATAATACCAGAAAAGTATCTCACTGTTTGAAATCAGAAATCAAAACCAAAGATAGACACAAAGGCACAAAGACTCAAAGAAAAGCAGAACCAAAGATAGACACAAAGTCACAAAGACTCAAAGAAAAACAGAACTAAAGATAGACACAAAGTCACAAAGACTCTAATAAAAACTAAATTTATCATCTTCGAGCCTTGGAGGCTTTGAGCCTGCTTTTTGTTTTAAGAAATCAAAACCAAAGATAGACACAAAAGCACAAAGACTCAAAGAGAAGCAGAACCAAAGATAGACACAAAGGCACAAAGACTCAAAGAAAAGCATAATGTATTATCTTCGAGCCTTGGAGCATTTGCGTCTGCTTTTTGTTTAAAGAATTCAAAACCTTGAAAATATTATGAACATGATTCAGGGAGAAAAGAAAAAAGTTCTTTTGCCTCTCAGTGACAGAGAAGAGGAAATTGGAAAGATAATAGTGAATGCTGCATATAAAGTCCATTCCTCTTTAGGTCCGGGATTGCTTGAGAAGGTTTACGAAATTTGTTTTGTGCATGAGCTAAAAAAGGCAGGCTTGAATGCAGTAAGGCAAGTGGATGTATCTATAAACTATGATGGTATGGTTTTTGATGATTGTTTAAGGCTTGATGTGATGGTTGAAGACCTGGTCGTATGTGAATTAAAAGCTATCGAACATGTTAACCCTCTTTGGTATGCTCAGGTGTTAAGTCATTTGAAACTTACAGATAAGAGATTGGGATACCTCATCAATTTCAATGTGGAAACGATTAAAGAGGGTATAAAAAGAATCATAAGATGAGATTGTGTCGAGAGAAGTAAAACCTAAAATAGTTTCGAAGTCTTAAAGGTGCAAAGAGAAGCAAAACCAAAGATAGACACAAAGTCACAAAGACTCAAAGAAAAACTAAATTTATCATCTTCGAGCCTTGGAGCCTTTGAGTCTGCTTTTTGTTTTAAATATAGAACAGAAGATTGACACAAAATCACAAAGACTCAAAGGAAAACTAAATTTATCATCTTCGAGCCTTAGCGCCTTTGTGTCTGCTTTTTGTTTTAGAAGTATAATAAGGATTTTGACATTACTCTTTTATCTAACTTGTTCCCACTCCTTGCTTACCGACTTATTCTTAAAGAATACCGAAAATGAATTCTTCGTCCAGTCCTTAAATACACTCATATATCCAAACTTCCTGTAACGGCGCGGTGATTCAAACACCCTCAGGCTGTTTAAGAACTTTATCCTCCCGATGCCAAGCTTTTTGATCCTTCTGTATAGATCATAATCTTCGCCCGCTGCAAGCAGCTCATTATAGCCGTTAACTTTTCGGAATATCTCGCTTCTTATCATATGGCATTCACCGCGTCCCATACCCATTCCCGCCGTATTAAGCATTCTAACATAAGTATTGTAAAATCCATGAAACAGGTTGTCGGAAAGTTTCACATCTTCGGGGAAGACATGAAAGCGGCATGTGAGCGCCAGATTCTTTTCATCCTTAAATGCATCGCTTGTTAAGCTGAAAAATTTCTCAGCATCTTCAATCATTGTATCTGCATTGAAAAAATACAGCAAACTTCCTGAAGCAGCCTTCGCCCCCGCATTTCTACCCATCGAAATATTCTGATGGATTGCAGGATCTTTCAGCACGATTTTATCCGCTGCGGGATGAAGCATGTTCAGGGTATTATCCGAACTGCCGCCGTCAGAAATTACGATCTCTATTGAATACTTCTGTTTTAATTGTGGAGTGAATTGGCTAAGGGTTTGCGTTATGAGCTTTTCTTCGTTCAGGGTAGGGATGATGACGCTGATTTTCGGTGTGCTCTGCAATTTAATATGCGGAAAGACTTAATAAAAAGTTAATATACTTTTATCCAAAATAAGAGGAGTGCAAAAAAGATTTACACTCCTGTAAAATTGGTGATAAACCTGTAGAAACTCAGCCTGCGCTGTTGAGCTCTGCCATCATCTTTGAATACCCTTTTTTCTTGAGGGTTCTCAAAGCGCTGGTAGATATCCTGAGAGTTACGAACTTGTTCTCTTCTTCAACCCAAATCCTTTTAACCCTGAGGTTGGGGAGCTGTTTCCTTTTGGTTTTGTTATGCGCGTGAGAAACATGGTTTCCTGAAAGCGGCTTTTTTCCTGTTAACTGACAAACTTTTGACATAGTAGAACTTTTCCTGCTGAATTAAAATTTTCAGATACTTTTACGGTTTATATGGCTTTAATGATGTTTCATACACCTTCTGCATCCTCTCAAGGAATTTCCAGGTGCCTTTTTCAGTCTTTACTGATTCAATAAGCTTTACATTAAGAAGCTTTACTTCTTTTCCTGTTTCGGGATCGATAACTGTTTCTGCTTTTTTGCCTAATTTGCCTGCTTTATCGGCGAATGTTTGTTGTTTTGCCATAGTTGATAATTGTTTAGCTGGTGCCTCTTTATGATTAAAGCTACAAAAATAAGAGAAAAATACTTAAAAATAAAGTCCGTACCAAACACCCTCGGGTGAAAATTTTACTGCAGGAGAGGGGAAGTGGTAAAAATTGAGTATTTTCTTCAATTTTTTCATGAAATCAGATTTTCCGGGCAGTTGGCTAACATCCCAATCAAGTGCCAAAAACCACTCGGTTTTGGCATTTGTACTGCCGGTTACGTGGCTTGCGTTCTGGATACTCATTCCCAAAGCCAAAGCAAGGAAGTTTGGATAGAACTTAGCCTTGGTCACAGATTTGGGCAAAACCAGCATTGGATTCACACTCAGCCAAAATGTCATATTGGTGTAGTCATCCAGCAGGTCATCGGAATTGGTAGTCTTCTTTTTTATCCATTCCGGCTTAAAGCTCCATTTGAAATTTACATGCTTTAACGGGGGAGCGAGATTTTGAAGTATCGGGTAAACTGCCCCAAAAACATTTGCGCCCATATCACCCCAGTCGAATCCCCAGTTAGGAGCGAACCCGTCATTTATCTCAATATAAGTTTCATAGGCAAGCGAAGTGATTGCGCCGTACATAAGCGCTTTCGAAGGCGAAAGCCCTGCCCATTCATACGCAACTGATGTTGCCGAGGCGAAAAAGTTCGCTGTATAAATGTGAGAGGCTTTATCCATGTTTCTGGCGTAATACCCGTCTGCTGCAAATTTGAAATAATCCCGTTGATCTTTCCACCAGGTATTGGCGTAGTATATGTGGAACCCGGTGAATGCTCCGGCAGCCAATACTCCGAGTATTGTTAGCTTCAGCGGATTTACTTTATATGTTTTCTTTTTTTCTGAGTTCTCTGAAATAAGTTTTGGTGAATCTGCCGATCGTTCAAAATCAAATTTCTTCGGAGCCGGACTGCTTGAATTGTAAAGGCTAAGCTGATACTGCTGCTTGCCTGATAATATCCCCGTGCTTTCCTTTAGCTTGAGCCTGATGCTGTTTCCGGAAATTTCGCCTGAAGCCAATGATACCGCAGGCAGTATAAGCAAAACAATAACAAAACAGAGCAGGAATTTTTTCATCACCAGTTTACTATATAAGAAACTCCGTCCTTGTTGAACCGCAGCGAGGGCAGCGGAAGGAACCTGAAATGGTTTATAACATTTTTGAACCAAAGCATGAACGGAGACTTGCCGGGAAGTATCTTTTCCCAATTGAGATCAAGCCCGAGGTAATAATCAGCATACCTTGTATCATAATTTTTATAATTGTTAACACCGTAACCGGTTACAATATTCAGGTAGTCAGGCCAGAAACCTTTTGCCTTTTTAGGAAGAAAATCTGAGACATTTATAGATAGCCACATGGTCTGGCCATTATAATCATCAAGAAATGCACCGTTTTTTTTGCCGCTTGTGATCTCTTCCGAAGGATAATAGCTCCATTTAAAATTAAAGCTCCTTAGCGGCTTCCAGTAATATTGTGCAACCGGGTAAAGCGCGCCGGTTACATTGCAAATCTGGTCACCCATTGAAAATCCCCAATCGGTTGCAAATCCGTCTTCAATTTCAACATCTGTCATGTATGCAATACTGAATGCAGCCCCCAGCCAAACAGAAGCAGTTGGCGAAAATCCCGCCCACTCTAAAGCTCCGCGGTAGATAGCCTGTATCAATGCCCCGTCAAAAAAATGTCCGGCTTTGTCTGCGCTCATAGCGTATTCCCAGTCGTTTTGAATATGGAACTTTCCGCGCTGGCCGCTCCACCATGCATTCTTCTGGTAGTTGTGCAGCCACCAGAATGCTCCTGCAGTGACTCCGGTAATGGCGCCGAATTTAATATAATTGACTTTGTACTTTTTCCCGGGAAGCTGGCTTCCGCTGTTTAACTTAAAACTTCCGGATTTCAGCTCACTTGAAGTATCGCTTTTGAGCTTAAGCTCGATCTTGCTGCTGTCTTTTCCATACATTGGAAAAGTCTGCGAAATCAACGGCTGGGAGCAAATAAGTATTACAGCCGCGAAAATCGGGATAATATATTTAGTCGAGATATTCAATTATTGCATTTTACGAAATTATTCAAACAAACGATGTAAGTTTAAACTAAAATGTTCGCTAATTCAATACTCGTATTTATGGTATAAAAACAAAAGAACTAAAGAGATAACCGATTTAGATTAATGATTGAATTTAGACATCAATTAATAAATTGATTTTATTAACAATAGCGGATATTTTTGCATAATTGAGAACACTACCAATATATACTTACGGATTTGAGGTCTTGCGGAAAAAGACCAAAAAGATCACCAGGGTTGATGATAAGCTTGTCGAGATCATTGGCAGTATGTTCAATACCATGCACAAAGCAACAGGTATTGGTCTTGCTGCTCCACAAGTTGGCCTTGATATGGCTCTCACGGTAATTGACCTTTCCAAAGCTGAAAGCGGAAAGAAGCTGAAGTATGAGCCTCTAACGCTGATAAACCCGGTGATTAAGGATTATCACGGCGCAATTTACCTGGAAGAGGGCTGCCTGAGTATTCCATATGTAAGGGCAGAAGTTGAAAGGCCGGAAACCGTATTTGTTGAATACCAGGATATTGACCTGAACAAAAACTATGTAGAGCTTAACGGTTTACTTGCCCGGGTGGCACAGCATGAAATAGATCACCTCAACGGTATCTTGTTTATTGATCATCTCACTAAAGACGAAAAGAAAAAACTGAAGCCTGAACTTGATGACATAAGGAAAGGTGATATAGAAACAGATTACCTGCTGGCCGAATTACCCAAGAAGGATAAAAACTCACACAAAAGAAAATAATGAATATCATATTCATGGGTACGCCCGGATTTGCAGTACCCTCGTTAAAGGCCCTTTTAAGCTCACATCACAAGATATCTGCTGTTGTTACTGTTCCGGATAAAGCCAAAGGCAGGGGACTTAAAGTCACCGAAAGTGATGTCAAAAAATTCGCAGTCGAAAATTTCCTTCCGGTTCTGCAGCCTGTAAGCCTTAAGGACCCGGAATTTGCTTCCGAGCTTGAACAGCTTAGCGCCGATCTTATCGTAGTTGTTGCATTCAGAATTCTTCCAAAGTCGATATTCAAGATCCCTGCCTATGGTTCTATCAATTTGCATGCATCATTGCTTCCGAAATTCAGAGGAGCGGCTCCCATAAACTGGGCTATAATCAGGGGTGAAAGGGAAACGGGAGTTACAACATTTTTCCTGCAGGAAAAAGTTGATACCGGCAGCATCATTATGCAGGAAAAAACTGACATCGCTTTTGATGATACGGCCGGTACTCTGCATGACAAGCTGATGACGCTTGGAGCTGATACACTCCTTTCTACTGTAGATTTAATAGAAAATTACGATGGCAAGCCGCCCGTACAGAAACAAAATAACGGCGAGGCTACCGGGGCTCCTAAAATATTCAAGGAAGATTGCAGGATCGATTTTGACCGCTCGGTTGACGAAGTGTATGATTTTATCCGCGGACTCTCTCCGTATCCCGGTGCATTTACTGAATATAATGGCAGGACACTAAAGATCTACGGTACTGTCAAATCAAGATGGGATAGCCTCAAAGGTCCGGGCAGATTCTTTATTAAAGAAGATAGATTATACGTTTCTTGTCTGAATGAATTCCTGGAAATTACCGAACTCCAGATGGAAGGGAAAAAAAGAATGAACTCGCGTGAGTTCTTAAACGGCTACAGCGCCCTATTTAAAAAATTCAAGTAACATCAGCTGCAGGAAAAGCCTTATTTCATTTCAATTATCTTTTCGATGAACCACTCCCTTGAAATAGTGGTCCGGTTGTCATCAAGCTGTTTCATCAGCATCTTCAGCTCAGGCTTCTGCTTTTTATCCAACCTTGAGATCTTTGTAACGTAGTTCAGAAATAGCATGTACCTGTCATAGTGTATCGAAAGAAGCTGTTTGTGCCTTTTCAGGTAGTGTTTTGCCGCATCTATAACTGCCTCCATTGCTTCAATTTCGCCGAGCTCAAAATATGCCTTTATAAGTGTTTCCTTCGATTTGAGATAAAAGTAAGTGTACTTATAACCCACATTGTTAAGGAATGAAATACACTCCTTGTATTTTTTATGGTAAAATGCAATCAATGCAGATGAAAGATTAATTGTATCACGTTTTACTTCGTGCACAATATTCCCTTTATATGCCTCAAAGAAATTTTCAACCCATTTGATCTGCTTCATATTCAGCCCGCAAATTATCACACCGATAAAATCAGTGTACTGCAGATTTTTATTCTTTGCGTAGAAACCATTCTTCTCAAAGTTGTTGTGTATTTTATAAAGCTCGTTTATGAACTTATCATCGCCTAGCGCGATCTTGTTGACGCAGTAGTTCGAAAGCGAATAATAAACCTGCTCAAGCTCTTCTTCGTTGTACTTCGGAATGTTTTGGAATACATGCTTCTCAAGGTCATGGAAATGTTTATTCTTTTCAGGCTCCATTACCATCATAAGTATCTTGTACTCAGAATAGATAATTGGGTGGTCTTTTTCGAACATGTCTATGTTCTTTTCAACATGACTGATGATATTCTCAATAGCCCAATAGCTTTTGTGGATGTTGACACCGGAAAGTATCCTGCGGCTGATAACTGTATTCAGTACCTTCAGCTTTGTTACAATGAATAGGTTATCCGTGTTCTCAGACATCTCGAGATAGCTTTTATCCAGGTCCAGGTCAAGATCTTCGCCATGATAATTAAGTGCAATTTCCTTGAACTTAAGATCGTTGTAATAATAATCAGAATTTTTATTAAAATCTTTCTGCTGATATTCTGAGATCTCTTTTGATACCATCTCGAAAGTTTTGAAGATATTCCTTTCTCTTAATGCTTTCATCAATAAGGTTTTGCCGAGAATTTTGTTCTTTTCCAGTTCATTGAGCTGCAGGAAATCCTCGAGCAGGGCAGTGAAGCTGCTGATGAGCGTCCTAACATTTTGGTCCTTATCTCCTTCGCCGCTGAAAATAGCTTTTGCGATCTTTTCGTTTGTAATTACATTCGCATCAAATTCAGTGTAATTGAAGTTGATAAGCTCGTAAAGCTGTATTATTTTTCTGCTTTTATTGTGGTATGGAGAGTTCAGAAATTCACCAAAGCTGCGGAATTCAGCCGGTGATATTCCCTTTACCATCTCTGTAAGTTTAGATTCGCGCATTTACTTGTTGTTTTTTAGGTTTGCAGATAACAAGTCCTGTTTCATGTGTTTACTTTACTCATAAATAATGCATTTTCGCATGATTTCTGCTATACTCTCACAAAGTCAATATCAGAAACTACTCTTAACAAATCTAATTAAAAATCTTTGCATTTATAGTCCAATTATCTTATGTTTAAATTGAGCAATAACATCTTTGAACCAAAACCTCTCAGTTATGAAAAAAACGATTTCACTTACTTTTTTTGTTCTGGTTTACGGAATTATTTATTCACAGGGATTAAACGGAATATTCACAACTTCTTTGTTGAATGTTTATTCAGTTGGAAATAACGGTGTATTCCTGAAAAGTACCAATGCCGGCTCCACATATTCTTCCGCAGTTATTTCGCCTGAAAGGCTGAATTCAGTTTTCGGCATTAATACGTTTGTCTGGGTATGCGGAAGTAACGGAAAATTCTATAGATCTGCAGATATTGCGGAAACATGGATGGAGTCAACAGTCTCTCCGGCTGTAGATCTTTACAGCGTATTCTTTACGGATGTAAATACAGGGTTTGTATGCGGAAACAGCGGGAGAATTTTTAAAACTACTGATGGGGGAGTGGTGTGGTCCAGCCTGAATTCAGGAGCAGGTTTTGACCTGAAAGGCGTGAAGTTTTCAGATGCTTCTACAGGTTATTGTTTTGGAGAGAGCAATATCCTGCTCAAAACCACAGATGGCGGAAACAACTGGAGCCCAATGCCGCTTCCGTTTGATGGCAAAATCAGATCATTCGATGTTTCGGGCGGGGTTATGATCGCGGGCGGCAGTTACGACATCTACTTTCGCTCAACAGATAACGGGATTAGCTGGGCAAGTACACGTTTGAAAATTCAATCATTACCTTCAATTATCTCGGTTGAAATCCTGACGCCCCAAACATACGTTTTGCTTCTCGAAAGCGGAAGCGTTTGGAAAACCACGAACGGAGGTCTAACTTTCACTTTTGGCAGAAATGACTTCAGGGATGCCGCATCTTCGATGTGTTTGTTCAATTATAAAATGTATCTTTGCGGAAAGTACAACACTGTAGTTGCCAGGTCAACAGACGAGGGCAATTCATGGTCGTTGCCTCCTTCAACTACTTTCACTGTAAGCTTTGAACAGTTATTCACACCAGGCACTTTTTCGTATAATCGGGTCCTTGATATGAATTACCAGGCGAGGGGTGTACTATTCTCTCTGGTTAAAAATAAACTTTACAGGACCCTTAACATGGGTGTTAACTGGTCGTTACTTTCTGAATTCCAGGTAGATCCGGTTGTACAAATAAGCACTCAATTGGTGGTTAACATGAAGGATTCATCAAAAATGATCGCAGCAGTCAATTCTCAAGATATTGATACAACAGAGCATGCTTGCAGGTTATACAGAACTACTAACTACGGAATGAACTGGCAAAACGTTTTTACAAATGATAATGACTTTATAGGCAATTTCATTTGCCAGGACCCTCAGCATCCGGACACACTTTTTATGGGTATTAGAGATTCCGTATTCAGGTCAACTAATTTCGGGCTTATCTGGAGTAAAATAGCAACATGGGATTTTGAAGATTGGTGCGACATTGCAGTTTCACATGATAATTCACAGGTCATCTATGGATCAACAAATCATTATCCTGCCAGGTTATGCAAATCAACCAATGGTGGCTTTAACTGGTATACAGTGGATATGGTTAATGATACGTCTTTTTGTGAAATGCCGTGTATTGCGCTAAGTAACCATTCGCCGGCAATGATTCTGCATGCGCAATACTCTAGAACTTTTCCGAATCAGAGCGGATTAAAAAGGTCTTACAGTCAGGGAAATTCCTGGTTATTTACCCAAATGCCGGGCATTAGCTGGGCAATTGATATTGCCAAAGACGATCCGGCATTATACGCATATGGAAACGTATCATATGACCCTATATTTTTATCAACAAATTCCGGGGGAAATTTCGTTGGTACCCCGTCAAAATACGCGGAACATCTGCTTTACTATGATAGAGCTAATCTATTTGTGAATGATCATGGTACTATAAGCAAGATGAAGATTACCTACAACATGCCGGTTATCGGAATCCAAAACATAACAGGTGAGGTACCTGTTGAATTTGCGCTCGCGCAGAATTTTCCCAATCCATTCAACCCGGCTACAACTATCAATTTCGAAATTCCTAAGAGCGGATTTGTAAAACTGGCCATATATGATCTGCTTGGAAGGGAAATGGATGTACCGTTATCGCAGATTCTTAGTGCGGGTGTGTATTCGGTAGATTGGAATGCAGCCAGCTATCCTAGCGGCGTGTATTTCTACAGGCTTGAATCATCAGGCATCAGCATAACGAAGAAAATGGTATTGGCTAAATAGTATTGCTGATTGTCAGTATCCCGCTGTTCTTTTCAAATAGAATTTTTTCAATTATTTGTGCGGGTAATCTTAACAAAAAAGGAATTATGTCCTGCACAAATTCATTATTTCTTTTGATTATCCCTGGATTTTATACTTTTTGAAGCAATAAACGGTGTTTTTAGCTTTTAACAAATTGATGCAAAATTCTTTGTGATAACATACGTACACTATTATATTTGAACAAATACTTTTATAAACTTAACCTTAAAATCCATGAACAGTAAAGTCCTCTTTATCCTGGCAGTCCTGCTTACAGGCTGCACCTCGCTTTTATCAGGAGAGCGATATGGCTCAGTCAGTAATTCTGACCAGCTTATAACACCGGGCAGCATTTTTTTGCAATCCGGTAATCTGAACACAGTTTTCAGGAATGACGGAATTTTCAACTATGACAAAACAACATTTTCTTCTGCAACTGCGGGTCTTGTATGGCCTGTTTCAAGCGTAACCAGGCTTTCTCCAATGTACTCTTCGGGTTTAATAATTGGAGGGAAGTATAATCTGAGTCCGGGTGTAAAAGAGCTTAGGCTTGCTGCATCGTTTTACAGCACTCATTACTCACCCGGCAATATTCCCGTTATTGGGCAGGTTCCGCCCGTTTCAGTGTGCAATGATTCCGTTTTTAAAGGGTACCTCGTTAGTGTGACTGATCCCTCGCTTGTAAATGGGGGACTGAGAACAAAGGTTGCCGGCGGAAGAACTTATAATTTTAACTATTCACCATGGAGCGCATGGCCGGTTTCTCTGGGTGCTCCATATGTGGAAGTAAATGGAATTCCTGGATACCAGCCGGGGTGGAATGAAGACCGGCCGGGAACCGGCAATGGAAATGCCAGGCCAAGTGAAATGATCTTTACTGTTTTTATGGATTATACAAACTGTACAAATGGCACGCATGTTTCGGAACTAAGTCTGCCGGGCGGCACGCTGCCACTCGGAGTTGAAATACAGCAGTTATCGTACACATTCGATATTGAGGGATTCAGGGATTCATATTTTGTCAGGTATAAGATAATCAATAAAAGCGCAAAAACATGGGATAGTACATATATCGGACTCATAAATGACGCTGACCTTGGTGATCCAAATGATGACGCAATTGGCTGTGACTCTACAAAAAATATTGGCTACACATACAATTTTGATAACTCTGATGTAGAATACGGTGTTGCCCCGCCGGCAATCGGTTGTAAAGTTCTTCAGGGACCTGTTGTATATACAGGATTGAACTCGGACACTGCTTTTTTACCCTGTAACACTCTGGTTGGTTACAAAATGAGAATGATGAGCGGACATTCTGGATTTCTAAATGGGAGTTCGCAATGTACAGGTGATCCTGATGATGCAGCATCGGCGTTTAACTATCTTAGAGGTATGGATGGCTGCGGAAATCCCCAAATTAATTATGTTACCGGTAATACGACCCGTTTCAGGTATTCGGGGAATGCATGCTTTCTATTGGGATGGTATGACAGTACTTCAGGGGATAAAAGAAACATGGTAAACATTGGTCCTTTTAACATGAATTCCGGTGATACACAGGTAGTCGTTTATCTTTACACTATAGCAAAAGGCGTCCACAATCGCGCAAGTGTATGTGATTTGCTGAATGTTACAGATAACATAGCTGGTTACTACAGGAATTGCTTCAACCTTATTGGAATTGCTCCAATTGGCAGCATTGTTCCGGAAAAATTCGGCTTAAGCCAGAATTACCCCAATCCTTTCAACCCGGTAACTAACATCCAATTTGAAGTGCCTAGATCAGGTTTTGTCAAGCTGGCTGTGTTTGATGCTCTTGGCAGGGAAGTTACCGCGCTTGTGAATCAAAACATGGATGCGGGCAGCTATAAGGTTGATTGGAATGCCGCTGAATATCCGAGCGGAATTTACTTCTACAGGCTTGAATCCGGAGATTTCACACAAACAAGAAAAATGATATTGATAAAATAAGTTTACAACATATGTTTGTTGTTAAGGCAGCAGGGCATTTACCTGCTGCTTTTTTTTTATTCCATATTCTATGTTTTTAACAAAATAATAATCGTGTCTTTAGAAATCTGTTGATTTTGCTGTAATTTCGCTGG
>WBZT01001965.1_pt2 | contig 13678 bp, 12 predicted proteins | sample 5204241 | NCBI WGS metagenome assembly WBZT01 (sample SAMN12344358, study PRJNA552823) | activated sludge metagenome | biome: Activated sludge suspended growth; feature: Nitrification reactor; material: Wastewater; isolation source: activated sludge from nitrification reactor of wastewater... | reverse complement strand
ACAGGTCGAGAACCACGCGCGCCGGGTCGGGTACGCCGCGCCACATCGCCTCGCGCCACGCCGCGTCCTGGCCGAGCGTCATCAGGCGGTTGAGCAGGTCGTAGCGCCCGGAGACGTCGTCGAACATGGACGCCATCGCGCGTGCGGCGTGCGGCTCGAAGCGCTCGGAGGAGGACATGCGTGGTTTCCGGGCCGCGGCGGGAAGGTCTTGGTGCGCCCGACAGGAATCGAACCTGTAACCTTCAGCTCCGGAGGCTGACGCTCTATCCAATTGAGCTACGGGCGCACACCGGGCAGCGGTTTATAGCACAGGTCCGACGGCGCTGCCCAACGCGCGCGGCACGACGATTGGCGCGGGTCGCCTCTCGATCGCGACGCCGCGCGCCCTCGTGTGCGCACCTCCATTGCGCCACGCGCGCACACGGACCGGCCGGGGCCGCGCGATTCTGCTGTCACGTACCGGTGGCGGGTGTTACGGTGCGGCGATAGGCAGTCCCGTTCACCGTTCGTTCGCGCAATCCGTCCCTGAGGTCGAGTCCCCTGTCCGACGCCATCTCGCTTCCGGCTACGTTTCCGCCCTTCGAGTTCGAACTGCCCCGGGTCATCCAGGGCGGCATGGGCATCGGCGTCTCGAACTGGAAGCTGGCGCGGGCCGTCGCGAGCCTCGGCCAGATGGGCGTGGTGTCCGGGACGGCGATCGATTCGGTGATCGCGCGCCGGCTGCAGGACGGTGACGAGGGTGGCCACGTGCGGCGCGCGATGGAGCACTTCCCCCTCCCGGACGTCGCGGCCGAGGCGATCGCGAAGTTCTTCCGCCCCGAGGGCCGGGCCGAGCACGAGCCGTACAAGGCGCTGCCGATGTACCAGCAGGTGGTCACCCGCGCTCGCGAGCAGTTCACCATGCTCGCGTCGTTCGTCGAGGTGCACCTCGCACGCGAAGGCCACGAGGGCCTCGTCGGCATCAACCTGCTCACCAAGGTGCAGATGCCCAATCTCGCGACGCTCTACGGCGCGATGCTCGCGGGCGTCGACTTCGTGCTGATGGGCGCCGGCATCCCGCGCGAGATTCCCGGCGCGCTCGACGCGCTCGCCGAGCACCGTCCCGCGCGCTTGCGGCTCGATCTCGAGGACGCGGCGCCGGGCATCGAGGAGTACCTCGACTTCGTGCCCGCCGTGCACTGGAGCGGAAACGCTCCGGAGTTGAAGCGTCCGCGCTTCCTGCCCATCGTGTCGTCGCACTCGCTGGCGACGGTGCTCGCGCGCAAGGCCTCCGGGCGCGTCGACGGTTTCGTGATCGAGGGCCCGACGGCCGGCGGACACAACGCGCCGCCGCGCGGCGGCGCGACGTCTCCCGAGACCGGCGAGCCGCTCTACGGCCCGCGCGACCAGGCGGACCTCGTCAAGATCGCGGAACTCGGGCTGCCGTTCTGGCTCGCTGGCGGCTCCGGCAGTCCCGAGAGGCTGCGCGAGGCGCTGGACCAGGGCGCGGCCGGCGTGCAGGTCGGAACGCTGTTCGCGTACTGCGACGAATCGGGCGTCGCCGAGCCCATCAAGCGCTCCGTGCTGGAGAGCGTCGTGCGCGGAACGGTCCGCGTGCGCACCGACTCGCGCGCCTCGCCCACCGGCTTCCCGTTCAAGGTCGTCGCGTGGGACGGCGGGCCCGACGAGGGCGCGCACCGCGAGCGCGTATGCGACCTCGGCTATCTGCGCACCGCGTATGACCGCCCGGGCCAGGCGCCCGGCTATCGCTGCGCGAGCGAGCCCGAGGACCAGTTCACCGCCAAGGGCGGCGACGCGGCGGAGACGCCGGGACGACGCTGCCTGTGCAACGCCCTGCTCGCCACGATCGGCCTGGCGCAGCGCCGCGCCGACGGCACGATCGAGCCGCCGCTGCTCACCAGTGGCGACGACCTCGCGCGACTCGGCGCGTTCCTCGGAGGACGCACGCGCTACACGGCGCGCGACGTGATCGACTGGCTGCTCGGCCGCGCGCCCGCCACGGGCTGACGGCCGAATCCGAACGCACGAGGCGGCCCGCTGACGCAGCGGGCCGCCTCGTTTTCGTTTCCGGTGTCGCGCGCCGTCAGCTCTTCCCCGTCACGCGCAGCACTTCGGCCACGTCCTTGTCGCCACGGCCGGAAAGGTTGACCACCACGCGTGCGTCGCGGCCGAGCGTGCGTCCCTCGCGCAGCACCCACGCGAGCGCGTGCGACGACTCGAGCGCGGGCAGGATGCCCTCGTGGCGCGAGAGCGTCTCGAAAGCCGCGAGCGCTTCGTCGTCCGTGGCCGAGGCGTACTCGGCGAGGCCCTGATCGGCGAGCCACGCGTGCTCGGGCCCGAGCGCCGGGTAGTCGAGGCCGGCGGAGACCGAGTGCGTCTCGCGCACCATGCCGTGCTCGTCCTGCAGGATCAGCGTGCGCGTGCCGTGCAGCACGCCGACGCTGTGCTCGGGCACGCGCGCCGCGTGTTTGCCGGACAGCAGGCCGTGGCCGCCGGCCTCGACGCCGACCTTGCGCACCTTCGCATCGCCGAGGAACGCGTGGAAGAGACCGATGGCGTTGCTGCCGCCGCCCACGCACGCGACGAGCACGTCGGGCTGGCCGCCCGCGAGCGCCGCGAACTGCTCGCGCGCCTCGAGGCCGATCACGCGGTGGAAGTCGCGCACCATCGTCGGGAACGGATGCGGGCCGAGCACGGAGCCGAGCACGTAGTGCGTGTCGCGCACGCGCGTCACCCAGTCGCGCATCGCCTCGTTGATCGCGTCCTTGAGCGTCTTCGAGCCGGAGTCGACCTCGCGCACCTCGGCGCCGAGCAGCCGCATGCGCTCGACGTTGAGCTTCTGGCGCCGCGCGTCCTCGCGGCCCATGTACACGACGCACTCGAGGCCGAAGCGCGCCGCGGCCGCCGCGGTCGCGACGCCGTGCTGGCCCGCGCCCGTCTCGGCGATCACGCGCGGCTTGCCCATGCGCTTCGTGAGCAGGCACTGGCCGATCGTGTTGTTGATCTTGTGCGCGCCGGTGTGGAGCAGGTCTTCACGCTTCAGGAACACGCGGCAGCCCGCCTGCTCGGAGAGGCTTCGGGCCTCCACGAGCGGCGTCGGCCGCCCCGCGAAGTCGCGCAGCGTGTCGGCGAGCTCGCGCTCGATGGCCGCGTCGGCCCGCGCGCGCGCGTACTCGCTCGTCAGCTCCTCGAGCGCGTGGATCAGCGTCTCGGGAACGAACGAGCCGCCGTAGGGGCCGAAGTGGCCGGTCGCGTCAGGCTGGGTCGGCTTCACGGGAATCGAACTCCCTCACGGCGGCGACGAAGCGCCGGATCAGGTCGTGGTCCTTCTCGCCCGGCGCGGACTCGAGCCGCGACGAGGCGTCGACGGCGTACGGCCTCGCCGCCGCGAGCGCGTCGGCGACGTTGTCGGCGCCGAGCCCGCCCGCGAGCACGAACCGCCGCTCGCCCACCAGCGCGCGCGCCTGCGCCCACGGGAAGGTGCGACCGGTGCCGCCGTCGAGCGTGGCGTGCGCGGTATCGAGATGCGCCAGGTGCGGCTCGGGTGCGATCGGGCCGGTCGCGACGCCGTCGGCGCCGACCGAGGTGACGAACGCGCACGGCAGCGGGAAGTTCGCGGGCCAGCCGGCCGGATCGGTGCGGTGGAGCTGGAGCCGCGCGGCTCCGGCGCGGCGCGCGACGTCGAGCGCCGCCGCGGGCGCGAGCCCCATCACCACCGCGACGGCCACGGTACCCGCGGGCAGCGCGCGCACGATCTCCGCGGTGCGCTCCGGCCCGATCTGGCGCGGGCCGCTCGCGGCGACGATGAAGCCGAGCCAGTCGGCGCCGGCGGCGAGCGCGGCCTCGGCGTCCGCGAGCCGCGTCAGCCCGCAGACCTTGACGATCGTGCGCCGGGCCGCGCCCGCGTCGCGCGGAAGTCCCGCGCTCACGCCGCGCCGCGCGCGGCGGCAGCCAGCGTCGCCAGCGTCGCCGCCGGATCCGCGCTGGTCATGAACACCTCGCCCATCAGCACCGCGTCGCAGCGCGTCGCTCGCAGCCGTGCGAGGTCCTCGGGCCGCGACAGGCCGCTCTCGGCGACCGCGGTCACGTACGCCGGCAGCAGCGGCAGCAGCCGGATCGAGGTGCCGAGGTCGATCTCGAACGTGTGCAGGCTGCGGTTGTTGATGCCGACGATCGTCGCGCCGGCCTTGAGCGCGTGCTGCAGTTCGAACTCGTCGTGCACTTCGACGAGCGCGTCGAGTCCGAGCAGGCGCGCTTCCGTGACGAAGCGCTGGATCAGCGTCTCGGAGAGCAGCGCCGCGAGCAGCAGCACCGCGTCGGCGCCGCGCACGGCGGCGTCGAGGATCTGGTACGAGTCGACGACGAAGTCCTTGAGCAGCAGCGGCAGCGCCACCGCGGGGCGCACCCGGTTCATCCACTCGGGATCGCCGCGGAAGTGATCGGGCTCGGTGACGAGCGACACCGCCGCCGCGCCCCCGGCCTCGTAGAGCTTCGCCATCGCGACCGGATCGACGTCGTCGCGCAGCGTGCCCTTGCTCGGCGACGCGCGCTTGACCTCGCACAGCATGCGGATCGCGCCCGCTTCTCCTCCGCGGCGCAGCGCGCGCTCCAGCCGGCCTGCGGGCCGGATCGGGCCGAGGTGCTCGCGCAGTTCGTGCGCGGGACGCTCGAGCCGCATCGCCTCCACGCGCCGCCGGCGGTCGTCGGCGATACGCGCGAGGAAGTCCACGCCGGAAGTGCTCATGACGCCTGCCCCGCGAAGGACGCCGGCGCGGCCGCGGAGACCCCGCGTGCCGGGCGCACGATCGTGCAGCCGGCGACGAGGTCGTGCAGCGTCTGCCGCCGCGGCGTCCAGAGGTTGAAGAGATAGCCGAGGCCGCACAGCAGCAGCGACAGCACCTGCGCAAAGAAGCGGCCCGACGCCCGCAGGAAGCCGATGCGCCGGCCTTCGCGGTCGGTGACGCGCAGGTCCAGCAGCTGCTGGCCGAGCGTGCCCTGCCAGCGCGAGCTCTCGAGCCTCGCGCAGTACCACCACCACACCACGAACATCGTGCAGGAGATGACGAGCGAGCGGTGCATGTCGCCCTCCGAGAGCCGCTCGGACGTGATCGAGGGCGGCAGGCCCGCCAGCACGCGCAGGATCGCGTGCGGGAAGTAGAGCACCAGCGAGTCGACGAAGCCGGCGGCAGCGCGGCGCCAGAAGCCGCCGTAGCGCGTCGCCGGCGCGCTCGCCGGTACCTCGGGCTCTCGCGCGTCGGCGACGACGTGCTCGCGCTCGCGCTCGGGCCGCGGAGCGTCCTGCGGCTGACCGCAGGACCCGCACGCGGCCTCGCCGGCCGGGACCCAGGTGCCGCAACGTCCGCAGTACATGGAAGGCTCCTCGCTCAGCCGCGGAACGCGGCCATGTCGGCGAGCTTGCGCGTGGCGTGTCCCTCGTCGATCGCGGCGCGCGCGCGCGCGATGCCCGCGCCGAGGTCCTCGACCACGCCGGCGACCTTGAGCGCCGCGCCGGCGTTCAGCAACACGATGTCGCGCGCCGCGCCCTTCTCGCCCGCCAGCACCGCGCGCACGCGCGCGGCGTTCTCGGCGGCGCTGCCGCCCGCGACGCCGGAGCGGTCGGTGTGCGCGAGTCCGTACTGCGCGGGATCGATCTCGTACTCGGCGATCTTGCCGCCGGCCAGTTCGGCACAGTGGTTGGTCGCGAACACGGTCAGCTCGTCCATGCCGTCGCGCCCGTGCACGACCATCGCGCGCTCGCTGCCGAGTTCGAGCAGCACCTCGGCGATCAGCCGCACGAGGTGATCCGAGTAGACGCCCAGCAGCTGGCGCGATGCGCCGGCGGGATTGGTCAGCGGGCCGAGCACGTTGAAGACCGTGCGGATGCCGAGGTCGCGCCGCGGCCCGACCGCGTGACGGAGCGCGCCGTGGTAGTTGGGCGCGAAGAGGAACGTGATGCCGGTCACTTCGAGCGAGCGCGCGGCGTCGACGGGCGTGAGGTCGATGCCGACGCCGAGCGATTCGAGCACGTCGGCGCTGCCGACGCGGCTCGAGACGGCGCGGTTGCCGTGCTTGGCCACGGCGACGTCGCACGACGCGACCACGATCGCGACGGTGGTCGAGATGTTGAACGTGCCCGCGTTGTCCCCGCCGGTGCCGCACGTGTCGAGCAGCGGCGTGCGCTTGGTGTGCAGCGGCGGCACGAGCGAACGCATCGCTTCGGCGAAGCCGGCGATCTCGTCGGCGGTCTCGCCCTTCATGCGCAGCGCGACGGCGAGTCCGGCGATCTGCGACGCCGTGGCCTCGCCCGCCAGGATCTGCTGCATCGTGGTGCGCGCGAGTTCGCGGGTCAGGTTCTTGCCGGCGACGGCGTGGGCGATGGCGGTCTGGATCAACGCGCGACTCTCCTCTGCTGGCGGCACAGGGTCAGGAAGTTCTCGACGAGCTTCATGCCCTGCTGGGTGAGCACGGACTCCGGATGGAACTGTACGCCCCACGTCTCGTGCTGCTTGTGTTTCAGGCCCATCAGTTCGCCCTCGGGCGTCCACGCCACGGCTTCGAGCACGTCGGGCAGCGTCTCGCGCTCGACGATGAGCGAATGGTAGCGCGTCGCCTCGAACGGGTTGTCGAGCCCGGCGAACAGGCCGCGGCCCTTGTGCAGGATCGGGCTCGTCTTGCCGTGCATCAGGCGCGGAGCGCGGATCACGCGACCGCCGAACACTTCGCCGAGCGCCTGGTGCCCGAGGCACACGCCGAGCACGGGCACCACGCCCGAGAGCGCGCGCAGCGCGTCCTCGGAGACGCCCGCGTCCTTCGGCTCGCCGGGGCCCGGCGAGATGAGCAGGCCGTCGGGGTTCATCGCCCGGAGCTCGTCGACCGTGACGGCGTCGTTGCGCCGCACGATCACGTCCTCGCCGAGCGCGCCGACGTACTGGACGAGGTTGTAGGTGAACGAGTCGTAGTTGTCGATGACGGCGATCATCGTGCGCCCCGCTCGGCCCGCTGCACCGCCAGCCACAGCGCCCGGCCCTTGTTCATGGTCTCCTCCCACTCGCGGCCCGGATCGGAGTCGGCGACGATGCCGGCACCGACGCCCCAGTAGGCGCGGCCGTTCGCGTACACCAGCGTGCGGATGGCGATCGCGAGGTCGAGGTTGCCGTGGTAGTCGAAGTGGCCCACGGCGCCGCCGTAGATCGCGCGCCGCACGGGCTCCAGCGATTCGATGATCTCCATTGCCCGCACCTTGGGCGCGCCCGAGAGCGTGCCGGCGGGGAACGTGGCGCGCACCACGTCGAGTGGGGCCAGCGCTCCGCGCACGCGGCCGCGCACGTTCGAGACGAGGTGCATCACCTGCGAGTAGCGCTCGACGACCATGTACTCGTTGGTCTCGACGGTGCCGTACTCGGAGACGCGGCCGACGTCGTTGCGGCCCAGATCGACGAGCATCACGTGCTCGGCCCGCTCCTTTTCGTCGGCGAGCAGTTCCTCTTCGAGCTGGCGGTCCTCGTCGGGCGTCGCGCCGCGCGGGCGCGTGCCGGCGATCGGGCGCACCTCGATGGTGGCGTCGGTGCGGCGCGCGAGCACCTCGGGCGAGCTGCCGACGATCGCGAAGTCGCCGAGCTGCAGGTAATACATGTACGGGGACGGGTTCGTGACGCGCAGTGCCCGATAGCCTTCGAACGGCGGCTGCGAGACGTCGGCGCTCATGCGGTGGCTGAGCACGACCTGGAAGATGTCGCCGGCGCGGATGTGTTCCTTCGCCGTCTCGACCGCGGTCATGTAGCGCTCACGCGAAACCGTCGAGGCCGGCTCACTCGCCTCGCCCCACGCTGGCGGCTCGATCCACGAGAGCGGCTTGCGCAGTCGCTCGACCTCGGCGTTCAGGCGCGCCACCGCCGCGTCGTACGCGGCGTTCGGATCGTCGCCGCCGCGCGCGTGGGTGACGACCTTCATCGTGTGCGTCAGGTTGTCGAAGACGCTGACCACGTCGCCGAACAGGAACACGGCGTCGGGCAGGTGCAGCTCGTCGGCCGCCGTCGACGGCAGGCGCTCGAACCAGCGCACCGCGTCGTAGCCCAGGTAGCCGACCGCGCCGCCGCAGAAGCGCGGCAGACCCGGCAGCGCAACGGCCTGGTGCTCCGCGAGCAGCTGGCCGAGTTCCTCGATCGGGTGTCGCGCGAGCGGCTGCGTGCGGCCGTCGCGCACGATTTCGCAGCGCTCGCCGCGCGCGACGAACACGAGGCTCGGCCGGCTGCCCAGCAGCGAGAAGCGGCCCCACTTCTCGCCGCCCTCGACGCTCTCGAGCAGGAAGCCGTACGCGCCGTCGTGGATCTTGCGGAATGCCGACACGGGCGTGTCGTGGTCCGCGAACACCTCGCGGTAGACCGGGACCAGCTTGCCGGTGCGCGCCAGCGCGTGGAACTCGGATCGGGTCGGAACGATCATCGTCTCGGGTACGGCCAACCGCGCCGCCTCATCGTCCTTTCGCGTCCAGCGTGAGCAGCTCCCGCGCCTGCTTGCGGGTCGTCTCGGTCACCCGCTCGCCCGCCAGCATCCGCGCCAGTTCCTCGATCCGCTCCGAACCGCCGAGGCGCGCGACGCGGGCCAGTGTGCGCCCGCCGGCGACGGCCTTGGAGACGGCGAAGTGGTGGCTGCCCAGCGCGGCGATCATGGGCAGGTGCGTCACGCATATGACTTGGCGGTGCTCGGCCAGGCGACGGAGGCGTTCTCCGACGGCCTGTGCGACGGCACCGCCGATTCCGGAATCTACTTCGTCGAAGACCAGAAGGTCAACGCGATCACGGGCTTGCAGGGCGCACTTGAGGGCCAGCATCACCCTTGAGAGCTCCCCTCCCGACGCGATCTTCTGCAGCGGCCGCGCCGGCTCGCCGGGGTTGGGCGTGAACTGAAGCAGCACCTCGTCGAGCCCCGTCGGCGTCGGCCGGCCGTCGGCGACCGGCATCACCTCGAACGCGATCCGCGCGTGCGGCATGCCGAGCGGCGACAGCTCGCGCGAGAGCGCCTCGCTCCACTTCTTCGCCGCCGTGCCGCGCTGGCGCGTCAGCGCGCGGCCGCGCGTGACGCACGCGTGCTCGGCGTCCGCGACGCGCGCACGCGCGCGTTCGAGCGCGCCGTCGGCGTCGAGTCCCGCCGCGAGCTCGGCCTCGAGCTCGGGCAGCCACGCGAGCATCTCCGGCACGTTGCGGCGGTACTTGCGCGCCAGGCGCGCGAGGCGCTCGCGCCGCGCCTCGATCGATTCGAGTGCGGCCGGGTCGGCCTCGAGGCCATCGAGGTAGCCGGCGAGTGCGCGCGACGCCTCCTCGGCGGCGAGCGCCGCCTCGCGCACCGGCGCGACGATCTCCTCCAACGACGGATCGAGCGCCGCCGCCTGCTCGAGCGCGTGCTGCGCGGCGCCGAGCGATTCGCTCGCGGCGCCCTCCGCCTCGCTCAGCCGCTCGAGCGCCGTCGCCGCCAGCGAGCGCAGGCGGTCGGCGTGCGCCAGTCGCGCCGCGTCGACGCGCAGCTGGTCCTCTTCCCCGTCGACGAGCTTCGCCTCGGCGATCTCCTGCGCCGCGGTGGCGAGCCAGTCGCGCCGCTCCGCGAACGTCGCGAGCGATTCCTGCAGACGCGCGAGATCGGACTCGGCCTCGCGCAGCGCCCCGAATGCGTCGGCATAGGCCGAGCGGTCGTCGTCGAGCTTCGCGAGCCGGTCGAGCGTCGCGAGCGCCGCGCCCTCGCGCAGCAGGCTCTGGTGCTCGTGCTGGCCGTGCAGGTCGAGCAGGCCCTCGCCGAGCCGCTTGAGCGACGCGAGCGTGACCGTGGTGTCGTTCACCTGCGCGCGGCTGCGGCCCTCGGCCGAGACCTCGCGGCGCACCAGCAGCGTCTCGCCGTCGAACTCGATGCCCCACTCCTCGAGCATCGCGTTCGCGCGCTTCGCCGCGTCGGGCCCCAGGCGGAACTCGCCGACGACGCTCGCCGCCTTCGCGCCCTCGCGCACGATGTCCGCGTCCGCTCGCGCGCCCACGAGCAGCCCGAGCGAATCCACCGCGAGCGACTTGCCCGCGCCGGTCTCGCCCGTCAGCACGTGGAGCCCGGCGCCGAACTCGATCTCGGCGCGCTCGACGAGCGCGAGGTCGCGGATGGTGAGCCGTTCGAGCATGCGCATCTCCGGTGCGGGGGCGGCGTGACGTGGCGCGCACGATAGCCGCCGCGCCGCGTGCACGCCAGCGATGGCGCGCGTGCGGCGGCCGGTGATGCTCGACGGTCAGTGCGCGGCGGCGCTGCCGGCCGTGCGTCGGCGCTCGATGAACGACTGCACGGCACGGCCGATCCCGCTCGCGGCGAGGGCGATCGACATCCCGTGATCGAGCCATGGGAGTCGGTGCGCATGGGTGCGGTCGCCGTGGGCCATGATGAACGCTCCCAGTGCCGCCAGGATCGCCATGCCGACCTGCCGCTCGCGCAGCATCTGCACGAGGAACAGCGCCGCGAACGCCACGCCCAGAATCAAGCCGAGCGGCATCGGCAGATAGGCCTGCTCGATCCATGCGACGAATGTGAGCACGCCCAGCCAGCTTCCCATCAGGGTCGAAGTCCAACTCCACTTCCAGCCCTTCACGACGTCTCCTCGTCTCGGGGGATTCGCCGGGTGGAACGGGCGACTACAGGCTCCGGCGCTCGCTCCCCTGCCAGCCGAGCTTCGACTGCAGCGTGTAGAGGAACGGTCGCGCGGGATTCTCGAACACGCGCACGAGCTTGTGCGCGAGCTTGATCTCGACCTCGTCGCCGCGCTCGAGCGCGACGGGGTTCTGGCCGTCGAGCACGAGCAGCGCCGGGCCGGGGCTGATGACCTGCGCGGTCACGACCGAGCCGGGCGAGAGCACGAGCGAGCGGCTGCCGAGCGCGTGCGCGCATGCGGGCGTCACCACGAGCGCGTGCAGGTCGGGCGCGACCATCGGGCCGCCCGCCGACAGCGCGTACGCGGTCGAGCCCGACGCGCTCGCGGCGATGAGGCCGTCGGCGACGACGTGTCCGAGGTCGTGGCCGAGCGCGGTGACGCGCAGGTGGATCGCGGCGTAGCTGACGGCGCTGCGCACGACGGCGTCGTTGAGTGCGAAGCCGGACGAGCCCGTGCGCTTGCCCTTCACGCGCCGGATGCGCGTCTCGACGCCGGTGCGCGTCGACACGGGCCAGCGACCCGACAGCGCGGCGTCGACCGCGGCCGAGAGCTCGCGCGACTCGGCGGCGGCGAGGAAGCCGAGGCCACCCATGTTGACGGGCAGCAGCACGCCCGGGTGCCCGGCGAGCGAGCGGCCGGCGATGAGCACGGTGCCGTCGCCCCCGAGCGAGATCATCACCTGGCACCACGCGCCGAGCGCTTCGAGCGTTTCGCCCGGCAGCTTGATCGCCGCCGCGAGATCCGCGGCGAGGCGCACGTCGCAGCCGCGGCGCTTGAGCGTGGTGACGAGGCGTGCCGCGGCGCGCCGGACCTGCGGGCGGCCGACGTGGCCGACGAGCGCGATGCGGCGCGGTCTCGGGCTCATGAGAACTGGCGCTGGTGCGCTTTCACCCAGTCGCGCACGCGGCGGTGGATGCCGTCGGCGTCGAGCCCGGCGCGCTGCAGCAGCAACTCGCGCTTGCCGTGCAGGACGAACTCGTCGGGCAGCGCGATGCGCTTGAGCGGCACGTGCGAGAGGTCGAGCCGGTCGAGGCACTCGCTCACCGCGCTGCCGAAGCCGCCGGCGAGCACGTTCTCCTCGACCGTGACGATGCGGCCGACGCTGCGCGCGAGCCCGGCGATGGCGCGCTCGTCGACGGGCGACGCGAAGCGCGCGTTGATCACGGTCGCCGAGATGCCGTCGGCTGCGAGCTTCACGGCCGCGGCGAGCGCGGGATCGACCATCGTGCCGAGCGCGAAGATCGCGACGTCGCCGCCGGCGCGCAGCTGCTCGCTGACGCCGATTTCGAGCGTGCGCAGTTCGCGCTCCGCGAGCGACTCCTCGGGGATCGTGGCGCGCGGGTAGCGCACCGCGATCGGCCGCTTGCCCGGCCAGCGCGCGGCGGTCCACAGCATGTCGCGCAGCTCTTCCCCATTGCGTGGCTGCATCACCACGACGCCGGGGATCATGCGCAGGTAGCCGACGTCGAAGCAGCCGTGCTGCGGTGCGCCGTCGTCGCCGACGAGGCCGGCGCGATCGAGCGCGAGCACGATCTTCAGGTCCTGAACCGCGCAGTCGTGGATCACCTGGTCGAAGCCGCGCTGCAGGAACGTGGAGTAGATCGCCGTGATCGGCGTCAGTCCGTCGGCGGCGAGGCCGGCCGAAAACGTCACCGCGTGCTCCTCCGCCATGCCGACGTCGAAGAAGCGCTCGGGGAACGTGCGCGCGAACTTGGTCAGGCCGGTGTTGTCCGTCATCGCCGCCGTCACCGCGACCGCCTGCGGCATGCGCTCGGCGATCGCCACCGCGGTCTCGCCGAAGACGTGCGAGTACGTCCTGCGCGAGCCCTTGCTCGCGACGCCGGACTCGGGATCGAAGACGCCGACGCCGTGGAAGCCGGTCGCGTCGCCCTCGGCGGGCAGGTAGCCCTTGCCCTTGCGCGTCACGACGTGCAGCAGCACAGGGCCCTCGAAGCGCTTCAGGTCCGCGAGCGTCTCGACGAGCACGTCGTAGTCGTGGCCGTCGATGGGCCCGAAGTACTTCAGCCCCATCTCCTCGAACAGGATGGTCGGCGCCACCATGTTCTGCAGGCCTTCCTTGACGCGGCTCGCGCCCTGCTGCGCGCGCAGGCTCTTCGGCAGCTTGCCGAGCAGCTCCCACACGTCGTGTTCGAAGCGCCGGTAGATGCGGCTCGTCGTGAGCTTCGTGAGGTAGCGGTGCATCGCGCCGATGTTCGGCGAGATGCTCATCTCGTTGTCGTTGAGGATGACGATCAGCCGGCGCTTGAGCTCGCCGGCATTGTTCAGGCCCTCGAAGGCCATGCCGCCCGTGAGCGCGCCGTCACCGATCACCGCGATGACGTGATTCTTGTCGCCGCGCAGGTCGCGCGCGGCGGCGAAGCCGAGCGCCGCCGAGATCGAGGTGCTGCCGTGGCTCGTGCCGAACGGGTCGTGCTCGCTCTCGGCGCGACGCGGGTAGCCCGCGATGCCGTCGATCTGCCGCAGCGTGTGGAACGCGTCGACGCGGCCGGTGAGCAGTTTGTGCGGATACGACTGGTGGCCGACGTCCCAGATGATCTTGTCGATCGGCGAGTCGAACACCTTGTGCAGTGCGAGCGTCAGTTCCACCACGCCGAGGTTGGGCGCGAGGTGTCCCGCGTTGCGCGCCACCGTCTGGATGATGACGTGGCGCATCTCGGCCGCGAGCTTGTCGATGTCCTCGCGAGAAAGGGCCTTGAGGTCGGCGGGCGAATGGAGGCGCTCGAGCAGGCTCATAGAGGATGGATCCGGTTCCAGAGGAGTGCGCTGAGGACCCCGACGAACGCACCGACGAGCACCTCGAGCGGCGTGTGACCGAGGAGCTCCATGAGGCGCTGGGTGTCCCGTTCGGGCTGCTGGAAATGGCGATCGATCAGCCGGTTCAGAACGGCCGCCTGCCGACCGGCCGCGCGGCGCAGGCCTATCGGCCGCACGCGGCGGCAGCCAGTCGGGCACGGCATGCATGCGAAACGGCTGCCACCAGCC
>WBZT01002210.1_pt1 | contig 13681 bp, 14 predicted proteins | sample 5204241 | NCBI WGS metagenome assembly WBZT01 (sample SAMN12344358, study PRJNA552823) | activated sludge metagenome | biome: Activated sludge suspended growth; feature: Nitrification reactor; material: Wastewater; isolation source: activated sludge from nitrification reactor of wastewater... | reverse complement strand
GAAGGCGTCGGCGCCTTCGGCGCGCTGGGCGGCCGCGGCGGAGCGCCGCTGGGAGCGTGCGCCGCGGCGCGCGCGGCGCTACGCGCCGCCGCCTCAGCGCACGACGACCGTGCGCGACTGCTCGCGCAGATGAAGCGGCAGCGTGCAGAAGGACGCGATCGCCTTGCCGGTCGACCCCGAGCCGCTCCAGCCCCCGAAGGGCCGGCAGCCAGGCCAGGCGCCGGTGGCGGCGCCCTGGGCGCGGTCGGCGTAGGCGGCGCCGGCGCCGGCGCCAATGTGCTCGTAGAACCACGCCACCTCGCCGGCGCTGCCGTAGAAGCCCGCCGTGAGGCCGGCATCGCTGCCGTTGGCCAGCCGCATCGCCTCCTCGCGCGAGCCCACGCGCTGCGGCATCGGGACGGGCGTGAACATCTCGTGCCGCCACGGCGCGTCCCAGGACAGGGTGGAAGGGGAGGACGCGACCCTGCCCAGGATCCGTAAAATCGCGGGGCTTTCGCGCGTTCGGCATGCCCAGAGAACCCCTGACGACCGGCTTCTTCGGCAAGATTCCGGCGGCCGACGATTTCGTGAGCTGGAACCTCCCGACGATCTTCATCGAACGGTGGGGCCGTTGGATGGCGATGGAGTTCCAAGCGCGGCCCGATGAGGGCGATTTCGATTCACGCGCCTGGCGCTTCAGTGTGCGCACGGGAATATTCTGTGAGCAGGCAGCGAGCGGAGTCTGGCGCATGAGCCGCGACCGCAGCGGCCGGCGGTTTCCGTTCGTCGTCGCGGGCCTCGGAACGCCACCCGACCCTTCGGACCCCTGGTTCGAGGAAATCGCCGGAGTCGTCGAAGGGACAGTCGCTCGCTTCGAGACGCCGCACTGGGCGGCGCGACAGATCGCCCGGCTGCAGGCGGCGAGCGTTTGCGAGACCGGCCGAATCAGCTTCTGGCTCGACGACTGGGAGGTGATGGAGGTCGCCTTCGCGGACATTCACGATCTCGTGGCGAACGCACTGCCGACGATGCGCGCCGAGCGTCCCGTCGCGAGCTAGACATGTCCAACAGCGTCTACGCCAACGCCATGGGCCTGTTCCACAAGGGAAGTGGCGGGCAGGGAATCGCGCCCGGCGACGTCTGCCTCAGTCCACCGCCGCCGCCGGCGGGCCCCGTGCCGGTCCCCTACGTCAACATGCTCTCGGCGAGTGACCTCACGAAAGGCAGCAAGAGCGTCAAGGTGCAGGGCAACCCCACCGCACTGGAAGACACCTCTGAGATCGCGAGCAGCACCGGCGACGAGGCTGGCACCCAGGGCGGCAACGTCGTCACCCACAAGACCAAGGGCAAGGGCACGTTCCAGCTCTGGTCGTTCGACGTGAAGTTCGAAGGCAAGGGTGTCTGCCGCAATGGCGATACGCTCGGGCAAGCTGGCGCGTCAACCCCCTCCGGCATAATCGATCCGAGCGCCATCGTCGATATCGCCGTGATCGTGGGCGACGATTTCGGCAAGCCGTGTCCCGAGGACAAGAAGAAGGCTCCGCGGACGGACACCACCCCGAAGCAGCGGGAAAGCGTCCGCGGAGGACCGTGCTGGTCCTGCGGAGCGAAGATCAACAAGGGGACTTACAAGTCAGGCGGGAAGTTCGACAAAGGTGATCGGTTCGTTGCGGATCACCAGCCGCCGCAGTCGGCGGTCTGGGCGATGGGCGGATGCCACAACGAGGAAAAGTTCAACGCGTGGAAGAAGTCCAACGCGGCCGTGAAGCCGCACTGCACGACGTGCTCGAATAACCAGGGCCAGGTCATGCGCGACAACCAGGGAAAGAGCGTCCTCGAATATCTCGCAATGGCGTGGCCGGGATGACGGGACATGTCGATGCAGGCGCTCTATGACGAGATCCTCGATCGCTACGCGACCGAACTCGCGGCCGCACGCGCGGTTGCGCTCACGTGGTGGGCGGGACTCGTCATCCGCGAAATCGGGGCCGGGCACGACAAGGCCCAGGCGCAACATCGCTGCCGGATGCGCTGGCCCATGGGGCCAACCTCGCACCCACGTGTCATCGCGGTCTATCGACGGCACTTCTTCGCGATTGGCGCGATCAACGAGGATTTTCTGGAGCAGGAAGATCCCGACCGCGGATTGAACGATCCGAGCCTCTGGCTGGAGCAGGCCGACTCGGACGAAGAGGAGGGTCTCGTCTCCCAGCCGGCGGTCCTGCTCTTCGAGGGGTTGGGCGCCCGCGACCCGGAGTTGCAGGACTTCATGCGCTATTTCGTCTTCGTCCCGATCGGGCTCGATCGCGACGGCGTCTGGCGTTGACGGTTGGCCAAGTGGACCGTCCGCTGATCTTCCATGACGTGGCGCTGGGCGCCAGCAGGCTGATGGCGCAACCTCGCGACCTGCCTCTCGGAGACGTCGCGGAGATGCCGCTAGAGCAGGCGCCGCCGGGGTATCGCGATCTCTTCGACCGCTATGTGACGGACCTCGAGGCCGCGGCCACCGTCGCGATCGACTGGTGGAACGGCATGGTGCGGCGCTCGATGGCCGCGCCGCTCGAGGAGAGCGCGGCCATTCGCGCCAACTACGAAGCGCGCCCTGCTGCAGTGGCCTCCCGGCCGGAGGTCGTCTTCGTCGTGCGCGACTACTGGCTCGAGACCATCGCGCTGAACGAGTCCGGCAGTACGAGGCCCGGCGTTGCGCCTCAGTGCCTCCTCCTCGCGTGGCTTGCCGAAGCCGGCCACGATCTCCTGCACAGCATCCTCACGTCGATGCCGTACTGGCCGCTCGGCATCGATGCGGAAGGCAGGTGGTGCTGATGGTTTTCGCGGTACCCCTGCACAACCGGACGCCATTCCGTGTCGCCACGCATGTGCAGGTGGATGCCGAAGGCCAGGAGCGGCTGGTCATCATGCTGTCCGCAAGCTTCACCTCGGGCGACGACGGTCAGTTCGCTCCGGCCGACGAACAGGTTCCGGTGATGCTGCGCGATGTGCCGTTCGGCGATCCCGCTCTGTCGTCGACCCGCTACGAGGCCGACATCGCGCCGGAGAAGCCCGCCTGCGAAGTCATCGTGAATGGCAGCGCTCATGCCCCGGAAGGCAAACCGACCCAACGCATGCAGGTCGGACTGAGCATCGGCTCCGTCCGCAAGGTGCTCGCAGTCATCGGCGACCGAGTCCGCGAGGGTGCAGGTTTGAGTGCGCCTCAACCGTTCACTGTGATGCCCATTCGCTACGAACGGGCGTATGGCGGAACGCTGCCCGACGGCCAGCTCGACCTGCGCAACCCGGTCGGCGTGGGCTATCGCGGCGCGGCCTCCGCAGACCCCACCGTCCGAACGCATGCACCGAACATCAGCTATCCGAGCGATGCGAACGACAAGCCCTCCTGCGAACTGCGGCCGGCCGGCTTCGGCGCAATCGGTCGCGGATGGGAACCCCGCCTGCGCCTCACCGGAACCTATGACCAGGCGTGGCAGGACGCGCAGTGGCCGTTGCCGCCGAAGGATTTCGACCCTCGCGCGCATCTTGCGACGGCAGAGGACCAGCAATTGCCGCGTCTCGACGGCGGCGAGGACGCGACCGTCATCGGCATGACGCCATCGGGCCGATGGGATTTCCGGATCCCGCGGGTGACGGCTCCGCTGCTTCTGATCTTCGATGACCGGATCGAGGCGAGGCGATTCACTGCGGACACGGTCGTCATAGAGCCCGACCTCCTGCGGGTTACGCTGAAAGCCAGACTCCGCTTCACGACGCGTCGCAATGCGCCAATGCTCCGCGATGCGGTCTTCGGCCACGTCACACCGGCCTTCGTCAGCGCGCGACGCAAGCGCAAGACCTATCTCGACCTGCGGGGCGGAGACGGCACGCTCGCGGGGAAATCAGCTTGGCAGTACTGAGCGCTCCACTCTTCGTCTGCGGTGCCGGCGCTGTGACGCCCGGCGGCCTTTCCGCGCCACAGACGCTGGCGGCTATCCGCGCTTCGATCTCGAGCTTCGGCCCGTTTGCACTTTCGGAACCTGCGGGTGCAGTGCAAGTCGCCGCGATGGTGCCCGCGCACTGGAAGCTGAAGCGGTCGGACGGCGAGTGGTTGCAGAACATGGCCGCGCGCGCCATCGGAGAAGCGATGGAGGTGTCATCGGTGCCCGCCGAGGCGACTGCTCTCCTCGTAGTGCCTCCCGAGAGCTTCCGCAGGCACCCCGCCTATCGGATGGTGCCGCCGCACGATATCCTTGCCGCGCTCATCCGGGCGAGCGGGTTCGCATTTCATTGCGCGTCGCGCGCCATCGATGGCGGTGCTGCAGCGGCGATCGGATTGCTTGGCCACGCAGACGAGTTGCTGCGCGACGCCACGGTCGCGCAAGTGCTGCTCGGAGGGGTCGACAGCCTGGTCAATCAGGTCGATATGGCCCGCCTTGCCCGTGTGGGTCGTTTGAAATCCGACGACAACGCGCAGGGTGTCCTTCCCGGTGAGGGAGCGGTGTTCGTGCGGCTCACTCGGCATGCTGATGTAGAAGGGCAGACGGCCGCAGCCATTCGCAGCTACGGCACGGCACAGGAAGAGGACAGTGTGCTGACCGAGAACTACAGTCAGGGCCGCGCGCAACTCGCCGCCTTCCGCGACGCCGTGAACGACGAGCAGGGCCTGCGCGAGGCCGACATCTCCTTCATCGCCAGCAACGCGAACGGCGAACGCTATCTGGCCTGGGAACAGTTGATCGCGCGTCCACGCTTTTTCCGGACGCGGCGGAAGATCTTTCCCACCGCTTATCCGTCGATGACGGTCGGCGACATGGGATCAGCCGGCGGTCCAATGACGTTGCTGCTTGCGGCCGACAGCCTGTGTTCCGGCTATGCGCCCGGACCGGTCGCGATGTGCGAGATCTCCTCGGAGGGCGGCTTGCGGGCGGCGGCCATCGTCTCCGAGATCAGCCGGCACTGAGCTACATCCACGCGGGGAAGCATCGCGTCGCCCGCCAGTTGTGGAGCGGCTGGCCAGGCTGGATCATTGCCGAGCGAAGCGAGCCGAGTCGGAGCGTGCGCATCGACTGGAACGCGGTCATGCCCTCCCCGCGCGTGCGATCCCACCATTGCGCGACGCGGTCGGCGACCGGGAGCTCGCCTTCCTCCAACGGTCGGCCCATATCGTCGGGGAAAAGGGTGGGATCGATCGAGAAGAGGTCTGTGTCGTTGAAGTCAACCGCGAAGAGATCGCGCAACGCGACGCCGGCCGGCCGCACGAGAGCGGCGTCGCGCATCGCACGTATCAGCCAGGGCATGATCACCGGATCGCCGACGACGCCGATGGCCGCAGTAGCTGCAGCGCGAAGCGTCGGTTGTTCGAGAAGTCCCTGCAGCCAGCGCCTACCCGTCACTCCCGGGGTCGCAAGGAGCCGCAACTCGACGGCGCGCGCGCCGAATGCTTCGTGGCCGACGAGCCGGTCGAGCACCGGCACGGCCTGCGCGTCCTCGCCGAGGAGGCACAGCGCACAGGCAGCCTCGAAGACCTCACCAACGTCGTTCGCCTGCATGTGATGCACGAGTCGCGCGGCCAGATCCCGGCTGCCGAGTTCACCCGCCAGCCGGCAGGCGCGTCTGCGGACGGTAACGTCGCCATCCTCGATCAGTCGCGATTCGTAGGCCGCAGCATTCACACGATGATGCGACAGGGCGCAGAGGCCCAGCGTGCGTTCGAAAGGGTCGGCGGAATTCAGCCAGCGCGCGACACACCCGCGTAGCCGCTGCCGCGCCGTTCTCGCCGCCGCCCCCGAGAGCGCTTTCAGGCCTGCAGCACCGAGGGTCTTGGCCGATTGCACCGCGATCGCAAGGCGCTCGTCGTCGCCCGCGCGCAACGCCAGCGTCCCGAGTACGAACGCTTCACCCGCTTCGGGGAAGAGGGCGAAGCGTTGCACGGCCGTCTCCCAGCCGGCAGACCCGGCGGCCTCGAGCCCGTCCAGATTGGCGTCGAGCCTGCGGTCGATGCGGCCTATGTCGTCCGCGCCGAGAAGTTGGCCGTCGATCTCGCGGCCGCGCCGCAGCCAGAGGAATGCCGCCTCCTCGGCGTGGCGGACGACGATGTCGGGGATGACCGCGACGCGCCGGAGGACCATGAATGCACTAGTTCAGATGGACTGCGGCCCCTCGGATCCAGTTCGTGCCCGTGGCCTGACTTGTGAGCTGGCTGCCGCGGATAGTGATATGACCGTTCTTCTCGAGCACGATGGACGCTTTACCGCAGCGAAGCTCGATGCGCTCTCTGCACGCAATCGTCATCGCATTCCCGTCGCCGATGACCTCCAGCGCGGGGGCCTGTCGGGCCGGATGGACGATACGCCCGACGACGAGCGGACGGCGCGGATCACCAGCCTCGAACAGGACCGCAACCTCCGCACCGATCATCGCGGGATCGAGGGCTGCGAGCGTCCGGGCGCGCAACGCCAACTCCGCGGGATTCCCGGGAAACACGACGAGCGGCGTCTCGCCGTCGAACCCGAGGAAGCGACCGATCACGACGCCCTCGACGTGCTGGGTCGGCTCTTCGATCGCCGCTCCCGCCGAATCCGGCTCAATCCTTCTGTCCACAATCGTGGCGCCGTCCGATGCGAAGGTGTGCTCGATATCGACCCGGTCGTTCATGGCTCCCCTCAACTCTGGGCGGTCTTGCTGCCTTCGAGCGAATGCTAGTTTCAAACGCCCTCGGAGTCGACATGTGCCGCGTCTGCTGCGCGCTGAGATCTTTGGATCGGCGGCCGACAATTGGCTCGGGCGCTTGGCCAAGATGGTTGACGCTGGGCACCTCGCCACACCGTTGGCATGCACCTGCAGGAAGCGATTGCGCGACGCCAGGGTTGTAGAAGACGAGAGGACACTGCCGCTGGGGCGCGCCATCAACCGGATGCCGCAGCACCACGCCACCGCCACGATCGCGCGTGTGGTGGACGCGGTCAACAAGGTGCAGGAGATGCACACAGGCCCCAGCGAACCGAAGATCTCCCCGATGACCAGGGCACGTACGGGGCCCTGAAGTTCGCGGCCCCGGCTGTCACCGGGGGCGACGCGGCCCCGGCTGCATCAGAGTCGGCGAGCTGCCGACGTGGGCGCGTGACTCGGGGTGAGGCGAGTCACCGGGCAAAGAAAAACGGGTCAGGTGCCGAAGCATCCAACCCGTCCATCTGGAACAAGAATCTGGCGCGGCTGGCAGGATTCGAACCCACGACCCCTTGGTTCGTAGCCAAGTACTCTATCCAACTGAGCTACAGCCGCGCGGCAAAAAAGCAATGCATTCTAGCAGGCCCGGCGCGCCGCTTGCCGGGCCGGTTCAGTCGATGCGCGCCGCCTCGCGATCGCAGCCGGCGGCGCGCGCGTCGTCGCCTTCGCGGCGTGCCAGCGCGGCCAGCTCGCGCCAGGCGGCACGGCGGGTACGTGCGGGCAGCACGGTGGCGAGCGCCGCGGCTTCGAGCAGCGGGCGCGCCTTGCCCCACAGGCCGCACTCGACGAAGGCGCCGCCCGCGGCCACCTGCACCGCACTGTCCAGGCCGTGCGTCTGCAGCACGCGTTCGATGCGCGGCAGCCAGTCGCGGGCCAGGCCGCGGCGCGCGTCGAACAGCGCCAGCGCGACCAGATCGCGCTCGTCGCGATCGAGTTCGGCGAGCCGGTTCCACCACGGCTGCAGCCACTCGCGCGCCTGCCCCGCGGCGCCGAGCGCGACGGCGCGCGCCGCGGCGCGCGCGAGCACCGGCACGTCCTCGCGATCGGCCGGGTCGAGCTGCTGCCAAACGGTCTCGAGTTGCTGCAGATCGTGCGCGTCGTCGAGCACCTCTGCAGCGAGCGAGCGCAGCAGGCTGCGTGCCACCAGCGGCGAGAACGCCTGGTGGTTGGCCAGCAGCCGTGCGGTACGCAGTGCCTCGAGCGGCTGACGCGCCAGCCGCGCGGCCTGCAGCTTCAGGCGCAGCGCCTGCGTGCGCCGCGCCACGCCCGGCGGCAGCATCGCCAGCAGCTCGAGCGCGCGGCCGGCGTCGTGGTCGTCGAGCGCCCATTCCGCGGCGAGCAGCCGCACGGCGTCGTCCATGCCACGGTCGATGCCCGCCTCGCGATGCGCCGCGTCCAGCACCCGCTGCACCTGCTCGTCGCGCCCCGGGCCGTCCTGCAGCCGGTGCTGGCTCGCCGCAGCCAGCAGATGCGCCAGTGCGCCGAAGCGTCCGTCCGCGCCGAGTGCCGGCGCGTCGTCCTGCAGCGCCAATGCCTTCGCGGCGGCCTTGCGCGCGCGGCCGTAGCGCGCGCCGTGGAACTCGACCATCGCGTCGCGCAGTGCCGCCTGGGCCGCGCGTTCGCGGCGCAGCGCCCGCCATTCGCCGGCGCGCCGCGGCAGGCTGACGAGGCGCGAAATGGCGTGCGCGGCGGCCACCCCGATCACGCACAGGCCCAGCACGAGCAGGATGAACAGGTTCAGCGACAGGTCGGTGCGCCAGCCGCGCCAGTAGATCGACACCAGGCCGTCGTTGCTGCCCAGCGTGGTGGCGGCGACCACCGCCACGGTGAACAGCAGGACGATCCAGATGACGCCGCGCATCGCTACCGGGCCCGGGCGCTCGTGTGCGCGTTGCCCTCAGCGCCCGGCCGCTGCCGCGGCGATCGCCGCCAGCGTGGCGTCGGGGCGCGGCACGACGACGCTGCGCGCCTGCGCCGTCACCTGGCGCAGCGTCTCGAGCGCCAGCGCGGTGGGCCGCGCGCTGCGGTCGAAGTAGCGCTCGATGGCCGCCTGTGCGTCGCGCAGGTCCGCCTGCGCGGTGTCGAACTGGCGCGACAGCAGCGCCAGCCGCGCGTTGAGCAGCCGCAGCTTCAGGTTCTCGCGCAGGAAGAACGCCTGCTCGGGCGCCGCCAGCATGGCCTCGGGGTGATCGATGCGCGTCACGCGCACGAGGCCCTTGACTTCGTCCCAGATGCGCCCCAGGAGCAGCGCGCCGTCCTCGCCCAGGCGCGTCGTCCACGCGCTGCGGCCGGCGGCCGATGCGCCGGCGGCGGATGCGCCAGCCGCCGCGCGCGCAACGGCGGCGCCGGGCGCCACCGCTGTGGGCGCGGCATGGGCGCCGCCGCGGCGTGCGCTCGGCACCGACAGCAGCGGCAGTTCGTCGACCTGACGGATCACGTCGTCCAGGCGCAGCGTCAGCAACGAGATGTCGGCGACACCGGCGGCGCGCACGCGCTCGAGATCCTGCGCGATGGCACGCCGCACGCCCTCGAGGCGCAGTTGGTCGTGGCGCGCCAGACGCTCGTCGCTCTGGCGCAGCACGACGATGAGCGGCTCGGCGCTGCCGGTGATCGCGCTTTGCTGCATCGCGACGCGGATCGCCGCCTCGACCTCGGCGAGCAGGTTCTCGTCGCGCGAGCGCGACAGCGACTGGATCAGGTCTTCGAACTGCGAACGCTGCATCGCGTTCTCGGCCACCCGGGCCTCGAGCAGCGCCATCTTGGCCGTCACCTCGCGGCTGGCGCTCTCCGCCTGCCGCGCCAGAGTGCGCGCCTCGTTGGCGGCGTCGTCGCTCGCCTGCTGGCGACGCACCAGCTCGCCTTCGATCAGCTTGACGCGCTGCTGCGAGGTCCATGCCATCGCCAGCGCCAACAGGGCCAGCACGACGGCGACACCTGCGATCCAGGCCTCCCAACGCTGCGCGCCGGGCCCGCCGGCGGGCCCGGCAGTGCCCGGCGCAGCCGCGGGCGCCGCGGCCGGCGCCGCATCGACTGCGGAAGGCGCGGGCGTGTCGTTCACAACGGCGTGGATTCTATCGACCGGGTCGGCACCGACCGCGACGCCGGGCCGCGCGGGTGCGGCGTGTCGGCGCGCGCGCACGTGCGCCGCGCCATGCCGTGCCGGCCGCCCGGCGCGTTCAGTCCGGCGCAGACGCGGGCGGCGATGGCGCCGGCGACACGGCCAGCGCCCGCGCCACGGCCTGCGGCTGCGGCGCGACGAGATCGACGCGGCCGAAGCCGACCTCGCGCGCCGCGGCTGCGATGCGCGCATGCGTGGCCAGGGCGCGTGCCCGGGCCCAGGCGGCGCCCGGCGCCAGCGTCGCGAGGTGGCGCGCCGCCTCGCTGCTGCTGAGCAACCACACGCAGCGCTGCGGCGCGCCGAGCGCCGCGTCCAGGCGCGCCCGCTCCGCAGCGCTCCAGCTCGGCGCCACGCGCCGGTACGCGGCCACGAAGACGACCTCGGCACCGGCGGTGCGCAGCGTGTCGGCCATCCAGTCGCGGCCGGCCTCGCCGCGCACGACGAGGGCGCGCCGGCCGCGCCACTCGCGCGCGCGCAGCAGCTCCCACAGCGCCTCGGAATCGAAGCGTCCGGCATCGGCCGCGGGCGCGACGATGCACGCCTCGGGCACGCCCGCCTCGCACAGCGCGGCCTGCGTGCCGGGGCCGGTGCAGCCCGCCGTCACGCCGGCCGGCCAGGCGCGGCCGGCGGCAGCGGCAAAGAAGTGCCGCACCGCGTTGGGGCTGACGAACATCGCGAGCGCGCACGCGGCCAGCAAGGTCCACGCGCGCTCGAGGGGCGCCCGATCGGCGACCGGCTCGATGCCGATCAGCGGCAGCGCCTCGGCATCCACGCCCAACGCGCGCAGCGCGTCCACCCAGGCCGGCGCCTGCGCGGCCGGGCGCGTGACCAGCACGCGCAGCGATGGCGTGTGTGCGTGGACGGCGCTCACGCCGCCCTCGCGCGTCGCATCCCACCTGGCATCGCGGATGGTCTCGCGGATCGCGTCACGCTGCGCGCCGCATCGCACACATCAGGCGGCGAGGTACTCGCCCGCACCGGCTTCGCGCAGATGCGCCGCCGCCTGCACGCCGAGCGCGCGCGCGGCCGCCTCGCTGCACACGGCAGCGTCCACACGCGTGCGCAGCAGCGGCCGCTTGGGCTCCTCGGCGTGGCCCAGCGCCGCATCGAGCACGAGCCGCTCGCCTTGCCACACCGCATGCGCGGCCAGCGGCATGCTGCAGCTGCCGCCCAACGCCCGCGAGACGGCGCGCTCGGCCTGCGTGGCCAGCGCGGTCGGGCCGTGGTTGGTCGACGCCAGCAAGGCGAGCAGTTCGGCGGCATCGCTGCGCACCTCGAGCGCGAGCGCGCCCTGCCCGGCCGCGGGCGTCATCTGCGCGGGCGCGAAGAAGGCGCGGATGCGCGCCGCCAGATCCAGGCGCTTCAGGCCGGCGGCAGCGAGGACGATGGCGTCGTAGCCGCCTTCGTCGAGCCGGCGCAGCCGCGTGTCGAGGTTGCCCCGCAGCGGCTCGATGCGCAGGTCGGGCCGCAGCGCCAGCAGCTGCGTCGTGCGGCGCAGGCTCGAGGTGCCGACCACGGCGCCCTCGGGCAGCGCGTCGAGCGCGGCGTGGCGCGGCGAGACGAAGGCATCGCGGGGATCCTCGCGCTCCCAGATCGCCGCCAGCGCGAACCCCTCGGGCAGGTCCATCGGCACATCCTTGAGCGAGTGCACCGCCAGCTGGGCGCGGCCTTGCGCGAGCGCGGTCTCGAGCTCCTTGACGAAGAGCCCCTTGCCGCCGACCTTGGCGAGCGTGTGCTCGAGGATCTGATCGCCGCGCGTCGTCATGCCGAGCAGTTCGACCTCGAGGCCCAGGCACGCCACGAGCACGTCGCGCACATGACCGGCCTGCCACAGCGCCAGGCGGCTCTCGCGCGTGGCAATGATCGTCTTCGGAAGCACCATGCGGCGATTATGGCCAGCGCCTGCCCGGCACCGTGCGTGAGGCGCCGCCGCACCGCGCGCGCGCAGTCGGCGTCGTCTTGCGCTCAGAATGGCCGCACCGACATCGCCAGCGCCGCCGCATGACACCTCCGACACCCAGGCGCCGCGCCGCCGCCTCGAAGGCCGACGCCGCCGCCAAGAACCGGCCGCTCGTCGAGGACATCCGCCTGCTCGGCCGCATCCTGGGCGACGTCATCCGCGAGCAGGAGGGGCACGAGGCGTACGAACTGATCGAGCGCATCCGCAAGCTCTCGGTCGCCTACCGCCTGAAGGACGACGCGCGCGCCGGGCGCGCGCTCGAGCGCCTGCTGCGGCGCCTGAGCGCCGACCGCACGGTGACGGTGATCCGCGCCTTCAGCTACTTCAGCCACCTGGCCAACCTGGCCGAGGACCGTCACCACCTGCGGCGGCGCGCAGCGCATCGCCGCGCCGGGCACCTGCAGGAAGGCTCGCTCGCGCTGGCCTTCGAGCGGCTGCACCGGCGCGGGCACCATGCCGGCGAGATCGCCGCGCTGCTGGCGCGCGCCTGCATCTCGCCGGTGCTCACGGCGCACCCGACCGAGGTGCAGCGCAAGAGCATCCTCGACACCGAACGCGCGATCGCCGCGCTGCTGGCCGCGCGCGACACGCTGCCCGATGCGCAGGCGCTGGCCGACAACGATGCGGCGCTGCGCACGCGCGTCACGCAACTGTGGCAGACGCGCATGCTGCGCAGCTTCCGCCTCACGGTGGCGGACGAGATCGAGAACGCGCTCAGCTACTACCACACGACCTTCCTGCGCGAGATTCCGCGCCTGTACCGCGAGCTCGAGGGCGCGCTGCACGGGCACGCGGTGGCGCCCTTCCTGCGCCTGGGCCACTGGATCGGCGGCGACCGCGACGGCAACCCCAACGTCGGCGCCGCGACGCTGCGCCTGGCCCTCGCGCGCCAGGCCGAGACGGCGCTGCGCTTCTATCTCGGCGAGGTGCACGAACTCGGCACCGAACTGTCGATGTCGACGCGGCTGGCCGGCGTCACGCCCGAGATGCGGGCGCTGGCCGACGCCTCGCCCGACCGCAGTGCGCAGCGCACCGACGAGCCCTACCGGCGTGCGCTGGTCGGCATCTACGCACGGCTGGCGGCGACGCTGGCGCAGCTCACGGCGGCCGAGCCGCCGCGGCTGACGGTGGCGCCGCAGCCGCCCTACGCGCATGCGGACGAACTGCTGGGCGAGCTGCGCATCATCGAGCGCTCGCTGCTCGCACACCATGGCCAGGCACTGGCCGCGCCGCGGCTGGCGCCGCTGGTGCGCGCGGTGCAGGTCTTCGGCTTCCATCTGGCCACGCTCGACCTGCGGCAAAACAGCGACCGCCACGAGGCGGTCGTGACCGAACTGCTGCGCGTGGCGCGGCTCGAGCCCGACTACGCCGCGCTCGGCGAGGCGGCGCGGCGCACGCGGCTGCTCGAGCTGCTGGCCGACGCACGCCCGCTGCGCGTGCACGGTGCCGGGTACAGCCCGCTCGCGCGCAGCGAGCTCGAGATCTTCGAAGCCGCAGGCGATGCGCTGCAGCGCTACGGGCGCCAGGCGATCCGTCACTACATCATCAGCCACACCGAGGAGGTGAGCGACCTGCTCGAAGTGCTGCTGCTGCAAAAGGAGTGCGGCCTGCTGCGCGGCACCCTGGGCGAGGATGCACGCGCCGCGCTCGTGACGGTGCCGCTGTTCGAGACCATCGACGACCTGCGGCGCAGCGAGCCCATCATGCGCGAGTTCTACGCGCTGCCCGGCATCGCCGAGCTGGTGATGGCCAGCGGCGCCGAGCAGGAGGTGATGATCGGCTACAGCGACAGCAACAAGGACGGCGGCTACTTCACCAGCAACTGGGAGCTGTACCGCGCCGAGACCGCGCTGGTGCGGCTCTTTGCGCAACTGCGGCGCAGGCACGCCGGCGCCGGCGCGCCCCGC